>Ga0182024_10001135_pt1 | contig 68990 bp, 57 predicted proteins | sample P32metaG_FD_120480 | JGI IMG/M metagenome (GOLD analysis project Ga0182024, IMG submission 120480) | Permafrost microbial communities from Stordalen Mire, Sweden - P3-2 metaG (Illumina Assembly) | ecosystem: Environmental > Terrestrial > Soil > Wetlands > Permafrost | place: Sweden: Stordalen...
AGGGCGTCCACCTTCTTCAGGAGGTGGTCGTCCACAAACGGTCCCTTCTTCAAACTACGCGGCATGAGGCGTGGCCCCCTCGAATCCGTTTATCGACGCGCGCCGCGGGTACGGCGGCGGCGCACGATCATCTGGTCTGACGGCTTGTGCCGGGTCCGGGTCCGGCCCTCGGGCTTGCCCCATGGCGACACCGGGTGGCGACCACCCGACGACTTTCCCTCGCCACCACCGAGCGGGTGGTCGACGGGGTTCATGGCCACACCCCGGGTCTGCGGCCTCTTGCCCTTCCAGCGGTTACGGCCCGCCTTACCGATGGAGATGAGCTCAGCCTCGGAGTTGCCCACCTCTCCGAGCGTGCCCCGGCAGTCGATCGGCACCCGGCGCATCTCGGTGGAGGGAAGACGCAAGGTGGCGAAAAGGCCCTCTTTGGCGACGAGCTGGGCGCTCATACCGGCACCGCGCGCCATCTTCCCGCCCTGGCCGGGACGCAACTCGATGTTGTGGATCGTGGAACCGACGGGGATGTACCGCAGGGGAAGCGCATTGCCGGGTCGGATATCGGAGCCCTGACCGCTCTGCAGCACGTCGCCCACGCCCACGTTGGCGGGCGCCAGGATGTAACGCTTCTCGCCGTCGTAGTAGTGGAGCAGGGCGATCCGGGCATTGCGGTTGGGGTCGTACTCGATAGCCGCCACTTTGGCCGGCACGCCGTCCTTGTCCCTTTTGAAATCGATGATCCGGTACTGCTGCTTGTGACCACCCCCGCGGTGACGAGCGGTCTTGCGCCCGTAGCTGTTGCGCCCGCCGGTGCGGGGCTTGGGTACGACGAGCGACCTCTCGGGCCGTGAACGGGTGATCTCGGAGAAGTCCGAGACCGATTGGAACCGGCGACCGGCACTGGTGGGCTTGCGCTTGCGCAAAGGCATCGGTGGCGTCCTCTCAGTTCTTCTCGAAGAGGTCGATGCGGTCGCCGCTCGCCAGGGTTACGACAGCCCGCTTGGTGTCGGGACGTTTGCCCACCGTGTTCGTCCTGCGGTTTCGACGGAGCTTCCCCTTGCGGTTCAAGGTGTTGACGTTCGTCACCCGCACGCCGAAGGTGCGCTCCACCGCGTGACGGACGTCGATCCGGGTGGCGTCGGGCGCCACGACGAAGACGTACACGCCGTCCTCCATCAGGCGGTACGACTTCTCCGAGACGATGGGTCGCAGGAGGATCTGGCTGGGATCTCTCACTGGTCGCCCCCCTCGTCCTCGGCGTCGGTGTCGGCTGACGCGTCGGTGTCGGCTGCCGGATCGGGGGTGTGAGCCGCCGGCTCGTCGGTCGTGACCGACGCCTTGGAGGGGTCCTGGTCGGTAACAGCGGCAGCCTTCTTGGTGGCCCCAGCCTTCTTCGTGGCGTCAGCCTTCTTGGTGGTTGGGGCGCGGCGAGCCGTGGTGGCCGAGCCCGATCCGGCGGCCGCCGGCTCTGTCTCGCCCGGCACGGTGGCGTCGGTGAAGACCACCCAGTCGCTCTTCAAAATGTCGTAGGCGTTGAGCTCGGCGACCTGCAGGGTCTGCACGTTCTGGAGGTTGGCGAACGAACGGTCGGCGATGCCGTCGTCGGGGCCGAGGACCACGAGCACCCGGCCTGTCAGATCCAGATCGGTCAGGGCGGCGACGGCGTCCCGCGTCTTCGGGGCGGCGAACGCCCACTCGTCGATGAGAGCGATCCTGCCCTCGTCGGCGCGATCGGACAGGGCCGAGTACAGCGCCAGCCGGATCATCTTCTTGGGCGTCCGCTGGCGGTACGAGCGGGGCTTGGGTCCGAGGGCGATGCCGCCACCCACCCATTGGGGCGAGCGCGTCGAGCCCTGTCGGGCCCGGCCCGTGCCCTTCTGCCGGAACGGCTTCGCCCCTCCACCGGCCACCTCGGCGCGGGTCTTGGTCGACTGGGTGCCGGACCGGGCCGCCGCCAGTTGGGCGGTCACCACCTGGTGCAGCACCGCCGTGTTGGGGACGATCCCGAAGATCTCGGGGGCCAGGACGACCTGGTCGATGACCGTGCCGTCGCTGCGCCGGCGGTCGACGGTGTGACGCTCGGGTTCGGGGCGCTCGCGTCGCATGATCGAGGGCGGCCGGGCCGGCGCGTTCACGGCGCTCATGACGGGTTCCTGCCGTTCGTGCCCTTGACCGTGTCGCGCAGCACCACCATGCCGCCACGCGGGCCGGGCACGGCCCCCTTCACCAGGATGAGCTCTTTCTCGGGATCGGCCTGCACCACCTCAAGGTTCAGCGACGTGACCTGCTGCCCGCCCATCCGGCCGGCCATCTTGGTGCCCCGGAAGACACGGGCCGGTGTGGCGCAGGCCCCGATCGACCCCGGTGACCGGTGCTTCTTGTGGTTGCCGTGGGAGGCGCCCTGGCCCTTGAAATTGTGCCGCTTCATGGCGCCGGTGAAGCCCTTGCCCTTGGAGACGGCGATGACGTCGACCCGCTCGCCGGCGGCGAGCATGTCGGCGGTGAGCTGCTGGCCCACCTCGAAGCCGCTGGCATCGTCGATGCGCAGCTCTACCAGGTGACGGCCCGGCTCCACCCCGGCCGTGTCGAAGTGGCCCTGCTCGGGCTTGTTCAAGGTCCCGGCCCGACGCACGCCCCAGGTCACCTGCAAGGCGGAGTAGCCCTCGCGTTCGGTGGTCTTCACCTGCACCACCCGCATGGGCGCGACTCGCAGCACCGTGACCGGTACGGCACGGTGCTGGTCATCCCAGACCTGGGTCATGCCGACCTTCTCGCCGACGATCGCCTTGGTCGCCACGGTCGCGTGAAGTCCTTCCGTCCTCAGTGGGGACCTGCAGGGCTCGGCCGCAGGTCACCTTCGATGATGAGCACCATGGCGGTGCCCGGTTCGCATGCCAACGCTCCGCCCGGGAAGCCCGAGTGGAGCGCTTGTCAGGTTTTGCCCCGAGGTCCCCACCGCATGGCGGGTGGGCGCTCGGAGACGTCGTTTCGGCTTTCTGGGCCCGAAATCGGCCCGACCTGCGACGTTACACCATCGGTTAGTGGCTTTCCAGTTGAATATCCGCCCCGGGCGCGGCCCCCGGAGGCGTCAGACGTTCTGAATCTTGATCTCGATGTCGACCCCGGCGGGAAGGTCGAGGCGCTGGAGGGAGTCCACCGTCTTCGGGGTGTGCTCGATGATGTCGACCAGGCGCTTGTGCACCCGCATCTCGAAGTGCTCCCGGCTGTCCTTGTACTTGTGAGGGGACCGGATCACGGTGTAGCGGTGCTTCTCCGTGGGCAGGGGCACTGGGCCTTGGACCTTGGCCTGGGTCCGCAGAACCGTCTGGACGATCTTCTCCGTCGACTGGTCAAGGATCTCGTGGTCGTAGGCCTTCAGCCTGATCCTGATCTTCTGCCTCGCTGCGTCAGCCACCGTCGTCGTGCCTCGTTCCCTCGTCCATCGGCCCCGATCCCTACTTGAGGATCTTGGTGACTCGGCCGGAGCCGACGGTGCGCCCACCCTCGCGGATGGCGAAGAGCAGGCCTTCGTCCATGGCGATCGGCTTCTGCAGCTCGACTGTCATCTCGGTGTTGTCACCGGGCATCACCATCTCGGTGCCCTCGGGCAGGCTGATGGAGCCGGTGACGTCCGTGGTGCGGAAGTAGAATTGCGGGCGGTAATTGTTGAAGAAGGGCTTGTGACGGCCACCCTCCTCCTTGGTCAGCACGTAGACGTTGGCCTCGAAGTTGGTGTGGGGCGTGATCGACCCGGGCTTGGCCAGGACCTGGCCCCGCTCGACATCCTCCTTCTTCGTCCCTCGCAGCAGCGCCCCGATGTTGTCGCCGGCCCGGCCCTCGTCGAGGAGCTTGCGGAACATCTCGACGCCCGTGACCACCGTCTTCTGGGTGTTGCGCAGACCGACGATCTCGATCTCCTCACCCACCTTGACCTGACCCTGCTCGACCTTGCCGGTCACCACCGTGCCACGGCCGGTGATGGACATGACGTCCTCGATGGGCATGAGGAAGGGCTTGTCGATGGGCCGCTCGGGCTCGGGGATGTAGTCGTCGACGGCCGTCATGAGTTCGAGGATCTTGGCCGTCCACTCGGCGTCGCCCTCGAGCGCCTTGAGGGCGCTCACCCGGATGACGGGTACGTCGTCGCCGGGGAAGTTATAGGAGCTGAGCAGCTCCCGTACCTCGAGCTCGACGAGGTCGAGGAGCTCCTCGTCGTCGACCATGTCGGCCTTGTTCAGGGCCACCACGATCGAGGGCACGCCCACCTGGCGGGCGAGCAGGACGTGCTCACGCGTCTGGGGCATGGGACCGTCGGCGGCGGACACCACGAGGATGGCCCCGTCGACCTGGGCGGCTCCGGTGATCATGTTCTTGATGTAGTCGGCGTGGCCCGGCATGTCGACGTGGGCGTAATGCCGCTTGTCGGTCTCGTACTCGACGTGGGCGATCTGGATTGTGATGCCGCGCGCCTTCTCTTCGGGGGCCTTGTCGATCTGGTCGAACGGGGTGAAGGCCACGTTGGGGTTGTGCTCCGACAGGACCTTCGTGATGGCCGCGGTGAGCGTGGTCTTGCCGTGGTCGATATGCCCCATCGTCCCGACGTTGACATGAGGCTTCGAGCGCTCGAACTTCTTCTTGGCCATGCTCTCGCTTCCCTGTTCTTGGGCGGTGCCCCCTCGGGTACCACCGTCCTCTGTGCTTCGGTTTGCTCGTGTTCCTGGGGTGCTCGTGGATGTGCTGCCGTGCGTGTCGCCGTGGAGCCTGCGGGCGCCCCGGCCTGTGCTTTATTCGCCGCGCGCCCGGGCGATGATCTCGCGGGCGATCGAGTCCGGGACCTCGTAGTACGCGCTGAACTGCATCGTGTACGTCGCCCGACCCTGGGTCCGCGAACGCAGGTCGGTAGCGTAGCCGAACATGTCGCCCAGGGGTACAAGAGCCCGGACGACCTGCGTCGATCCCCGCTGCTCCATCCCCTCGACCTTCCCCCGCCGAGACGACAGATCGCCGATCACGTCGCCCATGTTCTCTTCGGGGGTCACCACCTCGACGGCCATGACCGGCTCGAGCAGAACCGGACTCGCCTTGCGGGCGGCATCCTTCACCGCCATGGAGCCGGCGATCTTGAAGGCCATCTCCGAGGAGTCGACGTCGTGGTACGAGCCGTAGGTCAAGGTGACCCGGACGTCGACCATGGGGTACCCGGCCAGGACGCCGTTCGTGAGGGCCTCCTGGATCCCGGCGTCGACGGCCGGGATGTACTCCTTCGGGATGACCCCGCCGGAGATCTTGTCGATGAATTCGTAGCCACCGCCGGGTCCCGTGGGCTCCAGGCTGATGACCACGTGGCCGTACTGGCCCCGGCCGCCGGTCTGGCGGATGTAGCGGCACTCGACCTTCTCCACCTTCTTGCGGATGGTCTCGCGGTAGGCCACCTGGGGCTTGCCCACGTTGGCGTCCACGCTGAACTCCCGCAGCATCCGGTCGACGAGCACCTCGAGGTGCAGCTCGCCCATGCCCGAGATGACCGTCTGGCCCGTCTCGTCGTCCGTGCGGACCCGGAAGGTCGGGTCCTCCTCGGACAGCGAGAACAGGGCCTTGCCCAGCTTGTCCTGGTCGGCCTTGGTCTTGGGTTCGACGGCCACGTGGATGACCGGCTCGGGGAACTCGAGGGCCTCGAGGATCACCGGGTGGTCGGGGTCACACAGGGTGTCGCCCGTGGTCGTCTGCTTCATCCCCACGACGGCCACGATGTCGCCGGTGAAGATGGCGTCCTTGTCCTCGCGGTGGTTGGCGTGCATCTGCAGGATGCGCCCCACCCGCTCCTTGCGGTCCTTCGTCGAGTTGAGCACGCCCGACCCCTTGGTCAGGGTGCCGGAGTAGACCCGGATATAGGTGAGCTTGCCCACGTAGGGGTCGGTCATGATCTTGAAGGCCAGGGCGGCGAAAGGCTCGGCGTCGTCCTGCTTGCGCTCGATCTCCTCCCCCTTCATGGTGACACCGGCCGTGGGGGCGACGTCCATGGGGCTCGGCAGGTAGTCGACCACGGCGTCGAGCATGGGCTGGACGCCCTTGTTCTTGAAAGCCGATCCGCACAGCACAGGCACGATCTGGCTGGCGATGGTGGCCCGGCGCAGCGCCCGGCGCAGGTCGTCGGCGGTGATCTCCTCATCGCCCAGGTACTTCTCGGTGATGGCGTCGTCGTAGTTCGACAGCACGTCCACCAGCTGATGCCTGGCCTCGGCGGCCTCGGCGGCCAGGTCCTCGGGGATCTCTTCCTCGCGCCACTTCTCACCCATGCCCTCGTCCCAGATGAGGGCCTGCATGGTGACCAGGTCGACGAGCCCCTGGAAGCCGCCCTCGGATCCGATGGGGATCTGGATGACGGCCGGGTTGGCGTCGAGCCGGTCGCGGATCATCTGGATCGAGCGCTCGAAGTCGGCTCCGATCCGGTCCATCTTGTTGATGAAGCAGATCCGGGGGACCTCGTATTTGTTGGCCTGGCGCCAGACCGTCTCAGTCTGCGGCTCGACCCCGGCCACGGCGTCGAAGACGGCCACGGCGCCGTCGAGGACCCGCAACGACCGCTCGACCTCGACCGTGAAGTCGACGTGGCCCGGCGTGTCGATGATGTTGATCCAGCAGTCCCGCCATTTGCACGTCGTGGCCGCTGAGGTGATGGTGATGCCCCGCTCCTGCTCCTGGACCATCCAGTCCATGGTGGCGGCGCCTTCGTGGACCTCACCGATCTTGTAGTTCTTGCCCGTGTAGTAAAGGATCCGTTCGGTCGTGGTGGTCTTGCCCGCGTCGATGTGGGCCATGATCCCGATGTTCCGGGTCCGGGCGATGGGGAATTTGCGGATGGGACGTGCGTCAGCCATGTTCTTTTTCTGCTCTCAGGTGGTTACTTGGGTGGCCCCGGTGCTCCCGGCACCGGGCCTCTCGTGCCCGTCTACCAGCGGTAATGGGCGAAGGCCTTGTTGGATTCGGCCATCTTGTGCATGTCTTCTCGGCGCTTTACGGCCGCGCCTGTACCGTTAGCGGCGTCGAGCACCTCGTTGGCCAGGCGCTCGGCCATCGTCTTCTCCCGCCGCTGGCGGGAGTAGCTCACGAGCCACCGGATGGCCAGGGTGGTGGCCCGGCGGGGACGAACCTCCACCGGCACCTGGTAGGTGGCGCCACCCACCCGCCGGCTCTTCACCTCGAGCTCGGGCCGGGTGTTCTCCACGGCCTTCTTGAGGATCGACACCGGGTCGCCGCCGGTTTTGTCCCGGACCGTCTCGAGGGCCGTGTAGACGATCCGCTCCGACAGGGTCCGCTTGCCCCGGGACAGGACCTTGTTCACGAACTGGGTGACGAGGACCGACCGGTAGACCGGGTCGGGGACCATCTCGCGGCGTGCCGCGGGCCCGTTACGGGGCATCTCAGGACTCCTTCTTGGCGCCGTAGCGGGAACGGGCCTGGTTGCGCTCGCGCACCCCGGCCGCGTCCAGGGCGCCTCGGATGACCTTGTAGCGGACACCGGGGAGGTCCTTCACCCGGCCTCCACGGACGAGAACGATCGAGTGCTCCTGGAGGTTGTGACCCACACCGGGGATGTAGGCGCTCACCTCGATACCGCTCGTCAACCTCACCCGGGCCACCTTCCGCAGAGCGGAGTTGGGCTTCTTGGGCGTGGTGGTAAAGACCCTGGTGCAGACCCCGCGGCGCTGGGGCGCGCCCTTCAGGGCCGGCGTCTTCGTCTTCGACTGCTTGGACTGCCGGCCCTTGCGGACGAGCTGTTCGATCGTGGGCACGCGTGACCTCTCGGCGATGGAGCGGGACATGACTCGCGGGACAAGACTTTGTGGCGCGTCCGAAGGTGCGCCACAGCGCGAACCCACCATGATAGAGGGTCGGATCACCCCTGGGCAACAGCTCTTTTCAGGGCCCGGGCGCCCGGGCCCGGCGCCCCCGGATAGCGGACGCCGACCCCGGGTCGGTCGGGTTCTCAGGCTCCGGTGTCGAGCTGGCCGTTGCCCTCGGCGCCCAGGCCGTGGCCGTCGCCGTTAGGCGTGGCCCCCAGGCTTTCCACCCCCGGATCGAGCGCCGCCCACGGCGCCGCCGCCGGCTGGAGGTCACCGGGGTCACCGAAGGCCGGAGTCCCACCCACCGGGCCTCCGACGTCACGAAGCCAGGCGGCGAGATCCTCGGTCTCCTCGTCGAAGCCGTAGGTCCGCAGCGAGACCCCGGCCGCATCGGGCAGGTCGACGGCGATGTCCCGGTAGCGCTCCATGCCCGTCCCGGCCGGGATGAGCTTGCCGATGATGATGTTCTCCTTCAGGCCGAACAGGTGGTCGGACTTGCCCTCGATGGCGGCCTCGGTGAGGACCCTCGTCGTCTCCTGGAAGGAGGCGGCCGACAGCCACGAATCGGTGGCCAGCGAGGCCTTGGTGATCCCCATGAGCTCGGGCCGGCCCTCGGCCGGGCGCTGTGATTCCTGCACCAGACCCCGGTTGACCTCGGCGTAGATCTGGGCGTCGACCCGCTCCCCGGGGAGGAAGGGGGCGTCGCCCGGCTCGGCCACGAGGACCCGACGCAGCATCTGCCGGACGATCAACTCGATGTGCTTGTCGTGGATCGACACGCCCTGGTCCCGGTAGACCTTCTGGACCTCTTCCACCAGGTACTGCTGGGTCTCTCTGATGCCCTTGACCTCGAGCAGCTCCTTCGGGTCCTTCGGACCCTCGACGAGGGCGTCGCCGGCGGCGACCTCCTGGCCCGCCTTGACTTCGAGGTGGGCCCTGATGTTCACGAGCACCGACTCCTCGGCGCCATCGTCGGCCACCACCGTGATCCGGCGTCCACCCTCTTCGTCGTCGATGCGGACGACGCCCGAGTGGTGGGCGAGGACCGCCGCACCCTTCGGGGTCCGGGCCTCGAACAGCTCGACGACACGGGGCAGGCCGTGGGTGATGTCTTCACCCACGACGCCACCGGTGTGGAAGGTCCGCATGGTGAGCTGGGTTCCCGGCTCACCGATGGACTGGGCGGCGATGACCCCCACCGCTTCCCCGAGCTCGATGATCCGGCCCGTGGCCAGCGACAGGCCGTAACAGGTGGCGCACACCCCGTGCTCGGACTCACAGGTGAGCACCGAGCGCACGCGGGCCCGGGTGATCTGGGGGTCGTCGCGCAGCTGGGCCACGAGGTCGTCGTAAAGCACCGTGCCCGTGGTGAAGACGGTCCCGTCGGACAACGTCGTGTCCTCGGCCAGGACCCGGCCGTAGGCGCGGGTCTCGAGATACGACCGCCGCCCGGCCTCGTCGGGGAAGAAACCGTCGAGCCAGACACTGCGGGCCGTCTCACAGTCGTCGATCCGCACGATCAGCTCCTGGGCCACGTCGACCAGACGCCGGGTCAGGTAGCCCGAGTCGGCCGTCCGCAGGGCGGTGTCGGCCAGACCCTTGCGGGCGCCGTGGGTGGAGATGAAGTACTCGAGCACCGACAGGCCCTCTCGGAAGGAGGACTTGATCGGCCGGGGGATCATCTCTCCCCGCGGGTTCGACACCAGGCCCTTCATGCCGGCGATCTGACGGATCTGCTGGGAGTTCCCCCGGGCGCCTGAGTCCACCATCATGTCGAGCGGGTTGAAGGCCATCTCCGACAGCGACTTCTCCATGGCCCGCCCCACCTCGGAGGTGGCCGACGTCCAGATCTCGATCTCCTTCTGGCGCCGTTCGTCGTCGGTGATGATGCCCCGCTTGAACTGCGTCTCGGCCTTCTCGGCTTCACGCTCGTAGCGGTCGAGGATGGCCCGCTTGTCCGGCGGTGTCCGGACGTCGTCGATGGAGATGGTGAGACCTGACTGGGCCGCATAGCGGAACCCCAGTGCCTTGATGAGGTCCAGGCTGGCCGCCACCACGTGCTTGGGCTCGCTGGCCGCGATCTCCTCCACGATGCCGCCGATGGGCGTGTTGCGCTTGCCCACCACGTCATTCACGAACCGGAAGCCCCGCGGCAGCGCGCTGTTGAAGAACACCCGGCCCGCCGTCGTCTCGAGGACGAGTTGCTCCTCGGTGTCCGGATCCTCGCCCAGGCACTTGGCCACCGCCGTGTGCAGCGAGGAGCCCGGGTAGGGCCGCAGATTGATCTTGGCATGCAGGGCGATGGCGCCCTCTTCGAAGGCGCTCTCGACCTCGAAGGCGTGGCGGAAGGACCGACCCGCCCCCTTGGCCTCGTCCATCTCGAGAGTCAAGTAGTAGCCCCCGAAGACCATGTCCTGGGTCGGCACCGTGATGGGCCGCCCCGTCGCCGGGGACAGGATGTTGTTGGCCGACAGCATGAGCACCCGGGCCTCGGACTGGGCTTCGGCCGACAGCGGCAGGTGGACGGCCATCTGGTCGCCGTCGAAGTCGGCGTTGAAGGCCGTGCACACGAGCGGGTGGACCTGGATGGCCTTGCCCTCCACGAGCACCGGCTCGAAGGCCTGGATACCGAGGCGGTGAAGCGTCGGGGCCCGGTTCAGAAGCACCGGGTGCTCCTTGATCACGCCCTCGAGGACGTCCCACACCTGGGGACGCCGCCGCTCGACCATCCGCTTGGCCGACTTGATGTTCTGGGCCAGCTCCAGGTCGACCAGTCGCTTCATGACGAACGGCTTGAACAGCTCCAGGGCCATCAGCTTGGGCAGCCCGCACTGGTGCAGAAGCAGCGTCGGCCCGATCACGATCACCGATCGTCCCGAGTAGTCGACCCGCTTGCCCAGCAGGTTCTGGCGGAACCGGCCCTGCTTGCCCTTCAACATGTCCGACAGGCTCTTCAGGGGCCGGTTCCCCGGTCCCGTCACCGGACGTCCGCGGCGGCCGTTGTCGAACAGGGCGTCGACGGCCTCCTGCAGCATCCGCTTCTCGTTGTTGATGATGATCTCGGGCGCGCCGAGGTCGAGGAGACGCTTCAGCCGGTTGTTGCGGTTGATGACTCGGCGGTAGAGGTCGTTCAGGTCCGATGTGGCGAACCGTCCACCGTCGAGCTGCACCATCGGGCGCAGGTCGGGCGGGATGACGGGGACGACACCGAGGATCATGGCCCGGGGGTCGTTGATCCGCCGTCCGTGGTCGTCACGGCGGTTGAAGGCCGTCACGATCTTGAGACGCTTGATGGCCTTTTGACGGCGCTGGGCCGACAGGGGCCGACGTCCGTCGGCGGCGTCGATGGCCTCGCGCAGCTTCACCTCTTCGACGTCGAGGTCGATCCGGTCGATGAGCCGAGAGATGGCCTCGGCCCCCATCCCGCCCTCGAAGTACTCGTCGTAGCGGATCTTGAGCTCCCGCCACAGCAACTCGTCTTCGATGATCTTGCGGGGGAAAAGGTCGCGGAATTCGTCCAGGGCGCGCTTGGCCAGATCGATGTCGCTCTCGAACCGCTCGCGCACCGACCCGATCTCTTTTTCCGACAGCCGTTGGCGGGCCTTGAGCTCGGTCTCCTTGGCCCCGTCCTTCTCGAGCTCGGCCAGCTCGGCCTCGAGCGCCTTGAAGCGCTTGTCGATGTCGAGGTCCCGCAGACGCTCGAGGTCGGTGATCTCGGCGGCCAGCTCCACCTCGAGGACCGGGAGGTCCTCGTGACGACGCTCGTCGTCGACCCAGGTGACGAGGTTGGCGGCGAAGTAGATGACCTTCTCCAGCTGCTTGGCCTTCAGCTCCTCACGAGCTTCGGTGCCCATGAGCAGATAGGCCAGCCAGCTCCGGGTGCCCCGGAGGTACCAGATGTGGACGACCGGAGCGGCCAGCTCGATGTGGCCCATCCGCTCGCGCCGGACCTTCGACCGGGTGACTTCCACGCCGCAGCGCTCGCAGATGATCCCCCGGAACCGGACGCGCTTGTACTTCCCGCAGTAGCACTCCCAGTCCTTCGTAGGCCCGAAAATCTTCTCGCAGAAGAGCCCGTCCTTCTCGGGGCGAAGGGTCCGGTAATTAATCGTCTCCGGCTTCTTCACCTCGCCGTTGGACCACGAACGGATCGATTCGGCCGTGGCCAGCCCGATGCGAAGCTGGTCGAAATTATTGACGTCCAGCACGGCTAGAAGCTCCTCTCCGCAGCGCGGCGCTCGTCCTCTTCGTCCGACCCGCGCTCGGGCCGGCTGATGTCGATGCCGAGTTCCTCGGCCGTGCGGAAGACGTCCTCGTCGAGCTCACGCATCTCGATCTCCTCGCCCGTGAGCGAGAGGACCTCGACGTTCAGGCACAACGACTGCATCTCCTTGATCAGAACCTTGAAGCTCTCGGGGATACCCGGTTCGGGGATGTTCTCCCCCTTCACGATGGCCTCGTAGACCTTCACCCGCCCGAGGACGTCGTCGGACTTGATGGTGAGCAGCTCCTGCAGGGCGTAGGCGGCGCCGTAGGCCTCCAGGGCCCACACCTCCATCTCCCCGAACCGCTGGCCACCGAACTGAGCCTTCCCCCCGAGGGGCTGCTGGGTGATCATCGAGTACGGCCCCGTCGAGCGGGCGTGGATCTTGTCGTCGACGAGGTGAGCCAGTTTCAAGATGTAGACGTAGCCGACCGAGATCGGGTTGTCGTAGACCTCACCGGTGCGGCCGTTGTAGAGGGTGGCCTTCCCGTCTGTGCCGATGAGCCGGGACCCGTCCTGGGAGTCCGAGTGCAGACGCTCGAAGAGCTTCCGGATGGTCGGGTGCTTGCCGGCGTCCTCCTCCTCGTCCCAGTGGGCCCCGTCGAACGACGGGGTCGAGACCCAGACGGCCGGGTCGGTCTTGGGCCGGGTCTTGGCGTCGAGGACACCGGTCAACGGCTCGAGACCCTCCACGCCCTCCCAGCCCCACCGCGCCGCGTAGCCGAGGTGGGATTCGAGCACCTGGCCGACGTTCATCCGGCTGGGCACACCGAGGGGGTTCAAGATGATGTCCACGTGAGTGCCGTCGGCCAGGAAGGGCATGTCCTCGATGGGGAGGATCCGGGAGATGACCCCCTTGTTCCCGTGGCGGCCGGCCAGCTTGTCGCCCTCGGAGATCTTGCGCTTCTGGGCCACGTAGACCCGCACCAACTGGTTCACGCCCGGCGGCAACTCGTGGGAGTCCTCGCGCGAGAACACACGGACGTCGATGACCTTGCCCGACTCGCCGTGGGGCACCTTGAGCGAGGTGTCACGCACCTCGCGGGCCTTCTCACCGAAGATGGCCCGCAGCAGGCGCTCCTCGGGCGTCTGCTCGGTCTCACCCTTAGGCGTGACCTTCCCGACGAGGACGTCACCGGGACCGACCTCGGCCCCGATGCGGATGATCCCCCGCTCGTCCAGGTCGGCCAGGATCTCCTCGGACAGGTTGGGGATGTCCCGGGTGATCTCCTCGGCGCCGAGCTTCGTGTCACGGGCGTCGACCTCGTGCTCCTCGATGTGGATCGAGGTGAGGACGTCGTCGCGCACGAGGCGCTCGGAGAGGATGATGGCGTCTTCGAAGTTGTAGCCCTCCCAGGGCATGAAGGCCACGAGCAGGTTCTTGCCCAGAGCCAGCTCGCCGTTCTGGGTGGCGGCCCCGTCGGCCAGGACGTCGCCGGTCGAGACCTTGCGGCCCTCGTCCACCACGACCTTGGCGTTGATGCAGGTGTTCTGGTTGGACCGGCGGAACTTGGCCAACCGGTAGGTCCGGCGGCCGAGCTCGAGCCCGAGACGGTCCTTCTGACCGGGCCGGTACTCGACCACGATGCTCTCGCCCGACACCTCGACGACGTTGCCGTCGCCTTCGGCCAGGGTCACGTCACCGGCGTCGCGCGCGGCGCGGGCCTCGACCCCGGTGCCGATGTAGGGAGCCTCGGGCACCACGAGCGGAACAGCCTGCTTCTGCATGTTGGCGCCCATGAGGGCCCGGTTGGCGTCGTCGTGCTCGACGAAGGGGATGAGAGCGGTGGAGACCGACACGATCTGCTTGGGCGAGACGTCCATGAGGTCAACCTCGGCCGGTGGCACGTAGTCGATCTCGCTCGTCGTGCCGTAGGAGGTGGAAGTGGCCCCCACCCTGACCCCGGCCCCTTGCGGGCCGCGGCGCACGAGCACGCGCTCGTCCACGAACCGTCCGCTTCCGTCGAGCTTGGCGTTGGCCTGAGCGATGACGTGCTCTTCTTCCTCGTCGGCGGCCAGGTACATGATTTCGTCGCGCACCCGCCCGTCGACCACCTTGCGGTAGGGGGTCTCGATGAACCCGTACTCGTTCACCCGGGCGTAGGTGGCCAGGGCGCCGATGAGGCCGATGTTCGGGCCTTCGGGGGTCTCGATCGGGCACATACGGCCGTAGTGGGAGCTGTGGACGTCCCGGACCTCGAAGCCGGCGCGCTCACGGGACAGACCACCGGGCCCGAGGGCCGATAGGCGGCGCTTGTGGGCCAGGCCCGACAGGGGGTTGTTCTGGTCCATGAACTGGCTCAGCTGGCTGGTGCCGAAGAACTCCTTGATGGCGGCCACCACGGGCCGGATGTTGATCAGGGTCTGGGGCGTGATGGCTTCGACGTCCTGGGTCGTCATGCGCTCGCGCACGACCCGCTCCATGCGCGACAGTCCTACCCGGACCTGGTTCTGGATGAGCTCGCCCACCGACCGGATGCGGCGGTTGGCGAAGTGGTCCTGGTCGTCGATCCGGTAGCCGGACTCGCCGTCGGCCAGGTGGAGCATGTAGGTGGCCGTGGCCAGGATCTCCGACGGACTGAGCACACCCTGGTCGGGAGCCGGGCGCTCGAGGTCGATGTCGAGGATGGAGGCCACCCGCTCGATCTCGGGACCGAGCTTCCGGTTGAGCTTGTAGCGACCGACCCGGGTCAGGTCGTAGCGCTTGGGGTTGAAGAAGGCGTTCTCGAAGTAGCCGCGCGCGGCCTCGGCCGACAGCGGCTCACCGGGCCGGGCCCGCTTGTAGATCTCGAGGAGAGCCTCTTCCCGGGTGGGGGCGAGGTCGCGCTCCTTCTCCCACTGGCCTTCCAAGAAGTCGAAGTGCCGGACGAAGCGGTTCAAGAAACCTTCGTCCTCGTAGCCGAGGGCCCGCAGCAGAACGAACAGCGACAGGCGGCGCTTGCGGGCCACCCGGGCGCCGGCGGTGACGTCCTTGGACGGCTTGGCCTCGACGTCGAACTCGATCCACTCGCCCCGATAAGGGTGCACCGTGCCGGTGACGATGGTCTTGGCGTCGCGGCCGGGCTGGAAGATCACGCCGGGGGACCGCACCAATTGGCTCACGACGACACGCTCGGTGCCGTTGATGATGAAGGTGCCCTTGTCCGTCATCATCGGGAAGTCCCCCATGAAGACGGTCTGTTCCTTGATCTCACCGGTCTGGGCGTTCATGAACCGGGCGCGGACGAAGACCGGCGCCGCGTAGGTCATGTCCTTCTCTTTGCACTCTTCCTCCCGGAACTTGGGCGGCGGGCGCAGATCAGGGTCGGTCGGGTCGAACTCCAGCTCCAGGTTCAGCTGGCCGGTGAAGTCCTCGATGGGGCTGATGTCGGCGAAGGCCTCGGCCAGGCCCTTGTCGAGGAACCACCGGAAGGAGTCACGCTGGATGGCGATGAGATCCGGAAGGGGCAATACCTCGTCGAGATTGGCGAAGGAGAAACGTTCGGGACTCTTGGACCGTGTAGGCAACGGCCTACTCCTCCCAGGTGCGGGGTGGTGTGTGACAGGACAGGGGTGATGCGGGGTGAATCAATAGATCCCGTGTAGGGCGGAGGGTGAAGTCGGTACTACGGGGAACTCGGGCGGGTAGAAACGAGGACTCGAAGGTGCGGCCGAACGCAGCGGACCACGGCGTGAGACGCCTGGACGCGCGTCGTTCAGGGGTCAGATTTCAAGAGTGACGCGAAGACGGGGCACGGCAACCGCACAGTATACGCGCAGGCACCCCGGGGGGCAACCCTCATTCTGTTGCCCCCGACAGGGTACGGACGCGCCGGGATGCCGTCAAGGGCGTTTCCGTGCCCCTACGTGACCTCGACAGAGCCTCCGGCCGCCTCGAGCTGGCCTTTCGCCTTCTCGGCCTCGTCCTTCGACACACGCTCGAGCACCGGCTTCGGGGCGCTGTCGACCAGGTCCTTGGCTTCCTTCAGGCCCAGGCTGGTGAGGGCCCGGACCTCCTTGATGACCTGGATCTTCTTGTCACCGGCCGCGGTGAGGACGACGTCGAACTCGGTCTTCTCCTCTTCGCCGCCGCCGGCATCCCCGCCTCCACCGGCCGGGGCGGCGGCCACGGCCACGGGGGCGGCGGCCGTGACGCCGAACTTCTCCTCGAACTCCTTGAGGAGCTCGGAGAGCTCGAGGACCGAGAGGTTGGCGATCCCGTCGAGAATCTGGTCCTTGGTCAGGGTCTTGTCAGCCATTGTCGTTCTGCTCCTTGTGGTTTCTCGATTTATCGATCATTGCCGAACTCTCGCTGAGTGAATGAATCATCACTCTGTGTCCCCGGAATCGGCGACGGTCGGTGGGGCCGCCTCGGTGGAGGTCTCGGGTTCCGCCGTTGCTTCCGCTCCGGCCGTAGGTGCCTCGGCTGAGGGTGCTTCGGCTGAGGGTGCTTCGGCGGCAGGGGCTTCAGCGGCAGGGGCTTCAGCGGCAGGGGCTTCAGCGGCAGGGGCTTCAGCGGCAGGGGCTTCAGCGGCAGGGGCTTCGGCGGCAGGGGCTTCGGCGGCAGGGGCTTCGGCTTCCGCTACGGGTGCTTCAGCCTCGGCGGTGGCCTCGGGCGCAGGGGCATCGGCAGCTTCGGTTTCAGCCGGTGCCCCGCCCTTCTGGTCGAGAAGGGCCGACAGGCCGTAGGCGAAGCTCCGGGGAAGCGCCTGCAGAAGGCCGGCAAGCTGCTGCATGGGGGCGGCGATGGCACCGGCCAACCGGGCGAGCAGCACGTCGCGGGACGGGAGGTCGGCCAGGACACCGAGATCCTGGGCCGACAGGAAGCCTTCGCCGTGCAGGCCCCCCTTGACGATGAGATTGGGGTTGGCACGGGCGTAGTCGCGCAGTGCCTTGGCCACGGCGCTGACCTCGCCCGATACGAAGGCGATGGCTGTGGGTCCTTCGAGCAGGGAGTCCAGTGACTCGTGGCGGCCGCCCGTGATTGCCAGCTTCACCAGGGTGTTCTTGTAGACCTTGTAGTCGCCGCCCACAGCCGACAGGGCCTGGCGCAAGGCCGCCATCTCGTGGACCGTGAGACCCCGGTACTCGGTGAGGATGGCGGCCTGGGCCCCGTCGAGGCGCTCACGCACCTCGTTGACCACGGCCACCTTCTCGGGCCTCGGGTTCTCCATCGTCGCTCCTCTACTCGGGTGGTGCCGTCGTTCGCACCTGTTGGCCGTGACCGCAGCCACCGAGCAGGAGCCGAAGGCGGCCCTGTCGAGCGGATCCTGGTCGTTACCTTGTCGGGCGGGCCCTGGGGCCCCTTCGGCGCCGGGAGGCGCAACCGGAGGTCTACAGCAACGGCATGTGTCGTGTCGGGCGATCCGGGTGGGGACCGCCGTGAAGAACTTACTACGCGGAGGCGACCAGGTCCTCCGGGACGAAGCGTGCCTGGGCCGGGTCGATGTGCACGCCGGGGCCCATGGTCGACGAGACCGATACCGATCGCAGGTACCGACCCTTGGCGGCGGGGGGCTTGGCCCGCACGAGCTCGTCGATCACGGCGTGGAGGTTGGCCAGAAGCTGCTCGGGTGTGAAGGAGACCTTGCCCACCCGGACGTGGACGTTGCCCACCTTGTCGGTCCGGTACTCGACCCGGCCGCCCTTGAACTCGGTCACGGCCTTGCCCACGTCGGTGGTCACGGTGCCGGTCTTCGGATTCGGCATGAGCCCGCGGGGACCGAGGACACGCCCGAGCTTGCCCACCTGGCCCATCATGTCCGGCGTGGCGATGGCCACGTCGAAGTCGAGGAAGCCTCCTTCGACCCTGGCCACGAGGTCGTCCGCACCCACTTCGTCGGCTCCTGCCTCGCGTCCCTCGGCCGCCGCTTCGCCGGCGGCGAACACGACGACCCGGGCCGTACGACCCGTTCCCGACGGAAGGCTCAGCGTCCCCCGCACGATCTGGTCCGCCTTGCGGGGGTCGACCCCCAGCCGGACGGCGAGCTCCACGGTCTCGTCGAAGTTGGCGGTCGCCATGTCCTTCACGAGCCTGACGGCGTCGGCCGGGGGGTACAGCTCCTCCCGGTCGAACCGCTCCAACGCCGCGATGTACTTCTTGCCCTTGTGCACGACAGATTTCCTCTCAGTGTCCCTGGTCCGACGTCAGATCAGCCGTTGACGGCGACGCCCATGGACCGGGCTGTCCCGACCACCTGGCGCTTGGCCGACTCGATGTCGTCGGTGTTCAGATCCGGCAGCTTGGTGCGGGCGATCTCGGTCACCTGAGCGTCGGTGATGGTCCCGGCCTGCTCCCGGCCGGCGGCCACGGCGCCCTTCTCCAGACCGGCGGCCTGGCGGATGAGGATCGCCGCCGGAGGGGTCTTCAGCACGAACGAGAACGAGCGGTCCTCGTAGATGGTGATCTCCACGGGTACCACGGTGCCGCGCTGGCTCTCGGTGGCCGCGTTGTACTGCTTGCAGAACTCCATCGTCTGCACGCCGTGGGGCCCGAGCGCCGTACCGACCGGAGGCGCAGGAGTCGCCCCCCCGGCGGGGAGCTGGATCTTGACGACGGCGAGGATCTTCTTCTTCTTCGGGGGCACGGTGAATCTCCTGGATCTAGAGCTTGGCGACTTGGCTGAATTCGAGCTCGACGGGGGTCTCCCGGCCGAAGATGTTGACCAGGACCTTCAGCTTGAGCTGGTCCTCGTTGATCTCGTCGATCTGGCCGGAGAAGTCGGCGAACGGCCCCTCCTTCACCCGCACCGTCTCGCCCTCTTCGTATTCGAGCCGTGGCCGGGTCTTCTTGGCCTGCTCCACCCCGCCGGCACCGGCCACCGGCACCTGCAGGATGCTCTCGACCTCTTTGCGCGACAGCGGCGTCGGCTTCGTGCCGGGGCCCACGAACCCGGTCACGCCCGGAGTGTTGCGGATCACGGACCACGAGTCGTCGTCCAGGTCGCAGCGTGTGAGCAGGTAGCCGGGAAAGACCTTCTTCTGGACGACGACCTTCTTGCCGTTCTTGAACTCGACCACGTCCTCCATGGGGATGACGACCTCGTAGATCCTGTCCTCCATGTTCATCGACACGATTCGGCTCTGAAGGTTCGATTTGACCTTGTTCTCGTACCCGGCGTACGTGTGGACGACGAACCAGCGACCGGGCCGGTCGTAGGGACTCTCCACCACGACCGGTTCCTCGTCGTCGCCGTCGTCGTGCTCCCATCCGGGAGCGGGCCCCGAGGACACGGGGACCGGATCGGGGGATCCCTCGGCGTCGGCCACATCGGTTGCGTCGACCCGTTCGATGGCGTCCGTCGACTCCGTGGGGCTCTCTCCGTTGGCGGCGACGTCCCCGACGGCCTGCTCGTCATCGACTCCGATTTCGAGATCGCTCATGTGGTGTACAGCCACGAGATCGAGTGGGCGAAGGCGTAGTTGAGGAGGAAGATCAGCACCACGAGGACGACCATGGTGATGAAGACGACGGTGGCCGAGTTCACCACCTCGACCCGGGTGGGCCAGGCCACCTGGCGCAGCTCCGACCGCACCTCACGGCCGAATTCGGCGACCTTGGCGGGCGGGCTCAGCTCGGACTTCGCCGGGCGTTCGGGTCGCAGACGCGGCAGCGTCGTGGTGTCGGTCGCAGGGGCGCCCTCGGCCTCGGCCTCGACTTGGCCCTGGCGCTGCTGCATGCGCTTCATCTCTCGGTTCACGGTGTCCTTCGCCTTTCGACGGACAGCTGGTGGCAGGGCAGGAGGGACTCGAACCCCCAACCACCGGTTTTGGAGACCGGTGCGCTACCAGTTGCGCCACTGCCCTATGGCGGCCGGGATGCCGGTCACAGACCGGCCGGCCTCGCGGGTCAAGGGCCCAGATTACCATCCGCCACGCCTGAGCGGCCGACGACGGCTCCGGGGTCAGCGGGCGGAAACGGACCGGTTCGTCCCGGTCCCCTTCCGGGTCAGCGGGTTTCCTTGTGGACCGTGTGTTTGCGGTCCCAGCGGCAGAACTTCTTCATCTCGATCCGCTCGCGGTCGTTTTGCTTGTTCTTCATGGTGATGTAGTTACGCCGCTTGCAGACCTCGCAGGCCAGCGTCACCTGGACTCTCTTCTCGTTCTTCGCCATTGCCCTGCCCTTTCCTGCGGGCCCCCCTTCGAGGGACCCGGCCATGCCTGCCCTGGTAGCGGCGGCGGGACTCGAACCCGCGACCCCACGATTATGAGCCGTGTGCTCTGACCGACTGAGCTACGCCGCCGGGGAGCCCCCTGTCGGAATCGAACCGACGACACCAGCCTTACCATGGCTGTGCTCTGCCGACTGAGCTAAGGGGGCCGACACAGCGCCTGCGCGCCGGTCGATCATAGTCGAGGCTCCCCCCGTCCCCAGGCTCGTCCCGGGGACGCGACGAGCCGCCGGTACGATCGGCCGATGGACATCCGGCTGGCGCGTCCGGGTGACGCCGAAGCCCTGCGGGCGATCTACAACACCGAAGTATCCGGCTCCACCGTGACCTTCGACATCGAGCCCCGCAGCCATGCCGACCAGGTGGCTTGGATCGAGCGCCACCAGGGAGTTCATCCTGCGGTCGTCGCCGTCGACACCCACAGCGTGGCCGGTTTCGGGTCCCTGTCGCCCTTTCGTGACCGGGCCGCCTACGCCACCACCGTGGAGGACTCCGTCTATGTGGCCGGGGACCGGCGCGGCGAGGGGGTCGGGCGCCTGCTGCTCGAGGAGCTGGTGATCCTGGCCACCCGCCAGGGATTCCACACCGTCATCGCCCGGACCTCCGGTGACAACGATCCCTCGATCGCCCTGCACCGCGCCTGCGGGTTCGTCCTCATCGGTGTCGAACGCGAGGTGGGACGCAAGTTCGGCCGGTGGATCGACGTGGCCGTTCTCCAGCGGATGCTGTGACTCCGACACCGGCCCGGTCCTCAGGGATCAGACGCCCAGATACTCGAGCTCGGGCGCCCCGTCGCCGAACTGCGGACTCGAGCCGTCGCCGCGCCGGCGTCGCCAGTGGATGAACAGCCGCTGGCGCTGGATGGGGGTGAGCGGCACCGTCAGGATGCCCAGGCACACGAGCAGGGCCACCGCTATCTGCAGCGGGTCGGCATGCACGAGCAGTCGCAGCAGCTTTTGACCTCCCGGCAGCCCGATGAAAGCCGAGGACATCGACAACCCGATGATGAGGGACCGCACACGGCCGCTCGCCACGGGGGCGAGCAGGACCAACCCCCACGAGAGGTACCAGGGCTGGACCACCGGTCCGAGACCAACCACCAGGAGCAGGGTCACGCCTATGGCCTGCAGGGACCCGATCCGCTCCGAGCGCCACAGCAGCCACAGACCGACGCACAGGGCGGCGCCCAAACCGATCGCCCGGGTCACCGTGAGCATGGTGTGCAGCGAGACCCCGATGCCGATCACATGGGAGGCGTCGGTGAGGACGATGCCGGCGCCGGTGGCGGGAGCCACCCAGGACCGCACCGTGCCCGGTGCCCCGAGGTTGAGCACCCAGCTCCACCCGAGGCCGGTGATGATCGACAGGGCGCCCAGGATGCTTCCGGAGATCAGCCCGGCCGTGAGCAGGGGTCGGACCCGGGACCGCAGGGGAATCCCGACCCCCATCCACTCCCAGCCGATGTAGATGATGCCCACGGCGGCGGGGACCTTGATGGCCGCCGCCAGGGCGCACAGGACGAGGCCGGCCACGGGTCTGCCTCGACGGGCTACGGCGAGGCCGCAGGCAAGGAGGCCGAGCATGATGGCGTCGTTGTGGGCGCCCCCCACCAGGTGCAGGATCGTTATCGGGTTGAGGATGGCCAACGTGAGGACATAGCCGGGGTCACGACCGTGGCTGCGCGCCAGGCTGGAGATGCCGAGGGCCATGAGCCCGACGCCGGCGATGGCCAGCAGCCGCAGCAGGATCACGTCCGGCAGCTCGTGGTGCAGCGACAGGCTCGTCAGGATCCCGTCGATCTGCATGAAGAGCGGGCCGTAGGGGGCGGGGGTGTTCAACCACAGCGGGTCGACCAGCGACACCGAGGGCGCCGCTCCGAGCACGCCGGGGCCGTAGTGATACGGATTGATGTGGTGGCTCATCATCTCGCCCTGCGCCGCGTAGCTGTACACGTCCCGGCTGAACAGCGGGGCCACGATCAGCAGAGGGAGGATCCACAAAGCGGCGACGGCCATGATCTTGCGAACAGGCACGCCCGGCCGTTGCGACAGGGTGCGGATGAGCCCGTACCAGACGCGCATGAGCAGGACGAGACCGCCGTACACGGCCACAAGACCGAAGAACAGGCCGGGCGATGCGTGGGGCGAAGATGGCGCGCTCGAGGTCGGCACCCCGAAGAACCAGGCTCCGGGCGCCTTCAGGGTGAAGGGCGACTGCCCCTGGGCGACGCCGGCGGTGATGGCGCAGATGGCGATGAACCCGAGGATGGCCGGTCGCACGAGGAAGCTCGAGCCGTCACCGCCAGCGGCGTCCGACGGCAGGTCGGCTCCGACCAGGGCTGAGAACGGCCAGCGCGAGCGCACCGCTTCATCCCAGATCGAGAGGCGGTCGAGCGCCCGGGCCACCGCGGACGCGCCACCATGAGCGTCGTCGCGCCCTGGGGCGATCACCCGCTCCTCTACGCCCATGGCCTCGGTCCTCGTCACGTGGGGGTTCGTGAAGGGCCGCTCGAAGCCCCCCGGTGTCTCACCAGAGGCTGCCCATCCAGACGCCCAGCTGAATCCCAGGCGGTCGTAACGTCATTGTAACGAAATGCCGACGCCAGGCAAGTCACCTCCGAGGGGCGGACCCTCGAGGGCGGCCCCACCGCAGTGGGGACCACCGGACTTGGTGGGCCGGGAAGGATTTGAACCTTCGTAGGCAATGCCGGCAGGTTTACAGCCTGCTCCCTTTGGCCACTCGGGCACCGACCCGCGGGGCGAGACGATACCGCGGTCGCGCCCGTGCCGGAGCCGGCTCGAGCGGTGTGGGCGACGCATGAACCGCGCTGACTAAGGTGGCGCGCATGCCGACGTTCGACGTCGTGTCCGAGGTTGACATGCAAGAGGTCCGCAACGCGGTCGATCAGGCCAACCGCGAAGCCGGCACCCGGTTCGACTTCAAAGGGACCGAATCCGAGATCGATCTGGGCGACGACGGGCTCACACTGCGTTCCTCGACCGAAGACCGGTTGCGCGCCCTCTATCAGGTCCTCGAAGAGAAGCTGGTCCGCCGTCAGGTGTCGTTGAAGGCGTTGGAGGCGGGCAAGATCGAGGAGGCGGCAAAGAGCACGGTCCGCCAGAAGATCGCCATCCATGCCGGGGTTTCGTCCGACCACGCCAAGAAGATCAACAAATTCATCAAGGACCACGCGGCCAAGGGCGTGTCCTCGCAGACCCAGGGTGATCAGTTGCGGGTGTCGGGTAAGAAGCGAGACGACCTTCAGGCCGTCATCCAGTCGCTCAAGGAAGAGGACTTCGGCATTCCTCTGCAGTTCACGAACTTCAGAGACTGACCGGGCACCGGTCAGGAGGACGGACCGGCCTCCACGAGTGCCTCGTCCGCGTGCTCGGAGCCTTCTGTCGTCATCGGCGTGCCGCTCGCCGGTGCCGCCCGGAAGAGTCGCTGGAACACCACGAACTTCACCACCCACAAGATGCCGAAGGCGAAGAGGTTCAGTCCTTCGACGATCGCCGTCCGGGCCAGGTGATTGTGGTCGAAGTGGCGGATACCGAAGCTGCGTGCCTCTGACGAGGTGGCGATCGACAACAACATGCCGACGCCCGACAGAGCCCAGAAGGGAAGGACCTCGCGCCGTATGTGTGAGCGCCCGCTCTTCCCCCAGGCCCAATTGCGGTTCAGATAGTAGGAGGGCACCGTAGCCACGGCATTGGCGAACAGGGTGCTCGGCACCTCGGTCCACACCTTGAACACCCCGTAGACGATGGCCAGGGTGGCGAAGGACACCCCGGTGGAGATAACCGACACCATGGTGTAGCGGTACATCTTCTTGCCTTCGGGCGTCTTGCGGAGGCGCCAGAGGCTCACGAGGCGTGCGGCCAGTCCGAACATCCTGGCCAATCTACTCCGGGTTCACTACGGAATTGATTCCGGCAGATCGGCACCCGTCATCGGGATCGCCGATGTGTCGGCCCTCACACGCTGATTTCGAGGGCATTTTCCCGGGCCACCGCACCGAGCCATACGGCACTCGGCTTCGGTCGTCGTTCGAGGCTCCCGCGCTCCACCGCCACCAGCCCGAACGTGGGCCCGTAGCCCAGGACCCACTCGAAATTATCGAGCAGGCTCCAGTAGACGTACCCGCGTACATCGATGCCGTCGTCAAGGCAACGGCGCACGCCGGCCAGGGCCGCGGTGACGAAGGCGATCCGCTCCGTGTCTCTGTCCGTACCGATCCCGTTCTCGGTCACCACCAGAGGGGTGCCGCCGGTGACGTCCCATGCGCGTCGGATGACCGCCTCGAGGGCCCCGGGCCAGAACTCGTAGCCCATCTGGGTGAGGGCCACGCCCTCCTCGGCCGCCATGGCACCGGACGGGCCCACCCGCATCCGGGTGTAGCACTGGACGCCGACGAAGTCGTCGTCCGTCGTGGCCTCGAGGAACACGTCCTCCATCGACCGGCGAATGCGATCGCGCTGCTGCTCACCGCCATCGACAGCCTGGTAGTCGGTCATCGACAACGTGAGCCCCACCGGGAAGTCGCCCCGACCGGCGCGCAGCACCTCGGCGGCCAGGCGGTGTCCCCGGCACAACGCCGCGTTCACCGCCCGTCGCCGATCGACGTCGTGAGCGCCCGGCGGGAAGACCCCGACCAGGTAGCCCATGTAGGCCACGATGTTGGGCTCGTTGATCGTGCACCCCCAGCCGATCAGGTCGCCCAGGTGGGCCACGACCCGCTCGCAGAAGCGGGCGAAGCGCACGGGGGCGTCGGCTGCCTCCCATCCGCCGCGTTCGCTCAACCACCTCGGGATCGTGAAGTGGTGAAAGGTGACCATGGGTACGAGACCCAGCTCACCGGCGGCGGCGCACTGACGCCGGTAGTGGTCGAGGGCGGCCATCGACCACTCGCCCTCTGCCGGTTCGATGCGACTCCATTCGAGCGAGAACCGGTAGGCACCGAACCCGAGCGAGGCCAGGAGCTCGAGGTCGCCCGGCCACCGGTTCCACGAATCGCACCATCACCGCTCGGTTCCCGGCACGGCGTCCCCGGTGCGTGCTCGAACTCCCACCAGTCGTTGTTGACGTTGCCGCCCTCGACCTGATGGGCGGCCGAAGCCGCTCCCCACAGAAACCCGTCGGGAAAGGCGATCCTCGTCATGACCCGAACCGTAGCGGCGGGCCACCGGACCGGGGCGGGCCCTTTGGTGGGCACCGCCGATGTCGCCCCCCTCACCGGAGCACTGTCAGGATGGGGAGGTGAGCGATGCTTTGGACTTCCTCGTCAAGCTCCTCGACATCGAACCCATCGAGGTCAACATCTTCCGGGGTGTGAGCCCCGACGAGCACCGCCAGCGCGTCTTCGGCGGCCAGGTCGCCGCCCAGGCGCTCATGGCGGCCGGGCGCACCGTCGAGAGCGGGCGCGTGCATTCACTGCACTCCTACTTCTTGCGGCCCGGAGACCCGAACATCCCCATCCTCTACGAGGTGGACCGCATCCGCGACGGCCGCTCCTTCACCACCCGCCGGGTGGTGGCCATCCAACACGGCCAGGCCATCTTCAACATGCAGACGTCGTTTCAGGTCGACGAGGTCGGCGACTTCGTCCATCAGGCGCCCATGCCCGACGTTCCCGGCCCCGAGACCCTGGCCAGCATGCGCGAGCGCCTCGAACCTCTGCGGGACCAGTTGGCCGACTGGTTCGCCCGACCCCACCCGATCGACCAGCGTCACGTCGGGGAGCTGCCCTGGATGCAGCATGACAACCTCGAGCCCATTCAGCGTCTCTGGATCCGGGCCGACGGCACCTTGGACGACGATCCGCTCCTGCACGCCTGCATCGCCGCCTACGCCTCGGACATGTCGCTGTTCGACACCATGCTCGCCCCCCACGAGGTCAATTGGGACGACGCCGAGTTCATGGGAGCCAGCCTCGATCACTGCATGTGGTTCCACCGACCGTTCCGCGTCGACGAGTGGCTCCTCTACGACATGGACAGCCCCAACGCCTTCGGCGCCCGAGGGCTGGCCCGTGGCTTCCTCTTCAAACGCGACGGCACCCTCGTGGTGTCGATGGTCCAGGAAGGCCTGATGCGCCTCGTACCCCGCGCCGCCCCGTAGGTCGTCTCCTGCCGGCGGCCGCCGGCGTCAGTCAGCGGTTGTCGATGGGGACGTAAGGCCGCTCGTCCACCCCGATGTACAGCGGGCGCGGACGGGCGATCTTGGAGTCCTGGTCGAGGAGCTCCTGCCAGTGCGCCAGCCAGCCGGTAGTGCGGGGAATGGCGAAGAGGACGGGGAACATCTCGAGCGGGAACCCCATGGCCTGGTAGATCAGACCCGAGTAGAAGTCGACATTGGGGTAGAGACGGCGCGACGTGAAGTACTCGTCGGAGAGGGCGATCTCCTCCAGCTTGAGGGCGATGTCGAGCAACGGGTTCTTACCCGTCACCGTGAAGACCTCATCCGCCGTCCGCTTGATGATCTTGGCCCTCGGGTCGTAGCTCTTGTAGACCCGGTGACCGAATCCCTGCAGCCGTCCGCCCTCACCCGTCTTGACCGACTCTACGAAGGCCGGGACGTTCTCGATCGACCCGATCTCGGTCAGCATCCGGATGACGGCCTCGTTGGCCCCTCCGTGACGCGGGCCGTACAGCGCCGCGCAGGCCGCCGCGCAGGCCGAGTAGGGATCGGCATGAGAGGAACCGACGACCCGCATGGCCGTCGTCGAGCAGTTCTGCTCATGGTCGGCATGGAGAATGAAAAGGATGTCGAGGGCACGCGTGAGGATGGGATTGGGCTCGTAGCGTGGCTCGGCCACCTTCCACATCATCGACAGGAAGTTGGAACAGAAGTCGAGGGAGTTGTCCGGATAGACGAAGGGCATACCGACGCTGAAGCGGTGGGCGGCGGCGGCCAGGGTCGGCATCTTGGCGATCAGCCGGGTGATCTGCTTGTGCCGGGACTCCGGATCGAAGATCTCCTTGGCGTCCAGATAGAACGTCGACAGCGCCGCCACCGCCGATACCAACATGCCCATCGGATGGGCGTCGTAATGGAAGCCCTCGAGGAAGCGCTTGCGTACGTTCTCGTGGATGAACGTGTGCATCGTGACCTCGTTGCGCCACGCCTCGAATTCCACCGGCGTCGGCAACTCACCGTGCAGCAACAGGTACGCGACCTCGAGATACGTCGAGTGTTCGGCCAGCTCCTCGATGGGATAGCCGCGGTACCGCAGGATGCCTTCGTCGCCATCGAGGTAGGTGATGGTGCTCTCACACGCCGCCGTGGACACGAATCCAGGGTCGTAGAACCAGATCCCCGGCAGGAGCTTCGACCATTCACTGGCCGCCACCCCTCCGTGGTCGATGGGGATTTCGAGCTGGTTCCCCGTCCGGTTGTCGATGATGGTGATGCTCTCGGCCACGACGCTCGGACCTCCTGTGACGTTCCCGCTTCGATCCTAGGGCTACGCCCGTCGATTGGTCACCCCGGGACGGGCCCGATCACCCCGAACGTGGCCTCGTAGACGTGGTCGACGGCTTGCTCGTCGGTGTGGTCGGCGTCTTGGTGGTCGATGTGGTGGCCGGTTTCGTCGTCGATGTCGTCGTGGTCGTCGTCGGCGGCGGGAAGGCCGCCACCCGCAGGGACAGAGATGCCGAGGCGCCGGCGCCTGCCTCCGGCGGCGTGACCGTGATGCCCAGGACGTAGGACGTCCCCGGCCGAACCGACAGCGGCGGCGGCGACAACGCCACCGAATCGCCGGCCCCGATGTCCGTGCTCATCCGCACCGAAGTCGTGGCCCGGGTCGTGGCTTCGGGACCCGTGCCCTGGGGGACAGCCGTCACCACCACCCTCACCCCGGCTTCGTCGACGTTGCCCCGGTCGGCCAGCACGACCGTGACGTGCAGAGTCCTCGTCGGGGGCAGCACGCTGACACCGGACGCCCCCGGTACCGAGGCCGGGTCCGTCGAGAATGTCCCGAGGGCCAGCCGGTGCACCGGTGCGAGCGTTGCCGAACCCACCAGCGCGGCCACGAGCCGCCCCAGTGCCGCATCGTCCCAAAGGCCGGGATCCGACATCCAGGTCGACGCCGGGAGCAGGGCCGAGCCCGGTGCCCGGCGCAGCGTCCGGCGGCAGGCCGCCCAGGACGCATCGGCTGATTGGAGAACGCTGCGTGCGCCGTCGAGCATCTGGGCCGCCGCCGCCTCGTCGCCGCCACCGAGACCGCGCCGCCCGCCGAGGAGGCGCCCGAGGGCACTTTGCACCTGGCCCGCCGCACGCCGGCGGTCGTCCATGGCCGTTGCGCACCGGCCGTCGGCGTCGCCGGACGGCACCGGCGGGGTGAGCGCCGCGAACCGGCGTTCGTCCTGCGCCGTGTCAGCGGCGATCAAGCTGAGATCGGAGAAGAAGGTCGTCCGTTCGAGCGACGCTCCGTTTCTGATGATGGCATTCAGGGCCGAGCTCGACGCGTTCGATTGCGTCACGATCGGTGTGGCCAGCACGGCGAAGCTGCGATCGACCGTGCGCCTGTCGGGTCCCGATGCAGGCCCGATCTGAGAGACGGCGCCCACGGCAAGCACCACGAGGGCGGCCACCACGACAAAGGGGGCGGCCACCCGGGCCACGCCCCGCCCCACGCCACGTCGCCGTCGGAGCCGGCGTCGTTCCCCGACCACCGCCAGGACCCTATCGGTCGTGGCCCGACCAGCGAGAGCCGATCACCCCGAGCCGGGATACCCGGAACGCGACACGGCCACCACTACACTCGCCTCCCGTGCCCGAGAGCACCCCCGCCACGCCTCCCTCCGTCTACGCGCGCGGCGATGTCCGCCGCAAGAGGCGACAACGCCTCGTGAGGCGTCTGGTCCGCGTGGGCGCCCTCGTCATCGCCCTCGTCGTGGTCGTGGCCGGGTCCGCCATCGGTTACACCGAATACCGGAACCACCAGATCGACCACGTCCAGGTGGGCGATCTCCAGGCCGTGCCCCCCTCCGGGGTGGAGAACATCGTCCTCGTCGGCTCGACCTCACGATGCGCCCTCAAGCAGCAGAATCCCGCCTTCGGGCTCTGTTCCGACGGCGTCACCGGGGTCAACAGCGACGTGGTGATGATCCTGCACCTCAATCCGAAGACCGGCACCGCCTCGATCCTCTCCATCCCCCGGGACCTCTTCGTGCCCAACGCACGGGGCTCGGAGCCGAACAAGATCGATGCCGCCCTGGCACAGGGGCCCGAGGTCCTCATCAAAGCCATCCGGGAGGACTTCGGCATCCCCATCCAGCACTACGTCGAGTTGAATTTCGACAGCTTCCAGAACGTCGTCAACGCCTTGGGCGGCATCAAGATGTACTTCCCCATGCCCCTCTACGACGCCGAGTCCTCGCTCAACATCTCGACCGCCGGCTGTCACCTCCTGAACGGCTTCGAGGCTCTGGCCGTGGTGCGGGCCCGCCACCTCCAGTACAAGCCCCCCCGCGTGAAGACGAACGACCGGGCCGCCTGGCCCTATGACCCCGAGAGCGACCTGAGCAGGATCCGACGCGACCACGAATTCCTCCGGGTCCTGGCCACCGCCGTGTCGACCAGGGGGCTCAGCAACCCCGTGACCGACAACGACCTCCTCGGCGCCGTGGCCCCCCAGCTCGAGGTGGACTCCAGCTTCTCCCTGGGCGACATGCTCGGGACCGTCCTCACCTTCCACGGCGTGAACCCGAACTCGGCGCCCCAGCAGACCATGCCGGTCATCGTCGACACCGAGAACTACCTGGCCGGCGGCTATGACTACGGCAGCGTCGAGCTGACCAGTCAGCCCCAGGATCTCCAGGTCGTCGACAACTTCCTGGGCCTCGCCGCCAACCGCGACACCATGACGAGCAAGCTCCTCCCGGCCGCCTCCGGCATCACCGTCTCGGTTCTGAACGGCACCGGCATCAGCGGCCAGGCGGCGGCGACGGCAAGCGCGCTGCGGGCCCTCGGTCTCGACATCGTCGGCACCGGGGATTCCCCGCCCGTGGGCGCCGTGTCCGAAACGACTGTCACCTACTCCTCCGGCCATGAGGCGGCCGCCGAGCGGGTGGCCCATGACATCAACGGCGCCGTCGTCATGGGTCTCGAGACCACCTCCCAGGGCGCCGATGTCACCGTCGTCACCGGCTCCGACTTCGCCGTCATCGCCCCGACCACGCCGTCCTCCACCGGCGCCACGACACCGGCCTCCACCGGGACAGGCGCCGCCTCGGTCGCCTCGGCCGTTCTCGCCCCGCCTTCGCCGGCGACCCAGAAGCTGGCCCCCTTCGACCCTCGTGCCTGCACGGCTTCGGGAGGCGAAGGATCCTGAGCCAGCGGGCCCCCTGAGCCGTCGGCGCCTCCGCCGCAGCCCTAGCTCTGGTGGCCGGTTGCGCTGGAGCCCGTCACGCTTCGGGCGGGACGAGCCGGCCAGCCACGCACCACGCCACTACGACGGCGACGACGCTCGGGTCCACCCCCACCACCCTCCAGGTCGTGCCCTGTTCCTTTGATGGCCCCACCCGAGCGGGCCCTGATCACCGCCACTCCCACCGCCGTCACCGTAGGTCAGGGACTGCGGGTCTCGGGAACCGACTGCCGCGGCGCCGGTGACCAAGCCCACGTGGGGATCCAGGGTGGATACGACCCCGATGGCGGGAACGTCGGTCCCTGATTCCTGGCACCAACGGCTCATGATCTGTCGTCATTACCGTGGCCGACGTCACCCCACCGGGTTCCGTGGCCGTCAGTGCCGGCTGCATGTTCGTGGACAGGACCGTCTTCGCCTACCCGTCGGTACAGATCCAGGTGACGACGTACCGGCGCCTACAGGTCTTGCCCGGCTCCACCGTGCCGGCCGGGTCCGATCTGCGAATCTCGCCCGTCGGACTCTGTCCCACGCCGGCTCGGGCTGGACCCGTACTTCGCCGAGGTAGTTCTCGAGCAGACCGGACCACACCCTCTCGTCGTGGCCGGGACCAACCCCGGGATCAACGCATGAGGCAACTGGTCGACGACTTTGCCGGTACCGGCCGGCACCCCGCCGGGTCGTTACGTCCTGGACGTCTGTGCATGGTCCACGAGGCCTACGTGGCCTATTACCAACCTGTGCCGGTCACAGTCGGCAGACCCTCGAGACTGAGTCGACCCGAGGCCGCCGACTGACATGGGCGAGCGCACGCACGGCCCGGGCCGACAACAGCCACGGCGCCCGGTCGGTACGGCAACCGGGCCCGGGGCGTCGTCGTCGTTTTCAGATGTTCAGCGTGTGATGACGCCGGCGCTGGGCCGCAGCGAACTGGCCGTGCTCCGCCACTGGACGGTGGGCCGGATGGCCGCCGGGTCCACCCTGGCACGGTGACGGTCGACCACGGCCAGGAGCGAGCGGATGGTCGCCGGCTCGAGAAGATGGGGGACGAGCCCGAGATCGAGCAGTTTCGTGTGAGCGGCCCGGTAGTAGTGCTCTTCCTTCTCCACCCGGGGATCCTCGACGTGGTCGATGCGGGTGGCACCGGGATAGTTCTCAGCCACCATCTCGGCCATCTGCCGCACCGAGAAGGACTCGGTGAACTGGTTGAACACCCGGAACTCGCCCTTGTCGGCTGGGTTCATGAGAGCCAGTTCGACGCAGGCCAGGGTGTCGCGGATGTCGAGCATGCCGCGTGTCTGGCCGCCCTTGCCGTAGACCGAGAGAGGGTGCCCGACGACAGCCTGGACGCAGAACCGGTTGAGCACCGTGCCGAAGACACCGTCGTAGTCGAAGCGGGTCGCCAGATCAGGATGAAGGTCGGTCTCCCCGGTCTCCTGGCCGTAGACGATCCCCTGGTTCAGGTCGGTGGCCCGTAGTCCCCAGATCCGGCAGGCGAACTGGATGTTGTGGCTGTCGTGCACCTTGGACAGGTGGTAGAAGGAGCCGGGCTGCTTCGGGTAGGGCAACGTGTCGGTCCGACCCTTGTGGGTGATCTCGATGAAGCCCTCTTCGATATCGATGTTGGGCGTGCCGTACTCGCCCATCGTGCCCAGCTTGACCAGATGGATCGACGGATCGCGCTCGGCGATGGCATACAGAAGGTTGAGGGTGCCCACGACGTTGTTCACCTGCGTGTACACGGCGTGCTGCCGGTCGATCATGGAGTACGGCGCCGAACGCTGCTCGGCGAAATGCACGACGGCTTCGGGCTCGAAGCGCTCCAGCGTGTTGTCGACGAAGACGGGATCGGTCAGGTCACCGATGAATGTCTCCAGCGTGAGTCCCGATACCTCTTCCCAGATCCGCACCCGGTGCTGGAGCTGGGTGATGGGGACGAGACTGTCCACCCCCATCTCGTGGTCGTACTGACGGCGGACGAAGTTGTCGACCACACCCACGTCGTGACCACGACGAGACAGGTGCAGCGCTGTCGGCCATCCCAGGTACCCGTCACCACCGAGCACGAGGATCCTCAACCGTGCCACCTCCTCTTGCCGCTCCCGGGCGCTGTCCGGCCGTCCGAATACCTTGTCCCGGGCCGGAGCGATTTGCCCGGGACAACATGACGGTGGACGGCCATTCCCCATGCCCGTCCTCCTTCTAGGATCGCTGATCAAGCTGGGAACGGGCTGGGAGGGTTTGCAAAACACCCTGTGAAACCCGAAAACGGGCGATGAATTGTCCTCCCGGGGGTCATTGTGCGGGTCCGGCCGCTTGCGTAGCGTGACAACGCTTCGTCCACCCATCTCACGAAGGGCCACAGCGTGCCGTCACACCTGTCCAGCCTGACGCCAACACAGTTTCCCCAGCATCGCGCCCACGCCTTGGCCCTGTCGGTGACCCATGCCCCGGTGCACCTGCACATCAGCATGTTCCAGGCTGTGGTCCTCGGCGTGCTGCAGGGCGTGAGCGAGCTCTTCCCCGTGTCGAGTCTCGGCCACACCGTCTTGTTCCCCACGCTCTTCGGTTGGCATTCGGTCGTGGCGGCACAGTCAGATCCCGAATCGAGTTGGCTGGCTTTCGTGGTGATGCTCCATGTCGGTAGCGCCATCGGCCTTCTCATCTACTTCTGGCGGGACTGGGTGGCGATCATCCGCGCCTGGTTCCACACACTGCTGACACGCCGCATTGAAAACACCACCGAACGCCTGGCGTGGCTCATCGTCATCGCCACCATCCCGGCCGGGGTCATCGGGATCGCCCTCGAGCATCCACTCCGGGTGGCACTGGCCAAACCGACGGCGGCCGCCTTCTTCTTGATCCTGAACGGCTTCATCCTCCTCGCCGCCGAGCGCTTGCGTCGCCGTTCGGACGTACGCGTCCTCGCCGCCCGTCAGGGGGCGAAGGAGGACGGCGGCCGAAAGCTCGAAACCCTCGGCTATAAGGAGGCCGCCACCATCGGCGTCGCCCAGTCATCAGCGTTGATCGCCGGCATCAGCCGCGACGGTGTGTGCATGACGGCGGGTCTCGTCCGTGGCCTCGATCATGAGGACTCGGCCCGCTTCGCCTTCCTCCTCGCCACGCCGATCATCCTCGCCGCCGGGCTCTTCAAGCTCTCCGACCTGACAGGGCCACTGGGAAACGGAGTCCGCGCCGAGGCGCTCGTCGCCGCCCTGTGTGCGGCGGTGGTGGCCCTCGTCACCGTCCGGTTCCTGGTGGGCTACTTCAAGACCAAGACCCTGACCCCGTTCGGTATCTACTGCCTGCTCTTCGGGGCCGGCATGGCCGCGTACACGCTGGTCAGTTGAGTCCCGCCCACGGATCGCTGACCGGGGGAGCGGGGTCCCGAGGGCCGACCCGTCGCGTACAGTGAATTGCGGGCGTATGGGGCGGGAACGCCATCCGGCGGCGGTAATCGCCGGGACGAAAGGGTCGGTCGTGGGGGGTCGAGGACACGACAGGGACACTGCCGGCGGCCAACCGGTTCTGGCGCCGAGAGCGGCGCCTCTTCCGGCCGCCGAGCTCGATATCACCGTGGTCATGCCGTACTACAACCCCGGCGACCGTCTGCGGGCAACGGTCGAGCAGGCCGTCGAGGCCCTACGTGCGTCGGGCGCCACATTCGAGGTCGTGACCGTATCCGATGGGTCGACCGACGGCAGTGAGAGAACGATCGAGGACCTTCCGGCCGACGTCGTGACCCGCGTGGTGCTACCGGCGCGGGGGGGCAAGGGCCAAGCCGTCCGCGCCGGCCTCGAGCGCGGACGGGGCCGGTATCTCGGGTTCATCGACGCCGACGGGGACGTCCCTCCCGCCCTGCTCGGAGAGTTCGTCGACGTGGTGCGGACCGAGCATCCCGACGTCGTCCTCGGCAGCAAGCGCCACCGCGCCTCCCAGGTCGTCTACCCCCCGGCCCGCCGCCTGTATTCGTGGGGCTACCAGCAGATGGTCCGACTGCTCTTCCGTCTCGACGTCCGCGACACCCAGGCCGGGATCAAGCTCGTCCGGCGCGACGTCCTCGTCGACGTCCTGCCCTCCATGGTGGAGCAGGGCTTCGCCTTCGACCTCGAGCTGCTGGTGGTGGCCCGCCTCTTCGGGTACCGCCACCTGGTGGAAGCGCCCGTGCGCATCGGGCGCCGCTTCACCAGCACCGTCTCGCCCAAAGTGGTGGCCGAGATGCTGCGAGACACCCTGGCCATCTGGTGGCGACTGCGAGTCCGTCACGCGTACGGCCCGTACCGGCTGCGTCCGGGAGGAGAGCGCGGCGCCGACGGGGCCGGGACCACCAACGGGACCGCCAAAGGGAGCGATGGCGTGGTCACCGATCCCTTTCCCCCGTCTTTGTGAGAGGCATCGGCACCACAACCGGCCAATAGCATGCGCGCGTGATGCCCGCTTCGACCCTCTCCGACATCGCCCACCCGGGGCTCGTCGGGTTGTGTCGGGAACTGGATGCCGCCAAAGGAGACGACCCTCTGGGCCCGGTGACGGTGGTGGCCCCCTCGGGGTACGCGGCGGTCTTCGTCCGGCGGGCGCTCGGTACCTCGTCAGGCACCGGCGGTCGACGGGGCTGGGCCAACGTCAACTGCACGACGGCCCCCGCCCTGCTGCGGATGCTCGGTGGTCCGGCCCTTGCCGCCCGTGGGCTGCGTCTGGCACCGCCGGCGGTCGACCTCGAAGTCATCCGGACCCAGGCGCGGCGCTCGGAGGGTCGGCTCGGGCCGCTCTCATCGCATCCGTCGGCCCTGAACGAGCTCCAACAAGCCCTGGTCGAGCTTCGCCGGTGCCCACCGGCCACCCTGGATGCGATCAGCCTTGGCAGCGCTCACGGCCGAGAGCTCGTACACCTGCTCGTCAGCGTGCGCCGGCACCTCCACGACTGCGGTCTGGCCGACATGGCCGACGTCACCGCAGAGGCTGTGGGCACCGTCGGTCCGGGTCCCTCGTCGCCCCAGGGACAGACACTCGGGCCTCTCGTGACCTGGCAGCTCGGTGCCCTGGACCCCGCCGAGCGCGAGGTGCTGCGTCTCCTAGGGGCCCGGCGGGCCGACCCCTCGCCCGAGGCCGACGGGGAGGCCACCTTCACCGAGGTCCGCCCCTGCGCCGACCCCGACGAGGAGGCCCGGAGCGCGGTGCGATCGATCATCGCCGCCGCCGAAGCCGGGGTCCCGCTGTGGCAACAGGCCGTCTTCCATCCTCCCGGCCCCACGTACAACCGCATCCTGCACCAGCACCTGACGGCGTCGGGGGTGGCCGGCACCGGGCCCGAGCGGCAACCGCTGCACCGCTCGATGACGGGCCGGGCCCTCTTGGTTCTGCTCGACCTGGCCGGCGGCGAGTGGCCCCGCGACCAGGTCCTCGGGTGGCTGTCGTCGGCACCGGTCACGGTCGGACCCGAGGGCCGCCCGGTGCCCGCCAGCCTGTGGGACGTCGTGTCCGCCACCGCCGGCGTCGTGCGGGGCCCCGGCCAGTGGCACGAAAGGCTCGGACACCTGGCCGGCCGAGGCGGCCCCGAGGCCTCCGAGGCGATGGTCCTGGCCGCCTTCATGGACGAGCTCTTCGACCGGGCGGCACCGCCCGGCGCCTCGTGGGAGGCCGTTGCCACCTGGGCGGTCGGCCTCCTCGATCACTATCTCCTGCCCGACACCGATCCGGACCGGTGGCCCACGGCGGAGCGGGCGGCGGCCCGGCAGGTGCGCCACGTGGTGTCGGCACTCGGTGACCTCGACCGCGTCTCGGGCGGGACCGATCTGACGACGTTCCGGCGAGCTGTCCTCACCCAGCTCGAGAGGACGGCTCTCGACGCCCACGAACTGGCCGACGGGGGCTTCGGTGACGGCGTCTTCCTGGCCCCTTATGCCGCCGCCCGGGGTCTGCACTTCCACACGGTCGTCGTGATGGGACTGGCCGACGCCCTGGTTCCCGGCCGGGGTGGTGACGACGGTCTCCTGGGCGACGACATCCGCCGGGCAGACACATCGGGAACCCTGCCGACTCGGCCCGATCGCCTGGAGTCGGCCCGCCGTGACCTCAATTGCGCCGTCGCCTCGGGCTCGATCGAGCGCATCGCCACGCTCCCCCGGGGCGACCCCCGCAGCGGACGGGCCCAGGTCCGGTCGCGCTGGCTGCGCCACCTGGTGGGCCCCGACACGCGCTGGGAGGAGGTGGATTCCTTCGCCGCCGGCCTGGCCAACGCCGAACCCGCCCTCTCGGCCGAGGAGTTCGAGCTGCGCCAGCTCGTTCGTTGGGTGCGTGGCGGTGGCGATCCTGCCCGTGCCCTTGCCGCCCGTGACCGGCTGGCCCGCGGATTCGAGGCCGGGCGCGGCCGGCTCGACGGCCGCTTCACCCGGTTCGACGGCTACGTCGGTCCCGGACGGGTGTCGGCATTCGATCGGGGGACACCCGTATCGGCCACCCGCTTCGAGACCTATGCCAAGTGCCCCCGGCGCTATCTCTTCGACCGCGTCCTGCGGGTATCAGAGCGAATCCGTCCCGAGGAGCTCTGGCGCATCGAGCCCATCACCCGCGGCACCCTCGTCCACGCCATCCTCGAGGCATACGTCACCGAACGCGTGCACGGGGCACCGCGTTCACTCGAGCGGCTCCTCGCCATCGCCGACGGGCAACTCGACGAGGCCGAGACCGGTGGTCTCGTCGGCAAGTCCCTCCTCTGGCGCATGGACCGCTCTGCCATCCTCCGCGACCTGCGGCGCTTCGACGCCGAGGAAGGGGCCATCGATCCCATCGCCGCCGAGCTCTCATTCGGTGGCGGGGGCGACGGCGATGCCCCCGCCGTCACCGTCGTCCTCGACGACGGCCGATCGGTGGCGTTCCGGGGCTCCATCGACAGGGTGGACCGGACCTCGTCAGGGCACCTGATGGTGTCGGACTACAAGACGGGGCGACAGGGCCGTCTGAGCGACCTGACCCGCGACCCGGTAGCCGGAGGCAAGCTCCTTCAGCTGCCTCTGTACGCCATGGCCGCGCTGGAGCGATTCGGCGGTCAACGGCCCGTCCACGCCCGCTACTGGCTTCTGTCCGGCGAGCGCAGTGCCCCGTGCTTCCACCTCGTCATCACCGACGAGGTGGAAGCGCGTTTCCGCCAGGTCGTCCGGACCATCGCCGACGGGGTCGAGGACGGATGCTTCCCCGGTGTTCCCGGGGCACCGGCCAACGGGCGCTTCGCCAACTGCGTGGGATGCGACTTCGACGACGTCTGCCCGACGTCACGTGACCGGCAGTGGAGCCGCACGTACAACACACCCGAGCTCCACGGCGTCGTCTCGCTGGTGAACGGCGACGTGCCCGACGGGTTGGCCGGTTCCGTGGTCAAGCGCTTCGTCGATCCCGACAACCCGGCCCCATCATGAAGGCTGACAACGGCGACAATGCCGCCCGTCTCCGGATCGCCCAGGATCTCGACGCCAACTTCATGGTGGTGGCCGGTGCCGGCACCGGCAAGACCACCGCCTTGGTCGGCCGCATCGTGGCGCTGGTGCGCTCGGGGGCCGTGCCTTTGCGTGAGATCGCCGCTATCACCTTCACCGAAGCGGCCGCCGCCGAGCTGCGCCAGCAGGTCCGCCAAGCCATCGAGACTGCGGCCGACGCCGGCGACGAACGCATGGTGGCGGCTCGGGGCGAGATCGACGACGCCGCCATCTGCACCTTGCACTCCTTCGCCCAGCGCATTCTGCTCGAGCAGTACGTCGACGCCGGCCTGCCGCCCGGATTCGACGTGCTCGACGACACCGCCGATGCGGCGGACTTCGAGGCACGCTGGATGCGGTTCGCCGACTCTCTGCTCGAGGACCCCGAGGCCGAGCGGGCGCTCGTGCTCGGGTTCTCCGTGGGGCTCCGCCACACCGATCTGGCCGCCGTGGCCTGGAACCTGCATACCCACTGGGACAGGCTCGAAGACGGGGGCCTCGACTACCTGGGCGGGGCACGGGGGTGTGACACCCAGTGGCCTCTGACCGATCCCACGCCTGTCATCGACGCTCTCGAACGCGCCGTGGCCGCCGTCGACTGGTGCACCGACGACGAGGACAAGATGGCCGTCCATCTGCGCGGTTCGCTCACCGACGGCCGCGCCCTGCTGAGCGCCGCCCGCCCCGACACGCTCGGCGTGCTCCAACTTCTCGACACCCTCCCGTCGTTTCGTTGCGCTCACGGCAGACAGGACAACTGGAACGGCCACATAGCCGAAGTCCGGGCCGCCTGCACCGAGGCCGAGCAGACGCGCCTCGATCTTCTCGACTCCGTACGGCGTGCCGTTCTCGGGGATCTGGTGGCGCGTCTGGCCGCCTTCACCCTGGCCGCCGCCGAAGAGCGGCGGATCGAGGGTCGGCTCACCTTCCATGACCTTTTGGTGCACGCGCGGCGCCTGGCTCGCAGCGGGGGCGACAGCGTGGCCGTACTGAGCCGGCGCTACCAACGGCTCCTCATCGACGAGTTCCAGGACACCGACCCGATCCAAGTGGAACTGGCGGCCCGACTGGCCGCCGCCGTGGACGGATCGGCCGATGTCAGCACAGTCCGGCCCGGCGGACTGTTCGTCGTGGGCGATCCGAAGCAATCGATCTACCGCTTCCGGCGAGCCGACGTCGATCTCTTCGAGCGCGTGAGCGCCGACATCGGTTCCACCGTCGTCTTGCATCAGAACTTTCGTTCGTTGCCCGGCATCGTGGAGTTCGTCAACGTCGTGTTCGCCGAGATCTTCGGCGACGGCACCGTCCCCGGGCAGGCCCCGCATCACGCGCTGCATGCCGGACGCCCCGCTGCGCCCGGTGCCGGGACAGGGGTCGGCGGCGGAGGCGGCGGCGGGCCCGACAGACGCACCGCCGTTCAGCTCTCATTCGACGGCATCGACCCCCCCGCTCCGTCACGGCGCCATGGCGCCAGGGCTGCCATCGGGACCCTGCCGCCGAGAACTCCCGCCCCCGTCGTCGTCGTCGGCGACGCCCTGCCCGTGTCGGCACCCGAAGTGCGTCGCCGGGCGGCCGGCGACGCCGCCGCCGCCATCGCCCACATGGTGGGTGGTGGATGCCTGGTGGAGGACCCGAGCAACGGAGGGCGCCGCCCGGCCCGCTGGTCGGACATCGCCGTGCTCATCCCGGCGCGTTCTGCGCTCTTGGCCCTCGAAGACTCCTTCGAGGATCGGGGCGTTCCCTACCGGCTCGAAGGCGCCGCCCTCCTGTGGGGCGCCGAAGAGGTGCGGGAGGTTCTCGCCGTCCTGCGGGCCACGGACGACCCCGCCGACGCCGTGGCCGTCCTCGGTGCATTGCGGTCTCCCGGTCTCGCCTGCGGCGACGACGATCTCGTGTCCTGGCATGCCGCCGGTGGCACCTGGGAACCGCGGGCGATGCCACCGCCAGGACTGGACGCCCATCCGGTGGCCGAGGCCATGGCCGTTCTCGAACGGTTGCACCGTCAGCGCTGGTGGTCCGAGCCCTCGGCCATGGTGGCCGCCGCCTACCGCGAACTGCGCTCCTTCGAGCTGGCGCTGTCGCACCGCCGCCCCCGGGACTACTGGCACCGGCTGCGGTGGCTCCAGGACCAGGCCCGGCTCTTCGACGAGTCCCCCGGTGGGACGCTGCGGGCTTTTCTCACATGGGCCGAGCAACGTGTCGCCGGAGACGGGCGCGTCGGCGGGGTCGGTCCACCGGACCCCGATGACGATGCCGTGCGCGTGATGACTATTCATGGCGCCAAAGGTCTCGAGTTCCCCGTCGTCGTCCTGGCCGGACTCGAACGCGACCAGGCCGACGGGCGGCCGCCTCCGGCGGTGGTGTGGACCGAACATCACGTCCCCGAGGTCCACGTCGGCCCCTTCCGCACGGCCGGCTTCGAGCAGGCCGGGCTGCGCGAACAACATCTCGACGTCCTCGAGCAGCATCGGCTGCTCTACGTCGGCATGACGAGGGCCCGTGACCATCTCGTCCTCTGCCTACACCACAAGCAGCGCAACGGCACCTCCGATTCGAGCCTGGCCGCGTTGGTGACGCGGATCTGCGCCGAGAACCGGACCCTCTGGCGCGCCCTGCCCGACATCGCCGGCCCGGGCACCGACACGCCGACCGGGACTGACAGTGCACCGGGTGCGGGGGTCGAGCTACCCGAGGACTGGGAAGCCGATCGCGTCCGCCTACTGGCCGCCCTTCGACGCCGGCCTGTCACCACAGCCACCGCCGTGGCCGCGTCCGCAGTGGCGGGAGCGGTCACGGCGAGAGCCCGTGGCGAGGCGGTACCCGCCGATCCGGGGTGGCCCGACTCACCCGTCGTCGGGTGGGAACACCCGAGCCTGGCCCGCCAGGTGGGCCGGGCGGTGCACGCCGCCTTGGCCGATGTCGACCTGGCCACCGGCCGCGACGCGGCCGGCCGGCCGGCCGGCCAAGTGGCCCGCGCCCGGGCGCTGTGGCAGGGCGTGGCGGCCCACGAGTCAGAAGTGGCGGCCATGGTCGAGCGCGCCCTGACCAGTCCGACGGTGAAGCGCGCCGCGTCTCGCCGGCACTGGCGGGAGATGTACGTGACGGTTCCCGCCGGCGACGGTGGCGTCCTCGAGGGATTCGTCGACCTGCTCGTGGAGCAAGACGACGGTCTTGTCGTCGTCGACTACAAGACCGAACGCATCCAAAGCGGGCAGGGCCTGGCCGAGATCGTCGCCACCTACCGGCTCCAGCTGGCGGCATACGCCGTGGCGCTCGAGTCGTCGACCGGCCTCCAGGTGCAGCGGTGCGTGCTCGTCTTCGTCGGTGGCGCTGAACCTTTGGAACATGTGCTCGAAGGAGACGACCTCGCCGCCGCCCGGGTCGAGGCCCGTCGAGTGGCCGACGCCCTCGTCACCACCTGAACGAGACGCTTCAGCCTTCGGCCGCACCCGGAAGCTCGGTGTGCTCCCCGCCTGAACCTTCGAGCAATTCCAACCCCGGTGCATGCTCGGCCACGGGTCGCACGGCCCCGCTCAACTCGGGTGACTGCAAACTGCGTGCCACCGCGTCCACCTGGTCGAGCATCGGCACTTCCTTGTCCGACCCGCCCACCCCGAGCTCCTGGAACCGACGCGCCTGCGGCATCACGTTGCGTTCGAGCGACCCGACCGCCTTGTTGAACGCATCGACGGCGCCGCTCAGGCTGCGTCCGGTCCGCGCCATGTGCTCCCCGAACGTGGCCAACCGCTTGTAGAGCTCGCGGCCGATCTGCTGTACCTCGCGCGCGTTCTCGGCCAGAGCGTCCTGCTGCCATCCGTAGGCCACGGTGCGCAGAAGCCCGATCAACGTCGTCGGTGTCGCCAACAGCACGTGGTTCGTCACCGCGTGTTCGAGCAGCGACGAGTCGTGTTCGAGGGCGGCGGCGAGCAGCGGGTCGCCCGGGATGAAGGCGACGACGAACTCGGGCGAGTCGTCGAACTGCTGCCAATAGGACTTCTTCGACAGAGCGTCGATGTGAGCCCGCAGCTGCCGGGCGTGGCTCACCAGATGCGTCTTGCGGGTGGCGTCGTCGGTGGCGTCGGTGGCGTCGAGGAACGCCTGCATGGGTACCTTGGCATCGACGACGACCTGCTTGGCGCCGGGCAGGTGGACGACCATGTCGGGGCGCAGCCGTCCCTCCTCCCCTTCGGTGTGGACCTGCTCGTCGAAGTCGCAGTGCTCGAGCATGCCCGCCATCTCCACCACCCGACGCAACTGCATCTCGCCCCATCGGCCGCGGGTGGCCGGTGAGCGCAAGGCGGTCACCAGGTTCCGGGTCTCTCCCTGGAGACGATCCTGGGACTCCGACAGCTGCTGCACCTGCGCGCTCAGCCCCGTGTAGGCACGCTGGCGTTCGAGCTCGAGTAACCGCAGACCTTGTTCGTAGCGACCGAGCTGGTCGGACAACGGGGTCAACAACTGCTCGATGGCCTGCCGACGCTGGTCGAGGTCACCCTGGGCGGCTTGACGCGCCTCCATGAGGCGGGCGTCGGCCAGCGCCAGGAATTGGGCGTTGTTCTGCTCGAGCGCCTTGGTCGACAACTCGGCGAAGACGCCGGCCGCCAGCTCGCGTGCTTCCTCGTGCGTGGATTGGCGTTCAGCCGCCGTCGCCCGCTCCTGATCGAGGAGGGTGCGGAGCCGCACCACCTCGGCATCGGCCGACGACGACGACGCCCCATGCTGCGATCGGAGCGCCGAGACCCGTTGCGACAGGCGAACGGACGACACCACCAGCACGGCCGCGCCCCCCACGGCCGCGCCCGCCACGATCCCGACGATGAGTCCGACGATCACGAGAGCCAGTTCCAGGCATTCATGGATGTCCTTCCGGGCCGGCCCAACGGGTCACCGGCGCTACCCCGCTGAGCTTACGAGGGGGGTGTAACGCTCATGATGATGATCACGGCCCCGTGAGGGTATGAAACAGCCGCGGTGCTGGTCACGGGTCATAGCGCGTCCCTCCACGAGGCGGAGGCGGTAGCGTCGGCAGTGATGCACAAAGCCACCGGGGCCGATGCCACCGGGGCACTGGCCGAGGGGTCGAGCGCCCACGCCGAGCCCGGCACCGAGAACGCGGTTACGGCCGGGCCCGGCACCGATCGCACCCCCGGTGTCGACGGCCACCGGGGACCGCTCGAGGGTTTCTCGGTCGATGAGCTCACCGAGGACTTCCGACTGTCCTGTGTGTCGCGCGCCCTCGACGACCGGGAGATCCTTCTCCAGAAGCAGAGCCGCGTCTTCTTCCAGATCTCGGGAGCCGGGCACGAGATCCTCCTGGTGTCACTGGCCCGGTCGCTGCGTCCCGCCTACGACTGGTTCTTTCCTTATTACCGCGACCGCGCCCTCGTTCTCGCCCTGGGGGTGACGCCGCTCGACATCCTCCTGGAGGCGGTGGGCTCCTCGGAAGATCCCGCCTCGGGGGGTCGGCAGATGCCGTGCCACTGGGGTGACGCGGCCAAGAACATCGTGACCCAATCGAGCCCCACGGGCAGCCAGTGCCTTCCGGCGGTGGGGTGCGCGGAGGCCGGCCGCTACCTGGCCCGACGACCGGATCTGCCGGGGTGCCGCACGTACGGCGACGAACTCACCTATGTATCGCTCGGCGAGGGGACGACGTCGGAGGGCGAGTTCTGGGAGAGCCTGAACACGGCGTGTCGGCTCCACCTTCCTGTTCTCTATGTCGTGGCCGACAACGGCTACGCCATCTCGGTGCGGTCCGCCGACCAGGCGCCGGCGCCGGTGTCAGAGCTGGTGCGGGGTTTCCGGGGGCTGGCGGTGGCCACGGTGGACGGATGGGATTACGCGGCCTGTCGCGCCGTCGGGGCCCGGGCGGTGGCCCGGGTGCGCGCCGGCGAGGGGCCGGGTCTCATCCATGCCCGGGTCACCCGTCCCTACTCCCACTCGGCGGCCGATTCCCAGGCCAAGTACCGCGGGGCCGACGAGTTGGCCCGTGAACTGGCCCACGACCCCATCGACACCTTCGAACGGGCCCTCGTGAGCGCTGGCGTCCTCACGATGGCCGAAGCGCAGGCCATCCGGGCCGAGGCCAAAGAGACCGTGGCCCGGGCGGCCGACGAAGCTCTCGGCGCCCCGCGTCCGGACCCCGCCACCGTGACCGACCACGTCGTGAGTCTGTCCACCTCCGATGGCGGCCAACCCGGCGCTCTCCCCGGCCCCGTCCCCGACCCGGCCGCCGAGCCCGTGCTCATGGCCGACGCCATCGGTCAGACCCTGCATGAACTCCTGGCCGCCGACGAACGGATCCGGATCTTCGGAGAAGACGTCGCCGACGCTGATGACGACGTGCTCGACGACGTCGAGGGCAAGGGCGGGGTGTTCGGTGTCACGAGAGGACTGCAACGTCGCTTCGGGTCGGCGCGCTGTTACAACACCCCTCTGGCCGAATCCAACATCATCGGTCGCGGCGTGGGCCAGGCACTGCGCGGACTGCGCCCGTGCGCCGAGATCCAGTTCTTCGACTACATCTGGCCGGCCATGCAGCAGCTGCGCAGCGAGGTGGCCACCATCCGTTGGCGCTCGAACGGGGCCTTCACCTGCCCGCTCGTGGTACGGGTCGCCATCGGCGGGTATCTGACGGGCGGCGGCATCTGGCACTCCCAGAGCGGGGAGTCGATCTTCGCCCACATCCCGGGCCTGATCGTGGCGTTTCCCTCGCGCACCCGCGACGCCGTCGGTCTGTTGCGTACCGCCTTCGCGTCGGAGGACCCCGTGCTCTTCCTCGAGCACAAACATCTCTACCGGCAGCGCTACGCCGCCGACCCGTTCCCCGAACAGCGATGGATGCTGCCCTTCGGTCGGGGGGCGGTGGCCCGTCCCGGTCGCGACCTCACCATCGTCACGTGGGGTGCCACCGTCCAGAAGTCCCTCGTCGCCGCCACCGAGCTGGCCGCCGAGGGTTGCAGTGCCGAGGTGATCGACCTGCGGACCATCGCCCCGTGGGACCGTGAGCTCGTGGCCGAGTCGGTCGAGCGCACGAGCCGGCTGCTCGTGGTCCACGAGGACACCCTCACGGCCGGATTCGGTGGCGAGGTCGCCGCCTGGGTGGCCGAGCACTGCTTCTGGGCTCTGGACGCCCCGGTCACACGGGTGGCGGCCACCGACACGTTCGTCGCCTACGAACCGTCGCTGGAGGAGGCGATCCTCCCTCAGGTCTCCGACATCACCGCCGCCGCCCGGACCCTGGCCGCTCACTGACCCCCCATGGGCGGCACCGACTCTCATGGAGGGCACTGAGGCTCATGGACAGCACCGAGGACCGCCCCGGGCAACGTCCCATGGGCCATGTCGTGGTGATCGGCTGCGGGTTCGCCGGGCTCGCCGCGGCCAGGCACCTGGCCGGACAGCGCGTGGAGGTGACGCTGGTCGATCAGCACAACTTCCACACCTTCCTGCCATTTCTCTACCAGGTGGCGACGGCGGGACTCGATCCGGCCGACGTCGCCTACCCCGTCCGCACCATCTTCCGGCGCAGTCCCAACATCATCTTCCGTCACGGCCGCGTCGAGTCGGTCGATCTCGAGACTCGTCGGGTGACACTCACCGACGGCTCCACTTTGGACTACGACCACTTGATCGTGGGAACCGGCGCCACGGCCGGGTTCTTCGGCATCGCCGGCGCCGCCGAGCACACCCGGCCGCTCTATACACTCGGCGACGCCCGTCGGTTGCGCAACGCCGTCCTGTCCACTCTGGAGGCGGCCGACGCCCATCCCGAGGACTACGACGGTGGCGCCCCCACCTTCGTCGTCGTCGGAGGCGGCGCCACCGGGGTCGAGACGGCGGGGGCGCTCATGGAGCTCCTCAAGGTCTCGATCAGTCAGGACCGGCTGCGCATCGACCCCCGACGCACCCGCGTCGTGCTCCTCGACGCCGCCGACGGCTTGCTGTCGGGCTTCACCGGTGCACTCGGTCGCTACGCTCGGGAGACGCTGAGCTCGCGCGGCGTGATCGTCCGTCTGGGCGAGCCGGTACAGGAAGTGACGCCGAAGGGCGTTCGTCTCAAAAGCGGTGAGTGGATCGGCGCCGCCGTCGTGGTGTGGGCCGGTGGGGTCACCGTGAACGGCACCCTGGCCGGTGCGCTACCGGTCGACCACGGCCGCGGCGGTCGGGTGACAGTGGAGGACGACCTGTCTCTCACCGGCCACCGCGAGGTTTCTGTCGTCGGTGACGCGGCCGCCGTACCGTGGGCACCCGGTCGGTCCGACCCCTGCCCGCAGTTGGCTCAGGTGGCGATCCAGTCCGGCACCCACGCCGGCCGTCAGGTTCTCCGGCGCCAGGCGGGCCGGACCACCGAGTCGTTCACCTACAAGGACAAGGGGATGATGGCGGCCATCGGTCGCCGCGCGGCGGTGGCGCAGCTGCCCGACGGACTTGTGATGCGGGGGACCCTCGGATGGCTGGCCTGGCTCGGATTGCACATCCTCTACCTGATCGGATTCCGCAACCGCCTGATCGTATTGGTGAACTGGTGGTGGCGTTACGTGAATTGGCCGGGGGGGCCACGGCTCATCGATGCCGATGTCGACTCCCCCGATTAATGTCCGCCCGAACGAACAGCGTGGACCACAGGGGGACGTCGTGGGTGACCTGACCGTTGAAGTCGATCCCGCCGCCGTCGGTCTCGATGGGCAGCGTCTCGATCGTCTCGATGCCCACTTCGCCCGGTACGTCGACAGCGGGCTCCTCCCTGGATGGCTCATCATGGTGACCCGTGAGGGTCGTGTCGCGCACCTGGCCACCTATGGACAGCGCGACGTCGAAGCGCACCAACGGGTCGAGAACGACACATTGTTCCGGCTGGCCTCGATGACCAAACCGGTGACGTCGGTGGCGGCCATGATGCTCTACGAACAGGGGGTCTTCGAGTTGAAGGACCCCGTCAGCCGATTCATACCCTCCTTCGCCGACGTCCGGGTGTGGCGCTCGGGCTCGGCCACCAACCCCGTCACCGACCCCGTGATCGAGCCCGTCCGCATCTGGCACCTCCTCACCCACACGGCCGGGCTCACCTACGGCTTCCACTACTCCCACCCCGTCGATGCCATGTACCGCCACGCCGGCTTCGAATGGGGGTCGCCCCCGGACATGGACCTCGCCGGATGCTGCGATGCCTGGGCGGGATTGCCCCTGCTGTTCCAACCGGGTCGCGAATGGAACTACTCGGTCGCCACCGACGTCCTCGGGCGCGTGGTCGAGGTCGCCTCGGGGCAACCGCTCGACCGATTCTTCTCCGATCACATCTTCGGACCCCTGGGCATGACCGACACCGGATTCTCCATCGACGAGCCGGCGCTCGAACGCATGGCGGCGCCCTACGTCCCGGCCCCGGGCACCAGAACGGCGAGGCGCCTCGACGCCGTGGGGGGGTCGCCGACGCAGACCCCGACATGTCTCTCGGGAGGGGGGGGGACTCATCGGCAGCGCCCACGACTACCACCGGTTCATGCAGATGCTCCTGGGCGGCGGCGAACTCGACGGTGCCCGGCTGCTCGGCACCCGGACGGTGTCCTACATGACCCGCAACCACCTCCCGGGCGATGTCGACCTCGAGGCCTTCGGTCGTCCTCTGTTCGCCGAGACGACCTTCGACGGCATCGGCTTCGGCCTCGGCTTCTCGGTCATGTTGGATCCCGTGAAGAACAAGGTGCTGGCCGGAGCGGGCGAGTACTCGTGGGGCGGGGCGTTCAGCACCGCCTTCTTCGTCGACCCGGCCGAGAAGATGACAGCTCTGTTCATGACCCAGCTGCTGCCGTCGAGCACGCACCCGATCCGGTCCCAGCTACGGCAGCTCGTGTACCAGGCCCTCGTCGGCTGATTGTCCGACCCGTTGGCTGTCCGGTCGTCCGGCGGCCGAGAGATCCACGTCGAGGGCCAGGGTCAGGCACCGACACCCGCCGCCCGCCTTCAGGAACTCTCCGACCGGTGACACCGCCACCGACAGGCCGGCGTCCTCCAGGATGCGACCCAGACGCGGTGTGCAGCTGGGCATGACGATCACGTCGCCCACCACGACGGAGTTGGCGCAGAACGACGACGCCTCATCATCGGTCAACCACAACGGTTCGGGGACGAGCTCCTCCAACACCCGGCAGCCGTAGCGGTCGAGGCCCTGAGGGGCGATGAGGGCGCGCCGCTCGTCGACCGGACAAAAGACCAGATCCACGTGATAGAAGCGCTCGTCGACGAGTTCCACCGTCCGCACCGGCACACCGAGGAGGGCGCTCAGATTCGTCTGGGCCCCGACGGACGACCGTGTGCGGTATCCGGCCACGAGCACCGGCCCCCGGGTGGCGGCTGGATCGGCCCCGAACGGCAGCACGTCTCCCGCCCCTTCGAAGGGCTCGTCGCCCGCCAGGGGCGAGACGTGGAATCCCCGGGCCGAGAACCATGCGATGTCATGGACGGACTCCCCTTGGCGTTCGGGGTGAAGAAAGCGGCTGGGAACGAACACGTCCCGGTCGACGACGCCGGCATTGGCGGTGAAGACGAGGTCGGGGAGCCCGGCCACGGGCTCGAGGAACTCGAGCTCGGCCCCGGCGGTCCGCAACGTCGTCACCAGACCGTCGTGCTCGGCCAGGGCCACGTCGGGATCGGGATGGACCTGCACGTGCATGTAAGGGTTGATCTCGTAGGCCACGGTGAAGTGGACGGGTCGGCAGAGCAGAAAACGGCGACCCCATCCGAGGGCGGTCATGGCCCGGGCTGCTGTTCGGGGCCGCACAGACGGTCGGCCAGCTCGCCCATGAAGAGGCCGACATCGGTGACGATGCCGAGGGCCTGGTGGCTGCCGCGGTCGGCCAGCTTGGTGACGACCGCCTGGTTGATGTCGACACAATACGTCTCCACCCCCGCCGGCAGGAGGTTGCCGGTGGCGATGGCATGCAGAGTGGTGGCCAGCATCACGGCCACGTCGACATCATCGAGACGGGCCCGCATGGCATCGGCGGCGGCCACGGTGTCGGAGATCACATCGGGAAGGGGTCCGTCGTCGCGCACCGAACCGCCGAGCACGAAGGGAACACCCGCCCGCACGCACTCGTAGAGGACGCCGCCGCCCAGCCACCCCGACTCCACGGCGGCGGCGATGGACCCGAAACGACGGACCTCGTTGATGACGCGGAGATGGTTGGCGTGGCCGTGCTCGGCCAGGATCCCTTCGCCCAGGGACACGCCGAGCGAGGTACCGAGGACGTTGGACTCGATGTCGTGGGTGGCGAACCCGTTGCCGGCGAACAGGAGCTGCACCCACCCGTCGCGCACCAACCGCGCCAGGGCCGGGGCGGCGCCGGTGTGGACCACGGCGGGCCCGCACACAGCCAGGACCCGGCCTCCGCCCGCCCCCCGTTCACGGCGGTGGCGCGCGTCCCGGATGCTGGCCGCCACCCGGGCCAGGCTCACCGCCTTGGGCTTCTCCGAGGAGACCTCGGACGTCATGAAGCCGAACGTGTCGCCGTCGTCGGCCCGGGTCGGGTTCTCCACCCGGACCCCGCGCCATCCGACCACCACTTGTTCCCCCGCATGCACCCGGTGCATGGGAACCATGCGCACACGCCCGACATCGGCGCCCGCCGTCGACGGGGCCGGGTCGACGACGAGGGCGCAGTCCATCTCCGGGCGCCCGCTCTGTATCCAGCGACCGTCCACCCGTACCCAGGTGACCAGGTTCGTCGTCGAATAGAACTCGGCCGGCAACACGCCGTCGACCGGCGCCGCCACGACCTCGGCGTCCGAAGCGTCCTCCCGGTTGACCCCGTGGACCTGCACCTCGGCCAGCAAGGCGTCGAGGGCAGGCTCGTCGGCGGCGCTCACCCGGATCCGCACGTGGCTCTCGTCGAGCGAAGTGGTCCCCATCTCGAGCTCGAGGATCTCGTAGGAGGCGCCGGCGTCGACGATGGTGTCAAGGACCTTGGCCAGGAGCAGGGAGTCGACCACATGGCCGTCGAGGCGGACGATCTCCGAAGTGACCCCCTGGTCTGCGGCGCTCATGGGACCTCTCGTTTCCGGGGCCGCACCAGGCGGGCCGCCCCTGGCCGGCATCACCCCACCGACGGTACCGTCCCGGGATCAAGGGGGACCGGATGTTGCGCCGTCGATCTGCCGGTGGGACTAGAGCGTTGTCCGACGGTTGTGATTCGAGGCGCCGTCCACCGGGCAGCGGTACGGTGGCGTCGTGGCCCGGCTCTTCTCCATCGGCGGTTCCGACAACGTCTCCGAGAGCCTCGATCGCATAGACCGCGAGATCATCCAGCTGTTCGCCCTGGTCGGAGAAGGTGTGGCCGGGGCCACCCACTCACTGCTGGCCGGCGACCGCGAGGCGGCCCGGGTGTTGGCCGACAGCGACGAGATGATCGACACCCTGTACCTCGAGGTCGAGCAACTGGCCCAGCAGCAGCTGGCTCAGAGGGCGACCGGCCCGGAGGAGCTGCGCTACCTGGTGGCCGTCCTGCGGATGCTTCCCGACCTCGAGCGCAGCGGTGACCTGGCCGAGCACGTGTCGCGGAGGGCGGTGCGCGGGCTCGGCATGGAGCTGTCCCACCGGGCCCGCGGACTGGTCGAACAGATGGGCGAGGTGGCGAGCGAGATGTGGCGGGCCACGGCCGACGCCTACGCCGACCGTTCCCCCGATGTGGCCGAGCATGTCGAGTCGCTCGACGACGAGCTCGACGAGCTGCACGTCACCCTGACAGCCGAGATCGCCAGCGGCTCGATGCCTCTCCCCGTCGCCATCGAAGCGGCCCTGGTGGCCCGCTTCTACGAGCGCTTCGGCGATCACGCCGTCAATCTGGCCCGACGCATCACCGTCATCTCCGGGCGCGCCGCGCCGGGACGCCGGTAGCGCGAGACCCGCTCAGCTCGAGGGCCGGTGCCGTGGGGGCGCAGGTCGGAGAACGGCCTCAGGAACGACGCGCCAGAAGCTCTTCGGCGATCTGCACGGCATTCAATCCGGCACCCTTGCGCAGATTATCCCCCGAGACGAAGAGGGCCAGGCCGTGGGGCACCCCCGGATCGCGCCGCACCCTCCCGACGAAAGCCGGATCGGCCCCGGCCGAGGCCAGGGGAGTGGGGACGTCTACGTACTGCACACCCGGGGCCACCCGGAGCAGGGCGATGGCGTCCTCGACGCTGAGGGGACGCTCGAATTCGGCGTTGATGGAGAGACTGTGGCCGGTGAAGACCGGCACCCGGACGCAGGTTCCCGAGACGGCCAGATCGGGAATGCCCAGGATCTTGCGGGACTCGTCACGGAGCTTCTGCTCTTCGTTGGTCTCCCGTGACCCATCGTCGACCAACGTGCCCGCCAAGGGCAGGACATTGTGGGCCACCGGCCCGGCGAAGACCGCCGGTGGGGGGAACTCGACCGCCGCCCCGTCGAAGGTGAGCGCCACGGCACCCTCGACCGTTTTGGCCAGTTGCTCCTCGAGCTCCTGCACACCGGTGGGTCCCGCCCCCGACACGGCCTGATACGTCGAGATCACCAGTCGCGTCAGACCCGCCTGGCGGTGCAGAGGCGCCAACACCGGCATGAACACCATGGTCGTGCAGTTCGGGTTGGCGACGATGCCCTTGGTGATCACGCCGAGGGCGGCGGCGTTCACCTCCGGAACCACGAGCGGCACGTCGGGGTCCATGCGCCAGGCGGAGGAGTTGTCGATGACAATGGCCCCGGCGGCGGCCACCCGTGGAGCGAGTTGGCGCGACGAGGCGGCCCCGGTCGACATCAGGGCTATGTCGATGCCGCCGTAATCGGCGGTGGCGGCGTCCTCGACGTCGATCTCGCCGCCCGCCCACGGCAACCGGCGCCCGACCGACCGCGACGAGGCCAGGAAGCGGATCTCGTCCACCGGGAAGGCACGCTCGGCCAGGACGGAACGGATGATCGTCCCCACCTGGCCTGTCGCTCCAATGACCGCTATTCGCACACCGCAAATCCTACGTGACGCCCGTCTCCTATCGGACACGACACCCGGGCCCCGGGGGGTCTCGGGCGGGCCATGGGTTAGTCCGAGAGCTCGAAGGCGGCATGCAGGATCCGGACCGCCTCTTCGACGCGGTCGGCCCGCACGACACAGGAGATCCGGATGGAGGACGTGGAGATCATCTCGATGTTGATCCCGGCGTCGGCCAGGGTCTCGAACATGGTGGCCGACACCCCGGGATGGCTCCGCATGCCGGCGCCCACGAGCGACACCTTGGCGATGGCGTTGTCGGTCAGGACCTCGCCCGCACCGATCTCCGGAGCGAGGGCACCCACGGTCTGGAGGCTCGTCTCGAGATCCACCTTGGGCACCGTGAAGGAGATGTCGGTGGTCCCGTGCAGAGACGTGTTCTGCACGATCGTGTCGACGTTGACATTGCGGTCGGCCAGCGCCCGGAAGATGGGCGCGGCGATACCGGGCCGGTCGGGGACCCCGGTGACGGTGACCTTGGCCTCGGCGGTGTCATGGGTGATGGCCGTCACGACGGGCTGTTCCATGGACACATCCTCCTCCACGACCCACGTGCCCGGTTCCCAGGTGAAGCTCGAACGGACGTGCAGGGGGACGTGGTGATTGCGGGCGAACTCGACCGAACGCAGTGACAGGACCCGGCCCCCGCTGGCGGCGATGTCGAGCATCTCCTCGAAGCTGACCCGGGCCAGCCGGCGGGCCTCGGGCACGATCCGAGGGTCGGCGCTGAAGACACCGGAGACGTCGGTGTAGATCTCGCACGCCCTGGCGCCCAACGCCGCGGCCATCGCCACCGCCGTGGTGTCGGAGCCGCCCCGGCCCAGAGTGGTCACGTCCCGGTCGGTCGAGACCCCCTGGAAACCGGCGACCACCGGGACCCGACCGGCCTTCAGCGCCTCCCGGAGGCGGTCGGCCCGCACCTCGATGATGGTCGCCTTGGTGTGGGTCGTGTCGGTGATGATCCCGGCCTGGCTGCCCGTGAACGACACGGCGTCGATGTCGAGCCCGGCCAAGGCCATGACGAGCAGGGCCATGGTAACCCGCTCCCCCGAGGTCAGGAGCATGTCGAGCTCGCGCGGGGGCTGGACCCGGCTGACGTCGTTGGCCAGCCGGATCAGGTCGTCGGTGGTCTTGCCCATGGCGCTCACCACGACCACCACGTCGTCACCGTTGCGCCGCGTCCGGGCCACATGGTCGGCCACGGCTCGGATCCGGTCGGCGTCGCCGACCGAGGTCCCACCGAACTTCTGCACGACCAGCGCCATCTCCTGACGCTATCGCCCGTCACCCGCCGCCCGTACCTGATCGGAGACCCACCCACGCCCCGGAGCCCGCCCAGCCTGCGATGGCCGAAAGCGGCCGTCCTGGCCCCGACGCCGGGTCCCCAGCGACCGACCGGGCCCCGGTCGGCCGGGTAGGGTGGCGGGCCATGCCGACCGAGAAGCGGGCCCGCAAACGCGCGGCCAGAGACGCCAAACAAGCCGCCGCCCAGCGGGCGCAGAAGCGCCGGTCGACGGTGCGACGGGCGATCACCGTCATCATCCTCGTGGTCGTGGCCGGCGGTATCTATCTGCTGGTGGGCGGCGGTTCGTCCAAGCCGACGGCCGGCAAGAAGACCGGCGCCACCACGACCACCGGTCCCACCAGCACCACCTCGACGAGCGCCACCACGACCACCACGACCACCCCGCCTGCCGCCCAGGTGGCCGCTGACGCGGCGTCGGTGGCCGGTGGCTGCCCTTCGAGCACCTCGGCCAAGCTGAACAAGGCGTCCTACAAGGCCCCGGCCATGACGATCGACACCACCAAGACCTACACTGCCACCGTGAAGACCGACGCCGGCACCTTCGTCATCACCCTCGACGCCAAGGCGTCGCCTGTCGCCGTCAACAGCTTCGTGTTCCTCGCCCAGAAGGGCTTCTTCAACTGCGTCATCTTCCACCGCGTGATCCCGGCCTTCGTGGTCCAGGGGGGCGACCCCACCGGCCTCGGCTCCGGCGGCCCCGGGTACATGTTCACCGAGGCCGGACCGCCGCCGGTGACGAACGCGGGGGCGCAGTACCCACTCGGATCGGTGGCCATGGCCAACTCCAACAGCCCCGCCACCACCACGCCCACCACCAACGGCAGCCAGTTCTTCATCGTCACCGGATCCCAGGGTGAGTCGCTGCCGCCCGACTACGTGTTGTTCGGTCAGGTGACATCGGGTATGAACGTCGTCGACCAGATCTCCAACGACGGGAGCACGGCCGGTGTCCCGCCGACCATCACCCACCGGATGCTGACCGTCACCATCGCCGAGTCCTGAGGACCCCCATGACCTTCGAAGCCCCCGACCCTTCGGGTTCGAGCCCCCAGCGCCGTAAGTTCGACGCCGAGCCGCCCATGTGCATCGACACGGCCAAGCGCTACACGGCCACCATGGAGACATCGATGGGGACGATGACCATCGCGCTGGACCCGGCCGCCGCCCCCCGGACGGTGAACAGCTTCGTCGTCCTCGCCCGCTACCACTACTTCGACGGCGTCGTCTTCCACCGGATCATCCCCGGGTTCGTTCTCCAAGGAGGCGACCCCACCGGGAAGGGGACCGGCGGTCCCGGCTACCAGTTCGCCGACGAGCTCCCGAAGCCCGGTCGCTACGAGCTGGGTTCTCTGGCCATGGCCAACGCCGGGCCCGACACCAACGGGAGCCAGTTCTTCGTCATCTCCGGCCCCGACGGCATGCGCCTGCCCCCGCAGTACTCCCTCTTCGGCAAGGTCGTGGCCGGGCTCGAGACCGTGGCCGCCATCGACGCCGTCGGAACCTCCGGAGGCACCCCCAAAGACACCGTGACCATCGAGAAGGTCACCATCGAAGAGTCCGACTGACCCACCGGTGAGCCAGGCCTCAGTGCGGTAGGGCCTCGAAGCCGGCGGGCTTGCCGCTCACGAAAACCTGCACGTCACCCTGGCCGGCCTGGCGCCACCCTCCGTCGGGGTCTCGTATGAGAGCGGTGCGCTCGGGCACGCCGACGACCGGCACCCCGGGGGCGGCCAGGGCGATCGACCGGTGCACCTTCTCAGCGTTCTCGTGGCCGAAGTGCGGGATCACCGCCATCTGCTCCACCAAGCCGAGGCCCACGGTGAGCGCCCCGCCGCGTGAGTCCACCATGGGGTCGGTGAGCACCATGGCCCCCGCCGACGAACCAGCCACGACGGCGCCGGCGCGCCAGGCCTCCAAGAGGGCTTCCCACACCGGTGACGCCTTCAGCACCGAGAGCAGATGCATGGGCGAACCGCCCCCGAGATACGTGAAGCGGCTGGCCCGCACGGCGGCCGCATTGGCCCCGTCCTCGGCATCGGCCCGGCCGAGCACCATCAGTCCCCGCACCTGGCCGCCGAATCCCTTGAACCAGTCCCGGGCGCTGTCCACCGCCTTCTCCGGGTGCTCGTAGGCGGCCGCCGTGGGAAGGACGAGCACGTCCGGCCCCCCCGAGGCCGCCAGCAGCTCGGCGTCGAAATCACACCCCGTCTGCCATTCGTCACCACCGACCAGAGCCAGAGGTCCACACCCGGTACGCACGAGCGCCACCATAAACCGTGGCGACCCCGGGCCCGAGCGACGACAGGGACCCCCGGGAGGGTTCTCCTACTGCTTGGTAATATACGGAGATGTCCATCAAGCGAGTAGGAATCGTCGGTTCCGGCATCATGGGTTCGGGTATCGCCGAGGCCGCCGCTGTCCATGGCTTCGAGGTCGTCCTGCGGTCTCGGGCCCAGAACACGGCCGACGCCATGGTCGCCGGCATGGCCAAGTCCCTGGCCAAGCAGGTCGACAAGGCCAAGTTGGCGGCCGAGGACAGCGAGGCGGCGCTCGCTCGGGTGACGGCCGTGTCCGATCTCTCGGAGCTGGCGGGCTGCGATCTGGTCATCGAATCGGTGGTCGAGGACCTGGCCACCAAGAAGCACCTCTTCTCCGAGCTCGACCGCATCTGCGGGGAGCACACCATCCTGGCCACCAACACCTCCACTTTGCCGGTGGTGGACATGGCCATGGAGACGGGCCGGCCCGACAAAGTCTGCGGGATCCACTTCTTCAACCCGGCGCCGGTGATGTCCCTGGTCGAGATCGTCCGGCCCATCACGGCCTCGGACGACACGATCGCCTCGGCCCGAGCCTTCGCCGAGACCTGCGGCAAGTCGCCGGTCGAGGTGAAGGACCAGGCCGGGTTCATCGTGAACGCGCTGCTCTTCCCCTACCTGAACAACGCCGTGCGCCTCCTGGAGCAGAACGTGGCCGACCGCGACGGCATCGACACGGCCATGAAGGGCGGCTGCGGCTTCCCCATGGGACCCTTCGCCCTGCTCGACCTGGTGGGCCTGGACACGAGCCTCGCCATTCTCGATGCCCTCTACGACGAGTACCGCGACCCCAACTACGCGGCCGTCCCGCTTCTGCGCCGCATGGTCTCCGCCGAGCTCTTCGGCCGCAAGTCCGGCCGGGGCTTCTACGACTACCGCAAGTAGACGGGGGTGAGCCAGGTGGTGCCACCCGACCATCGGCGTGACAAGCCCTGGGTCATGCGTACCTACTCGGGCCACTCCTCGGCCCGGGCCTCGAACACCCTCTATCGCACCAACCTGGCCAAAGGTCAGACCGGGCTGTCGATCGCTTTCGACCTCCCCACCCAAACCGGCTACGACCCCGACGCCCCCGAGGCCGGCGGCGAGGTCGGGAAGGTGGGCGTGCCCGTGGCCCACCTGGGCCACATGAACGAGCTCATGGACGCCATCCCGGTCGAGACGATGAACACGTCCATGACCATCAACGCCACCGCCGCATGGCTTCTCGGCCTCTACATCGCCCACGCCGAGGACACCGGCGTCGACCCCCGCGAACTGTCGGGCACCACCCAGAACGACATCGTGAAGGAGTACCTGTCGCGCGGGACCTACATCTTCCCTCCCGCTCCCAGCCGGCGGCTCATCGTCGACATGATCGCCTACACCATCCGCCACGTCCCCAAATGGAACCCGATCAACGTCTGCAGCTACCACCTGCAGGAAGCCGGGGCCACCCCGACCCAGGAGCTGGCCTATGCCTTGGCCACGGCCATCGGCGTCCTCGACGCCGTGCGCGACTCAGGGAAAATCGACGCCGCCGAGCTCCCGGCCGTCGTCGGGCGCATCTCGTTCTTCGTGAACGCCGGCATCCGCTTCGTGGAGGAGACCTGCAAGGTCAGGGCCTTCACCCGGTTGTGGGACCAGATCTGCCACGACCGCTATGGGGTCGAGGACCCGACGTTGCGTCGCTTCCGTTACGGGGTACAGGTCAACTCGCTCGGTCTCACCGAAGCGCAGCCCGAGAACAACGTGCCCCGCATCGTGCTCGAGACCCTGGGCGTGACACTGTCCCGCGACGCCCGGGCGCGCGCCCTGCAGCTGCCGGCGTGGAACGAGGCCCTCGGTCTGCCCCGCCCGTGGGACCAGCAATGGTCGTTGCGGATCCAGCAGATCCTGGCCCTCGAGACCGACCTCCTCGAGTACGACGACATCTTCGAGGGATCGAAGGTGATCGAGGCCAAGACGGCCGAGCTGGCCGATGCCGCGTGGACAGAGTTGTCGGACGTGCTCGCCCTCGGAGGCGCTTTCGAAGCGGTCGACGAATTGAAGCGCCGTCTGGTCGGCAGCCAGGCCGACCGGGTGCGCCGCATCGAGACCGGCGAGCTCCCGGTCGTCGGCGTCAATTGCTACACCGAGACCGAGCCCTCGCCCCTGGCCGCCGGTCTCGACGGAGCCGCCACCATCTTGAAGGTCGACCCGGCCGTGGAGGCGGAGCTGCGGGCCGACGTGAGCGCCTGGCGCTCGGCCCGCGACGCCACCGCCGTCGCCCGGGCCATGGATGCGCTGCGTCGTGCCGCCGAGGACGGCGACGACAACGTCATGCCGGCCACCATCGCCATGGCCCACGCCGGGGGGACCACCGGGGAATGGGCAGGGGCGCTGCGCGACATCTTCGGCGAGTACCGGGCCCCTACGGGCATCAGCGGCGGTGTCGGGCACCGGGGGGCCGAGGTGGCTGGCGTCCGGGGCCGTACGAAGGCCCTGGCCGAGCGCACCGGTGGCCCCCCGCGCCTTCTCGTGGCCAAGCCCGGACTCGACGGCCATTCGAACGGAGCCGAGCAGATCGCCGTGGCCGCCCGCGACGCCGGGTTCGAAGTCATCTATCAGGGCATCCGGCTCTCGCCCGAACAGATCGTGGCCGCCGCGCGCGACGAGGACGTCGACCTGGTGGGCATCTCCATCCTCTCCGGCAGCCACCTTGATCTCGTCCCCGACATCCTCGACCGCCTGCGGGCGGCCGCTATCGAGGTGCCCGTGATCGTGGGCGGCATCATCCCGCCCGACGACGCCAAGATCCTGCGCGACAAAGGCGTGGCCGCCGTCTACACCCCGAAGGACTTCGATTTCGGCCGCATCATGGACGAGCTCGTCACCCTCGTCGAAGAGCACCGGAGCGCCGTCCCCCGCTGACCCATCTACATGCGGGCCACGTCGGCAAGCAGCCATGGCGGGGGAACGGGTCGACGGCAAGGCTTCTTCCCTCAGCGAGGCGAGTGTCGCTCGACGAGACCGAAGTACCTGCGTCGGTCACGGCTTTCTGATGTGACCTGATCAGACATGACTCGATCAGGCGCGAAGGGCCCCTGCGGCGACCGGGTTCTCCGCCTCGGCATGCCGGGTTGTAACGTCGGTCCGATGCCCAAGACAGTGTTCCTTGGCGCCGGCAGCACCGTGTTCGCCCGCAATCTGCTCGGCGATATCCTCGGCCACGAAGAGCTGGCCGACTCCGAGATCGTGCTACACGACATCGACGCCCGTCGCCTCGCCACCTCTGCGCTCGTCGCCCGCCGGGTGTGCGAGGCCCTCAAGGCGCCGGCGACGATCACAGCCACCACCGACCGGCGTGCCGCGCTCGACGGCGCCGACTACGCCATCAACATGATTCAAGTCGGTGGCTACGAACCGTGCACCGTCACCGACTTCGAGGTGCCCACGCGCTTCGGCCTTCGCCAGACGATCGGTGACACGGTGGGGATCGGCGGCATCATGCGTGGTTTACGCACGATCCCGGTGCTGTTGTCCATGTGCGCCGACATGGAGGAGCTATGCCCCGACGTCTGGTTCCTCAACTACACGAACCCCATGGCCATCAACTGCCGGGCTATCAACCGGGCCAGCCGGATTCGCACGCTGGGTCTGTGCCACAGCGTGCAGGGCACCGCCTTTGAGCTCTCCCGAGATCTGGGCATTCCCTATGGTGAGATCGACTACCTGGCCGCCGGCATCAACCACATGGCCTTCTATCTCTCGTTCGAGCGCCACGGAGAGGACCTCTATCCGCGCCTGCGGGCTCTCGGTCAGTCCGGCGACATCCCCGATGACAACCGCGTGCGGTACGAGGTATTGCGCCGCTTCGGTTACTTCGTGACCGAGTCGAGCGAGCACTTCGCCGAATATGTGCCCTGGTTCATCAAGCGCGACCGACCAGATCTCATCGAGCGTTTCCACATCCCCCTCGACGAGTACCCACGACGCTGCGTGGCCCAGATCGCCAGCTGGGAGGAGGAGCGGGCTCGGCTCGAGGTCGACGGGGCCATCGACGTGCGCCCGAGCTTCGAGTATGCGGCGACGATCATCCGCAGCATCGAGACCGGCAAGCCCCGGGTGATCTACGGCAACGTCGCCAACCACGGGCTGATCGATGATCTTCCGACGGGCTGCACCGTCGAGGTCCCGTGTCTCGTCGACGGCAACGGTGTCCAGCCGACCCGGATCGGCGCCCTGCCTCCGCAGATCGCCGCTCTCATCCGGACGAACATCAACGTCCAGGAGCTGACGGTCGAAGCGGCACTGACCGGGCGGGTCGACCACATCTACCACGCAGCCATGCTCGACCCCCACACATCGGCCGAGCTCGACCTGGATCAGATCACCGCCCTGGTCGACGCCTTGTTGCTTGACCACGGCGAGTGGACCCCCCACGAGCCGATGGCACCAAGGAGCTGAGAGTGGTGCCACTAGGTTCCCGAAAGGCGGATGTATGCCCGAGTTGCATTTGGCGACGACCGGACCATGGCGTCACGGCTCGATGTCGACAAAGGTGTGGTCATGACACCGACCGAGAGCGATGTCCGTCTCGACATCGGCGTATTGCGCGTCCGCCAAGCCGGCGACCCTCAGGGTTATCCGGTCGTGTATTTCCACGGGACGCCGGGCTCACGGCTAGATCTGTCCTTCGGAGACGATATGGCGATGGATCAACACGTCCGCCTGGTGTCGTTTGATCGACCAGGGTACGGAGGCTCGACGCCAGCGCCGTTCAGTCTCAGTTCCTTAGCCCACGACACACAGGTCATTGCCGACTCAGCGGGCCTGGGTGGATTCGCCACTCTGGGCCAATCCGGCGGCGGACCTTTCGCCTTGGCGGCAGCTACCGTCGGTGGCGGGCGCGTGACGCGCGTGGGGGTGGCCTCTGGAGCGGGACCATTTGAGCTCGTACCAGGGGCGCTTGACAGCCTGGACGAGATCGATCGTGAAGCGCGCACCCACCTGCCGAGCGATCCTGAAAGAGCGGCAAGGGGTTTCGGCGCAGGGTTTGAGAAGCTGGAGCATCTGCTTCGCGACGGAGACGATAGGGCGGTCACCGCCGCTTTCGAATCGCGGATGAGCCAAAGGGACCGCACGCTCATGGACGACGCCGTGATAGGCCCGAGCCTGATCGCCTCCATGCGCGAGGGTCTTCGGAAGGGCGTCCAAGGCGGTGCCTGGGACAACGTGGCGTGGGTTGGCGCGTGGGACATCGACCTTGGTCAAGTGCGCTGTCCCGTTCTGCTCTGGTACGGCGAAGAGGACTTGTTCGCACCCCCTGCTCACGGTGAGTGGCTCAAGCAGAATCTCGAGAACGCACACCTTGTGCGGAGAGATTCAGAAGGTCATTTCGGCTTGGTCGATCATTTGGCCGAGGTCCTCGCCGCTTTGGCCGAACCGTTTGCCTAAAATCGGTTGCTCGATTCATGGCGACGTCATCGACACTCGCTGTTCACCTTTGTCAGCGGCGTTGTGTACCTCGTGGTCCTTCACCTCCAAGGCCAGTGGCCTCTGCTTGGCTAAAAGGCTACGGCCCGAGGAAGACGTGACCCAGGGTCAAATCTGAGGACCGAGTTGCGCGCGGAGAGCCCCGTCGGGCCTCGGGGCTTGTCGCACCGAAGGAGAGGCGACCGGGTACGGCCTCATCCCCGTGGGTCTTGTTAGCGGGGTGACAGCGATCGAGCAGCGCCGCTCAGGGAACTCGTGATCTGATAGCGCTCGTGCGGCACGGGGAACCGTCAAAAGAGCGGCAATGCCTACCCATCGAACGCTATGGGCGGCGGCGAGGATCGAGTTGGGGCGCCACCGCCGTCATCGCCACACTCGTCGTGGTGGGCGCCTGCGGACCGGTGGCGTCAGCCCCGCCAGGTGGGTCGACGATTGGAGCCGTACCGCACGTGATCATCGATACCGACCTGTCTCTGTACTGGGACGACGTCACCGCCGTGGGGATGGCCAACGTCCTGCAGCAACGGGGCAGGGTCGAGATCTTGGGCGTGATGTCCGATATCCGGAACACCGTGGCCGTCGCTGCCATCGATGCCATCGATACCGCATACGGCCATAGCCGTATCCCTGTTGGCGCCGTCGCCGACAGCGGTGCGGACACTGTGGCAACCGGCTATAGCGACATACTGGCAAGCCGGCTTCCCCACGTCATCCGCAGCAGCGACGACGTTCCCGGTGCAGTGTCGCTCTACCGTCACTTGCTGGCCGGCCAACCCGACCACAGCGTCACCATCGTCGCCATCGGCGCTTACACCAACTTGGCCGGCTTGCTGGGATCGAAGCCCGGACAGGGCAGTTCTTTCGATGGACGTGCACTGATCGCCGCCAAGGTACGGAGGCTCGTGATCGAGGACGGCCTCTTCCCGGGCGGTGCTCCGGTGCCGCTCACCAACGCCAAATACGATGTCGCCTCGGCCCGTGCGGTGGTAAGCGGCGCGGCGTGGCCCACACCGATCGCATGGGTCGACGGCTTTGCCGGGATCAACACCAAGGTGGGCGGAATGCTCTGTTCGACCACGCCGCCCGGCAATCCCATGCACATCGTGTACCAGGCACTATTCGGCTGCGGACCGCCCGGGGACGGCGACTGGGACGGGCCCACGATGCTGTACGCCATCGGCGGTCGTCAGGGCGTCTTCTCTGAGTTGGGTCAGGGCGGCGCGGCCGTCATGAATGCACAGGGTGGGTTGTCGTGGCAGACCGATTCCCGTCGTCATCACGACGTCTATATCCACGTGGTCGACCAACGGGCCCTCAACCACCGCATAGATGAGCTCCTCGTCGCTCGGTGACGCCAGACCGTGGGTCGGCGGCGTCTCCAGGCCAATTTTCGCATGACGAGTGGTAGCTTCGCCGCATGACCGCGATCACAGCGCGGGAGGCCTACGTCTCTTACAACTCGAGCGATTTTGATACGACGTGCCGATTCTATGAGGACGTCCTCGGCTGTACGCTCCTCGAAACGTGGGATCGAGACGATGGACGAGGCGCCTACTTCGGGATCGGCACGGTGTCGCTGGTCGAGGTGTTCGGTGCGGCGCATGGTGCAGCCCCATTGACGCCGCCACCGGTCGACGCCTTCGCCGTCGTCGTCGTCGCCCCGGATGTCGCCGCCGCCCGCGTCATCGTCCTCAGCAACGGCGGCGTGCCGGGCAAGATCGTCGACGAGAGTTGGGGCAGGTACTTCGATGTGGCCGATCCAGACGGAATCTGCATCTACGTCATCGAGCGAACTGGATAGCGGCGGCGCCGGCAACGCCCATGGGGTCGTCGTCCGGTCGCATCGCCTACTGGCGAGTTGCCCTTCAACCGGCGGACGGGGGCTGAGGGTCACCGGTATCGGGGGACGCGCTGACAGGGTATTCGGGGACAGAAACGGCCCTTCTTCTACAGTGATCTGCGATGATTCCGTTCGGCGTCCGCCGCTAGAGGGAGCGCCCTCATGACAGCGCCGCACCAACCAGTTGATGCCGAAGCCGGCGCCGGGAGCGGGTCCGGCCTCGTCGTCAACCGGCTGACCAAGCGCTTCGGTGAGCGGACCGCCTTCTCTGAGGTCTCCTTCGACGTCGCCCACGGTGAAGTCTTCGGATTCCTGGGACCCAATGGCGCCGGCAAGACCACCACGGTGCGCACGCTCGGCACATTGATCGCTCCGACCTCGGGCACGGCCACCGTCGCCGGGATCCCGCTCAGACCTGAAAACGGGGTGGAGATCCGCCAGTGCATCTCGATCATGCCCGAGGCGCCAGGGCTGTACCTGCGACTGACCGTGACCGAGAACCTGGAGTTGCCTCTGCACTGCGCCGGCGGGAAACTGCGTCGTGCTCTTCAGCCGCCGGCCCCGGGCCGGTCACGGCGCAATGCCGTGGGCTTCGACCACCAACGCCCGCTGAAGCGCCAAGCCGAGGGGCGCTGCTCGTGCGCGTTCTCCGTAGGCACCGGCCGGGGCCATGCCTCTTCGATGGCGGCCACGATGGCAGTGAGGACGGCCGGCTCGGGGGCCGGGTGCACAGCCACCACTTCGGTGCGCGCCTCTTCTGTCACAGCGGGACGTTGCCGTGCTTGCGTTTGGGCAGTTCCTCACGTTTCGATGCCAGGAGGCGCAGGCTCTTCACGAGGACGCGCCGTGTCTCGGACGGGTCGATGACGTCGTCGACGTAGCCGCGCTCGGCGGCGATGTAAGGATTGGCGTAACGCTCGGTGTACTCCTCCACCAGTTCGGCCCGGCGGGCCACGGGATCGGCCGCCTCGGCCAGTTCGCGGCGGTAGACGATCTCGACGGCTCCCTGGGGACCCATGACGGCCAGTTCGGCCGAGGGCCAGGCGAAGGCCAGGTCGGCACCGATCGACTTCGAGTTCATGACGACGTAGGCGCCGCCGTAGGCCTTGCGGGTGACGATCTGGATGCGGGGGACGGTCGCCTCGCAGTAGGCGTAGAGGAGCTTGGCCCCGTGGCGGATGATGCCGCCGTACTCCTGGTCGGTTCCGGGCATGAAGCCGGGGACGTCGACGAAGGTGACGAGGGGGATGTTGAAGGCGTCGCAGGTCCGCACGAAGCGGGCCGCCTTCTCCGACGAGTCGATGTCGAGGACACCGGCGAGGACGGCCGGCTGGTTGCCCACGATGCCGACGGACCGGCCGTCGATGCGGGCGAAGCCACAGGTGATGGACATGGCCCAGTGGGGATGGACCTCGAAGTAGTCCTCGGCGTCGACGACGGCAGCGATGACCTTCTTCATGTCGTAGGGCTGGGTGGCCGATCCGGGCATCAGGTCGACGAGCTCGGGGCAGCCCCGGTCGGGGTCGTCGCCGGTGTCGACGATCGGGGTCTCCTCGAGGGTGTTGGAGGGGAGGAAGGACAGCAGATAGCGGACCTCGTCGAGGCAGGTCTTCTCGTCGGGGGCCACGAAGGTGGCCACACCGGACTTGGTGGCGTGTGACATGGCCCCGCCGAGCTCCTCCAGGGTGACGTCCTCACCGGTGACGGTCTTCACCACGTCGGGACCGGTGATGAACATGTGGGAGGTGCCGTTCACCATGAAGATGAAGTCGGTCATGGCCGGGGAGTAGACGGCCCCTCCGGCGCAGGGGCCCATGACCACGCTCACCTGGGGGATGACACCCGACGCCCGCACGTTTCGGTGGAAGATCTTGCCGTAGGAATGCAACGAGACGACGCCCTCCTGGATACGGGCCCCGGCCCCGTCGTTGAGGCCGATCATGGGGACGCCGATCGACTCGGCCAGGTCCATGATCTTGTGGATCTTCTCGGCGAAGACCTCGCCCAGCGCTCCGCCGTAGACGGTGAAGTCCTGGCTGAAGACACAGACCCGGCGACCGTCGATGGCCCCGAAGCCGGTGATGACCCCGTCGGTGTAGGGGCGGTTCTCCTCCAGGCCCATGCCGTGGGCCCGGTGGCGGGCCAGCATGTCGAGCTCCTGGAACGATCCTTCGTCGAGGAGGTATTCGATCCGCTCCCGGGCCGTCATCTTGCCCTTGGAGTGCTGGCGCTCGACGGCGCGGGGCGAGCCGGCGTGCAGGGCCTCTTCCTTGCGGGCCTTCAGGTCGGCCAGGCGTTGGGACATCGGGTGTTCCATGAACCGTGAGGCTACCGGAGGGTTCCGGGGCCTCAAATGTCAGCCGCTACTCCTGAACCAGTTCGACGAGGGTGCCCAGGTCGCCTTGGGGATGGACGAAGGCCACGGTGGTGCCGCGCGAGCCGGGCCGGGGGGCCTCGTCGATGACCCTGCCACCGCTGTCCTTCACCCTCTGGAGCGCCGCCGCGCAGTCGGCCACCCGGTAGCCGACATGGTGGAGGCCCTCGCCCTTCTTCTCCAGGAACTTGGCCACGGGCGAGTCGTCTCTGGTGGGACAGACGAGCTGGACGTAGGAGCCGCCCACCGCCAGCAGCGCCTCCTCGACCCCGTCGGACTCGACCACTTCCCGGTGGGCCACGTCGGCACCGAACCAGGTGCGGTAGTGGTCGATGGCAGCGTCGAGGTCACGCACGGCGATGGCCACGTGATCGATGTCGGTCAGCATGGGTGCGGTCATGCCCCGTGCCTCCGGAACAAGGTGATGCGGTCCTCGCCGACCTTGGCCCGCAGCTCGGGGTCGTCGACGCCGAGGCCTTGCTCGGGGGCCAGGCAGAGAACGCCGATCTTGCCCTCGTGCAGATTGCGGTGGACCTGGTAGGCGGCCTCACCGACGTCCTCGAGGGCATAGACGGCCGACAGGGGAGGCACGACCTTGCCCTGGCAGATCAACTGGTTGGCGTCCCAGGCTTCGCGGTAATTGGCGAAGTGTGAGCCCTTGATCGTCTTCAGCTTCATCCAGAGGTGACGGTTGTCGTACTCGATCATGTACCCCGACGTCGCCGCGCAGGTCACGATCGTGCCGGCCCGCTTGCAGGCGAAGACCGACGCTCCCATGGTCTGGCGACCGGGGTGCTCGAAGACGACGTCGGGGTCGTCGCCCACCAGGGAGCGGACGTCTTTTCCGAACCGGCGCCACTCGGTTTCGTCCTGGGTGTGCTCGTCCTTCCAGAACTTGTAGGCGGCCGCCTTGCGGTCGATGACGGCCGCCACGCCCAGGTCGTGCAGGAGATCCACCTTGTCCGTCGACGAGACGACACCGACGGGGGTGCCGCCGCCGTTCATCACGTGCTGGACGGCGTAACTGCCGAGACCGCCGCTGGCCCCCCAGACGAGGACCCTGTCGCCCTGCTTCATCTCGGCGCCGTTGCGGGAGACGAGCATGCGGTAGGCGGAGGAGTTGCAGAGCGCGTTGATGGCCGCCTCCTCCCAACTCAGGTGCGTCGCCTTCGGCATGAGCTGGTTGGCCTTCACCACGGCCAGGTCGGCCAGGCCGCCGAAGTTCGTCTCGAAGCCCCAGATGCGCTCGTTGGCGGCCAGCATGGAGTCGTCGTGGGCGGACGGGTCCTGGTCGTCGACGTAGTTGCAGTGCACCACGACCTTGTCCCCGGGTTTGAAATTCCGGACCAGGGAACCCACCCGGAGCACGACGCCGGAGGCGTCGGACCCGACCACGTGGTACGGCAAGGCGTGGCGCGCCCCCCAGGTGCTCTCGCGGGCCAGCCGGTCGAGGAAGCCGAAGGTGGGCAGGGGCTCGAAGATCGAGGTCCAGACGGTGTTGAAGTTGATGGAAGAGGCCATGACGGCGATATAGGCCTCGTCGGGGGCGAGCTCGGGGACGGCCACGTCCGACACATGGAGAGACTTCCGGGGGTCCTTGTCGGCCGAGTCGACCCCGGCGAACATCTCGGTCTCGTCACGCAGGACGTAAGCCGCCCGGTAGGTCCCGGGGAGGGCCAGTGCCGACAGTTCGTCCCCGCCGGCACCGGCCAGGATGGCGTCACGGATCGCTTGCATAGCGCAGCACGATACCTCCGGCGCCGGTTGGTTACCGTTGGGTCAGCGCCTGCAGTTACCGGTCGGTCACCGACTCGGCAGGCGGGCGGGAAAGGCCCATAGAATGGGCGCCACCAGGCGGTCCGGACCTGGCCGTCGACCCTTTTCGGAGGTTCTCATGCCCGGTTCGGTCATCCTCGGGGGGGCCCGCACCCCCATCGGCAAGCTGTCGGGCGGTCTGGCCGGTTTCAGCGCCATGGACCTCGGGGGGTTCGCCATCGCCGCCGCCCTCGAGCGCTGCGGTGTCCCCGCTGACCAGGTCGACTACGTCTTCATGGGTCAGGTCCTGCAGGCCGGCCAAGGCCAGATCACGGCCCGGCAGGCGGCCGTCAACGGCGGCATCTCGATGTCGGTGCCGGCCACCACCATCAACAAGGTGTGCCTGTCGGGGCTGAACAGCATCTTCCTGGCCGACCTCCTGATCCAGGCCGGCGCGGCCGAGGTGGTCGTGGCCGGGGGCATGGAGTCGATGACCAAGGCCCCCTACCTGCTGCCGGGGGCCCGGGCCGGCTACCGGCTGGGCGACGGGGAGCTGGTCGACTCGATGATGTACGACGGGCTCTACTGCCAGTTCGACCACTGCGCCATGGGCCTCGGCACCGAGCGCTACAACGCGGCGGCCGGGATCTCGCGCCAGGCCCAGGACAGCTTGGCCGCCCTGAGCCACGAGCGGGCGGCGGCGGCCATCAAGGACGGGCGCTTCGCCGAGGAGATCGTCCCGGTGTCGGTGAAGCAGCGCAAGGGCGACCCCATCGTGATCGACACCGATGAGGGCGTGCGTCCGGGCACGACGGCGGAGTCGCTCGGCTCGCTCAAGCCGGCCTTCGACAAGGAGGGCACGATCACGGCCGGGAACGCCAGCCAGATCTCCGACGGTGGCGCCGCCGTCATCGTCACGTCACGGGCCAAGGCCGACTCTCTGGGTGTCGCCCCGTTGGGCGAGGTGCTCGGCTACGGGCAGGTGGCCGGACCGGACGCCTCTCTACTGGTGCAGCCGGCCAACGCCATCCGGCAGGCTCTGGACAAAGCGGGCAAGAGCATCGGCGACGTCGACCTGTTCGAGATCAACGAGGCCTTCGCCGTGGTGGGACTGGCCTCGATGGCCGACCTCGGGATCAGCGAGGAGATCACCAACGTGAACGGTGGGGCCATCGCCCTCGGCCACCCCATCGGCATGTCGGGCACCCGCCTCGCCCTAACGGTCCTCCAGGAGCTCAAGCGCCGGGGCGGCGGCATGGCGGCGGCCAGTCTGTGCGGCGGGGGCGGTCAGGGCGACGCCCTCCTCGTGCGCACGCTTTCCTGAACCTGGCCCGCGCGACCGGTTCCCGGAGCTCGACCAGTGCGCCGACGACTGACGGGCCGGTCCTTCCCCGCTCGGGGAGTTCGCTCGGGGAGTTAGAGCGCGCGCAAATCAGTTTGCGCGAATCTCCTACGGTCTGTGCTTCCCGGACCGGAGGGGTCATCGTGCTGTCACACCCTCGTGCGACGATCGAGGTTGTGATCTCCTCAGACCGACTGGCGCTCAAGGTGGGCTCGTCCAAGCTGGTGGTCGACGGCACTGACGAGAAGCTGGTCCGAAAAGCGGAGTTCTCCTTGTCCCCGGGCCGATGCCAAACACGAGCACTCGATGCCCTGGTGCAGTGGTCACGAGAGGTCTACAACGGCTCCCTCCAACACCGCCGCGATGCCTGGCACCGGGCCAAGGCCCCCATCAGCCGGTTCGACCAGTTCAACGAGGTGCCGTCGTTGCGCGAGGTCTGCCCGCAGGTGGCCCGCTTCGGCCATCAACCGGTGCGCGGAGCCATCTCACGCGTCGACGA
>Ga0182024_10001136_pt1 | contig 68938 bp, 51 predicted proteins | sample P32metaG_FD_120480 | JGI IMG/M metagenome (GOLD analysis project Ga0182024, IMG submission 120480) | Permafrost microbial communities from Stordalen Mire, Sweden - P3-2 metaG (Illumina Assembly) | ecosystem: Environmental > Terrestrial > Soil > Wetlands > Permafrost | place: Sweden: Stordalen...
CCGATACCGTCCACGACTTGATCTGTGCCATCTCAAACAGAATTCTCGACCAACACCGGCCAGCAAAAACAACACAATCAGCAGCCGGAATCAAATCGATTACTATTTACGGATAAGTTCTAAAACCCGGCCTTTCTTTTCGCCCATTTGCGGCACGCGACCCAGAGGGTGCCCCGGTCATGCCCTGATACAAAGCCCGCGTGAATCTCTGCCGGAACGAGTCTTTCTTCAGCCTGAGACGCCCGTACCTTCTGAAGACGTGTGTTATTCTGCGCGTGTGTCAGGCGCCGGCCCTATCATCGTTTCGGAGACTCCCCGTCATTCGGCGTTGGTGCGGGTGACGCACTGGATCACAGTGATCAGCTTCTTTGCGCTGCTTATCACGGGCGGCGAAATCGTGATCTCTCACCCGCGGTTCTATTGGGGTGAAGTGGGGAATGTGATGACTCGCCCCTTGTTTACGCTGCACATTCCCGCATCGAGAGATACCGTGCCCACTGGTTACGGCTTCGTGATGCCGGACCAGAATGGATGGAGCCGGTATTTGCACTTTGAGGCCGCATGGGTGCTGGTGCTGACAGGACTGATTTACGGAATCGCAAGTCTGCTGACGGGACATTTCCGGAAGAACCTGTTGCCGACGCGGGCCGAGAGGACGTGGCGGGCGCACTGGGAAGTGATTGCGAAGTACCTTCGCCGCGCACCGCCGGAAGAAGCGGAGGCGTACTCGTACAACGCAATGCAACGGGCCGCGTATCTGACGGTGATCTTCGTCCTGTTTCCGCTGGTGATCTGGACCGGCCTCGCGTTGTCTCCGGCATTCGATTCCGCATTTCCCTGGGCGGTTAACGTGTGGGGCGGGCGGCAATCGGCGCGCACACTGCATTTCTTTATCTCTGGGTTTCTGGTGCTGTTTCTCGTGGTTCACGTTACGATGGTTTATCTGGGAGGATTCATGAGCCGCATGCGGGCGATGATTACCGGCCGCGTCGTGCCGCCAAGGGAGCGCACATGAACAAGATCTCACGCCGCAAGCTGATTACTACTGGTGTTGCCGCCGCAGCGGGCCTGGCGGGTTTGACTGGGGCCGTCCGGCTGTCACGGCGGTCTGGATTGATTCCGCCCGATTGCCGGGGAGTCTATGGGGCCGGCGAGACGATGAACTACGCTGTGCAAAGGCTTCTGACCAGGCACTCACTGGCTCGCGAGTTTCCGCGCAGCATGATTTCGAAGACGCCCTTTGCCAACGAGGTCGCGCCTCCCAACGACATATTCAAGCGGCTTCAGGCCGGCGGGTTCTCAGACTGGCGGCTTTCGGTGGATGGAATGGTGGCCAGGCCGGGATCGTTTTCGCTGGCGGATTTGAAGAGTCTTCCATTCCGCAGCCAGATCACCGAAGTGGTGTGCGAAGAGGGATGGTCGTATATCGCCGAGTGGATTGGAACGCCCGTGTTTGAGGTTCTGAACGAGGTGGGGTTCCTGCCGCAGGCGCGGTATGTCGTATATTTCTCGAACGAGAAGATCATTTGGGAAAGCATCGATATGGCCGACGCACTGCATCCGCAAACGCTGCTGGCCTGGGGGATGAATGACGGCGATCTTCCTGTGCCCTTTGGCGGTCCGCTTCGCATGCGGGTGCCACGGCAACTGGGTTACAAGAGCGTTAAATACATTACTCACCTGACGGTCACCGACTCGCTGAAAGGCTTCGGCAAAGGGCTGGGGTCGGTCTCGCCGGAATTTGGTTATGCGTGGTATGCGGGGATTTGAGGCGGGGCTGTGGGCGTTTCAAGGTGAGGAGGAGCGAAAGCAAGAGCAAATGCAAAACCAAATGCAAAAGCAAATGCAGGTCCTTCGACTCCGCTGAAGAACGCTTCGCTCAGAGGCTGTGACTAAATTAGCGTCTCAGCTTCCGACGAGCTTGGGTTTGCTGTGCTGCAGGTCGGTTTTGGTGCGGTGCGGGGCGGATTAGTCCTTTGACCGGCGGTTTGTGGTGGCGATGACTTGCCGAGGGGCGCTTTTTGGGGGTCTTGCGGCCCGTTAGCTGAGCAGCGCCGCGCCGAAGTGCATCAGGTTGTACGCCAGCGCGCACCACAACGCCACACACCTGATCTTGTTCAGCCCGCGCACCGTGAACTGGCTCAGGCCGCGATAACTTCGAAGGTCGGCATTGACCGTCTCGCTGGTCGCTGCCCGCTCTTTATAGATTTCTTTTCCCGCCTCGCTTCCCATGCGCTGCTTCCAGGCCAGCACCGCTTCGGTGTCTCCACGCTTGGGTTCCAGTTCATGGCCTCGATTCTGTCCATTCCGGGCGGGCTTGGGCGGCACGAACAGTTCCACTCCTTTGAGGTGCGCCTGCTCGATGTCTTCTGTGCGCATGTAACCGCCGTCGATCAGTTGCTGGCTGACTTTGCCACCGGTCCGTTGCTCGACCTGGCGCCGCATCGGCTCGCTCAACCCGGCATTATCGCTGCCCTCGTTGCTCACCTCCACGCCCAGGATGGCGCGGCTGGCGGTATCGGTCGCAAGCTGTACGTTGACCGCCGGGTTGAAGCCGCCGTTGGGCATCTTCATCACCCGCGCCTCGGCATCGGTGGTGCTGACCCGCGGTCGCCGTTCCCGGATTTGATCGCCGCGCTTGCCATGGCCGGCGCGGCGAGCCGCCTCGGCCTGTTTCTGCTTCAGCTCGGGCAATTGCGCGATGGCCTCATCGAGCCGCTTGAGCTTCTCCGCCGCGGCCCGTTTGCGCGCCGCCCGCTGCCGCGCCGAAAGCGCCGCATGCTCAGCCGAGTCCACTTGCGCGCGCAACTGATCCACATGCCGACGGGCTTCTTCAAGCAGCTTCTCCAGCCGCTCTTCACGGCGGAAACTGCTCGCCCCGGCACCCACACGAACCCGCACTCCGTCCTGGCTCACGCGGCTCACATGCACGATTTGCTTGTCCACCAGAGACGCGATCACCTGTGTGAACAGCCCATCCAGCGCCACGCCGTGATCGGTGCGGAAGTCCGACAGCAAACGGTGATTCACACTGACCCCGCCGCACAGCCAGCGGAAAGCCGCGCTGTCTTCGCACAGCCGCGCAAGTTCCCGCGCAGAACCGATGCCGCGAATGCAGGCGTAGAGCCACAACGCCACCACAAGCTGAGGATCGGTCGCGTCACGGCCCGCCTGACCTTGGCGGGCCTTGATGGGTTCGTGAAAACGAGACAGGTCCAGCTTCTCCACCACCGCCATCACCATCCGCACAGGATGGCTCGGGGCCGCCAGATCGTCGGGGCATTGGATCAACATCGCTACCTGACGACGTTCCGGCCTCCGCAATCGCACTGCCGACTGGATATTCTCCACAGACAATTCGCTCATGTCTTGCTTATAGCGCGTATCGATCTGGAAAACCTGGTAATCATCCCAGGCAGAATCGAAAAAGTCACAAGCTCTCAGGATGACAGTTCATTTATTTGATAGGAACCTTGGAGATCCCACCCTAGCCGCAAGAACAAGAACGCGGCGAGGATGGGGCAACCAGATTTGTGCTGCACCAAGCGGCGCTTTACTGGGCTAAGGCGCGGATGGCGGAGACGCCAGCGCCTAAAAGGGCGGTCTGGTCGTCTTCGGGCAGGATTTCCAGCGAGAAACTTTGCAGAGTGCTCATCTTGACCATGGATTCAACGTGGGAGCGGAGGATGGCGAGTTCGAGGAAGCCGACGTTGTGGCCGGTGAAGTAGAAGCGGCCGGGACCTGCTAGATGGATGAATGAGGCCGTGGCGGCGGCCAGGGCGCGATGCCAGAGATCGACAAACTCGCGGCAGCGCTGGTCGCCCTGTTTGGCCTGGGCAAAGATTTCTTCCGGTTCGAGATCGAGGAACCTCATCCGCATGGCGCGGTAGCCCATGATGCCTTCGAGATGGCCGACTCCGCCACAGCCGCAGAATCTCTCTTTGGGATCGAGGCTGACCACGGTGTGGCCGCCCTCCCAGACGCCTTCGACATAGGGCCAGCGGCCGTAACCGATGCCGTTGCCGATGGTCCAGACGCGAGTCAGCTTGTTGAGCTGGCCGCGAGTGGCGGCTACTCCGGCGGCGATGGCGTCGGCATCGTTGGCGATATGGACGGGGGTAGCGATGCCGCGGGCAGACAGGACGCGAGTGAGTTCGGCGGCCATACGCATGCCTTTGAGCTGCGTGAGGTTGGGCGAATCTTCGACCACGCCCTGGCGAATGATTCCGGGAACGGCTACGCCGATGGCGTCTACAGGCTCGGCCTCGGCTCCGGCAAGGGTTTCGATCTGCGTGGCCAGCAGCTCAACCAGTTCACTGCCAGGCAAGGCTGCAAGCGCATCCGTCTGGTCGGCCTCGCTTGGATAGCGCAGAGGTTTTCCGGTGAGGCGTTGGTCCTGAAGTCTTCCGGCTACGATGTGTTCGGTGATTACGACGCCGATGGCGGTGGTCATTGCGCCCTCCCTGCGGTGATGGGGCGATGTTTGTGTTGCGTTTGAGTTGCCCGAAAAGCATGCCTCAGGGGCTAAAGCCCAGGTTCATTTTGCGGCACTTGCGGCACGACTAAAGTCGTGCCCTGTTACAAAACTGGTGGTACCCTGTTACAAGACTCGCCGAGCCATGGTACAAAGCTCACGTTGCTTCATTCGCTGACCCTTATTGGTAGCGGTTGAGGCGGCCGATGCCATTGAAGGCGGCGGCCTTGTAACATTCGGCGAGCGTGGGATAGTTGAAGACGGTGTCGATGAAATAGTCGACTGTACCGCCCAGGATCATGACTGCCTGGCCAATGTGCACCAACTCGGCAGCGCCCTCGCCGATGATGTGCACGCCGAGGACTTTGCGGGTGTCGCGATGGAAGACGAGCTTGAGGCGGCCGGTGGTGTCGCCGCGAATTTGTCCGCGAGCGGTCTCGCGATAGTACGCCATTCCGACTTCGTAGGGCACGTCTTCGTCGGTGAGCTGCTCTTCAGTCTTGCCGATGAAGCTGATCTCTGGAATGGTGTAGATGCCGTAGGGATAGAAACTCGGATTTGATGTAGCCACCTGGTTGAATGCGCGCGCGGCGGCTATGCGGCCCTGCTCCATGGAGACCGAGGCGAGTGAGGGAAAGCCGACGACATCGCCGACGGCGAAGATGTGCGGGACGCTGGTTTGGAAGTACTCATCGACGGGGATGCGGCCGCGATTGTCGGCCTCGAGGCCGGCGGCGGACAGGTTAAGGTCATCGACGTTGCCCTGACGGCCGACGGCGTAGAGCAAGGCGTCGCCGGAGACTTTCTTCTTGCTCTCGAGATTGGCGACCACGGTTGCGTCGGGCAGCTCTTCCACGCTCTGCACGCCTTCGCCAAGGCGCATGGTGACGCGGCTGTCGCGCAGGTGGTAGCTGAGGGCTTCGATAATTTCGCGGTCGGCAAACTCGAGCAGGCGGTCGCGCTTTTCGATGAGCGTGACGCGGACGCCAAGCACGGCGAACATGCAGGTGTATTCCACACCGATAACGCCGCCGCCGACAACGATGAGGGTCTTCGGCAACTCCGGCAAAGCGAGAATCTGGTCGCTGTTGACGATGGTGCGGCCGTTGATGGGAACTTTGGGTGAGTCGGCGGGTTTGGTGCCGACGGCCAGGATGATGCGGTCTGCTTCGAGGGTGACCTCGGCCTGCGCGCCTTCGACTCGGATCTGATGGGGGTCCACGAAGCGGGCGCAACCGTGAATGATGTCGATGCTGTTGCGCGAAAGCTGGGCTTCGGTGACGTCGATTTCCGTTTTGATTACCGCCTGTACGCGGAAGGCGAGGTCGGCCATGGAGATTTTTTCCTTGACCCGGTAGTTCATGCCGTAAAGCGTGCGGTAGTTGTATCCGGAAAGGTGCATCACGGCTTCACGCATGGTCTTGGAAGGGATGGTGCCGGTGTTGATGGAAACGCCGCCCACAACGGAGCGAGCCTCGACCACGGCCACCCTCTTCTTCATCTTGGTGGCGGCCACGGCGGCGCGCTGCCCGGAGGGTCCGGAACCAATGACGATGAGGTCATACTTGATGGCGCTCATGCGAGTGTGTGTCTCTCCAGGGGTCGTAATCGATTCTAAGGCGCTGGGTTCGAGCAGGAAGCGGCGACGCCCCTCAACCGGAGGCTACCATAGCGCGGCGGCGGTAGAGACAATCGGGATCTTGAAATTCTGCGAAGGGGGAGGGTGGCCGCTCGTCCTGGGCGCAAAAAACAAAGATGCGGCGGCCCGCGCTGCCGAAAGGGCGGCCGGATGGTGCGGCACTCAGCGATCGAAAAGCAAATGCGGGTCCTTCGACTCCGCTGAAGAACGCTTTGCTCAGGATGACAGACCATTGGCGCACTCAGGATGACGGGGTGATTGGGCACCCCGATCATGGTTCTTCTTGCTCAAGTTAAAGTAAATCGATATTCTTGGGACCGCTCACGGTTTCTGCTGTTGGGCGTGCTGGAATTGAGGTGTCGCATGACTGGGATGACTGGATTGAGATTGAAATCGCGGCGCGGGCTTGTGGCACTGGCGCTTGTGGTTCTTGTGTGTTCAGCGATTGGCAGGCTTTTGGCTCAGACGGCGCCCGCGGCTCCGCAGGCTGCGCCTGCTGCAGCGCCAGCACCAGCACCTGCACCGCCTCGATTTACGCCTACGCCGGAGATGCTCGCGATTCAGGCGGCAAGCGAAAAGGACCATCAGCGCATGATGGACCTGCTGGGGATCAAGGAATTGCGGCGCGGCGCGGATGGGGACGCGAAGTCGCCCCATGCGGCGAACTACGACGAGTCGAAGGCCAACGTGTATCCAAATTTGCCCGATCCGCTCTTGCTGAAGGACGGCAAGCGCGTGACCTCAGGCAAGGTCTGGTGGACGAAGCGGCGGCCGGAGATTGTGGAAGATTTTGACCGCGAGATATTGGGGCGCGTGCCTGCCAGCCTGCCCAAGGTGACCTGGGAAGTGGTGAGCACTACGGAGGAAAAGAACGGCGACGTTTCCTTTGTGACCAAGCAGCTGAAAGGGCATGTGGACAATTCGGCGTATCCCGCGATCAAGGTGGACATCGACCTGACGCTGAGCACGCCGGCCAATGCAACGGGGCCGGTTCCGGTGATGATGGAGTTCGGATTCAGCAAGGAATTCATGGCGCAGATGGCGAAGCGGTTTCCGCAGTTTGCTCCGAAGCCGGGAGACGGCCCAACCTGGCAGCAGCAAGTGTTGGCCAAGGGGTGGGGCTACGCGGAATTGATTCCGACGGGCTACCAGGCGGACAACGGCGCGGGGCTGACGGAGGGGATTATCGGGCTGATGAATAAGGGCCAGCCCCGCAAGCCGAACGACTGGGGCACGCTGAAGGCCTGGGCCTGGGGCGCGAGCCGCGCGCTGGACTACTTTGAGACCGACAAGGCTGTGGACGCCAAGCAGGTGGGCCTTGAGGGGCACTCGCGGTACGGCAAAGCGACGCTGGTGACGATGGCGTACGAGCCGCGGCTGGCAATTGCTTATGTGAGCTCATCGGGAGAGGGCGGGGCGAAGCTTTACCGGCACCTCTACGGCGAGCAGGTGGGCAACGTGGCGGCGACGAGCGAGTACCACTGGATGGCGGGAAATTTTCTGAAGTATGACGGGCCGCTGACGGTCGCCGACATGCCAGTGGACAATCACGAGCTCATCGCCCTGTGCGCGCCGCGGCCGGTCTTCATCAGCGGAGGCGCCAACGGGCTGGACGAACACGGCAACTCCCGTGGAGATGCATGGGTCGACGCCAAGGGGATGTTTCTGGCCGCGGCGGGCGCGGGGCCGGTATACAAGCTGCTGGGCAAGAAGGATATGGGGACCACGGAGTTTCCGCCGATTGAGACTGCGCTGATTGATGGGGATATTGCGTTTCGTCAGCATAGCGGCGGGCATACGCCGGGGCCAAACTGGCCGACTTTCATCACCTTTGCCAGCCGGTATTTGCATGGGCCGCCCGTGCCTGCGGCTGCTGCGGCTGCGGCTCCCGCTACGGCTCCGGTGCATTTGACGGCGGAGCAGGACCACCAGCGAATGCTGGACCTGCTGGGGATCAAGGAATTGCGGCCCAGCGGGGTGAGCGACGCCAAGTCGCCGAATGCGGCCAACTACGACGAGGCGAAGGCCAATGTGTATCCCAATTTGCCTGACCCGCTGGTGGAGAAGAACGGGCAGCGGGTGACGACGGCGGAGGCCTGGTGGAGCGTGCGGCGGGCGGAGATTGTGGAGGATTACGACCGCGAGATTCTGGGCCGTGCTCCGGCAAATCTGCCCAAGGTGAGCTGGGAGGTGGTGAGTGCTGCTCCCGAAGAGATTGGCAATGTTTCGGTCGTGACGAAGAGGCTGTCGGGGCGCGTGGACAATTTGACCTGGCCGAAGATTGAAGTGAGCATCGACGCGACGCTGACGACGCCGGCTCATGCGGCCGGTCCGGTTCCGGTGATGATGGAGCTGGCCTTCGCGGGCGGGTACAAGGCGTCTCTGCGGAGGCCGGTGTCAGACGTGAGCTCGGGTGCTCCGGGCGACTATGGGCAGGCGTGGGAGAAGCAGGTGCTGGCGCGGGGGTGGGGCTTTGCGGTGCTGTCTCCTACGAGTTTTCAGGCGGACAATGGCGCGGGGTTGACGGAGGGGATTATTGGATTGATGAATAAAGGGCAGCCGCGCTCGGTGGAAGACTGGGGCACGATGAAGGCGTGGGCGTGGGGCGCGAGCCGGCTGCTGGATTACATGGAGACGGACAAGAGCGTGGATGCGAAACAGGTGGGCATTGAGGGGCATTCGCGGTTTGGCAAGACAGCGCTGGTGGCGATGGCGTACGATCCGCGGTTTGCAGTGCTCTACAGCAGTTCTTCGGGCGAGGGCGGTGCGAAGCTCTACCGGCACATTTTTGGCGAGCCGCTGGCGCATGTGGCCTCGACCGATCTCTACCACTGGTTTGGGGGAAATTTTCTGAAGTATGCGGGGCCGCTGACGCCGGGTGATTTGCCGGTAGATAACCACGAACTGATTGCGCTGTGCGCGCCGCGGCCGGTGTTTATCGGCGCAGGGGCCAGCACCGGGGATGGATACGCGAACCCGGGCGGCGATGCGTGGGCGGACGCGCGGGGGATGTTCCTGGCGGAGGTTGCGGCGGGGCCGGTCTACCGGCTGATGGGGAAAAAGGATCTGGGGACGACGGAGTTTCCGCCGATTGAGACGGCGCTGATCGATGGAGATCTGGGATTCAGGCAGCACTCCGGCGGGCATACGCCAGCGCCGAACTGGCCGGCGTTTCTGGATTTTGCGGGGCACTACCTGCAAGGGGCCAATGGGAAGGCGACGCCGTAGGGCAATTCAGCGTCACAGTGCGCAGAAGCCGCAAGTGCAGAAGCGTAGCTAAAGCTTTGGCACGACAACCAGGCCGTTCGGACACCCGACGAACGAATATTGGGTACAGGTCTCATGATTCTCAGTTTGAATGCTGTACGGCGAGCCGGGGGCCTCTGTGATGCGGGTTGGTGTGATCGTATACACGTAGAGTCCGGGGCCGCCGAGAGCATACAGGTGGTCGTTGTTATCCCAGTGGATTTCGTAGATCGGTGACTTGGTGAGCCTTCCGCTAAAGGGCGTGACCGGCGCCGCTCCGTTGAAGTGAAATATCTGTAGCCCTGGTAGCGTAGCGTCACCCTCATTAGTCCATCCCGCTACGGCGAGCAGGTTGCCTGCAGGCGACATATTCAGACTCGTCGGATAGATTTTTGGATAAGGCATATTTTTCCGGGTGCTGGTGGTAGAAAAATTGCCCTTGCTGTCAACGGCATAGCTTGCAAGTTGAGGGGGGCCATATTCAGATTCTCCTGTGTTGTAGCTAACAACGGCGGCCACGTGATTTGCAGGATCGGCAGTCACAAGGTAGGGGACGTAGGCGAAGGGCAAGGTAAGCCCGCTGTCGTTGCTTAGATTGAAGGTCATATCCTCCATCGTGCCATCGCTCTTGCGCACGAAGCCGGACCACCCGGGAGGGCTTCCGCAGCAACCGAAGTCACTTGCGGCATAGGCAAATGTGTCATTCCCGATGATCGAGGGCATATTAGAGAGCCCATATCCCGCATTGCCGCCGGGTACTGCCTCGCCATTGAACGTCAGATGACCAGTGGATTTTGCGATGTCAAAGGTTTGGATGGCGGTGCACCAACCTTCATTGACAAGTTCCACATACACATTTTTGCCGGTATGGTCGATATTGGCGTCACCCGCTGCGGTACCAGGGCCACACTCGGCGCCGGCGTAGTCCTGGGTATTGATCTCCGACACTTGCTTTCCGATAGCGCCGTTGGGCTCCACAGCGTAGGAGTGGACATCATGGGTCTCGAGGGTGATGAGGTACTTCCCGTTGCTGCCGATCAGTTGTCCAACGGTTTGGAATGGCGAGCCCTCGACGAGCGTGAGCTTGCCATTGGCTGCTGCGTCGTAGAGGTTGACTCCTTTGAGGGTTTGCACGTAGACATAGGCTACGGGAGCGGCGGCTTTTGCTTCAGGGGATGCCTCGGTGGATGGGGCTTGGGTGAAGGCTTTTCCTGCGGAGAGCAGGGCTACGAAGGCAATGAGTGTGGCAGTCTTGCATGGGTGGGTCATGGTGTTCCTCCGTGGAGCGCTAGAGGTTTAGGGTTTCGGAACGACGACCAGGCCATAATTGATGTATTCCAAGCTCGATAATGTGTAAGGCGACCCCGGAGCCTCCTTGATGCTTGTCGGCGTGATCGTATACACGTGCAGGTAGCGACCAATCGCATATAGGTGGTTGTTGTTGTCCCAGCGAACTGACCATACGCCGTCACTCGTGAGCACTCCACTGTAGGGAGTGACGGGCTCTGCTCCATTGAAATGCAGGACAAACAGCCCCTGTGGTTCGTCTTCAAAGTAGGCTCCGGCAACCGCGAGAATCTTGCCGGACGGGGAGATGCTGAGGCCGGTCGGATACACCCCACCAGGGAGGGGCATGTTTTTTGCGGGATTGGTCGAGGCGACGTTCCCGCCGTCATCCACGGTGTAGCCTACGAACTGCGGTTCGCCATAAATATTTGTACCCCAGGTGGCTAAGTGGTTTGTTGGATCGGCGGCCGCAAGCAGCGGCTCGGGGTCGTAGGGGTCGGTTTCATTGACACTGATCGATGCCAAGGTGCCGTCGGTCCCACGAGAGAATGCAGAAAACTGCTCTGTTCGGGAAAAGGGAACATAAGCGAATTTATCATTTGCGGTGATTGTCGGCGCGCCGTACCAAACTGTCCCCACAGTGTCACCGTTGAAGGTGAGCTCGCCCGAGCCCTTTGCGATGTTGAAGGTTTGGTAGGAACTGCAATCGGCATCCGCGAGCGAGACGTACAGATTCTGGCCGGTGTGGTCGAGAACCGCGCCGGCTGTTCCAGATGGACCTCCAATGGGGTCGTCAATGCCGCACTGGCCGCCATCGAAGTCCTGCGTATTGACGACGGACACTTGCTTGCCGATAGCGCCGTTGGACTCCACCGCATAGGAGTGAACATCGTATGTGCCCAGCGTGATGAGGTACTTGCCGTTGCTGCCGATCAATTCGCCGACGGTCTGGAAGGGCGAGCCCTTTACCAGGGTGAGTTTGCCGTCGGGGGCCGCGTCGTAGAGGTTGACTCCTTTCACAGTTTGCACGTAGACGTAGGCTACGGGTGCGGCGGCTTTTGCTTCTGGGGTCGTTTCGGTGGATTGGGTTTGGGTGAAGGCTGGTCCTGCGGAGAGCAGGGCTGCGAAGGCAATGAGTGAGGCAGTCTTGCAATTGCGAGTCATGGTGTTTTCCCTTCATAGTTCATGGGAGGTTGTTGATTGATCCGGGACTACTGCTTCGCTGTTCGGAATGCGGATGGCCTTGGGTGACGGCTGGCGATGTGGAGAACAAGGCTAGCGAGACTACGAGCATGATGCCCGAACTTGCGTGTCTCATGGGTGGCTCCTGCTAGGTTAGTTGTTAATTTCCCGGAAACAGTTGCAGATGCATGGAGTTAATCGAAGAAAGTCAGGACGAAGTATAGGCCGTTGTGCGCGGTTCAGCAAGGGCAGCCGGTAGGGGCCGGCTGCCCGCTTGCTGGTGTAGTTACTTTGGCACGACGACCAGGCTGCTCGGGCTGGATATTGAATATGGGGAGCCAGGGGCCTCTGTAATGGTGGTCGAGGTAACAGTATAGACATAGAGTTTGTTTGATGATTCGCTCGTAGCGTAGAGGTGGTTGTTGCTATCCCAACGGATGGAATTTATCGGAGCAGTGGTGATCGCTTTGCCAAGGGGAGTGAGCGGGTTCGCTCCGTTGAAGTGGAAGATCTGCAATCCGGTGTTCCCCGCGCTGTTGTTATCGCAAATGGAGACGCTCGAAGCAGCGGCGAGGAATTTGCCCGAGGGCGCCATGTTCAAGGTGTCGAGACAGATGTCTGGAGTCGGCATGTTCTTCCAGGTGTTGGTTGAAGAAACGTTCCCGTTGCTGGCTACCGTGTAGCTGGCAAGCTGATCGGGACCCATTGTGCCATCGGGGGCCATCTGTTGCGGAAAGACAGCAACCGCCAGATGATTGGTTGGGTCGGAGACGGCAAGCCAGGGGTAGTAAACCCAACCGCCGGGCTCTGGAGTTGGTTCTGTCACATGAATATTCAATGTATCGAGGCCGCCGTTGAACCCGCGCTTGAATCCGATCACCTTGGGCGGGGTCTGAGCATCGAAGTTGACTGCGTGTGCCAAAACGTCGTTCGCGGCGAGTGTCGGCTGGGTGTACGAATCCGAGTCGTGGTTGTCCGCCACGCCGAGGAAGGAAAACGCGCCCGAGCTCTTCTCGATCATGTAAGACTGCAGGGCAAAACATCCCGAGCTCTCGTCAGGACCACCGGTGCCGATTCTTACGTATAAGTTCTGGCCGGTATGATCAAGGGCTGCGCCGTTCGTGGGGCCGCACTCGTTGCCGGCAAAGTCCTGCGTGTCGATTGTCGATGCCTGTTCGCCGATTGCTCCGCTCGCGGCAACTGCGTAGGAGTGAATGTAGTCCGTGCCCAGGGTAATGAAGTGCTTGCCATTGCTGCCGATCATGAGCCCTACGGTCTTGAATGGGGAACCCTTGACCAGTGTGAGCTGCCCGTTGGCGGCTGCATCGTAAAGGTTGACGCCCTTCGATGTTTGGACGTAAACATAGGCGGATGGAGCTGAAGTGGTATTTGTGTTGATTTCAGGGGACGGTGTCTGGGTGAAGGCGGGCCCTGCTGAGAGCAGGGCTATGAAGGCAACGAGTTGCACAGTCTTGCATGGATAACGCATGGTGTTGCTCCTTTGCTTCGGTTGTCTAGAGTTTTGGTACCACAACGAGGCCCTTCAGGCCATAAGCATTTTTGACGTTGTAAGGCGAGCCTGACGCTTCGTTGATGCTTGTCGGGGTTACGGTGTACACATAGAGCTCTCCTGTTTTATAAGAGAGGGCGAAGAGGTGGTTGTCGTTGTCCCAGGCCAGTTGATCGATTTGGACAGCCGGCAGCAGCACAGCACTGTATTTCGTGATCGGCGCGGCTCCATTGAAGTGGAAGATTTGCAGGCCCGTTCCAGCTACGGCCAGCAGCTTGCCCGATGGAGCCATATTCATATTGCTGATATTTACTATTTCGGGCGTGGGCATTTTCTCCCACGTATTCGTGGATGAGATGCCGCCGGTGGCGTCGTTGATGGTATAGCTGGCCAACTGCTCTGAGCCGTACACGTCGCAACAACTGGAAAAGCTCGTATTCACGAGGAGCACGGCCAGATGACTTGCGGGGTCGGCCTTGACTAACGATGGAAAGAAGGCCCACGGACCATTGGCCAAGTTTGGATCGGTCGCAGGATCCTTCTCGGTAAAGTTCTCAGTTACCTGAAGGGCGGCACCGGAAGTGCGAGTGAGTGTTGAAAATGAAGTGGTGGAGTAACCGGCAAACTCGGGGAATATTCCGTACGCGAATTTGTCATTGCTGCTGACTGTTGGCCCTAAAGTACTGGTGGCGTCGTGACCCTCGGATCCGTTGTATTCGATTGATCCGAGGAACTTCAATGTCCCGCTGGTTTGCACTTCGTAGGATTGCCACGCAACACATGCGACAGACCCGCTATTGAATATGCCCGAAAGCTGCACGTAGAAGTACTTCCCTGAATGGTCCAAAAAAGATGCCAATCCCGAGGTGTTGCCACACGCAGCGCCGCTAAAACCCTGGGTATTGATCTCTGACGCCTGCTTGCCGACTGCGCCGTTGGACTCGATGGTGTAGGTGTGAAGGTAGTTGGTGCCGACGCTGATGAGATACTTTCCGTTGATGCCTTCCATCTGGCCGGTGGTTGAAAACGGAGAACCCTTAACCAGGGTGAGTTTGCCTGTTGTTGTCGCGTCGAACACGTTGATGCCGTTGGTCGTCTGGACGTAGACATAGGCGACGGGGGCAGTCGTGGTTGCTTCGGGGGTTGCTTCAGCGGATGGAGTCTGGGTGAAGACAGGCGCTGCGGAAAGCAGGGCCAGACATGCAACAAAACTGAAAGTTTTGAATGTGCGATTCATAATTTTTCCCCTTTATGGGACGTTGTTGATCTAGCGGGGGGACTACTTTGCGGTTCGGAAAGTGGGTGGGGTTTGGGTGAAGGCTGGTCCTGCTGAAAGCGGGGCGAGACAGGCGACGAAACAGAATTTCTTGTAAGTGCGTATTATTGGAGATCCTCTTTAATGGACGTTGCCGATTTATAGGGGATGGCTACCGCGCCGTTCGGAAAGCGGACCGGGTATGGGTGAAGGCCGGCACAGCCGAGACCTGGGCGCGCGAGAATGCGAGCTTGATGGCCGTGGATTCGGTTGTCTTGTCGTGATTTCACCTTAAGAGGCCCGAAACTAAATTGGATATAAGCGTCGGCGATGGCCGGAGGGGGATTCCCGACAGCAAGTCGAAGTACACACGCCGGGGAGGGCATTCGCAATGAGGAGCTATCCTCGGTGCGGATTGTGAGTGTGAAGGTCATTGCGTACGTTAGACGAAGAAATCGAAGGTTCCTTTGGGCCCTGCTCAAGGCAGGCCTTGGACTCGTTTGGGCGCGAACTGCGCTCAGGGTTTCAATGTATCGCCCCTGCTGACCTCTCGTCTGTTCTGAATTGATCAGCGCATTGACGGCGGGGTGCGTGCGCCGTAGGCTCTTAACATGGAATTCAAGGTAAGCGAGCTGGAGAGGGAGCCGATCGAGTTTGAGCTGGAGCTAGCTCCGGGAGCGGTGGATCTGGGCGAGGAAGCCGAGCAGGTGGGGCAACTGGCTACGGCGGGGCGGGCTGAGGTGCTGCATGAGCATCGCGGGCCCAGGGATATTGTGGCCGACATCCGGTTGAAGGGAAGTTTTGCGGGCAGGTTTCAGGTGCCTTGCGCGCGGTGCGTGGAGCCGGTGGTGATTCCGCTGAGCGCCGAGTTCGACCTGATTTTCAGGCCGGCGCAGGCGGATCAAGAGCCGCTGGAACGGTCGATTACAGCGCCGGAGACGGAAATCGGGTATTATCAAGGAGACAGTCTGTTGCTTGTAGATGTGCTGCGTGAGCAGGTGCTTTTGTCCCTGCCAGCCAGGACGCTGTGCAAGCCTGATTGCAAAGGACTTTGCCCGCGCTGCGGTGAGAACCGCAACAGCACGGCGTGCCACTGCGAAGTGGGTCCATCGGACCCCCGCTGGGAAGCGCTTGCTGGGCTCCGTGGCCGGATCAAGTCCTGAACATAACCCCCAAGCAATTGCTGGAATTGAAGCTATTGAGGGTGTTGAAGCCACAGCCGGAAGGCGGCTTAAACTGCGTGCGGACCTGAGCCGTGGCGGGGTGAAGCGGGCGGAAACACGAAAGGAATTTTGTCATGCCTAATCCGAAAAGGCGCCACTCGACGCGCCGCACCGCCAATCGCCGGTCTCACGACTTTCTGACTGCCGTGGGCGTTTCAGAGTGCCCCAACTGTCACGAGAAGAAGCTGCCCCATCGCGCCTGCCCCAAGTGCGGCGCATACAAGGGGCGTGCCGTCCTGGACATCAAGGAAGCAGCCAAGTAGACTGAGCCCTCCATGCTGGTTGACATAGCTCTCGACGCCGTAGGCTCCGACAAAGCTCCAGAGCCGGAGATTCGGGGGGCGATTCTTGCCTGCCGCAGTCTGCCTGTGCGGGTCCACCTGGTTGGGCCGGAGGCGGAGTTGCGCGACCTGCTGGACGAACACCTGGAAAACGAAGACCTGCCCATCGTCATCCACCATGCTTCGGAGCGCATCGGCATGGAGGAGAAGGCGGCAAGCGCGGTGCGGAGCAAGAAGGACAGCTCGATGCGCGTGGGCCTGAAGCTGGTGCGGGAGGGGAAGGCGGCAGGATTTGTGACCGCGGGCAACACTGGCGCGGCCATGGCCACAGCCAAGATGGTGCTGGGGGCTCTGCCGGGCGTAGACCGTCCGGCGCTGGCGACGCCGATGCCGAGTTCGACGGGCAATCCGTGCGTGCTGCTGGACGTGGGCGCCAACGTCGATTGCAAGCCGCACAACCTGGCCCAGTTTGCGGTGATGGGCGAGATTTATGCGCGCAGCGTGCTCAAGATCAAGGAGCCGCGCGTGGGCCTGCTCTCGATCGGCGAAGAAGAAACCAAGGGGAACGACCTGACGCGCGAGGCGTTTCCACTGCTGAAGGCGCTGCCCATTCGATTCATCGGCAATGTGGAGGGGCGCGACATTTTCAGCGGGCAAGCGGATGTGATTATCTGCGACGGTTTTGTGGGAAACGTGGCGCTGAAGACCAGCGAGGGAGTTGGGCGATTTGTGCGCGATGTGCTGCGCGAGTCGCTGACGCGCACGGTGACCGCCCAGGTTGGCGCACTGCTGTCGCGAAAGGCCTTCAACGAATTCCGCCGGCGACTGGATTACCGGGAATATGGTGGAGCGCCGCTGCTGGGAGTGCGCGGGGTGTGCATCATCGGCCACGGCTCATCGAACGACCGCGCCATCTTCAACGGCATTCGCGTGGCCTACGAGTCGGCGGTGGCCGGCACCAACGCGCGGATCGAACAGGAATTTGCCAAAGTTCCCAAGCGCAATGGGGCAGGCCCCGCGACCGGCGCCGGCGCCAGTTCCGACGCCAGCATCCAGTAGGGCCCGATGGCTGCCGACCCAAAGCGGAATCTATCGTTTGACCCAACGATACTCGACCAGTTGGCTTGTCCGGCTTGCCTGGGTGAGTTGCGGCTGGATGGGGACCGCCTGGTCTGCGAGGGGTGTGGGCGGGGCTATCCGATCGTTGATGGGATTCCGGTGTTGATTGCGGGACGGGCTGTAGAACCCAGCCAGACTGTGTCGAGCGGAACTTCCTCTGCCTCCGTCCCGACCCTGCGAACCAGGTAGGCTCTGGCGGCTTCGCGCGAACTCACGACACCCTTTAGTCCCCCATCAACGAAGTGGAGTGCCGCTCCGTCGTCGGCAGCGTATCCCGCGGCGAGTGTGCCCTCTTTGATGAGCCGGTGATAGACCGGTCGCCGCTCCGCTTCGCCGTCGAAATGCGGGCAATTGCTGCCGGAGAGAAATCCAAGGCAATCGAGTGGCGCCAGGTCGCCGGGAATGACCGAATCGCTCAGTCCCTGCTCAAACCAGCAGATCGATCCAGCACTGATGCCGGCCATAACAATGCCGGATTGCCACGCCTCGCGCAGAATCGCATCCAATCCCCACTCTCTCCACAACGCGAGCAGGTTGCGTGTGTTGCCTCCGCCGACGTAGACCACGTCCTGTTCCAGGACGAACGAGCGAAGGTCGGTGGTGGGCGGCTTGAAAAGGGACAGATAAGTCGGCTTACAGGGCAGGGTGCAGAATGCCTCGAAGAACTTGTCAATGTAACTCTGAGCGTCGCCGCTTGCGGTGCCGACAAAGCAGACCTTCGGCTGGGGAACCGCTGCGGCGGAAAGAACGAAGCGGTCAAGAAGGAGATTGTCGGGTTCCATGGAGAAGCCCCCACCGCCCATGGCTATGATTTGTAGGTGTTGGGTCATTCGGGTTTCTCTTGAGTCGCGGCATGTTCCGAGACGATCCTCAGCCATTCCTCGGTGGTCACAAATCGCTGGCCACCGTCGCCGTCGGTCCACATCCACCAACCGCCGGTGAGTTCATGCAGATACTTCATTCGGAGCAGGTCGCGATCCTCCACGACGCCCCAGCCGGATTCCATTTTGCCGGTCGTCACTGCATTCCAAAGGGTGAACTCGAGGCCGGACAACCACCCGGCGCACCAGCAGTCTTCGCTGATATCCCGCATCATGCGCAGGAGCGTTTCGCGGGCAAGCTCTTCGTAGGTGGGTTGTTCATAGCTCATGAGGCTATTATCGGCGCTCCTCACGCATTCCATGCGGCGATGATTCGCAGCGATGGGAAAGCCTTGGCGTAGTCGTCGCCCTAAAGCGTGAGCATGGAATAATCGCGAACCAAAGCGTGCCCGCCGATTCAGCGAGTTAGCCCCGCTTTTCGGGTTAGCAAGTTAGCGGGTTAGCGGGTGGCGTTGATCGGGTCAACCTTTATCTCTTGTGGGTCGGCGGAGCCGGCGGACTACTCAGGAGCACTAAAGAGTTCTGTGAGTTCAGACATGTACAGGGTGTCGGCGGTGAAGGTGAAGGTTCCTTGGTCGATGACCTCGCGAGCGGCATGAAGGAAAGCGGTGAGGGCGGCGCGGCTGAAGCCCGAGCCGATGCTGACGCGGCGAACTCCCAGGGCGCCAAGTTCGCTAACGGAGAGCAGAGGCACGCCTTTGAGGCCCATCAGCACATTTACGGGTTTGCGGACCGATGCGCAGACTGCACGTATGTCTTCTGGCCGCGTGATTCCGGGAGCGTAAAGAACGTCGGCGCCGGCGGCTTCAAAGGCCTGCAGGCGGCGGATGGTGTCGTCAAGATCGGGGTGGCCGTGGAGGTAGTTTTCCGCACGGGCAACCAGCATAAAGGGGAACGGCAAAGCGTGTGCAACGGCGGCGGCAGCTGCGATTCGTTCAACGGCGTGGTGGAAGTCGTAGATGGGATGCAGGGCGTCGCCAGTCGCGTCCTCGATCGAGCCCCCGACCAGGCCGGCCGTTTCCGCGGCAAGGCGAATTGTTTCCGCGGCCGCTTCGGGGCTAGGTCCATATCCGTTTTCAAGATCGGCGGCGACCGGAAGCGGGGTGGCTTCGACAATGGATCGCGCGTTGGCGAGGGCTTCGTCGCGGCTGACGCTGGCGGTGCCGTCTCGACGGCCGAGGGTAAAGGCGAGTCCGGCGCTGGTGGTTGAGAGCGCGGAGAATCCCAGACCGGTGAGAATGCGGGCGGTTCCCGCGTCCCAGGGATTGCCTACTACAAAGACTTCAGGGCGCTGGTGGAGGGCCTGAAACTGCGCGGCTTTTTCTGCTTGAGTTGGCATGGGGTTTCTTCTCCATCTGATTGGCCGGGAAAACTTTATCTGCGATGATGGAATGGCATTACGATCATGAGCGCCAAGCCAATGGCCGCGGCCAGAGCAAGCGCGATGAGACTGTAAAGCAGGACAAGATTTGGTCCCGGGTTTGGTCCCGGAGAGGGCGAGTCTTCGGCGTCCGGCTCGGATTGGGCGGGCTCGGATTGCACGGGCTCAGGATCACTCATATTTCAATGCCTCGACGGGGTCCAGTTGCGCGGCGCGCGTGGCGGGCACGGTGCCGAAGATCACACCTACCAATGTGGCGGAGGTGAGGGCGATGACCACCGACCAGGGCGTGATGGGGATGACGAATTGGGTGAACATGCGCACCGACACCGGCAATGCAAGTCCGACAAGGGTTCCGACGATTCCGCCAGTAAGCGAGATGATGACCGCCTCGGCCAGAAACTGCAGCTTGATCTCGCGTCGCGTTGCGCCCAGCGCTTTGCGAATGCCGATTTCGCGAACTCGAGCCCGTACGCCGGCCAGCATGATGTTCATGATGCCCACGCCGCCCACGGCCAGGGTTACAAAGGACACGGCGACCAGAAGCAGAGTGAGAGCTTTCATGATGCTGGCGGCAACGGTCAGGTACTCCTGCATGGTTTGCGTCTTGTAGATCGAGTCGGGCCGGTGGCGCGCCTGAACGATGCGCTTGATCTCCTTTGCCGCATCGGTTACCTCATTCATATTGCGCATGGAAAAGTAAATCTGGCGCACATTCTCAGTGCCGGTAAAAAGACGCGCCACTGAATAAGGAATAAGGATGGTCTGGTCTTCGATTTCGGAGTTGCCGAAGTCGGGAACGGCTTCCTTGAAGACGCCAATGATGGTGAAGGGAATGCGTTCAATCTCAAAGATCTGGCCCACGGCCGCGTCGGAACCGCCGAACCGCTCCTTGGCGAACAGCTCCGTCACCACGGCACACTTGATGTGGCCAGAGTCGTCTTCGTCGTCAAGAAAACGGCCGACCGGCACCAGAAGATTGCGGATGTGCTGGTACTGCGGGCTTACGCCAAGGACCAGCGTGTCTTTTGTCACTCCGCCGCCGAAGTTGATGCGATCGTGCAAACCAACGACGGGCGAAGAGTACATGACGCCGGGCAACTGGGCAAGCACGGCCTTTTCATCGTCGCGGGTGAGCGAGTCGCTGTAGAGCACTCGCTCGGCATCGGTTGCGCCGCCGCCGGAGTACTCGAGCTCCACGGCGTTGGTCTCGATGCTCTCGAGTTCCTGCTGGACGAATTCCTGGCCGGTGAGTCCGATGGTGATGACCAGGATTACCGATGCAGTGCCGATGACCATGCCCAGGGCGGTGAGAGCGAAACGCATCTTGCTGGCGCGGAAGCTGTCCATGGCGAGCTTAAGCGTCTCGCTGAGGAGCATGGTGCGGCGGGCGCTCAGCAGCGTTTGCTGGAATGAGGTTTGGCGGGCCTGGTCAGATGGAATGGATGGGTTCATAGTGGCCTGATGAAAGGATGCTTCAGCGGCAGTTGCGGCTTCTTGAATTGCGCCGGCTGATCCAATTCTCGTTACTTAGTTTCTACTTGCCGGCGTAGGTGTCCAGCCACTTCAGCTCCTCGCGCAGCTTGATGTATCCGTGCCAGGGATTCTTGGGCAGGCCGTGGCCCTCGCCGGGAAAGACGAGAAAGCTGTGCGGAATACCTAACTGCTGCAAAGCCCGCTCCATGGTGACCCCCTCCAGATAGCTTACGCGCACATCCGCGCCGCCTTGCACCAAGTGGGTGGGCGTCTTGACCTTGTCGAATTGGAAGAGGGCGGCTTCGGACTGGTAAAGGCCGGGATTTTCCCACGGCTGGCCACCCAGAAACCAGGCATCGTCCCAGGTCCCGTCGTCGTTGCCCCAGTTGGCTGCGTGCTCCACGGCCCCGGCTCCGGTGACGGCGGCTTTGAAGCGCGTGGTCTGGGTGATGAGCCAGTTAGTCATGTAGCCGCCGTAGCTGTAGCCGCCGATAACCAGACGATCGGGGTCTGCAGAGCCGTCTTTGACGAGAGCGTCAACGCCTTCGAGAATGTCGCGGCCGGGCTTTGAAACCAGGTGCGGAGCAATCTCAAGCATGAAGTCGTCGCCGTAGCCCGACGAGCCGCGATAGTTGGGCCGGAAGACGAGCCAACCATTGGTGGCGGCCAGCGTTGCCCAGTCGTACCAGTCGGCGCCGAAGCGGTTGCCGTCGGCGTCTGCTGGGCCGCCGTGGATGAACGTGAACATGCGTAGGTGTTTCATGTCCTTTTGGCCGGGCGGAAAGATAAGCACGCCTTCGATGGTGCGGCCGTCGTCGGCCTTCCAGGTGTAAGGCTGCCACTCCGGCTGGGCGCGCTGGGCAAAGATGGGGTTGAACGTGGTGAGCGCGGTGAGCTGGTCGGAATGCAGCGGATCGGCGGCGAGATAGACCTGCCCGGGTTGGTTGATGGCTGAGTGGCGGACCAGAATCGCGCCTGAATTACGCGCGGATTCGAGGCCAGCGTAGCTGCCGGGCAGGCCGGGTAGCTTGGTGGCCTTATCGCCCTCGACGAGGTAGAGCTGGGCTTCAGTTCCTTTCAGGCCTAGCGCCAGCTCGCGGCCGTCGGGCAGCAGGATGAACTGGTCCAGGGAGCCGTCGAATGCAGCACCGAGGCGCTCTGGTTTGCCGGTGGCAATATCCTTATTCGCTTCGAGGCGGTAGAGACGGCCCTGCACGTCGCGGTATTTGCCTTCGAGCGAGCCGGCACCGGCCTGAACCGTGAAGTGCAGCCAGCGGCTGTCGGGCGACCAGCGGAGTTCCGACTCTACGGCGTCGTTGTGCGTGAGTTGGCGCGCCTCGCCGCCCGATGAAGGCGCCAGAAAGATTTCGAAGTCGGCTGGGCTTTCCATGCGGTGGTGAACAGGGCCGGTTACAAAGGCGACGGTCTTTCCGTCGGGCGAGGGGGCGATTTCTGTGATTGAGATTGGGTTTTTAGTAACGGTCTGGGCGTCCGGTGGCAGGGTTGGAGAGGTCGCCTCGGTTTTTTCATTGGTCGGTTTGGTTTCGGCAGCATTGGTTTCAGCGGAGGCTTTGGCAGGGCCTTCAACGCCGAGGGCGCGCGCCAGCGCTGGGGCAATACTCTGCTTCAGGAGCAGGTCTCCGCGATGCTGCTCGCGATAACGAATTACATCCTTCCAGTCGGCCTTCTGCGCTTCCTCCTGTTCGTGGGTGAGCGGCGTGTTCACCACGTAGTACAGCGCAGCGCCATCAGGGGACCAGGCATAGGCGTGCACGTCGAGCTTCTCGCGGTAGAGCGGCAGAGCTTCGCCGCCGGAGACTGGGATGAGCCATAGACGGTCTGCTTTGGAGTCGTCGCTCGAGGGTTCGCCATCGTCGCCGGCCGCCACGCCGGACAGCGCGCGGTCGCTGACGAAGGCGATCCATTTGCCGTCGGGGCTCCATTGCGCGTTCTCCTCGCTGCCGGAGTGGGTGAGGGGACGCAGGCCCGCGGGGGCCGTCCACAGCCAGAGGTCGTGGCGGTAGTTGTTGGCCTTCCAATCCGGGGACTCGGTGGCGATGACGGCTGCTGAAGCGTCGGGCGACAGGTGGGCCTCGGTGATCTCGGTATTGTTCAGGTATTCATCGAGAGTGATGGGAGGCTTGGGGGTCTGGGCTGGGGTAAATGGGGCGGCGAGACAGATGGAGGCGCAGAGGGCGAGGCGGAGATTTCGCGGACGCATAAATGAAACTATAATTGCGCGGGGCAGTGGGTCGGACTGCAATCGACAACAGGAGGAAGAACAGTGACGCGAGACGAGGCCTGGAATCTGGCCAACCATTGGGCGGCAGCCTGGAACGCTCACGATCTGGATTTGATCATGAAGCATTACGACGGCGCCATCGAGTTGACTTCGCCAGCCGCTGCCCAGCTATTAAGCGCACCTGGCGGGAAGGTGGTGGGAAAGACGAACCTGAGGGAGTACTTTCGGCGCGGACTTGAAGCCTTCCCGGATCTTCTTTTTCGCATCGAGGACGTGCTGTGGGGAGTAAGCAGCGTGGTGTTCTACTACACCAATCAGCGAGGGACACACACGGCAGAGTTCATGGAGATTTCGGCGGCTGGAACCGTGACACGCGTAGTGGCGAACTACAGTGCCTGATGAGCCGGCGGGGCTTCAGCTTTACCCCAGTCCCGCCAACTCTCCGCCCGCGCAAGCGTTTGGCTTACGAACGCCTCATCTTCCGCAGAGGCAGCTTCAATCGAATCGAGGTTAATTGCTACGTTGGCCAGTGCGCCTTTGATCGCCGCTCCCGCTAGCGCGATCGATGTGGTGAGGTCGGAGCTCATCATGGGGTTGGTCAGCGGCCGCAGGTTGGCGGCAATGCCCGCAACTTCTGCAGCGCGCTCTGCCACGCCGAGAGGGACGCTCGTGGCCTGACGGAGCGCCGCGTTGATCAGGCTCTTGCTGTCGGGGGATTCCTTGGCGGCTTTGTACGCCTTCATTACCGCGTTGTAGGATGCGGCGTCGGCGTCGATGGCGGCTTTCAGTTCTTCGCGTAAGGGATTGAGGCGGGCGATGGCTTCGCTCAGTTGGGGCTCGAATTGCAGGTAAGCTTTTTTACCGCGCGACATGGAGGCGACCATGACGGCGAGGGCGGCGGCCATGGCTCCACTGGCGGCGGCGGCGCTGCCTCCGCCGGGCGTGGCGGTGGGCGCGGCTAATTGCTCGATAAAGGGCTCGATACCGGCGCGCAGACCTCCTACTGCGCTTTTGCCGCCCATGACGGCGGCGAGGCGGTTTTCGAGGATGAGCGATGAATCGAAGTTTTCAACTTGCAGGAACCACTCGGCAGCCTGCTCGAGGGCTTGCTTCGGAATGAGGCCGACTATTTCGCTTGAGACCGGGGTCACGCCGTAGCGCGCGGCCTCGCGCTTCACGAATTCGAAGACGCGGTGGATGGGCGTTTGCTCGAAGTCGGTCAGGTTCATTGAAACCTGGGCCATGCCGCGCACCTGGAATCCAGCGCCTTTGACGAAGCGCAGGCCGCCGGAGGAGAAGCGGACAGCCTTGGCGATCTTCTTGGCGATCTCAACATCGGGTGTCGAGAGGAAGACGTTGTAGGCGATGAGAGGCTTGCGCGCGCCGACGACGGTGGCTCCGGCGGTGGGATGGATTCGAGGCTCGCCAAAGTCGGGCAAGCGGGCCGGGTTGGTGGCGATGTCGTCGCGAATGCCCTCGAACTGGCCGCGGCGGATGTTCTCAAGGTTCTGGCGCTCGGGGCGCGTGGCGGCGGCTTCGTAGAGGTAGACGGGAATGCTGAAGCGCTTGAAGATTTCCGCGCCGACGTGGCGGGCCATGGCCACACAATCTTCAATCGTGACGCCGTCGATGGGGATGAACGGGACCACGTCGCTCGAGCCCATGCGGGGGTGCGCGCCTTGATGAACATTGAGGTCGATCAGCTCGGCGGCCCGGCCTACGCCGCGAATGGCAGCCTCCTGAATGGCTTCGCGCTCGCCGACGAGGGTGATGACGCAGCGGTTGTGGTCGGCGTCCATCTCGCGGTCGAGCAGGTAGACGCCGGGGATCTTCATGGCTTCGACGATCGAGTCGACTTTGGCCGCGTCACGGCCTTCAGAAAAGTTGGGAACGCATTCAACGAGCGTGCTGGGCATGGGGAAAAGGATAGCGAGGGGCGGGGCGGTTGGGCAAACCGTGCATGATCTTTGGCGGTGGATCAGCTTCCGGATTGGCGCTAGGCTCGCTCTTTCTTTCTCCAGCTTCTGACTTGGGTGCCCGATCCATCGCGCATTCTTCGAAGGGGTAGGAAGTCGTAAAATGCACTTGGCCTTGTATCAGGGCACGACTTTAGTCGTGCCGCATACCCGGCAAAAAGGAATTGGGCTTTAGCCCCTGCTATGGCAAAACCCGCTCGTAATGCCAGTCCCGAAAACACGCTCAGTTCCTCGCGCGTTTTCTTCGTGACCACCAAGACCAGCATGGGGCAACGGCTGTTGCAATCTGAGCGGAATGCGATGCTTCTTGTCGACGTTTTGCGGTCCTATATGACGGCGCGAAAATTTCTAGTGCACGATTTCGTGGTGATGCCGGATCATTTGCACCTGCTCGTCACAGTTGGCGGGGACATGACGATTGAGAAAGCTATGCAGCTAATCAAGGGCGGGTTCTCCTTTCGCCTGAAGCGGGAGTTTCAATTCATGGGAGAGGTGTGGCAACGCGGGTTTTCTGAGGCGCGGGCGGACGACGAGGAGAGCTTTTCGGGCTATCGGGAGTACATTGCGCAGAACCCGGTGAAGGCAGGATTGGCGGCTTCACCGGGAGAATTTCCGTATTGTTACAGCTATCTGGCAAGGAAGAAGGGGAGCAGGGGCTGAAGCCCAACTCCTTTCTTGCTGGCTATGCGGCACGACTGAAGTCGTGCCCTGATACAGAGCTTGACCTCGGCCGCTCGGACCGCGAGCCAGCCTCAGGCAGGGTTATTGGTTTCAGTGGGTGGGGCGCCGAAGGGGCCGCAGCGGTGGCTGCGTAGGCCCTGGCGGAACTTTTCGCGCTCCTCGGGGCTTAACTGCGCCCAACGCTCGTCCCGGCCGCGACGCCATTTGCCGCGATCGTGGCCGCGCCCATGGCCACCCCAGCCGCCGAAGAGAATACGGCTGAGAACCAGTAGCCCGAGAGCCTGCCAGAAGTTGATTTGCCGCCATCCGAAGAGAGCGGGCGCAAGCCAATTCCACAGGTGCAGCACCACCTCGCCGCCGATGGCGATGAAGGCCACAAGAGCCAGCGGGGCTACGAAGAAGATCCATTTGTTTCTTCGGTACCAACCGCGCCTGGGGTTGTCGCGCCTGGGATTGTCGGTCCAGGGATTGTCGCTGCGGGGATTGTTGGACCTTGGATTGTCGTTCCGGGGGTCGTTTTCCATTCGGTTTTCCATTTTGTATTCCTCATTTCCTCTCAAACTCGTCGTGAATGTTCTGCAATCTTTCGCGCAGGTAAAGTATCGCGTAGCGCTTGCGCGAGAGCAGGGTGTTGATCTTGACTCCGCTTTCTGCAGACAACTCTTTGAAGCTGCGGCCCTCCAGCTCATGGGCGACGAAGACTTCGCGCTGGTCGGCGGGCAGCTCGGCGAGCGCGTCTTCAAGCTCATCGAGAAGCACGCCGCGGAAGTAGAGCGCCTCAGGGCCATCATCGGGCGATGGAAGGAGATCTTCGAACTCGAGCAGGTCGCCTTCGTCGTCAATGACTGCTGCGTCGGAGAAGTTCTGCGGCTTCTTCTTGCGGAAGAGGTCGGTAATGCGATTGCGCGCGACACGAAATAACCAACCTGTGACGTAGTCAATCGGCATGAGCAGGCGATTGGCTTCTACCAGCTCGTAGAAGACCTCCTGGAGCAGATCTTCCACGTCGGATTCATTGGGCACGCGCTTGCGAATGAAATTGCGCAGCCGTGGCCGTTCCTGCGCGATGACTTCGGCGATTTGGCGGTCTTGCTCGATCATCGAAATCACGCTCATGGCTCACCGGTCTAATTCACTAGACGGATGGGGGATGGGGATATTGTAGGGATTTTTTGTTTGGCCGGGAGTGGCGGGGTTGGGTTCGTTGTATCCCACCCATGGCAGAATAACAAGAACCTGCCATGGATGGGGCACCCCAGAGCTGTCCCGCCCTTGGCACAGAAACAAGTGCGCGCGACCGAGAGCGGATTCTCAGTGGCCGAGTCGAGTGGATCGCGGTATCGTCTAGTGCAGGGGAAATTTCTTGGGCAGGTGACGTATGACGACGACTATGACTGCGACGATTCGCGCGCCGCGCGGCAATCAGTTGCGCTGCAAGGGCTGGCAGCAGGAGGCGGCGCTGCGCTGCCTGATGAACAACCTCGATCCGGAGGTGGCCGAGCGGCCTGCGGACCTGGTTGTCTACGGCGGCGTTGGGCGCGCGGCACGCAACTGGGACTGCTTCCACGCGATTGTGCGGGAGCTGGAACGGCTGGGCAGCGAGGAGACGCTGCTGGTGCAGAGCGGCAAGCCGGTGGCTGTGTTTCCGACGCATGAGATGGCGCCGCGGGTGATTATTGCCAACTCCAACCTGGTGGGCAAGTGGGCCAACTGGGAGCACTTCAACGAACTCGACCGCAAGGGCCTGATGATGTACGGGCAGATGACGGCGGGGAGTTGGATTTATATCGGCACGCAGGGGATTTTGCAGGGGACATTTCAAACATTCGCCTCGCTTGCTGACCGGCATTTTGGCGGCAGCCTGAAGGGCAAGCTGGTGGTGACCGGCGGCGTAGGTGGAATGGGCGGAGCGCAGCCGCTTTCAGTGACGCTGAATGACGGCGTGGTGCTGGCCATTGACGTGGATCGCAGCCGCATTGAGCGCCGCGTGAACACGCGCTATTGCGACATGCTGACGGAAGACCTGGATGAGGCGCTGCGGCTGTGCGAGGCGGCTCGGCGCGAAGGGCGTGCGCTGTCGGTTGGGCTGGTGGGCAACTGCGCCGATGTGCTGCCGGAGATTGTGCGGCGCGGCGTGGTGGTGGATGTCGCGACGGATCAGACGAGCGCGCACGATCCGCTGAATGGCTATGTCCCCCAGGGGTTGACGCTGGCCGAGGCCGCGGAGCAACGCGAGCGCGATGCGGAGGAATATGTGCGGCGCTCTACGGCCAGCATGGTGGTGCATGTGAATGCGATGCTGGCTTTGCAGCAGGCTGGCGCGGTGACGTTCGATTACGGGAACAATATTCGGCGGTTTGCGTTCGATGCGGGATGCGCGGACGCGTTCCTGATTCCGGGATTTGTGCCGGAATATATTCGTCCGCTCTTCTGTACTGGGCAGGGGCCGTTTCGCTGGGTTGCGCTGTCGGGCGATCCCAAAGACATTGACCGCACTGACGAATTGGCGCTCGAGTTATTTCCAGACAATGAGATTTTGACGCGCTGGCTGCGGCTGGCACGCGGACGATTTGCGTTCCAGGGATTGCCGGCGCGCATCTGCTGGCTGGGCTATGGAGAGCGGGCGCAGATGGGCGAGGCGATGAACGACCTGGTGCGCAAGGGGGAAATCTCCGCGCCTGTTGCCATCGGCCGCGACCACCTGGACACGGGCTCAGTGGCCAGCCCTTATCGCGAGACGGAAAAGATGCTCGACGGGTCGGATGCAGTGGCTGACTGGCCGATTCTGAATGCGCTGCTGAACACGGCTTCCGGCGCGACGTGGGTGAGCTTCCATCATGGCGGCGGCGTGGGGATGGGCTACAGCCTGCACGCGGGGCAGGTGACGGTGGCCGATGGGACGGAGATGGCTGCGGGGAAGATTCGGCGGGTGCTGAACAACGACCCGGGGCTGGGCGTGGTGCGGCACGCCGACGCGGGCTACGAGTTGGCACAGCAGACGGCGCGTGAGCGCGGCATTCATATTCCGATGGCGGAGAAGTAGCGGTGCCTGTATCTCTTGCCATTGTTAACATCGGGCAGCTTGTGACACTGGCTGGGCCGGCGCGGGCACGTGTGGGCAGGGAACTGCGCGAATTGGGGCTCGTTGCAGACGGCGCGATGCTCATTGAAGACGGACGCATCGTGGCTGCCGGGTCGCCCGGCGAACTCCGCGGGCAGATTGCCAACGCCGGCACTGTGATCGATGCGCAGGGGCGATGCGTGACGCCGGGCTTGGTCGACGCGCACACGCACCTGGTATTTGCGGGCAATCGCGCGGCAGAGTTTGAGCAGCGCATTGCGGGCGCTACCTATCAGCAGATTGCCGCTGCGGGAGGCGGGATTCTGAGCACAGTTGGGCTGACCCGCGCGGCTACTGAGGATGAACTGTTAGCCGCTGCGAGCATGCATCGCGACTGGATGATGCGTGGCGGCACTACGACGATCGAAGGTAAATCGGGCTATGGGCTGGACCGCGCGACAGAGCTGAAGATGCTGCGCGTGCTGCGGCGGCTTGGCGAAGAGCGCCCGGCGCGCATTGTTCCGACGCTTCTGGCTGCGCACACGGTTCCGCCGGAGTATGCAGGGCGGCGCGAGGCGTATGTGCGGTTTGTTGCGGAAGAACTGATTCCCGCGGTTGCCGCGGCGGGACTTGCTCGCTGGTGCGATGCGTTTTGCGACGACCACGCTTTTACCGTGGATGAATGTCGGATCGTGCTTACGGCTGCTCGTCGGCATGGGCTGGGGTTGCGCATCCACGCGGAACAATTCCGGCACGGCACAGGCGCTGCGCTGGCGGCGGAGTTGGGCGCGGCAACAGCGGACCACCTGGAAACGGTGGACGACGCGACGCTGGGCGAGTTGCGCAGGGCAGGCGTGCAGCCTGTGCTCCTGCCCGGATCGGTTTTTTGTCTCGGCCGTACGCAGTACCCGCCCGCGCGCGCGATGATTGACGCCGGCCTGGCAATCGTGCTGGCTACGGATTTCAACCCTGGGTCCTCGCCGGTTGCGTCGATGCCGCTTGTGATGTCGCTGGCTTGTTTGCAGATGGGGCTAACGCCCGCCGAGGCGCTCACGGCGGCGACGATCAATGCCGCGTGCAGCCTGGGGCTGGGCAATGAAATTGGATCATTCGAAGCGGGCAAGCAGGCGGATTTTCTACTTCATGAATACAGCGACTATCGAGAGCTTGCTTACTTTATTGCCGCGCCTATGAAACCGCGGGTCTTCATTGCGGGAAGAGAAGTGACGGTGTGATGGACGGGCTGGAAGAGGTGGCGAAGCCGGAGGGTACCTCACTCCTGCCGTGTATTGGCTCAGGCGGTTGGCCAGTTGGGTGCGATGCGGATCAGGTCGAGGCCTTCGAGATCTTCGACGACAAATTGCGGCGAACTGGCGGGAACGGCGGCGATGGCGCGCGCGGGCAGATCAACTGGCTCGAATCCTTCGCCAACGACGCGGCCAGTGCCTGCAGCAGCGAACAGATACGAGAGCCCGTGAGCCGGCTCGCCGCGGCCGGGGAGAGTTTCACTCGACCGGAAACCTGTAACGGGTAAGCGCTCGACGCGAAAATACTCCACATCGATCAGAACCGTGCGGTCGGCAAGAACCGTGGGCTGAACCTTGCCGGCACGGGTCACCAGGTGCGTGGCTTCAAAGGATTTGTCAATGTGCAGCTCGCGCGGGCGTCCGTAGTCGTACATGCGATAGGTCAGGTCGCTGTTCTGCTGGGTTTCCATCAGAACAGCCCCCGGCCAGATGGAGTGAACTGTTCCGGCGTCGATAAAGATCATGTCGCCGGCCGCAACGGGCAGCATGTTGAGGCTCTGTTCCAGCGAGCCGTCGTGAATTCCGACTTTGACCTGTTCAAGCGTCACGCCCGGCTTGAGGCCGGCGGCAACCTGGGCTCCGGGCTCAGCCGCCAGCGCATACCAGCACTCGGTCTTGCCGCGCGGCTCGCCGTATTTCCGCGCCATGGCGTCATCCGGATGCACCTGGACGCTCAGCTTTTCGCGGGCAAAAAGTACCTTGATCAGAAGCGGATTGCCGGGGGATGAGGCTGCCGGGCCCAGCAGGGCCTCTGGAGCTTGAGCAAAGAACGAGCCCAGCGTTTGCCCCGCATGCGGGCCGGTGGCAATGGTGCAACCATCTCCGGTGAGCCAGACTTCCCCAATCGGCTGACCCTCCGCGATCCGGTCAAACCAGGGACGCAAATCCCGGTAACCCCACACACGGACATCGTACAGGGGCTCGATGCGGAATGGGGATAATGGGGTGGCGGCAGGTGATTCAGGGTTGGTCATAGGGTTTTGGATTTCCTCTTGGGATCGGATGTCTTCTGGTTCGAAGGGAACGAGAAGCCAGGTTCATCCTCTGCGGTAAGTTTAACAACCCAAATGGAAAAACAGCCGGAAGTCCTGGAACAAATGCGGCGAGTTAGCCCCCGGCTCCGCGGGCTTAGCAAGTTAGCCGGGCGCGGGTGTCGCAGATTTCATCTCTGAGCGGGCCGGTCATGCAGAGGGGGCTAAGAAGCCGCCGCTTTCCCGCGGCGGGGCTGAGAAAGAGAGTTCCCTGAGAGCGTGCCCAAGGACGGTCCGCTCGACCTCCGGAATGGGAGCCGGATCGATTACGGTGATGCCGCCGATCAGCGCGATCAGGTTGAAATAGGACTGGCGGTTGGTGATTAAGAAATCGAGCGGGTACTCAGGCTTGCGCTCGCGAGCCTTCACCGGATCTGCATCGAGGAAGTAGCTGATTTGCGGCCGCGGAACGAACATCATGATCAGGCGGATATAGGCCCGGATGAGGGGATTTTTCAATTTCAGATTGGCGAGCTCGTCATAGATGTAGCGGTCGAAGATCACCAGATCGGCGCCTGAGCGGAGCGCCTTGCTGACAGCGAACCGGGTGGAAACGGCGTCTACAAAGTAAATGAACAACCGTACGCAGGTCATGGGCCAAGACTGGACGTTTTTGTCTCGCCGGTTGATGGGAGCGTCAGGGCTTCCAACTCCCTTGTCGCCTTTGAAAACCTTGTGGCCGGTGGTTTCCCGGATGCCCTTCAGCCGGGCAATTTCGTCCCAGAACCTCACCGTCTCAACCCGCAGGCCATCCTGTCTCAACCGGGCGCAGAGGGCATCGATCTGAGTGCTTTTCCCGGCGCCGTCAATGCCGGAAAAGCTGACAAAATTGGTGCGGACGGGCTGTCGGGCTGCAACCATGGCAATGCTCCAGTTTTCCTTCAGGTATTCCAGCTATTATTTGTACGGGCGGCCGTTGTTCGTCTTGGAGAGTCCCACAACCGCTCCGATGGCGGCAGCCGCGGCCACGATCACACCTATCCTGATGAGGATGCTACGCGCTCGCCGCTGCTTTGCGGGGGCAATCACCGCTCCGGCAGGCCTGGAGGCCGAAACCCCGGTAGACTTTTCCAACGGAGCCGCAGCTGTGCCGACGGGCTTTGCGCCGCCGTTTTGGGTTTGGTCCGGGGCCGACTGGGGCGTCCCTGACTGGGCGCCTTGAGATCCACTCGCAGCGGCTAGCGACTGCTGGCCGGTGAGAGCCTCCTGTTGCTGCGCCGCGGCGGTTTCCGCCAAAGGCGCAGCCAGGAAGATTACAAGACCGGCAGCGATCAGCTTTGCGCTCAAACCACGCGAACCTGTCATCGATGCCTCACCGACCCTGCCAAGCTTCGCACCTTAGAATGACCATCCCAAAGCCGTCTCTGCCGCGCTCTCCGCAGGGCGGTGTGAGCTGTGCGCCACACCAACATGAGAAACGATCTCGATTGGGGGCCGGCTGAAGCTGCTTACGGCATCGTCATTGGTGTCAAAGACCTCAAAGAGACGATCTATCCCGGTGAATTCAAGAACTGCCGTGGCACCCGCAGGTACCCCCGCAAGCTTAACGTCACCATTCCGCTTCAAGGCTTCTTCAAGGCAACAGAGCAGCAAGTGGGCAGCAGACCTGTCCATCTTACGAACCCTGGAACAATCCAGCACGAGGCAGGGCCGGTCCACATTCATGCAGCTTTCCAGCTCGCTGAAGAATAGACAGCCTTGCTTCGCGTTCATTGATTCCGGCAACTGTCTTACTGCAACTGCGCGAATTCGAAGTGTCATATGCACGTCCCACTTTAATTGTTTTGTTTCTCAAAATACAAATCAACTAACTTCCCTGGTTCTGTGGGGGAGGTCGATTTCCCCCGCTTTATGGCATACCACTCGTTCTGCCCGTTCATCCGTATTTTGCAAGAGCCGTTCCAGCTCACGCTCGGGATTGCGGACAACGTGGGCCATAACATTTCTCGCATATCGAAAGAGGGTAACAAAATTTGTATTGTACCAACAGCACTCTGTCATTCGGGGAGATAGTCCGCAGATGAAGCGAACTTTCTCCAGGCCGCTTGGCTTGGCCAGCATAGCCGCTACCAGCCGATGATTGCCGTCCAGGATGGTCAGAGGCTCGTTTTCGGTAACGCCAATGAGCAGCACGGCACTGAATCCTGGATCTTCCTTTTGATACCGATCTCCAATAGCGGCAATCTTTTCCAGGAAGGGCTGGTCAACCAGATTCTGGCGTGTGAGCATGGCCGAGGCGATTTCCCTGATAGAAAAATCGCCGTCAGCAAGCTTGCGCCACTGGGCACGGGGAAACACCCTTACCTGGCCCAGATCCTGTTCCTTGACTTCCACCTCGAACCACTCCGTGCCGGTAGGAATCTCCTGCCAGAGGGCCAGGTGGCGGATGAAGAGGAGAGCGCGACGCTTGGCATTCTCGGCTGCGTCGTCGAGGTTGGGGTTGGTCACAATACCGTTCAGACTCTCGCGGTACTCCTGGAAGGAGGAGCTATGGAAGTCGCTGCGGAGAAACTCTGCAATGACCCCGTCTTCCGATACGCGGCGAAGCAACCTGACGGGCCGGAAAGGCCCGGCCAGCATCATTCCCTTGGGGCTGGTGAGGGAGTTGACGAGGAATGGCAAAGAGACAAAAACGAGCAGGGCGCACATCAAGATCAACTGCACCATGATGACTTGGCGCAATGAATTGTGGAAGAGGCAAATGGCGACGATGACCAAACCGCTGAAGGCCAACTGCACCCAGCTGGTATTGGCGATCTTGTAGGACATCTCGAAAGTGATGATCACGACGCTGAGCGAGTAGATAATTGTGGTAATGGCATAGAACGCCAGCAGGTAGGGAAGGTTGTACTTGCCGGCGACCGCGAAGCCAGCGCCGAAGAACCTTGTCCAGATCGATTCCGGCGCGAGGCCCAGGCCGAGGGCCAGGGCGGAACCGGTACCGAGGACCAGGAGGAGCGAAGTGGCGATGACCTTGAGATCTTTTCTCTCTTCGTCGCGGGTGCCGGCCACCAGCGGAAACATGCTATTGACGACGGAAGAGGAAAAGGCAAAGATGACCCTGCCCACCATGGCCACGGCGGCATAGATGCCAGCATCGCTGGCAGCAAAAAAGTGCTTCACCAAGACGATGTCGCAGTTGTTGATGAGGACCTGTCCGGCGTAGAAAACCATTGCATGGCCGATTTCGCGAATGGCATAGGCGGAGTTGAGGGGATTGGGGATTCTGCCGGTCAGTTTGGGCGCTGCCGCAAGATAGGCCACTGCGACGGCAGCCGTATTAGCCGCGATGACTCCCTCGACGCCCTGACCCATCAAGATCATGAGGACCGATCCGCCGAGGCGGCAGGCTCCCTCAATGACAAGATTGGTAGCGAAACGGCGAAAACCGTAAGTGCCCTGAATGTAGCCGCGCCGGGTTCCGAGAGGAACGTAGAACGCTATGCCGATGGCCAGAATTGCGACCAATACTGAACTGGGCAGATTCAAATAGTCTGCAATCGGCTTCTGAAACAGCAGCAAGACGAGGGCCACCAGGATTCCGCATCCCCATGCGGCTCGATGGAAGACCCGGTAAACCGCGGTTTTCCCCTCAGGAGAAGCCTGCTGTGCAACCACCTTGGTGGAGATAATCTGAAAAGAAAGCGTAACCGCAGACATCAGGGTGAGGATGGTATAAACCACCGTAGCGTGCCCAAAACCCTTGGGGCCGAGGAAGCGCGCCACTACGATGTTGTAGGCCAGGTTGATCGCAGTGGTCAGGCCGGAGCCTGAGAGCAGCACAAAGCTTCCGGAAACAATGCGAGCCTGCAGCGTTTTGGACTTCTGGGTCAAACCGTTCACCCTGCTCTTTAACATTCCGAATTACGATGCCGGGGAACCTGCATCGGGTTGAAAATGTAGCTTCTTTATCGGCTTCAAGTAATTCGATGCCAAAATTCACAATCCGGCTGCTTGCGATGGAAAAAGTGATTGAGTTTTGTATGTCTTTGGTGACAACCCGTGGGATTCGGAGCGCCTCTAATAGGATATAAGCCAATGTCTATTCCTAAAAGTGCTGTATTGCTCTGTCTGTTATTGCTTCCTCATGGGTGTTCCGGTCCGGGGGCAAGCCCTGCTTTGCCCCTCAAGCATAAGGCAACGGGCACAACCCCGCAGGCAATTGCCTTGTATGAGGCCTGGTTTGGGCATCCTAATCACATGTCCCCGAGCGTCGTAGGTTATTCTTCGCACGATCCTGCCGCGATCACCCGTCAGATTCTGAAGGCGAAAACCATGGGGATAGCCGCGTTTGTTGTGGACTGGTACGGAGACCGGGAGCCGTTCGAGGACCGTAGTTATTCCTTGGTGCAGACAGCGGCAGCCAAGGAGAACTTCCAGGTTGCGATGATGTATGACGAAACCGACCACGAAGACGGGGCGACGGACGAAGCTCTGGCGGATTTTACGATGTTCCATGAGACCTATCTTTCCGAAAAGTCGCCGGGGCACCAGGCCTATCTGACATACGATGGGCGTCCCGTGATCTTTATTTTCCCCAAAGGAAGGCACACGGACTGGAGCCGGGTGCGCACCCTGGTGAGCAAATGGAGCGTTCCGCCTTTGCTGATCGAAGAGAATCTCCCCGGCAAGGATGCGGACGCCTTCGATGGCTTCTACGCGTGGGTACAGCCTGGAACAAAGGGTTGGGCCGCCGATGGCAGCAACTGGGGCGAAGACTATTTGACTGAGTTCTACGAAACGATGCATTCCAAGTATTCCGACAAGATTATTGTGGGAGGCGAGTGGGCCAGCTTCGACGACAGCAAAGCTTCCTGGAGTCTGAACCGGCATATCTCCGCGCGGTGCGGGCAGACCTTTGCCGATACTTCAAACCTGTGGCACAAGTTTTTCCCGCCAGACGATCTGCTGCCGTTTGTGATGGTGGAGACGTGGAACGACCACGAAGAGGGCACGGCTGTCGAGGACGGCATTCCGACCTGCAACGCCGCGGCTCAAGGCCCGGCGGCTGGGCCGTCCGCGGCAAAATGAAAACACAAGGGAGCGCGGAGTGCGCTCCCGTTGCAACTGGAGAACCGCTATAGGATTCGAGCCCTAAACTCCCCGCCACAAAGGCTACTCAATGGGTTGAACAATCATGCCCCCGGCATTCGAAATCGGGTAGGGTGATCCGGGCGCTTCCTTGACGCTGGTCGGGGTGACCGTATAGACCCACAGTTTCCCGCCCTTTGCGTCGCTTCCAAGCGCATACATGTGATTGTCGTTATCCCATAAAATCGTGCCGTTGGCCTCATTGGACGGCAGTATCTTGTATTTCGTCGGGGGACTGCCGCCATTGAAGTGGAAAAGCTGCACGCCCGACCCGCTAACAGCGAGAATCTTGCCTGAGGGAGACATTCTCATCTGACTGCCGCCCGTTTCCGATACGGCCATGTTCTTATACGTGCTGGTTGTATTTAGATTTCCTTTTGCGTCTGCCGTATAGGTCGCGATGACGATCGGTCCATAAGTGTCGTCGCCTTCGTTGTCCCACGCTTGGAACGTAATGGCCGCGTGATCTGTCGGATCCGTGGCCATCGAAATGGGACAGTAGTATCCGGCAGTCCCTTCGGAAGGATCGATCGGTGCGGCCGGTGTAGCCACGCCCGCACTCGCGGTAACCAGTTCCCCACTGCTTAAACGCTGAAAGACGGTCATTTCGGAGGTGGCGCCATTTCCGAAGGGAAACTCGCAGATGACTGAGTATGCGAACTCATTGTTTCCGAGAATACTCATTTGCGGGCCGCCGTTGAAAATCCCGTCGGTCTCACCCAGATAGGTCAGCTTTCCGTTTGCGTCGTTGATCTTGAACGACTGGAAAGCCGAGTAGCAACCAAATTCGTCAGGGATTCCCGCGTTATACAGATCCAGACCGCTATGGTCGATTTTAAATCCCTGTCCGTTATCGGAGACCATCGGGCAAGATGTGTCTGGCCAATACTTCTGGGGGTTTGTGGTTGCTACCTTCTTCAGCGCGCCATTGGCAGCCATCGAAAGTGAATCGATGATTTCGGTGCCTGGTTCAAAGCCGAACAGAAAGTGCCCGTTCGCTCCCATCAACGAAAGATTGTCGTTGAACGGCGAGCCTGGTACCGCTGTCAGCTTCCCGTTCGCAGCCGCGGAGAAAGCTAAAATGTGGCTCCCGCTCCCTATGTAGACATGCGCGACAGGTGTGGAAGTCGTCTCGGGCGCGTTTTCATCGGTTTGGACATCGGGGGTCTGGGCGAATGCCCCCCCAGTAGATAAAACGGCAGCCAGACAAACGGCGAGTCTAATCGAATGCGTCATAAATAAACATCCTTTCAAAGGCTGGTTTCAAGGCCGGGCGCAGCCCTTGGAGGGGACAATTGAATACTAAGCGCGGCATGGCAGAACCTGCAAGCAAGAAGGTCCTTATCCGGAATCTCTGCGTTGCCTTTCTCGCGAGCGGCTGACGACACACGAACTGCCATCATCCAATCGCAATGTCTCAAATTCGGCGATCATCTGACCGATCGCGAGCCGCTATTTTCCATCGATCGAAAAAGCGTAGAACGCATTGGCGCCTCCCGTGAATGCCGGCATGGGAAGATGGGCGTAACCCGTACCCCAGTAGACGACAAGCAGCTCAAAAAAACATCCTCCGGCAAATGCCGGAGGATGTTTTGTTTTCTATATTTATCGTGCCCCGGTTGGTTGTTACGCCGCTTCGGTTGCATTCTGTTTCTGGTAGCTTTCGTTTTGAACGCCAATCATGCCTACTGGAGCAGAAGCAGAAAGCATGGCTGGGAAACGATGGACCCTGCTGATGAGCGACAGGGGCCGGCTGCGGACTTCGTCATACACGCGTCCCACATACTCACCCAGCACACCCAGGCTGAGCAGCAGCAGGCCGCCGACGAAGAACACGGAGGACGCCACACCGAGCCCAACCGTGACCACCGGGCTCTTGGGAATAAACATGGACAACGCCAGAATCGCGGCCATGAAGCTGGCGAAACCAAACAGCGCAAAGCTGAGCCGTAACGGCTTGTAGCTGAAGCTGGTGATGGCGTCCATCGCGTACTTGATGCGGCTGATGAATGAGAGCTTGCCATCGCCCGCCAAGCGGTCCTGGCGGTCGTAGAAGATCACCTTGTTCTTGTATCCCACCCAGGCCCGCAGGCCGGGCAAGTAGCGGTTGCGCTCGCCCATGGCATTGACTGAATCGACGGCCTTGCGGCTCATGAGGCTGAAGATTCCGGCGTTCAGCGGAATGGGGTAATCGGAAAGACTTCCCATGACCCGGTAGAAGAGCGGGAAGAGCTTGGCGAGAATCTTGCGCCGCTCCTGCCGGCTCCTTCTTACGGCGACGACAACTTCACCGCCGGCGCGCCAGGCGTCGATCAAGCTGGGCAGAACATCCGGCGGATCCTGGAAATCGCCATCCATCAGGATTACCGCGGCGCCATGCGCCGTTTGTAGTCCAGCTGAGATAGCACCCATATGCCCCCAATTGCGGGACAGTTCTACCACGACCACGTGCGAATCCAAGGCCTGCAATTCTCTAAGTATTTCCAGCGACGAATCGGTGGAACCATCGTTAACATACACTACTTCCCATTGTGTGCGAGCGCTTTCCATGGCGCTTGCCACAGCCTGATGGAACCGAACAATCAGTTCCTCTTCGTTATAAATGGGCACGACAACCGAGACCATATCTGACTCCTGAAATTTCGATTTCTTGTTTCAATCAAAAGCACTTCTCGAATTTTTACCCTATGCTTCCATTACGATCACATCCGGAGTTTGACATATTACATCAATCGGGTACTGCCTGGAAAACCCGCACCCTCCAACGCACTTCGGCGGGGGTCATGACAACGACGTAGCGGGCGCTGACCCGCTGGGCCGCTGTAACCTTGTCATGGTCGAGAACTTGTACATCGTATTCGACCTTGTCTGTGAGTTCAACGGACAGCCCCTCCGGTGAGTAGAAGACGATTTGGAGGTCATGCGACACATCCTGATACCGAGTGTGAATGCCCAGCGCTGCCTGCTGCTGGATGGTGTCCGCAAGCTTGTCTTTGGAGGTTCCCACGAAGTCCGCACTCAGCAGATCGGGGCGATTCTGCTCCAGCGCGGCGTGGAGACCTTGCCAGGCCTGGAGATAGTCGCGAATCACGGTTGTTTTGGTCTGGTCTTCCAACACTCGCGGTCCTTTAAGATTCTCCGGCTCTACGCGCACAGTTGCCTGTGCGGCCCCGTAGTTGGAGGCAGCGGCGAAGACCGAACAGAGAATCAGGAGAGGCTTCAACATGGCTATTTTCCCCAACCAATCTGATTGCCCATGATCACTCCACTGGCGACAGAAATCGTTGCTCCGTTATAAATGGGCATCTGCACCTCGGCAATGCCCCGCTTGATTGGTACGTCGACGGTGGACAGGCCGCCGTGAAATGTCTCAGTAAACGTGACGATCGTTCCATCAGGTACCGCGTTGCCGCTACAGTCGCGCACCGGCTCTGTTGCCAGATCGAGCCGCTGGCCGTCCTGGCGCGCGCTCATCTTCAACCCGCAAGGATCGCCCGGCACCTGGCCTACGATGCGAACGGTTGACACATCGCCAATGCGCGCCACAAACCGGTCGATGCCCTGGTGGGCTGTCGAGTCCAACGCAGTCCAGGCAACTCCCTCATGGGATCCCACGGTGCGCTGCACGGTACCAGCCGGAGTGGACAGCTCAAAGGACACGGGCATCGGCGTGACAATCAAATTGTGATAAGCATCGAATACATAAACGGCGCCTGTAATGCCATTGTGCAAGCCTACCGGAAGACGAGAAGGCTTGGCCAGAAAACTCAGCGTCGCGGGGCTTTTTGCAGGCACAACATCGAATCCGTCGGTCTCCGGACTCGAGCCTCCAGCAAGGACGGCCAGGTAGCGGCCGGCGTCGTAGAGAGTTCCAGCGGGGAATTCCGTTGTCTGGCCCAACTGCACATCGCGCTTCAGGACCTGGCCCGGACCGATGATATAGAGAGTCGCCTTGCCAGTGCCGGCGCTGGGGATGGAAAACGCGCTTCCGGCTTCGACGGACTTAGGGACGGTGAGGCTCCCGCCCTGGGCAAGGGCCAGTTGCGTTGCCGCGAGTGTCAGGCCGCTCAGCACGATTGCCAATCTGGATTTCATAGGTTACCTCCAGATTGGTAGGTTGCAATGACCGTACGCTGGGAACTGATGCTCCGGGCCAGATCCTCACGGATGTGGATCTGGAATGGAACCGGGGTCTGTGGCAAGAGGGCCTGGTCGACATACTGGTCCGCCACCCAGACCACCGAGCCATTCTTATCGTAAAAAGTTCCAAGAACATGGGCGACATTGACGATCTGGCCGCTTTGATTGATGAGCTGGCCGGTCAATGAAGCATCGGGGGCGGGATGCAAGTGCTCATCCGCGAGTTCGATCACAGGGTCGGCCGAGGCTGCGATCAGGGTTGACAAAGGCGTCATGCGGATGCTGCCAACGTCGGACAACGAAGCGTCAGGAAACTTGATGAGGAACGGAGTGACTTGTTTGGGTAGCAAAAGGTGGGAGATCTTGTCGAAGCTGCCTTCGGTCGCGATGGGCTCTTTTGTCTTTGAGAGCAACGTGGCGCTGACCGTTACATAAGCCGGCACAACATCCTCATTGAGGAGTTCTCCCAGGATGACCACACCGTCAGCCCGTTCCACCGGGTGCATATCCACAATGCGCACATGCGGCGCTTCCACGTCCTGCGAGCCCCAGTCGTCCGCCGTACCGCGGTAGATCACATCCCAGCGCAGGTAGTTGACGGGGATGACCTGTGCCGGCAATCCGGACTCCTTGACGATAGGCCATACCGCTTGCCAGCGATCGCCATTTCTAACCACGTGTACGTTCCGCGTGACCACGGCGATGCCAACGACAGTGGCCCAATGCAGCTTGAGCTCCATGTCGGCTTCATCGGCGGAGGCATGAAGCGGGCGCACGTCGGATTTGTCCAGCGTGGAATAAGTGAGCAGGCTGGGGTAGTTTCCGGTCAAATCGTGCTCGAACTGAGTCTGGGTAAACTCAGCCTTGTTGGCCAGACTGCCGTACGCCTTTGCCCAGGCTCTATTTCGAATCTGGTCGGCCAGGTTCTCAACTGCCGCTTGCGGCGTTGAAGACGGCCGCAGAATGCTCGCGGCGCCGGCATAGGCTGCCGCGGATGGCACGGGCCACACTGTTCCTATCACCACAAATATCAGCGTGGCGACAGCGAGAGACACAGCAAGCAGGTATTCTCTTTTCACGAGACCAACCTCCCATGCACGAGGTTGTCGTCGGTGATCAAGGGACTCTCGGCTTCATACTCCTGCTTTTTCTTGCTCGGAATCAGAACGACGAGGATGGCCAGGAGGCTGCTGCCGAATGGCAAAATGCCCCACATCAGGCCCTGCCAATGAGGAGGTATTTGCGGCGCGTTCAGCGGCATCGCCGGGGGTACCCCGTCTTTGCCCCACACGATGATGGTCTTGTCATCAAGACTGTCCACCGGACGCCAGCCTGCAAAGGATAAGAGCGCATCGAAATAGTGGTCGCGCACGAAGACCCATTTCAGCCCGTAATGGTCGGCATGGATCAGCATGGCTCGAAGCGCGTCGAGGCCGGGCTCACCAAAATATTTCGAGCTGGTGAGCGCACCTGCGCCGTATTTGGTGAGTTCCGGCAACATGCGGCCGGAATTCCATTCGCCATCCACGCTGTTGGCGTCGGTCAGCATTGCCAGGCGGGCAATCTGATTGCCGAATCCCAGCGTCACGTAACGATACTGGTCGTGACCATCGCGATTAAGCCACAACGCTACCGAGTTGGCCTTGAAATCCTGGGCATCGCCGGACAGGTAGGTCGGCCACACGACCGCCAGCGCGCTGGTGAGAACTGCAGCGAAGGTCAAACCGATAACCGCCACGGTCTTGAATCGATCAACGAGCGCCACCGCAAGGAGTCCAACAAACGGCAGGGCAAGCAAAGTTGCCCAATAGCTGAATCGCTCCAGTGTGAGCACCTCGAACGCACGTCCCAGCAATATACGGCCCACGGGAGTGGTACCTCCGAGACCGCACATGAACGCTACCCAAAAGCCAAGCAGCAGCGGGCGAAGCCGAGGAACCACGGAACCCCGAATGAAGATGAACGGGAGGGCCAGAATCAAGGCGCCGTAGGGAACAATGAAGTAGTTGAAGCCCCACAAAGGGCTCAGGATGTAGCTCGCCCGGCTGGGGTGAGGGATCGGAGTCTGTGTGACGGGGTACTTGATCAAGGCAATCCAGAACGGAAGCAGGACGACGGCGATCGCGGCGCCCACGACGATGGAGATAACGAAGGTGCGAGTCACAAAGGCCGGGATCGAAACCCGCTCGCCATTCTCCTTGTCAAAAAAAGCCAGCGCCAGGACCGGGACTGCGAAAAAGAACGATCCAAAGAGGAGCGTGGCATGGTGAGCAGCCGCGGCGGCCGCGAAGAGCACAGTGGCTTTGAGAAAAGACTGCCATTTGCCGTGCCGGACCCACTCGAAGAGAAACGGCAGGGCGTTCAAGTAAATCGGAGCTGCTGAAGTGGTGCCCAACTGCCCGGCGGAATAAACCAGAAAGCATTCGGAGCCGAGAAAGACGCTTGCCAAAGCCGCGTAGGATGCGGCGCGCGGGCTGACCCAGAGCAAGGAAAACCGGTAGATGCCCACCACGAAGAGCAGGATGGCGGCAAACTGCACAGCCATGTATGCCATGTCCAGGCCAAAGATCCAGGACAAAAGCGCCGCCCACTGCTGCGGCAACGGAGGATAAGTGGTCTGGGAAAAGCCGGCGTACCACTTCGGATTCCACGGATCGAACCAGTGGTGGGCGTAATGGGAGGCGAAGAAAATATGAAGATTGGCATCGTACGATTTCAGAGGCCACTTAATAAGCAGGAGCGGCAAATGGACCACGACAACCGCCATCAGGATCAGGCTCATCGGGATGGGCTTTGTCGATGGGGCGAAATTATTTGCGTTCTGCACAATTGCCTCGCGAAACAGTATTGGGCTCAACCCAGCCAGCGGTCGCTTTGTAGCACAAAAGTTGCAAATGGCGCCGACTGCATGGGTACGAAAGGCAAAATCCTGCCGAGTGACTCACTTGCTTAACTGGTTCGATTCAGAAATCATCTGCAATGGTTGCTTCATTATGGGGTCTGAAATGGTTTTGTAGCCATAGAAAATTTGCCGGAAACTAAAAATGGGCTCACAGCCAACTTCCGAGGCATTTTCTGAATCAAACTACTGAGCGGCAGGGTCCGAAACACGCCATTTGGTTACTAAATCAGGTACTGAAGTTTGCATGGGTTACCAATGGTGCAGTACGTTACTTGCATGAACTGGTTATTGGACTATGTCGTCCTGTTCGGGCCGCAGCTGCCGAACAGTCATCCGCCAATCTGATCGTGCCAGGATCGCTCCTGAATTGAGCCGAATGGCCACCTTCCATTCCTCAAGTTTTTTGACCTTAACTGGGAATGTTCGGCGAATGGGAAAAGTGTGCCATCGTGCAGCATCAAATTGGTTTTTCGAATCAAATAAACATTGTGAAGACGCCCGGTGACGCGCTTGATAGATAGACTTGGACGCATGAACCTTGCATGGGTCTTCGTGTTTGGCGCGCTGGCATGTTGCGTCGACGCGCAGGACTTCCCTGTAGGGGCTGACGCGGCAAAGAGCCCCCAGGCACCAACCGCTCAAAAGCAGGCCCCGGCCGCTCAAAAACAGGCACCGAACGACCAGCTGGGGTTTGGATCGAATATTCAGAATGCGCGCCTGGCGAACGCAGCGGTACAGGCGTTGCAGCATGGGGATCGCGTTCAGGGGCTGGAGTATGCGCGGCGTGCGGCAGAGGCTGCGCCCGGCAATCCGCAATTATGGTTTCTGGTGGGCTACGCTGCGCGGCTGAACGGCAAGACCGCCGAATCCGAACAAGCCTACCAGCGGGGCCTGAAGCTCACCCCTGGATCGCTTGAAGGACGATCCGGAATGGCCCAGACATATAGCGAGGCGGGGCGGAACGATGAAGCCGAGAAGATTCTTAAGGAAGTCGTAGCCTCTGACCCCAGCCGCAGAACCGACATCCAGCTGCTGGGTGAGGTTTCGATGAAGTTAGGAGATTACCAGGGCGCCACTGACTGGCTTCTCAAGGCCGAGCGCCTGAGGCCTGACGTGCGGTCGGAGTTGCTGCTGGCGATTTCGTATCAGCGTTTGACTCAGACGGATCAGGCGAACCACTACCTGGAGATGGCGGAGCGGCGCGCACCGGACAATCCGGAAGTTGAGCGCACCATGGCGGGCTATTACCGCCAGGTGGGGAACTATGCCAAAGCGATAGCCGAGCTGCAGGCCATCAAGAACCCGAAGCCGGACGTAACTGCTGAACTTGCATACACTTACCAGCTCGCAGGCCGGCTGGAGGAGTCCGCCAGAGTGTACGCGCAAGTGGCCAATGCGGAACCCAAGGACCTGACATTGCAAATTTCCGCGGCACAGGCCCAGGTTGCGGTAGGTTCCATAGAGAAGGCGAACGTTTTTCTGCAGCGCGCTTCGGGAATCGATGCCAACAACTACCGGTTGCACGCCATCCGGGGAGAGATTGCCAAGCTGCAAGACCGGGACCAGGATGCGCTGACGGAATACCTTGCCGCAGTGGCCAACCTGCCCCAAGACCCGAACGAGGGACCGCTCTACGGCATCCAGCTGCATATCGATTTGCTGAATATCTACAAGGATCTGGAGAACGAAACCGCCGCCCATCATGAGCTTGAGACGGCGCAGGCCGCGATTAACGCTCTGGGCAACCCGAGTTCAAACCGCGGCGGGTTTCTGCGCTTGCGGGCGGTGATCAAGCTGAACGCCAACGATGTGGATGGAGCCCTGGCGGACATGAAGGAAGCGCTGGCCTTGAGCCCCAACGATCGCGACGATCTGCAGCTTGAGGGCGACATTTTGATGAAGGCCGGCCGCACCGAGGAGGCGATTACGGCGTACAAGCAGATTCTGGCGGCGGACGCGACCAACCGATTTGCGCTTGCTTCGCTGGGGTATGCTTCACGCACGGCAGGCCGGGACCAGGATGCGGAGAAGTATTTTCAGCTCCTGGCAAAGGTGGCTCCTGGGTTCTATGTGCCTTACCTGGCTCTAGGAGATCTTTATACTTCCCGCCGCGATTTCAGCAAGGCGCAGGAGTCCTACAGCAAGGCGTTTGCACTGGCTCCGGGGAGATCGCCGGTTGAGGCGGGTGGACTGAACGCGGCAATTGAAGCTCATGACCTTGCCCAGGGAGCGACCTGGTTGGGCCGCGTGACCCCCGAAATGGAAAAGAATCCTGAAATCCTTCGGGAAAAGGAGAGGTACCTCAGCTTCAAGGGCGATTATCTGGGTTCCGCCGCAGTTGCGCGTCAAGCAATCAAAGTGCTGCCTCACGACAGAGATGTGGTTGTTTATTTTGGCTACGATCTGCTGCATCTGGAGCAATGGGACGAGCTGCTTGCTTTGACGACAGAGGACATCAATGTTTTTCCGAAGGAGCCTGACGTACCGCTGCTGCAAGGGTATGTGCATAAGCACCAGGGACTGAGCCAACTGGCGCTGCAGGACTTTGCGGAGGCACTGAACCGGGATCCCAACGTGGTAACGGCGTACGTGAACCGCGGCTACTCGGAGAACGATCTTCACCAGCCCAAGGCAGCCGCGGCGGACTTCGAGGCAGCCTTGCAGAGGGAGCCCGACAACGGGGAGGCGCATCTGGGGCTGGCCTATGCAAGCCTTGGCCAGCATAAGTCTCAGGTTGCGCTGCGCCAGGCGGACCTGGCGGAAAAGGTGTTGGGCGATTCGAAAGATCTTCACCTGATTCGCGCCACCGCGTATGGATATCAAGGCATGCTGAACAAAGCAGCCGACGAGTACCGGGCTGCATTGAAGTTCGCACCCGACGATGGCACGATTCACCTGGGACTGGGCAACGTAATCTTTTCTGAAAGGCGTTATCACGAGGCGATCGCGGAGCTAAACACTGCGGTGAAGGACGACCCTGACAACCCGGAAGGCTATGCGTTGCTTGCGCGGGCCTATGCCAATCTGCAAGAGCGCGCCCAGGCATTGCAAAATGTGCAACTTGCAGAGCAGCATGCGGTGAATCCGAAAGCTTCTGAAAAGGGATCGACAGTAACGATGAGCGAGATATATGTCTCCACGGGCGCGGCTCTCAATACTCTGGGAGATCACGCGGCGGCCATGGAGCGGTTTGCTAAGGCGCTGGCTGTACCGGGCAGCGATCGAGTAGGCGTTCGCATGGCGATTGCGCAACTGATGGCAGAGCAGGGCCATGACGAGGATGCGGAACGGCAGATCGCGCTGGCCCAGATGGAGGGCGAGTCAGGAGAGACGGAGCCGCCTACCGGAGCCGAGGACATTGCGGCGGCTGACGTGTTCAGGACAGTCCACGAATACCCACTGTCGCAGACATATCTCGATCGCGCCAAAGCGGCGGGCGCGCCGGATGCTGAGGTGCGGCTGGGGCGGGTTAACAGCTATCTTGTGCTCGGAGATACGGTGCGGGCGAAGGCCGAGCTTGAGGCAGTGAGTGCCGAAGCGGATGCGGCACCGGACTATCAGTACCTGCTGGCCAAGGCGAATGTCGAACGCCAGGAACACCACCAAGACCAGGCGCTCACGTCGTTTGCGCAGGCCTCAAGCGCATCGGGAGAAGACCAAACCGCCGTGCAGGGACTGCTTGAGGCCGGAGCGGACGAAGGGCTGAGGATCACGCCCATTGTGAGTGCTCTTTCCGATTTTTCGGTCGAACCCATCTTCGAAGATTCGACGGTGTACGTTCTGGACGCCAAGCTGGATGCGACCTTTTCGGTGCCGCCGACCGATACCTCGCTTCTTCCTCCGCCGCGCTCCTCGCTGGAGACCCAGAATACCGACGCATATCATTTGCATTTGAACCATTTGCCCACCGTGACCGGTTTTTTTCAGGTGCGCAATGCACGCGGAGAAATATCGGTGCCGGCCACGAATTCAATCGTCAAACGCGACACGACCGATTACGCGTTTAACGTCGGGTTGAATCCCACTGTCCATTTTGGAACCAACTCGCTGACATTCAATGGCGGCATTCAGGAAATAATCCGCCGCGATTCAGAGTCCCCGCTGGCGCTGGACCAGAACCTGTTTCGCCTGTTCGCGTATATGTCGTCGAGTTCCTTTTTCAACGTTATTTCGGTGAGCGGGTATTTCATCCGCGAATCGGGCCCGTTTACCGAAAGCGACCTGCATTCAACCACGTTCACCGAGGCAGTGGACTTCAAGGTTGGGGCGCCATGGGGAAAGACCGCCCTGGTGACTGGATGGGGAGCCAGCGATCAGACGTTCTCGCCAACGGCTTACGAGAACTACCTCACGGGTTCGTATGTGGGGTTTCAGCGGAAATTTGGCGAGCGGTTCAACGTTCGAGCTGTGGCGGAGGATCTGCGAGCCTGGCGATTGCTGGCAGGGAAGTCTGGAATTGCGCAGAACCTGCGTCCGGCGGGTACGGTGGATTTCACCCCCAATCATCAGTGGGATTTCCAGCTTTCAAGCGCGTACTCGAGCACCAGGAGCTTTCATGTGTACGACCAGATACAGAGCGGTTTTTCCGTTACGTATGCGAGGCCTTTCCGGCGCAAATTCAAGGATGACTCCGGCGACGTTATCTTGCAGTATCCGATTCGATTTTCAGGAGGGTTTCAGCAGGAGTCGTTCTTCAACTTTCCAACCGGTCAAACTCAACTGTTCAAACCCTATGTACGCATCAGTCTATTCTGAAGGTGGAATTCGATGAGAATCTGTTTGGTTGCGACTTTTCCCCCAAGTGGACGGCAGTTGAACGAATACGCGTTCCATGTCGCCCGGGAGTTGCAGCGGCATCGCGATGTCGAACTGGTGATTCTTGCCGACGAATTGACCGACTACGATTTCGCGACCGATGAGCACGGCAATTCGCTCAAGGCGGATCAGCAGTCGGAGCTCCCGGGTTTCAATGTCATCCGCTGCTGGAAGTTTGGCAGTTTGGGAACCCCGGTGCGTTTGCTCAACGCCATTCGCCAGTTGAAGCCCGATGTGGTTTGGTTCAACCTTGTCTTCTCCAGCTTTGCCACGCCGGAAAACCCTGTTGCGGCGTTTGCCGGTCTTTCGGCGCCTGCTTTGACGCGGGCAGCCGGCTATTTCACGCATATCACCCTGCATCACATCATCGAGCACGTGGATTTTGCCGCCGCTGGAGTGCGGCGCGAGAGGCTGTTTCGCCTGGGCACGAATCTGGCTACCAAGGCATTGCTCAAGGCGCATTCCGTTTCCGTCCTTCTTCCCGGCTACCGGCACACCCTGGTGACAAAGTATTCGGCAAGCAACGTGCTTTTAGGCACGCACGGAACATTTGCGTCTATTCCCACGCCGCCGGACTTCAGGAAGCGGGGCAATCCGGACCATCGCATTCTGGCCATCGGACACTGGGGAACTTACAAGCGGCTGGAGACGGTGATGGAAGCTTTCCCAATGGTTCTGAAGAAGATTCCGAATGCCCGATTGATCGTTGCCGGCGCCAATCATCACACCAAAGCGGGGTATTGGGAGTCGATACGAGATGCGCAGCCTGCGGGTCTGCCGATCGAGTTCCGGGGATACGTTCCGGAAGATGCCATACCCGAGCTTTTTCAGACTACCTCGGTGGTGGTGATGCCTTATGACTCGGCAACCGGGTCAAGCGGGCCGGCCCACCAGGCGTGCGAGTTCGGAATTCCGATTGTGTGTGCGGACATTGAGGATCTGCGCGGCATGGCGGACGGCGAAGGCATGGCGGTTCGCTTCCACAAGAAGGGCGATGCGGTCGATCTGGCTAACCAACTCATCGCCATTCTTGAGTCTCCGGCGCTTCAGCGGCAGATGGCGGAGCACAACTTTGCCGCCGGGGTTGAGATGACCATGACCAGCGTAGTGAAAAACTATCTTCGCTGGTTCGAACTCCACAAATGCAAGAGAGCGATACGCAATGCAGGCATTCTGCCCGGGGCCAGACGCCTTTGGCGCCGCGCTTTGCGATCCGCGGAGGCAGCGCCTGACTGGAGCTTGCAAGCGACTCTGCCAGAACGAAGAAATGTTGGCACAGATGACCGCCAGGGCATCGCGGCCGCGGGAGGTTCTGCTCGCGCCGGCGAGGCCAGGGAGTCCTCAAGCAAGGCCAGGTCGAAGGCTGCAAATGACCGCAGGGATGTGAACGGGAAACCTGAGTCCGGGCCCGAGCACTGATCTGTGTCTCCGGAAATGGACACAGCTTTGCGACCTGGGCAGACTTCCGGGGCAGCCTGGACTGCAAATGCCACTCATCAGGGGTGTTAGCTCTGCCTTGGCCATGGGGGCGATTTTGTCGTCTCTCCCGGTTTCCGCCCTGAACTGGCGATCATGCCGGACATCTCTGGGAGACTTTCAGGCATCTTAAAGTGTGACGCGATAACTACGTCTCTGGGTGGACGCAAGGAAATCGCCGGGACCTAAAGCTACTGCGTCCTGTGTGCATATTTACTTCCTGCAGTTAGGTGCGGAGCCTGATTTTCAGGTGTTCCCCCTTGATTGCGGTCCATTAGTCTGCGGAGCTTCCAGGAGTTGCCTGCTCCCCTTAAGCGATATGAAGGAGAAACCCTTGAAACAGGTATGTTTTCGCCATTCATTCACTCGATTTCTTTCCATTGCGATTCCCAGTTTCGTTGTTTCGCTGTCGATTATCGGTTGTACCGCGACGCCGGCGAAGAAGACTCCGCCCACCGTTACCATTACCGCCAATCCCACGACGATTAACATTGGCGGTTCCTCCACTTTGACGGTGACCGCGACGAATGCCACAACGGTGACGGTAACGGGAACGGGAACAAACGTTACCCTGGCCGCGGCCGGCGGAACCACGCCCGTCAGCCCGACAGCGACCACGGTGTATACAGCAACTGCGACCGGGTCGGGGGGATCGGTGACCGCAACTGTCACGGTCACGGTGAACACGGCGCCGGCGCCGACTGTGACCATCACGGCAAACCCGACCTCGATCGTCACAGGAAACTCGTCCACTCTGACCGTGACTGAGACCAATGCCACAGCGGTGAAGATAGCGGGATCGGATGGAACCAGCTACACCCCGACCTTGACCGCGGGTGCTGGAACGCAGGTAGTGAGCCCGACGACCACAACGGCATCCACTACGGTCACCTACACAGCCACAGCGACCGGGCCAGGCGGGTCAGTGACTGCCACGGCGACCGTAACCGTGACCTTAGCTCCGGTTCTATCTGTTACGATCACGGCGAATCCGACAACAATCTTCTCGGGGGATACATCCACGCTGACCGTTACAGCCACGCTTGCGACCGCGCCAGTGATGGTTGCCGGATCGGATGGAACCAGTTATACGCTGACTGATTCGGGCGGAACGCAGGTGGTGAGCCCGACGACCACAACGGCCGCTACTACGGTCACCTACACTGCTACGGCGACCGGGACCGGGTCACCAGCCACCGCGACGGCAACCGTGACGGTGAACCCGTCGGCGACAGCACAACAATCCGTCAAGCACGTGATCTTCATGCTGCAGGAGAACCATTCGTTCGACAACTACTTCGGCATGTTGAATCCCTACCGGAAAACGAATGGCTATGACGTCGGTGACGACGGCCTTACTTATAACGTCGACGGCATCGACCCCGAGTTGAATACCAAGTACAACATCAACAACATCACCAACCCGACCGATCCCGGTTCCCCCGCCCCCGGAATCCCTGCTCCTCCCGCTTCATTCTCGCTTTTCAAGTTCACCAGCACCTGCATCGACGACTTAAGTTCGGCGTGGGAGGCCAGCTTCGGAGATGTCGACCGCTACGACTTCACGTCCGATCGAAAGTACAAGATGGACGGTTTTGTGCACAATGCCAATGGCTATGCGAATAGCTGCAGGCCAGGGACCTCTTGTTCAGGCACTTTCACGGGCGACTATTACGGTCAGCGGTCAATGGGGTATTACGACCAGGACATCCTCAACTACTACTACTACATGGCGTCGCAGTTTGCCTTGTCGGATCGCTGGTTCTCGCCGGTGGCGAGCAAGAGCATCGACAATCGCATCGCGACGTTTACGGGCGGCACGACCCAGGGCCTGGTGCAGGATCCTGGCGGGGACGACCACCTGAACGCAAACCTTGCCATCAATACGATCTTGCAGAATTTAACTGTGGCTAAAGTGTCGTGGAAGGTTTACTACACAGTAACGCTGGCCTTCTGCCTCAACGATGACGACTGCACGGGTGGGTCGAACAAATATTTTCCCGCTACAGACTTCAACAACCTTTCCGACGCGACGAACTACCTGCGCTTGAACCCGAGCAAGGTTCAAACCTACTGCGCGACTTTGATTCCTCCTCTGGTGTCATCGTTCTTGCCCCCGGTGGGCGATCCGACGAGTTCCTTCTGCCTCGATCCCAACCACATTGCCCCAATTGCGCAGTATTACACGGACTTGACTGCGGGCACTCTTCCGAGTTTTGCTTTCATTGAACCCGGTTATGCCAACAATGACGAGCATCCAGGTTCGGGGCAACCGATCCTGGCGGGGCAAAAGGAAGTGGCGAAGGTTGTGAATGCGCTGATGGCTACGTCCACTTCCACAACCCCAGCCACCAACTACTGGTCAAATTCGGTCTTCTTCTTCTCCTATGACGAAGGCGGCGGGCCTTACGATCACGTTCCGCCGGTGCCGGGCCACACGAACGACAACACGGATAGCGCCAACCTGGGCTATATCACGGGAGGGTTAAGCGAGCCGCCGGACATCTCGGGGATCTCTGTGAATCCCGATCCGTCTCCGAATGCCAATCCTGCTACTCCGCCCCCGAATTCCTTTTTCCCTTGCTTGCCGGCTGGAGACTCCCCGACATTGGTCGTGCCGGCTACAACCCATTGCGACCTGGTGTACGGTTGGCCAGGCGCGAATGTCAATGGAACCCCAGATGTTGTGACCGAAAACGGTTTTGGGGCGCAGCTTGGCTTCCGGTTGCCGAACATTGTCATCTCGCCGTTCTCACGCAAGCATTATGTTTCGCACATACCCATGGATCACACCGCGGTGATCAGGTTTGTCGAAGACCTGTTTATCGGCAACCAAAAGTACTTGACACTGCGAGATGCCGTGCAGCCCAATCTGCTTGACTTCTTCGACTTCAACAACATTCCATGGGCCACTCCGCCGACGCCTCCAACACCGGTGCCACCAGGCTCCAACTCTGTGCCAGGTGCCGCCTGCAATCCAGCCAGCTTCGCGCCTTAAGTGGTGAGCAAGCGCTATTCAATTTATGCCATGAGGCCTGATGGGAGCTGCGATATATCGCAAGCTCCCGTCAGGCCTTTTGGTTCAGGGACCTGTCAGAGGAATGATCAACCCGCAAGACCATACCTCAGGGGCTGAAGCCCACGTTTGTTTTGCAGCACTTGCGGCACGACTGAAGTCGTGCCCTGATACAAAACGCTCATGAATCCACGCTGAAATAAGTCTTTCCCCAGCCTGCAAAGCCCTTATGCGGCGGGCGGTTTCACTTCTTCCGGCACCACGACATAGGGACGCATCATGTCGTTGTCTTCATGCTCCAGCATGTGGCAATGGAAGACATACCGGCCCGTGTAACCCTCGAATCGGACAACAATAGTGAGCACGTCGCGGGGGTTGACGACCGCCGTGTCTTTCCAGCCGGCCTCGTTGGCGGCGGGCGGACGCCGAACGCCTACAAACTCGAGAGTGCCCTTTTGCATTGCCGCCAGATTGAATCCCTGGCGCTCGAGAATCTGGAATTGCACCAGGTGCAGATGCACCGGATGCGTATCGTCGGTTGTGTTGATGAACCGCCATTTCTCGACGGAGCCTAACTTCACAAATTCGGTGACTGGGTCGTCATATTCCTTGCCATTGATGTGCGCGCCGTGCGAGCGGCCTTGCGCGTCCATCTCCTCGGTAATTACGAAGTCCCTGGTGGCGACGGAGGCAGTGTCATCGAGCCTGGCAAACGAGGCCGACGATGGCATGGTGAAGGATTTTGCATTGGCTGCCAGGGGAAGGGTCACACGGAATTGCATCCACTCATACAATTGCGCGTTGTGCAGGATGATCATGTCCCATCCCGGAAAAGGCGCCGGACCATTGTTGGAGAGAGTTACAGTCTTGCCTTCAAGGCCGGTGAAGTCGACGATGAGGTCGGCGCGCTCGGCTGGACCCAACAATAGCTTGCTCAACTGGACTGGCTTAGGCAGGAAGCCGCCGTCGGTGCCGATCTGATGAAAGGGAACCAGCGAAGGAATGTCCGTCGGCTTCTTGGCAAGATTGAGGTAGAGATTGACGAACCGGGAGTTGGAACCGTTCAAAAGCCGGAAGCGATAGGGGCGCGGCTCGACGTTGAGATAGGGATAAATTGCGCCATTCACGACTGGAAGTTCGCCAAATAGCTCCGGACCCCAAACGCCGGGCGGCAGCTTCACTCCATCCTCGTGAGTGGGAGAATAGAGGAGCTGGCCATCGTCATCGAGGGTGCGATCCTGCAGCACCATGGGGATTTCATAATCGCCGGACTGCAGCCCCATGGCCCGCTCTTCGTCGTCGCGCAGCAGATAGAAGCCAGAGAGTCCCGCATACACATTCAGGCGCGTAATGCCGACGGCGTGGTCGTGATACCAAAGCGTGGCGGCTTGCTGGCTGTTGGGATAACTGTAGAGGGCCGAGGCTCCCGGAGTGAACCAGCTCTCGGGCAGCCCATCGCTCTCAGACCGGGTACGCGAGCCATGGAGATGAGGCACGGCGCGGACCGTGGGCGTTGGCGGCATGGCACCGTGCAGATGCGGATCGATTGGAAAGATATGCTGCGCGGGCAGATGGTTTTCCCACTCCACCTGAATTGGTTTGCCTCGAAAGGCCTCGATGGTTGGACCGGGATACTGTCCTTCATATCCCCACAGCCGCGTGGGCGGAAGCTGGGAATGCATCTGCTGCTTGAATTCCAGCATGCGAATGCGGTAGAGGTCGCCGTTCTTGCCTGTCTCGGCGGGCGTGACGCGTTTTGGAATGGGAAGGGGGTCAATATAGTGGTCCAGCGTGGCAGGCGTGCGATAAGCCGGTTGAGCGCTCTGAGCGCTTTTTATTCCCTCGGCGCCGATCGCATCGGTAAGAACCAGAGCCGGTACAGATTGAAGACAAAGTTTGAGAAAGGCGCGTCTATCTGCTGAACCCATTTCCACCTCTATGGCACGCGACCCAGAGGGTGCCCCGGTCGTGCCCTTTCAAAACGTAGACTTAAACTTAAGCAGAGGTTCTTAGTTGGGAGTAATCGCCTGGGCGACGTAGTGGGCGCCGTCGAAAACCGCGGTTATCACGATGTGGTCTCCGGTGTGGAGATTCCGGCTTACGGGCAGGCGGGTGGAACTGAAGGAGATCTGGTAGCTCTTGTCGTCACGTGGATCGAGCAAGGACAGCGTTCCGTTGTGGGTGTCAAGGTCAGTCACGCTCCCACTGAACACAAATTGAGATCCCGGAGTGGCAAGGACGACGATCTGGGTGGCAACGCCGCGACCCTGCCTGTCCGGTTCAAATTTAACCGAGATGAGCGATCCGCGAACGAGATCGCCCAGACCTTGCTGGCCCCTCGTAAATGCGGGCTGGCCCTCGCGAACCACGCGTGTTTCCGGCGGTACGAGGAGTTTCATCGGCTCATGAGAGACGACGGCACTAATCATCAACTCAGTCGTGGCGGGATTGTAGCTGAGTACCCGGCCCTGGTAGTCGCCCTGCGGGGTTTGGGACAGAATATGAACACTGAGAGCAAATATGTCTGTTCCGTCCAATATCGTCTGCACCGAGGCATGGTCGGCGGGATGCAGATCGTGGAGGGCAATCTTCTTTCCATCCCGATAGGCCTGGGTACGTTCGTCAAACAGAATTTTGACTGGCCCGCGACCGAAGACTTTGAGCACGATCACATCGCGGACGGGGTCGATGAAGCGAATCTCACCGCCCAGGATGGTGCTCTTTCCGGGAGGCGCCGGCGGCAGGGCCGGTACATCGCCGGCGGCATTTTCCGAGCTTATAGTGGGCTTGGGGGCGGAATTCTGGTCTGGAGCTGCCTGTGCGGACGAGATTTTCGGAAAAGCCACTCCTGCCAGGCCGACTAGCACGACTACAGACAGAAACCGAACCATATCAGCACATCCCTTACCAATTTGTATTTGTTTTGACCGATAGTTCGATGTAGCCAAAAAGGCCCCGGTAGCCTGTCTGAGCAGGGAAAGTGAAAAACTGGTGCTCACTCTGGCAACACGGACCGCTTCGGCGCATCTAACCAATTGTAAGCGTGTCATCGGAAACTCCAAAGGGCCGCGCCAAAGGTGAAAAAGATCGCTATGTCCGGGATGCCTCTCAGATTGATTGTAACCATTGCGGTCGTGGCCGGCTTTGCGTCCCATGCATGGGCCAGCGATGTGGTGAAAATCACACTTCCCAAGAGGAGCGAGCTAACCCCCGTGCAGCGCCTCAACCGAAAAGGTGTAGATGCAGTCAACAAGCATAATTATGAAAAAGCCGCGGCGCTCTTCTACAAGGCATATCTCTACGATCCAGCCGACCCTTTCACACTGAACAACCTGGGGTACATCTCGGAGTTTCAGGGAGAGCTGGAGCGCGCTCGGAAGTTTTATGCGCTGGCATCTGAACAGGGCTCCAACGCAAATATAGATCGAAGCAATGCAAAGCAGTTGCTAGGAAAGCCGATGCAGTACGCCTTTCAGAGCCTTCAAGACAGCCCCATGCAGGTGAATCGGATGAATGTTGACGCCATGAACCTGCTGACCGCGGACCGGAGATTTGAATCCGTCACGCTGCTGCAAAAGGCACTGGCCCTCGATCCGCGGAATCCATTCACGATGAACAATCTTGGGGTAGCGGAAGAGGCGATTGGAGACTACGACGCCGCGCTGAGATACTACGGGTCGGCTGCCGGGACGCACTCCAAGGAAACAATCGTGGTAACGGAAGAACGCTCCTGGAGAGGCAGACCGGTAAGCACCATGGCAGCAGCGAATGCCGGACACCTGGAAGAGCGGCTGAGGGATATAGCCAGTGCCAAGTCGCACGCCTCGATGTTCGCGCTGCGCGGAGTTACAGCCACGAATGGAAACGACTGGGTTGCGGCCAAGCAAGACTTTCTTCATGCCTACGAACTTGATCCGGCCAGTGCATTCTCGCTGAACAATCGGGGGTTCGTGGCGGAGATGGATGGCGACCTCGAGAGCGCTGAGTTTTTCTATGAAAAAGCCCGGAGGGCGGGCGATGCGGGCGAACTCGTCGGAGTAGCCACGCAGCGTGATGCCGAGGGCAAGAAGCTGCTGGCTGTGGCCGAAGTCAGCAACCAGCAGGTTGATACCGAGATTGACAAATACAGCCAGGAACGCCGCCGGCAAACGGGTCCGGTGGAGTTAACGCCTCGCGACAATAACCCAACCCTACAGCAGTCGCCTCACTAATCTCATTAAGGATACCGACAGAATGACTCAGCAATCCGTCCAATCTCCTTCACGGCAGTCGATGACACTGCTTTCACGCCTGCTTCTGTTGCCGCATGGCGACGACGATTCCTCTTTGTCGGCGATGGGCAGCCTGAAGTCGAACGTGAGAGACATCAGCCGCGCCGAGTTCGTTGACTTACTGGCATTGGCCAACTCGAACCACGTGGTGATTCGCGGCATGGAAGTGTTTCTCGACATGATGCGGGAAGCGAAGGATGACACCCGGGCCCAGTGGGCACAGACCGCGCTTGCGGTTGAGCGCGCGCGGATCAATACCGCATTGAAGTTTCTGCAAGACATTTGCACCGCGATCGAAGACGAAAAACATGACGCCACAGTGATCAAGTCACTTGATCACCTGCCTGATCTTGGAAGCGATCTGGACCTCTATACCAACGCGAATCCGGAAGATATTTCCAAACTGATGAAGAGACGCTTCAACGCGGAAGTTGCTTCCCGCAGCTGGGGAGACCGCCTGGCGTCCAAATGGAACTTCGAGATCCCCGGACTTCCGGAAGCGGTTGAGATCCACATGCGCCGCCTGGGACAGACTGGAGAACAGATCGCAATCGCCTCTCATCTCGCGGAGCGTTCCCGCCTGGTTCTGGTGGGCGGCCAGACGTTTCGAGTCACGTCGATTTCGGACCGGCTGATGATCTCGACTCTGCAGAGGATGTACCGGCACTTCTATTTTCGTCTGTGCGACGTGATTGACAGTGCCACATTGGTGGAATCCGGCGGTGTGGACTACAGGGACCTGCAGACTGCGGCGGCGAATGCCGGGATTTGGGAAGGCGTCGCGACCTATCTCGTAATTGTGTCGGACTACGTGAGGCAGTACAGGGGCAACGGTCTTGACTTGCCGCAGAATGTGCGAGATACTGCACGTTTCGGGGGCGATGAAGTCTATTACGCTAAAGAGTTTCTGCGTGTTCCGATCATGCCGCAATCCGCGAAGCTCTATGGTTCGCAACTTGCGGGCCTTTTACGCAAGCGGGAATTGCAAAGCGGCGCACGGCTCAGCCTGCTGCCTTGGCTTGCCACAGCGGCTCTGGTAGGGCAAAAGATCACGGGTAGCGACAAGGGTATCTGGTAAAAACAGCGCTTGATCTCGAGCCGTTGGGGGCCATTTGACCCAGCCTCGAGGACTTTGAATGTTTTAGTTGCCATTAACAAGCGGTAAACCAGGAGAGGAGAAGCCGGGATTATCTGCCACCGGCAAAAAGCTATGGGCAATCTTGTTACAACCACTCCCAAACCGATGATGAGCGATATGTTATCTTCCAAGGGCTCCGGTCGCTTGATGCAGGATGCAGCTGTTACATCGTGGCCATCTATGTCTTCCAACCGATCCGACATATATTCCTCAAATCAGCAGGCGCCGGTAGCGCCAGTTTCGGTACCGATGTTCGCGACCGATCTGCTGGCCTTCAAGCGCGATCAGACATCGAGCGCGGTGTCGCTCGTGATCCATGTTGTGGCGATTTCTCTCCTCCTCACGCTGGCGCTCAAAGTTCGCAACAGCGTGGTACTGGAGGAGCCTGCGATGGTCACTCCGGTCGACTTCACGCTGACGGTTCCACCACCACCTCCGGTGACCATTCCGGTGGCGAAGACTGAAGGCGGCGGCGGACAGCGTTCGGTGGTGCAGCCCAAGGCAGCCCCCGTGCCTGTTCCAGTTGCCAGAGCACCTCAGATCAGTACTACCCAGATTATCCGGATCGATAATCCGAAGCTGGCCCTGGCACCCAGTGATCAGGTGAAGATGCCGGATACGCCGAACGCAGTACCGGCATTCGCCGCGTCGCAGGGGCCGCAGATTGCATTGGCCACACAGCCCAGGGGCACCGGCTCGGGATTTGGCAGCCTGGGCGGCGGAGGCCTTGGTGGCGGCCATGGAGTCGGCAGCGGCGGTGGCTATGGCGGCGGCCTGATGAGCGTAGGCGGCGGCGTGAGCGCACCGGCGGCTCTTCATACAGTTGATCCGGAGTTTACAGAGGAGGCTCGCCGGTCGAATTTTCAAGGCAACGTCTCGATCCGCCTGATTGTCGATTCACAGGGGAACCCGCAAGATGTAACGCTGGTCAGTCATCTCGGCATGGGCCTGGAAGAGAAGGCTATCGAGGCAGTCAGGCAGTACAAGTTCAAGCCTGCCATGTTCCAGGGACATCCAGTGTCGGTGCAAATTGTGATCGACGTGGCCTTCCATCTGCATTGATGCAACGATGCAATTGACCTTCCGACGCATTTTGCCCATAGATGCGTCGGACAGCAAAGGAAAAGAGGAGCCTTCAACGGCTCCTCTTTTCTTTTGTAGCGGGTTGGCTGAACAGACTGCGAAAGAAAACCCCTCGGACATTGCTTTGGTCGTTTTGAAAGGGCATGGCTTTAGCCGTGCCGCCAGAGAGGCAAGACAATTTTTGGGCTTTGGCCCCTGAGGGGATTTATTTTCAATGATTTACATTCCCTCAGTGGCTAAAGCCGCGCTCGTCCTCGATCAACTTTCGGCACGGCTAAAGCCGTGCCCTTTCAAGGCAACGGAGTTTTTCCGCGGCTTGTGAAGCCCGTACCCTTCAAACTTAACCACCGCGCGGGACGACTAACGATTGTGCCGTGGCACGGGCTGGGTTTATGAAGCACACTCGGCTAGGGCCACGCCTGGCTACTGCTTGGTCACATCCTCAGGCTTGGTTGGTTCCGTGGGCTTGGCGGCTTCGGCCGTTTGCGTGCGCTGCGGAGCAGGCTTGTTGGCGTAATAGCCTTTGCGGGTTCGCACAACCAGCCTGCGATGTCTCGATTCGCTGGCCTCGACGCGAACCGTCCGGAAGCCGCCCAGGCTGGCTGGCTTGCTGGAGCGATAGCCAACGGTGTACTGGTCCCGAATGTCGCGTGCAACCTCGACTGCAATGGGTTCAACATCCAGCAGGGAGTCAGGGAAATAAGCGATGCCGCCCGTTTCCTGTGACAGGCCCTCCAGTTCCTTCCTGGCTCGCGCCGCCTCCTCTTTGCTGGTATCGAAGAGCAGTCCGATGGTATAAACCACCGGGCCGCCCAGCACCTGCACGCGGTGGATAGCCTGCTCGAGGTCGAGCCTGGAGGCATTGTCCGCACCATCCGTAATGACCAGCAGCACCTGCTTGGGGAGCTTGGCGTGGTTGGACAATTCGTCCGCCGAGGCAGCCACGGCATCGTACAGAGCGGTGGTGCCCTTGGAATCGGATCGCGTGAGTGCCCGATTCAGGGCTTCAATGTTGGAGGTAAAACCCTGGTCAAGGAAGGCGCGATCGGAAAAATTCACGATGAAGGACGAATCCTGCGGATTGGACGCCCTCAGTAGGCTCAAGGCTGCTGCGTTCACCGCTGGACGCTTGTCGCGCATGGAGCCGGAGTTATCGACGATGATGCCCAGCGACACGGCCTGATCCTGGTGCAGGAATGAAGTGATCTGCTGGGGAAGGCCGTCTTCCCAAACACGGAAGTCGCCACGCTTCAAATCCGAGGCTGCTCGGCCTTTTTCGTCGACCACCGCGCAGGTCAATAGAACTTCATCGACTTCCTGATGCATGGTGTAGACGCCGTCCTGACGCTTCTGAATGTCGCCAACCTTGCCTGTACCGCCAGCCGGCGTCGCGCTCACAGACGCGGTTCCTTCAGGGTCGGGGGAGGGAATCGGATCGCGATCCACATCCAGACGGGGCTGACTCTGCGGACGCGTGAGATCGCGGGTGGTGGGAGGCATCGCGGGCTGCGCGTGAGCGGGCAGGCCGGGCTGGTTCTGGGGCTGGTTCTGCGAAAGTATAGGCAATGGACCGCAGCCAAGCAGCACCAGGGCCACCAGGGGAGTGGACCGGAGCGCGCGCGATTTCGAGAAGGCCATTAAAAACATAGTCCGCCTATTGTTTAACAGGGCTCGGGCGTATGGGTGGCGACTGTGGCGCCGGAATAATCTGATCCATTGGCAAATCCAGGGAAAACAGAGAATTGGAACCTTGATTGGCATGAACCCAAATGCCATGGAAGGCTTCATGCAATTCAGGATGCAAGTCAAGGAGCGCAATCATCACCTGGGTTACCTGCTTACGCGCCGAGACAGGGTCGCGTAATTCGGCTGCCTGCGCACTGTTGGGAGTGTATTGGACCTCAAGGTCAAACGCGCCAAGTTCCGCAGTGGTGTCAATGGATGTGACTTGATACATGGCGCCTTGCTCACTGAGCGTGATCGGTTTCGATCCGGGAAGATTGTTGGGTTTGACCAGGTCCTCTTCATGCTGCAGCTTATCGAGATTGGGGCTGGAAAGGTAGTCGACCGGGTTAAGGACAAAGGCGGCTGTGCGGTAGTAGAACCAGGCATCCAGATTCATGTTCCGTTGCGCATATTTCCGCGCTGCCACCCAATACCAGAGGCCATCGTGCCCAGCCTCGAGCATGGGCTTGTAGGAGAAGCCGCCGAGCATCCAGCGATGGCCGGCAGATTGGGCCAGAACGAGTGTAATCTGTTGCGGCTGCGGTACGCCGGTGGCGTGAAGGACGACCAGCGCATAGATTCCCGGCGGCAGTTCGTTAAAGTTCAACACGACTACCGGCGTTCCGCAAAAGAAATCTGTTCGAACGGAGCCAGCAGGCTCAGTAGAAGAGTCGAGCGCGAACAGGTTTTCGACGGTAATGGTCGCTTGTCCCACAAAAGGCTTCAGGCTGTCGACGGTGGCCGCAATGCCGGTGAAATCGGCCGCAACTGCGGGAATGGTATTCGCCCGCAGGGCCTGCACGTCCCCATTCTGCACTTCGCCAAGCAGAACGCGGGCCGTACTGGCCAGGGCAACGCGCTGCTCGGGGGGCATTTGCGATTGGGTTTTGCAGGTAGCGGCTCTTGCCTCGAAGGGAAACAGGACGGGCAACAGCGTCCCGGCAATAGCCAGAAACAACAGCAGGCCGCATCGCGCGTCGGGGTGTCTCATCAACATGGCTACAGCCTTCCTTGGCGGCGAGTTGAGCAAGCGATGCAACAACTCTCGCCAGCATAATACTATTATGACGCAAACCGGCTTTCATTGGCTCATGGCCGCCCAAGCAGTACACACCTTGATGCCTTTTGGCACGGCTGAAAAACACAATGTCAAAGTGGGGCGCAACGCAAGTTGAGTTGCCGCATTGCATCGTTTTCCAGCAGCTGTGCAGCGAAGGTCCGATTCGACATCCGCAAGCAGCATTCCTGGCAGACCAGCGGGAATCGATTACGAAGCGTGATTTGCCGAATGCTCACTTGCGGCGGCGAGGCTTGCAGAAACATGCTGCAAGAGGTCAGTTGGATACACGGGCTTGCTGAGCAGTGTGAACCGATGGCCAGCGCGCTTGGCGGAGATGAGCAGATCGGCCGTGGCGGCCTGGCCTGAGAACAACAAGACCTGGCAATTGGGGAAGATGCGCCTCATTCTGATTGCCAGTTCAACGCCGCTCATTCCCGGCAGCATGACATCGGTAATCAGAAGTTGGGGCGGCGTGAGGAGCGCGGTTTCAAGCGCCTCTTCCGCGTCGTAAGCAGGCGTGGCTGCATAGCCGCTGAGCTTGAGGATCTGTGAAAGCGTATCGGCGATGGCAGACTCGTCGTCGACCACCAAAACCACCGGCCGATGTTGCCGTGAACGATTCAACGGCACGGCAGCCGGAATGTCCTTGATCGGCAGGATGGGAAAACAAGTTTTTACTGCCATGGGGATCTGCCTCTCACAGCAACGCTAGCAGGGATTGCAATATGATTGGCAACCCACTTTCGGGGGATTTACTTCACGCCGCTCACTGCAGCCTGTTTTGTTCATTGGAGCAAAGGGAGAATTCGGATCAGTATAGCGAAAACTCAGATCAGCTGCGGCGCGGGTGGCGAAACGGTCAAGTGGAACATCCGGCATTGCAACCGGCACACTGCTGGCTCTAGACTTGAGCTGGCAGGCGAAGAGCCGGGGGTGCGCGGGACCGATCGTTGCCGATGTGCGGAAGTGGTGAAATGGCAAACACACTAGCCTTAGGAGCTAGCGCCCAAAAGGCTTGCGGGTTCAAGTCCCGCCTTCCGCACCAATAACAAACTGATGGGTTTAGATGCGGGTCGACCAGGTCAGCGGTTGGCCCGTTTTCTTGAAGCGTAGCGGTAACGGAAAATGCCCTGTTTAGCCCGCTTTTACCGCGCTGTGGGTTGCGGGCATTTCGGGTTACGACGGGCCAATCACGGGTGGGCGAACACGGGTGATCGTTGACCTCATCGACGTTCGCGGGGCGCTTGAAAACCAAGCTGTAGTTCCCTGCCTCCAGCCCGTGGTCGAACTTCACACCAGCCGCCTGACCGGTCTTGAAATCCTGGCGCGTTGGAAACACCCCGAGTTTGGCCTGTTCCTGCCGGAAAACTTCATCTCGCTTGCCGAAGATGACGGGCTGGTGGGACGGCTTATGCGGCAGATATTGCGCTAGGCGATTCTTTCGGCTCCGTTGTTGCGCGTGCCGCTGGTGCTCGCGGTGCACATATCGCCGTTTATACTTCAACTTCAGCACGGAATTGGTCTTCCATTCGCGATTTGCTGGCCTTTCTTCTCCAAAGATGCCTAAGCTCAACCCACCTTTGTCTATCGGCGAATCCGACCCGGAGCTCCTCCGCAAGCTGGTCCCGGTCAAGCGCTACTGCTTCCTGGCCGTTGCCTGGATCGGCGGTTTGACTCTCCTCGGCTGGTATCTCCCCGGAATGGGAAAATTCCTGCCCAACGGCTGGCGGCTGATGACCGCCGAAACCGCACTGGGAATGCTCTTGAGCGCGTTCAGCCTCGAATTCTCCGAGAAGTTCTATTCCCTCCGGGTCAAGCGGCTGAGCCAGTTGCTTGCCGTCCTTGCAGCCTTGTTGGGGATGGCGATTCTCGGCGAGTACGCGTTTCACATCGCTGCCGGTCTCGAGCGCTTCTTCCCCTTCGACCCCAATTCCACTTCGCACTGGCCGGGCAGACCCTCGCCGCAGACCGCATCCGGATTAGCGATGCTGGGGATTACGATTGCGCTGATCCGGGTGCGAGGGCGCATCGTCGTGCGCATTGCCGACCTTGTCACCATCTGTCTCGGGCTTCTGATGCTTGTGCTGGCATCGGGAGAAGTCTTCGGCGCACTGCGAATCTTCGGCCTCTCACAGGTTACCCGCACTTCACCGCAAACCCTGCTTTGCTTAGTGATTCTCACGCTTGTGGCTTTTCTTCGCAGAGCCGAGAGGGGCATCTTTTCCATCTTTCTAGGCCGCGGCATCGGCAGCAGGATCGCCAGGATCCTTGGCCCCGTTATCCTGGTTTTGCCGTTTCTTCGCGAGATCGCGCGGCAGCGCATGGTCCGTTCGCAGATCTTACCCGAGCATTACGCCACAGCGATCCTCACCTCCGCTGCCGCGGCGATGTCGTTTGTCTTTCTGATGCTTCTTGTCTGGTACATCAAAAGCATGGAGGCCGAGATTCACGACCTGTCCCTTCGCGACGAGTTGAGCGGTCTTTACAACCTGAGAGGATTCAAGATCCTTGCCGAGCAGGCCCTTCGCCTGGCACAGCGCTCGCAAGTCCCCTTTTCCGTTCTGTTCGTGGATCTGGACAACCTGAAGCTAATCAACGATGTCCATGGCCATAGCATCGGCTCCGCCACTCTCCGCGAGTCAGCGGAACTGCTCCAGAGCACATTCCGTGAAATCGACGTGATCGGCCGCATTGGCGGCGACGAATTCGCTGTAGCCGGTCAGTTCAGCGACGCCTCTATCTCTGTTGCCGTTCAGCGCCTCCATCGCGCTGCCGCACAGCGCAACTCCTCCGCCGGCCAGAGGGTCGCCCTTAGCTTCAGCATCGGCCAGGTGACCACAATCCTCACCGAGCATGAATCCCTCGACGCGCTCATCGCCAAGGCCGACCAATCCATGTACGAAGAGAAGCGCCGCAGGAAGTCCGGCCTCGCCTAACCCCCTGAACGTCGATTAACCGGAATTTCCTTTTTGCTTTCCCAGCCACCGGAGAGTATACCCCCGAGCGCCCGGCTCGCCACGTTTTTCGCATTCGTTCCAGAGCCAAAGACCCGGTGGTGCACCTTGCTGCGCGGGATTTGATTTATGAGGAGTTCAAGCTCAAATTCGAGCCTTGGTCGTGGCGACTTACCAAAGTAGGAGTCAAACGAATCGAGCGAGCCGCATCGCTTCTAATTCAAAGAGGGATATCCGGGGCAATTGTTCCAGCGCAAATCCTTCTGGCCACGAATCAGGGACAACGTGCTCGTTGCGCTCTCCGATCGCAACTACCGGCAGGGTCCTCGTTGTGCGTTGTGGGCTGGCTTCAGATAGCTTTGCGCCACTTTGGATCATCCATTTTCTTTACGTCAATTGAGATGGAACCGGATGCGTTGACAGGCTGCTCACAGGCCCATGTAACAGGCTTCAGCACGCCTGGCCTCAACTCGACCTCCGCTGACAGGTGCACCGTGCCAACGTATCCGGGCGGCAACAAGAAAGAGCCCAATCGAAGTCCGCCACCGTGCGGATACCCGGGATCCAGTGAACCGCGCAGTTTGAATGATCCGTCGGGACTTGCGATTTGAAGCCAGAGTACCCCGGGCACCCCGGCAACGCCACGATTCGAAACCGAAACGACCAGCTCCGAAGTTCCGGATCGCTTCCGTTGCCATACCCACGAAGGCCGCAGCCGGTACCCCAAATTTACCCGCAAACGGTCAAAGCCCCGAGGGAAGCGTTCGTTATAGCTGGCCAGATGCTCCGACTCTGTCCACAGCGACCAGTAGTTAGCCTTCAAGTCCAGCACATGCAGCATGTAGTTCTCTAGTTCGTTCACTCCCGCCGCATCCACGGCCAGCTTCGACACGTCGTACGAGCGAAAGTAACCGTCTTCCAGAACTGCAGCCAGCCACGGTGGCCTGTTTGCCAACTCTTCAATCTGGATCGGCTCTTCGACGATGATGCTGTCTGAGCGAACCCACGCCCCGCCGCGCACGGCAATTTCGATCGCCTCGCGATTCCCTGTGTCGCTGATGTCAGGCTGCGTGTTCATCGCAAGCGGCGTTTTCTTCCACGTAGCCATCTGCATGCGGAGCATCGCATTCAGCGTGCGCTGCGCGACGGCAGCGTCAGGGAACGGGCTGGGAAAGCCGCCAAAGTGGCCCTCTCCCCAGAATCCAACGTGCATCACGTCGACCCATTCAATCAGCGGATCCCCATCGAAACGGGCCGCGAGCAAATGGTTCAACTCCGTCAGGGCCTTTAGATACTCAGGATGGTCGTAACGGGGCTCTATCCAATCGCCAGCAGCCCCTCCCGAGAGTTCACCCCCAGTCATGCGACCGATCTTCACCATTGGAACGCGGGCGCGCAAGAATTCAGGCAGGGCAAGCTGTTGCGGTTGAAATACTGTGTTGGACGATTGCACGCGGAAGGCCACGCGCAGCCCATGCCGCTTCGCCGCTGCCATGGTCAAGTCCCACACAGGATCCAGATCCAGTCTTCCGGCCTGCTTCTGCACATTGCGCCAATCGCAGCGAATGTACAGCACATCGACAAATGGGAGACTGGCCATCTTCTCAACGTGATCCTCCAGCGTTTGCCGCCCTTCGCGCACGGCCACGGATGGCCCGCCTTCCTCCCATGTATAGCCGACAAGGCCGAGGCCCGGATTGCGCAGCGGCTTTTCCGACGGAGTCGTAAACAGAACGGTCTGCCAGCCCTGATCCTGATCTATGTCGAATGGTCCTTGGTTCAGACGTTCCCTGGATGGGAAGAACGAACCAAAGTCATAGCCTTGCCACAGATGTCTCGGACTGTCGATTTGCTCCGGGCCGCCGGCGAGCGCATGTGAGCCCGACAATATGGGCAATAGTGCCGCCCCCTTTAATAGGTCTCTGCGCTTCATCGACATCTTTCACTATTCTCGTATTGGGGTTTCGGGGAAAAGTATCCCTCGAAGGCAATAAAAAGAAGACTAGATAAATAAAATGAATTGGGCAAGCCCTGTGTACTTTATCCAGGGATTTGCGCGGCATTCTGGAATCTTGGAGCGGCGCGATGCAGAGGATACTGTTATCAATTTATGTAGAAATCAGACTATTTAAATGGTTGCGAATGGTTTGTAAATGAGGGCTGACGGAACGCTCCTTCAGCCCTCGCGGTGATGGACTTAGAAGGTGAAGCGGCCTCTCAAGCGGATGGTGCGGTTACCGCTGATCCCTTCCTGCGAAAAGCTGTTATTCAGCTGGCCGAAGCTTGGATTGGGGACGAGCAAGCCGTCGTTCAGATTCGTGTCGATTGGCAGGAGCTTTGGCTGTTGACCTGGCAGGGGCGGCGTTGTTTGATCCACCTCGAGTGCGAAGCTCCCAAGGTTTGCAAAGTATCCGCCGCCGCCGCCGGAGTTTTGATCGGGAGACAGTAGAGCGTGATTGAAGAGGTTGTCAACGTCTGCGCCAAGCTGAACGGACATACGGTCACTGATGTGAATGGATTTATGTATTCCAAGGTTCACACCGTATGTTCCTGGGCCGCTAAGAAAGTTGCGCTTGGCTGCGGCTGGGTTACTAAACAAAGTCGCACCAATATCCGGAAGGCCGAATGCGGCAGGATTGAACTGGAATCCTTTGGCCCGGCCAGTCATTGGATTCCCAAGCACGTTCGGACGTAACGAAGGGCCGTTGAAGTAGCCAACTGCATCGACGGCACCGGAAGCAACGTTGCCAGGCATGACAGGGTCGCAGTCTGAGCAATCCCAGAACGGCGTGAATTTAGTGCCTGTCTTTGCGAACAAATTGAACGATGCCTGCCATCCGCCGACAAGGGCATCCATAAGTCTGGACGAGGAGGAGATGAAGTGCTCGCCGCGGCCAAAGGGGAGATCATACATGCCGTAGCCAACCACCCGGCTTTCGGAGACATATGCGTCCGTCGTGTAGTCGTAGTTTGGCTGGAAGGGGTTATAGTCCTCTCCACCGAGGCTAGTGTCCCCGTTGTCGAGGCCCGACGATTTCTGATTGAGATAGGTGTATGCAAGGCTGAAGGCGAAGCCGTGCGCCTGACGTTCGGCCTGAGCCTGGAAGGACGAGGTGAAACTGTGGCCAACGTTTCCGTAGCCAAGGACATAATCACCGAGGATGGGGAATTCGATCCTGGCACCGTCGGCGGGGGAGTAGGCGCAGTTTCCCAGATTGACAGGATCGCAAGGAGTAACACCGTCGCCTACGGTTGTACCGAATGGGTTATCGCTGGGAGCAATCTCGTCGAGATCGACTCCCACAATCTGACCTATCTGGTGTCCACCGATATAAGAAAACCGCATTGTGGACTTCCAGGGGATCTGCTGCTCATAGGTGGCGTTCCACTCATACAGACGTGGGTTCTTTAGATTTACCGGAACATAGTTGGCTGAGGGTACGTTCCCGAAGCCGCCCACCGCTCCGCCTGTGATAGGAGAGACGCCAGCGGCTTCCCCTCCTACAGGCCAACCCGAAATCGGGGCTCCAGCGGCTGATCTCTTGGTGGCCGCCTGGCTGAATGGGTTGGTTCCGATGGCATCCCGATAAATCTGGGCGGCTGAGGTGGGATAGTAGAGGCCAAAGCCGCCACGCAGGACGCTCTTTTCTGTAAGACGAAGGGCCGCACCCACGCGTGGGCCAAAGTCCTCTTTATCGGTTCTGACCAGGCCGCGACCAACTCCAAGACCGGAATCAGCGGCAAGGACGTAGCCGATTCCGTTAGGCGGATTCTCGGTGATACTGGGAGCGAGAAACGGCAGAGTCTTTGCTGACGGAATGATCTCGCGACCCACCTGGCCGGTGGAGGCGTTGCGATAGTTCGGATCGAAGTTGGCCAGAAGATCGTTCTTCTCGATGTAAGGGTTATAGAGGTCATAACGCACGCCCAGATTCAACGTGAGCCGCGCGGTCATGCGGAAGTCGTCCTGGACGTAATAGCCGTTCTCCCAGTTGTGAATGTCCATGGCGGGACG
>Ga0182024_10001137_pt1 | contig 68938 bp, 64 predicted proteins | sample P32metaG_FD_120480 | JGI IMG/M metagenome (GOLD analysis project Ga0182024, IMG submission 120480) | Permafrost microbial communities from Stordalen Mire, Sweden - P3-2 metaG (Illumina Assembly) | ecosystem: Environmental > Terrestrial > Soil > Wetlands > Permafrost | place: Sweden: Stordalen...
CTGAAAGTGCCTCCTGGCTTGCGGATAAATGGCGTCTTAGACACCGCTATTTTCCCAAGCAGGGAGGCACTTTCCGCGGATACGCGGCTATCTACTCCGGTCGTTCATCGGTGTATCGAGGCTTAGGCCGCCGTGTCCTGGATCTCTTCACCGACTGCTTGAATGAGAAGGGCACCACCCACGACGGATTTCGTAACATGGCGAGACCTGCACTCGGCCCGGAGACGAAGGAGGAGGTCCAAGATCCGACGATTTCTGGCAGGCAACTCGACCGCACCCCGTCACACCACATTCCAGCAGGATGATCGGGCCCGGCTCCATGAGCTGATCCGCAGTCCTCTCAGCGATGGCGACACACTCGACCCTTTCGCGGCCCGCGAAGACAAGGAGTACGTCTTCGCGCCGGAGCGAGGTGCGGCCCTCGCCTACAAGTCCCTTTTCGGCATTGCGCTCGGCTCGGGAGACCCGATCGGAGCGAGAGACCAGTTTCTCGACTGCATCGCGCAGTTCGTGGCCCATTCAGATGACCTGGGTCTCAGACCAACCGTCATGCTCGTGCGCGAGGACCGGTTGAACCTCTACGAGCGGCTCGGGTTCAAGACCCTCTATTTGGGCGACGAGGCCATTCTCGATGTCGCCAGCTTCACATTGGACAGGCCTCAGATGCGCAATGTTCGGCAAGCGGTCAAGCGCTCCGCGAACTTCGGCGTGACGACAGAGGTCGTGAAGGAAGCCGATATTCCCCCGTCCATTGTCGCGTCGTTGCGCGAGATCACCGTCCGTGCCCGAGGCGGGAAGCGCGAGGAGGGTTTCTCCGCCGCTTTCGAGGAGCCCTTCAGTGTCCCCCGGCCCACCTGCGTCGTGGTCTTGTGCCGTGACCGCAGGGGCGAGCTCATCGGGTATCAACGATATGCACCATGCAACGGAGATACGAAACTCTCGGTTGATGCCATGCGTCGAGTCCCGAATGCACCCAACGGCGTGAACGAACGCATGATCTTCGACGCTCTGCGATGGGCCAACCAGAATGGGATCAACGAGCTCTCTCTCAATTTCGTCGCCTTTCGGCGGTTGCTGCAGGGTCTCGACGTGGCCTCGGGCAACGGACCAGTGGCTCGTGCACTACGGCGCCTCAACCCTGCCGGCGCACCGACCCTCTTCGCGTTCACCAACAAATTTCGGCCCCGATGGATCCCACGCCACCTCGCGTACCGCTCCCTTGCCGACATCCCGAGGTTCGCGATCGCAACCCTAAGTGCAGAGGGGCGTCTCCCTTCCTGGGTGACACGTCTCGGCAACTACAACGAGTAGCGAAGTCGATACGCTCTTCGAACGTCGACATTGAAAAAGAGTGAGCTCCAGGGCACGCGTCGCTACGTGGGATCAGCATTTTCGATGGCGTCGCTCACGAACATGGTCTGGTGCTGTCAGGCAAAGCTCCAGCGAGTTTGACTATATGGGCCGCCCTTGCCGAAACCGAAGGCAGTCGACGGGGGGACGCGATACAACAGCACCTCACCGCTTCGCATGGCGTCTCCGAGCCCGGACCAGGTGCCGTCAGGGGCTGCAAAGCGCGAGCCATATTTCGACTCGAATGTGTCGGCGACCCTTCCGCGCTCGACCTCGCCACTCACATCAAAGGCGCGACCCTCGACCACCAGGTCGAGCCCTTCGAGAGAATTGCGCCCCGTGGTCAGGACGCAATTCGGGTTCTGAGCGAGGTTCTTGGCCTTACGCTCGGTCGAACCCGTGCAGAAGTACAAGGCACCGTCGAACCACACCCCCAAAAGCGGCGTGACGTGGGGTCTCCCATCCGGGCGCACCGTGGAAAGCCAATACAGCTCGGCTTTTTGCAGGGCCCGGCGCCCCTGCGCCCAGGCCGTAGGAACCCCGCCTTCACTGCTGAACGCGCCGAGCTCCGTCACCGGCTCCTGCTCACCCATGTCGTCTCCTGTCTGGTCGAAGGGTCGGGGACGAGGAGCCGGACCTGCGCAGCCCTCCGGTCGTGTCGACCGCTCATCGTGCGCACATCATGGCGGATGGGGGAACCGGGCACTGCGGCCATATCGAGGGCCCGGACTGCGGGGCCGACCGGGAGGCTTGTTTCCGACCGGCACCAGGGATCGCCTACGGCCGGAGATGTGAAGAGCTGGATCCGCCGTACCATGCACCGGTCCCCATGGGAGGAGCACCGTGCAGGTGATCATTCTCGGCAGTGGCAGCCCGCTTCCCGATCCGGCGCGTGCCGGCCCCTCGACACTGGTGTGTACGGCGGCCGGGGACCTGCTGTTCGACTGCGGGCGCGGCGTCTTGATGCGCGCCGCGGCGGTCGGGTCGGGTGCGGCGGGGTTCCGGGCGTTGTTCCTGACCCACCTCCATAGCGACCACATCACCGACCTGAACGACATCTTCACGATGCGCTGGGTCATGTCGTTGGTTCCCAATCCATTGCCAGTATTCGGCCCGAGGGGTACAGCCGGTCTCCTGGATTCGACCGAGGCGATGCTCGAGCCAGACATCGGGTACCGCCTTGCCCATCATGACGACCTCCATTGGCGACCCCGCGCCATGGTGACCGAGGTTGCTCAGGGTGTCATCTTCGATGAGGCAACCGTGCAGGTTACGGCGGCCCTCACCGATCACGCCCCTGTCCAGCCAACCGTTGGCTTCCGCATCGATGAAGGAGATCGCTCTGTGGTAGTCGCCGGGGACACCGTGCCGTGTGCAGGGCTAGACGATCTGTGTACAGGCGCCGACATCCTGGTCCACACCGTCGTGCGGCGCGACCTCATCGAGCAGGTCGGCCTACCCCGGCTTACCGATGTGCTCGACTACCACTCGTCGGTATCCGATGCCGCACAGACGGCGGAGCGAAATGGCGTGCGCACGCTCGTACTCACCCACCTCGTCCCCGCACCCGCACCGGGCACCGAGCAGGAGTGGCTCGATCAGGCCTCAGCCCATTTCAAGGGCGAGGTCGTGCTGGCTACCGATCTGCTGGTGGTCGATGTGACCGGCTGATCAAGGCACGGCGGGCCGGAGATCGTCTCGAACCTCGATTCCGCGAACGACTTCGTCAGTTGTCGGCGAGGGCCACCCGGGCCAATGCTTCGACCGGAGCCAAGGCACCTGGGGCTTGGGCCGCCACGACAGTGCGGCTTCCATTGGAATATGCGTTCACGATGGAACGGCCAGCGATGGTCGAGCCGAAGGCCCCGTCGCCGACGCCGGAGATCTGCGGCATCGCGGGTGCCCCAGGGGCGTTACCGACCTGCCCGGCGAAGACCGTGGCGGTTTGGTGCGCGAAGATCGCTACGGCAGCATTGCCGGCACCCCCGGTGTACTCGCAGACGATCCCTCCACCCTTGGTCGACGTCGTCACGGGACCGCTATCGGAGACCCCGAGCGCGGAGTCGGCTTGAGCCATCGTGGGACAGGTCGGGGCGCCCGCCGCCACCGCCCCGGTGGTCGTCGTGCTCCCAGGGGGCGGCGTGGTCGCCCCTGGAGCGGTAGTCGGCGACGACGTCGAGCTGGTGCTACCGCTGCTGCTACCGCTTTTGGCCCCAGAACCACAGCCGGCCAAAGCGGCGCCGACGATCAAAAGACCCAGCACCAAGGGGACTCGAGGGCTCACACCCACGAGCTTACGCCCGCGTCTTATTTTGGCAAGAGGTCGCCCGCATCGACGGGTGGTCTCCCAACCCAGCGTGTGCTGGAACGGGGAAGAGATCCGATCGACCCATACCCATGCGGCCCGCAGGTGCGGCGGGCCCGGGCTACCCTCGCCCCATGAGTGTCAATCCCCTATCCCATCCGCGTGCCGAGATCCAGGCCGTCGTCGACCGCTACCACGGGTTACGAGCGCGCATCGACGAGGGTCTCGAGCCCAACGGCTTTGGTGCGTTGGCGGACTTCTACACCGACGACGCTGTGTACGTGGACGCCGCGTGGGGTCGCATAGAGGGCAAAGAGGCCATCGCATTCTGGCTGGAGCACTCGATGGTCGGCCTGGGCAATTGGAAGTTCCCGGTGGAGTTCACGGCCATCGAGGGAGACGACGTCATCGTGAAATGGACCCAGGTCATTCCCGGCACCCGGGCGGACGGCACACCGTTCACCCAGTCGGCCTACTCGCGGTTGCGTTACGCCGGGGGTGGAAAGTTCTGTTACGAGGAGGACACGTACAACATGGTCCACGTCTTGGAGGACCTGGAGGCGAGCGGGTGGGTGCCCACCGAGCTCATGAACGTGCCCCCGGAGCATCCCGATCGCAACTGGGCGCTGCCCGAGAGCTGAGCACCGTCCCGAGCCCTCCTCCCCTCGCGCTGGTTCTCGAGTCCGACGGCCGCGGCGAGAAATATCCGCCCGCACACCATGGCTCGAGCCCGCAAGAGACTTCTCTTGGCGGCGCAGTTCCGCTACGTTCCGGTCGATGCCGTCGGCGCGAGGAAGAGGGGCAGGTCGCGATCAGGGGGAGATGTCTGTCGCGCAACATCTGGCGCGATCACGATCCGGGCCGACGTCCTCTCGAGTGAGGCGCACTCGCCTTGTCGTCGGAATCCTTGTCGTCGTCAGCGTATGCGTCGTCTTGGGTTTCGATCTGGCCGCACCCGCGAGCCACCACAAGACGGCGGGGCCCGTCGTACGGACACCGCATCATTCGAAGGCAATCCCCATCCCGGCGGCGGAGTCGGGCCTCCTCCCGTGGCATCTGACCGCACCGATCAGCCGCACCGTGGTCCTACCCGGAAACGGCAACCAGTTGGTTCTGCTCGGTGGGTTGACGACGGGGAACGCGTCGTCGAGCGGGATCTACACCCTCGACACGTCCGACGGAAGCCTGACTCACGTGGGCGATCTGACCGGCCCACTCCACGATGCTTCGGCCGCTGTCGTCGGCGCACAGGACGTGGTCTTCGGGGGAGGGGTGTCGACCACGGTAGGAACGGTGCAGGCGTTTCCGGCGACGGGGGCGACCGCTGGCAGTGTCGGTTCGTCGAGCCCCACAGCCGTCGTCGTGGGCTCACTCCCCGTGCCACGGTCTGACGCTGCTGAGGCCTCCATCGGCGCCACGAGCTACGTGGTGGGGGGGTATGACGGCGCCAACGCCGACGCGACCGTGCTCGCTACCACCGACGGTCACACCTTCCGCACGGTGACGTCTCTCCCGGTGCCCGTTCGGTATCCGGCGGTGTCCGCACTGGGAGGGAAGATCTACGTATTCGGGGGCCAGGCGATCACGGGTGCCGACGCCGGCAACCCGGTGGACATCATTCAGGTGATCGACCCGAGCCGCCACACAGCCACCATCGACGGTCACCTCCCGGAACCCCTGAGCGGTGCCGTCGCGGTCACGATCACCGGGCACATCTACGTAGTTGGGGGCGAGAGCACGGTGCCGCAACCCTCGATCACTGGGGTCGGTTCTACCCAGCTCGGTCCCTCCTCCACCTCGAACCCTGGTGCGGGCAAGAGCGGGGCCATCACAGACAGATACATGACAGGACCGGGCGGGTCGCCGGCCATCTCGCTGATCTCCGATGCAACGGCCTCCGCCGATTCGAGGGACATTGCGACGTCAGCCACCTCCCCCGCCGCCACGAACACGGTCTCCTCGATCTGGGCCTTCGATCCGGCCTCGACCCGGCTGGAACTAGCCGGACATCTTCAAGTCCCGGTGTCCCATGCCGGTCTTGCCCTGATCGGCTCGACCGCCTGGTTGGTCGGTGGAGAGTCCCACGGAGCACCGGTCACGGCCGTGCAGATGCTCTCCCCCAACGTGGCGTTCGGGACGGCCGGTGCAGCTGGAGCGGGATCCCCGTATTTCGGAGCAAAACTGTTGATCGCCGACAGGGGTAACAACCGGCTCCTGCTTCTCGACTCGTCGATGCACGTCCTTTGGACCTACCCGTCCTCGGCCTCTGCACCCGACCCGCTCAGCTTCTACTTTCCCGACGACGCGTTCTTCATCGACAAAGGTTCGGCGATCATCTCCAATCAGGAGCAGAACGAGACCATCGTGGAGATCGGCTATCCGTCTGGAAAGATCATCTGGTCCTACGGACATCCCAAACAGCCGGGCACTGCGCTCGGATACCTGCACGAGCCCGACGATGCGTACCTGCTCAAAGACGGCCAGATAACGGTGGCAGATGCTCAGAACTGCCGGGTCCTCGTACTGAACGCAAACGGCACGGTAGCCGATCAGATCGGCACGAATGGCGTGTGCGTGCACAATCCACCGACGTCGATGGGATCACCCAACGGCGACACACCGTTGGCCGACGGCAACCTCTTGGTGTCGGAGATCAACGGCTCATGGGTGACCGAGTACACACCGCACGGCAATCTCGTGTGGACGGTGCACCTCCCCATCGCATATCCGTCCGATCCGCAGCAGCTCGGGCCGAACCTGTACCTCCTCGCCGACTACTCCACGCCCGGGCAGATCCTCGAGTTCGACCGGAGTGGGAACATCCTCTACCGCTACGACGTCGCCAGCGGTCCGGGCATGCTCGATCATCCGTCTTTGGCCGAATTGCTGCCCAGTGGCGCCATCATGGCCAACGACGACTACCGCAATCGCATGGTGGCATTCGACCCCCACACCGGAGCCCTCGTGTGGCAATACGGCGTCAACGACCAGGCGGGCACGTCGCCAGGCATGTTGAACACGCCCGACGGATTCGACTTGCTGCTCCCCGATGGTTCCACTCCCACCCATCCGGCTACCGGCTGACCTCCCCTGCGGCATCGAACCAGGCGAGCCCGGCATTCTCTCGGAGAGCCGAACCGGTCAGGTACCCCGAAGCGGACCCGAGCCGCCCCAAGATGCAGACCCACCCGTTGAAGCGATAGAAGAGAGGCGTGCTTCTCGACCGAAAGACCGTGCTCGTGACGGGCGTAGGCGTTGGGCTCGGCCGGGAGTGCGCCGTCAGCGCTCTGCGCGACGGAGCGAACGTGGTCATGGGCGCTCGTCGCAAGGACGAGCTGGCCAAGGTGGCAGCGGACCTCGACCCCGACGGCGACCGCACTGCCCACCTGGCCACCGACATCACCGATCCAGACTCCTGCGCGGCCTTCGTACAACTGGCGCAGGAGCGGTTCGGCTCGGTCGATGCCCTCATCCAGGTTGCAGCGTTCGAGCACGCCTGGGGTGGCCTCTACGACCTGAATCTCGACGACTGGCGAGCGGCGTTCGATACCAATGTGCTCGGCGCACTCACCCTTCTCCGTCCAGTGGCCAAAGCCATGAAGGAAAGCGGTGGTGGCTCGGTCGTGTTCATCGGATCACAGTCCATGTTCAAGCCAGCGATGCCGCAGGCGGGCTACGCCGCATCCAAGAGTGCGCTGCTGACGACGATCTACTACCTGGCTGACGAGCTCGGCCCGGACAACATCCGCTGCAACATGGTGATCCCCTCCTGGATGTGGGGCCCGAACGTCCAGCTCTACGTGTCAGGGACCGCCCGACAACAAGGCCGGACCGAGGAAGAGGTCCTCGAAGAGCTGGTCGGCGACTTCCCGCTTCGCCGCATGACCGAGGACGGCGAGGTAGCCGATGTCGCAGCGTTCTTCGCCTCAGACCACGCCAAGGCCGTGACGGGGCAGTACTTGCTGGTGAACGCCGGCGAGCTGGTCCGATGACCGGAGAGCCCAAGCGCGTTGTCGTCTGGGGCACCGGCTTTGTCGGCCGGATGGTGATCCCGGAGATCGTTCGGCACCCCGCGTTCGCGCTGGTCGGCGTGGGAGTCAGCGCTCCTGAGAAGGTCGGCCGTGACATCGGCGAGATCTGCGGCATCGACGCCCTCGGCATCACCGCCACCGACGACGTGGACTCCCTGATCTCGCTACGACCCGACGCCCTCGTTCACTATGGACCGACCGCTGCCCACGCCGCCGACAACATCGCTCTCCTCGGCACGTTCCTGCGAGCGGGCATTGACGTCTGCTCCACGGCCATGACCCCTTGGGTTTGGCCCGCCATGGCCCAGAATCCACCCTCCTGGATCGATCCCATCACCAAGGCGTGCGAAAAGGGCGGAGCGTCGTGCTTCACGACCGGCATCGACCCCGGCTTCGCCAACGATCTCTTCCCCATGACTCTCATGGGGCTCTGCGGCGAGGTCCGCTCCGTGAAAGCCCTCGAGATCCTCGATTACATCAACTACGAGGGCGACTACGAGGATGAGATGGGCATCGGCCGATCACCTGATTTCACTCCATTGCTCGAGCACACCGACATCCTGATCATGTCGTGGGGCGCCACCGTGCCGATGATCGCCCATGCGGTCGGCATCGAGCTCGACCAGATCACCACCACCTGGGAAAAATGGGTCACGGACAAACCGATCACCACCGCCAAGGGCATCATCGAAGCAGGGAAGGTGGCCGCCATCCGATTCACGATCAATGGCATCTTCCGCGGTGAGACACGGATCGGCCTCGAACACATCAACCGAGTGGGCACCGACGCCGCCCCCGATTGGCCACGCGGCACGCAGGACGATGTCTATCGGGTTGTGATCGACGGATCGCCGTCGATCACGCAGGAGACGGCCTTCCGGTTCACCGACGGGAGTGGGCGCGATGCCGCTGCCGCCGGCTGCCTCGCCACCGGGCTTCGAGCACTGAACGCAGTACCCGCAGTGAACGCCCGGCCGCCGGGCTGGGTCACCGCACTCGATCTACCTCTGATCCCAGGTACAGGCACGATCCGCTGACGACCGGTGGCACGAACATCGGAGCACCGCTAGGCGCCGGGTCGGACGCGCTTGGCAAGAAGAGCCTGGTTTTGCTCCAGGACAATGTGGAACGCTCCACCGGGTTTGGTAAGGCGTCGAACCAGGAGGTCGTTCGCCACGGAATCGTTCGATGTTTCGAGGACGATGTATTGGACGGATGCGGAGTGCTCGGGGGGTTCGGTGGCGCTCGTCCCGTAGTACGACCGGATCCAGGGGTTCGGAAAGGTGTAGATCTGGTCGCGGTGTGAAAGATGAGGGACGACGTTGTACGTTGCCGACACGCCCGCTCCGGCCGGCACCATGTGGACCATCTTGTCAAGGGTGGCCATCTGGGGATTCGCGGTTAGTGCCCAGATTCCACTCTGATACAACTGGTTGTCGAGCCGCGACGGTGACCACGCGACGTTCGAGGCCAATGCGAAGGCACACACCATGCCGATCTGGAGCCGGCGCAGCCCGGCCCGTCGGACCCGTCCCGCCGCTTCGACGACGGCGAGAAAGATGCCAGCGGCGACAAACGCCCCGTATTGATACCTGATGTCATGCGTGTAGCCCTGATTGTCCGTGACGTTCACGAGCAGGGTGGGAAGAGCCAGGAACAACGTCGCCGGCGCCAGGAGTGCGACCCCGGCCACCGGTACCAGCAACTGCGAGTAGTACTGATAGCGGTCGTGGCTGAACGCCAGGCGCAAGATCCGTGACGGATGGCGCACGGAGTTGTACAGGATCTCGCCCATCGAGTTGCCGAGGGACGAGAACTGGTATGCGAAGAACGGCGCCGCGCTAGGGCTGGCACTGGGCAGAATCACCTCGACGCACAGCAGAAACCACGCCAATGCGGCGACGGCGGTGATGAGCCCTACCCGACGGTGGTGACGAAACGCCAGCAGGATCCCGAGCACGATGATCGGCAGCGCAGCATCCTCCTTGGTGGCCAGCACCAGCACCACGCAGACCCCGTACCAGCGCCAGTGGCCCCGGTCGGCGAGCCAATACGCAAACAGCAGGGCGGGGACACCGAGGTACTCGGGCTGAAAAGGCCACTTCGTCATCCATTCCACGGCCGGGTAGAGAAGCCACGCCAACGGGATCCCGAGGGCGAGCCACGGGTCTCGGAAGCGGTCCCGGGCCAGGAGCCACAATGGGATCGCACTCACAGCGAAGGCAAGCGTCTGCACGATGTAGAGGAAGTGAGGCCCGGCGCCGAGCCAGTAGAACGGCACCAGCAGATAAATGATGGGGTTGACATGGTTGGCCCACATATTGAGGCCACGAATTGTGATGAACGGGTTCAGGTGGTGTGCAGCCAGCCAGATCTCCTGATCGAAGACGCCCATGTCGTAGTCGAAGGTGCCGTAGTGAGACTGCTGGAGCCAAGTCAGATGAGCGAAAACGAGGGTGTACACGAGGATCATCGCCCCGAGGGCAATCTCGGCCCTGAACCAACTTCCGGTCTTGCTCCGGAGTCGCAAATATGCGGGCTGCACCCACGGAGCAAACCCAAAGTCCACCCACGAGTGTTCGACAGATGGCGACGCGTCCCCGTCGTCCCCCGTGCGTGTTTTGGGAATGGTCACCGACGCTCCCGTGCGTAGGCTGCCTGCCCATAGGCTACCCGGCGTGACGACGTACCGACATTGCTCGTCGCAACATTCGGGTGACGTGGACGAGCCCGTCTTTCGGCTGTCCACCTCAGGTCGGCTCGAAGTCTCCAGTCGAAGAAGTAGCGGTTACCGGGTTTGGAGGATCCCGGGGAGGTCCCGCATGTCATCGAAGACGACCGCACCTTCGAGCGAGAGCTGAGAGGCGCTGGTGACACCGCCGGCGAAGGCGAAGACGGCCATTCGGGCCGCCAGACCAGCGGCGACACCCGAGATGCTGTCTTCGATCACCGCGCAGCGCTCAGGCTGGACGCCCATGTGCGTGGCGGCATGAAGGAAAATGTCGGGAGCCGGTTTTCCGTGCTCGACCTCGTCCGCGCTGAAGATGTGCCCTCGGAAGCGATCGAGCCGTCCGGTGATCCCGAGGGTCAATTGCATTCTCTCGTGGCTCCCGCTCGAAGCAACACAGGTCGCGCCGGCGATCTGGTCGAGAGCCTCGACCACGCCTGGAACGGGGACGAGCTCACGCTCGAACACCTCTCGACAGCGAGATTCGAACTCGCCTTCCCAATCGATACGACGACCAAGGTGCTCTTCGATCTCGTGCTGCATATATGACGCCGATCGACCGACGAATCGCTCCACGATGTCCGACTCCGTGAGCGGCCAGCCCAATCCGGAGAGAATCTCTGCTTCGGTGCGGACTACGAGCCTCTCGCTGTCGACGAGGACACCGTCGCAGTCGAAAATCACAAGGTCGAACTGACTCACGATGCGGCGCTCCACCCGGTCGTACTCATCTACGGACCTGTGCCGTCTTCCCGATCTCGAGGTGCCCGACCAGTCGCACGGCGACAGGTTCAGCTGCAGGAGACCCTCGACTATTCAACATGAGCCAGTGGGCCGGCGAGAGACCATCCCACTGATCGGGCGGTACCGGGCAACTCTTGCCACCAAAGTACCGAATAGCCACATTCAATAACTCAGGGTGGTCTGGGGCAATCTCGGGATTGAGCCGACCGTACAGACACAGAGGCACTCTCTGACGCTTCTGGGTCGTGCGGTTGTTCCTGCTCTCCGAGAGGAGCCGTCTACCAAGGATCGCCACCTAAGGCCGGGTGCCACTCCATATCCCAATCACCCTCGACACCCAGGACCCGGAGTTGTCGGTTGGCAATGCGCCAACCTTCCGGATCACGCACGACTGTGTCGTGGTAGTAGCCCCATAGTTGGGGAGTGCCTCCGTCGGTCCGCATGTGCCACGCATAGACGGATGTGCGCACCGAGGCACGATCGGCGTCGTCAAACTTCACCAACACGTTCGCGTTGTGATGGCTGGTGGCAGCAAATCCACCTTCAGGGTGCCCGAACATCTGCCGGAGCCTGGAGCGTGAATGCACTGGCGACGCGATGCCGGGTCCATAGTCAACTATGCAGTCTTCGGTGAAGAGTTCTACAGCGTCGTAGAGTCCGTGATCGACGAAGTAGGAGTACTGATGGACGAGGTCGATGATCTCGTCCTTGTCGATCAGCCGCCCAATCGCCGCCGCGTCAGTCTCCATTCGTCCTCCTGGGTCTCAGTCGTGCCTGCTGAGGTCCGCTTGATTGGCCCGTCATTCGCAAGCGAGCCAGGACAGGTGCATCCTTTTGGAGCCGGGGTGAGGTCGAGGTGAAGCCGTCCAAGGCTCCTCGAAAGATAGGTGGTGCGTACCAACCTTCCTTCTCCCGATTGCACGGCCCATTCCCCTCGGTCCGCTCGGGGACACAACCCGTCTACTGTGCCCGGCTCCTCGGTCCCCTGAGCTTCGTCCGCCAGAAGTGCTCGTAGGGCGAAAGCCTCGGTCATCGTTCACTCCCGAATCCGTGGCGCTGCCCGCGCACCACACTATCTGGACCCTTCCCACATCATGCGATGGGACGTCTCCATCGAGCGCTCCAAGCAGGGTACGCCGATCGCCGACACAGTAAGGTGCCGCCGTGTCGAGTATCTCGCCTTACTCTCGCACTCGGGATGACAGGTGAACGCTCGGCGTGCTGTCATCCTGATTGCCACGGTGGCGGGCGCCGTGGTCGTGGGACTGTTGGCGACCACCTCAACGTCGTCGGCTTCGTCGGCCGCCGACATGTCTCCGGTGAACCTTTCTACACCGGTCGACATGGTCGAGGGCATGGCGCACCAGTCCGCCATCGTTCGCACCGGTGGAGCCAGGATCGAGGTGCTCAGCCCTACCCTCTTACGACTCGAGTACTCCCCCTCGGGAAACTTCGAGAACAGTCCGAGCGTCAATGCCATAGACCGCCGGATGTCGGTCCCGAGATACAGCGCCCATGTGGCGGGAGGCTGGCTCACGGTTCGCACGAGCCAGGCCACGCTGCGCTACAAGGTCGGATCCGGGCCCTTCACCGCCGCCAACACCTCGGTGCGCTTTGCCGACGGCCCAGACGATCTCACCACCGTGCATCCCACCTGGGACTGGGAATGCCCCTTCGACCAGACGTGCCAGGCGGGTTCCGCCGTGCTCGCCGGCGGGGCGACGCTCAGCTACAACACCCAGGGCTACCAGAGCAGCGCTGGCTACGTTGGCAACCTCCTGGGCAAGAGGGCCAGCGCCACGTGGGACATCCTGGGTGCAACTGCGGGACGATCCGAGCTCGCGATCCGCTACGCCAACCCGGCGAGTCCGCATTTCGGGATCACCCCGAGCACGATCGACGTGACGATCAACGGTCATCTCCGCACCACCCTGACGGCGGTGCCGACCGAGAGCGCGCACCCATGGTCGACCCTGACGGCCATGGCGTCGCTCCAGGCGGGCACCAACACCGTCGAGGTGGGGTGCGGCTCGGGCGGCGGCTGCAAGGTAGAGCTCGACACGCTGGCGATCGGACCGGCCGGCGCTCCTACCCCCGGCGTGGTGCAGACCGATCCGCTGGGCGGCTGGGTCCGCGGCTTCGACACCTTCACCTACGAGCCGGTCCAGCCTTGCGCAGCGGGTACGACGGGCGCCACGTGTCAGAACAGTTTCGAGCCGCTGCACACCGGTGGACTGCTCGACCGAGCCGGCTGGAGGTTGTTGGACGACTCCCAGAGCGCGCTGTGGACGTCACAGGGATGGGTCGAACCCCGACAACGAGACGGTGACGTCGAGGACGGATATCTGTTCGTCTATGGCCACAACTACGCGAGCGCGTTGCGCACCTTCACACAGCTGACCGGCTCAGCACCCCTTCTCCCCCGCAACGTCTTCGGGGTCTGGTACTCGGACTACACCCCGTATTCCAGCGCCTATATTCAACATTCGTTGTATCCCGCTTTTCAGAAGAACGATGTACCACTCAACACACTGTCGCTCGACACCGACTGGAAGGCGCCCAACAACTGGGACGGCTGGGAGTGGAATGCCTCGCTCTTCCCCCATCCGAGCGAGTTCTTGCAATGGGCCCACTCCCAGGGCATCGATGTCACGTTGAACGTTCACTCGAGCATCGCCGTCGACGACCCCAAGGTGCAGAGCGCGCAGCGCGTCGCCCGGACGACACTCCCGAAAACCAGCTGCCAGGCCGGCATCTGCAAAGTCTGGGACTGGAGCTCGGTCCTCCAAGCCGAGTCCAATTTCGCCCTCCAGCAGAGCTTTCAAAAGCAAGGAGTGGCGTTCTGGTGGCTGGACTGGTGCTGTGACGCGTCGACCGTCTCGATGCGGGGAGTTACCCCCGACTCGTGGATCGGCCATCTCTACGCCCAGGAGATGGTCAACCAGGGTCAGCGGGGCTTCGTGCTAGCGCGCCTCGGTTCGTCCAACGGCAATCCGCAGCGGGTCTACGCGGCCGGGCCTTGGTCAGACCACACCTCTGCCATCGCCTTCACCGGAGATGCCTGGGGAACCTGGAACACCCTCGCCCAGGAGGCCGCGCTCACGCCGGACGAAGCCACCATCGGCGAGCCTTATGTGAGCGACGACATCGGCAGCTTTCTGGGGGCTCCGCCCGGAACGATCCTCGATGCGGCCGATCTCTATGACCGGTGGGTGCAGCTCGGGACGTTCCAACCCATTCTGCGCCTGCACTCCAACAACGACGATCGGCTGCCGTGGCAGTACCCGCAACCGGTCCGCAGCATTACCGAGGCCTTTCTTCGTCTACGAGTAGCCCTGATCCCGTACACCTACACACTCGCCGCACAGGCACACGCGGACGGCATGCCCATGGCGCAACCCCTCTACCTCGACTTCCCGGAGCAGGCTGCCGCCTACGCACACCCCGAGGAGTACCTCTACGGGTCCGACATGTTGGTGGCACCGGTTACCTCTCCGGGCGATGTCGCCGACGCCACCGTCTGGATCCCCCCGGGCCGCTGGGTCGACTATTTCACCGGGGCTACGTTCACCGGGCCTGTGACCACGACCTTGTCGGTCCCCCTGAGCCGGATGCCGGTATTCGTCCGTGCGGGCGGGATCATCCCTGAGCAGTCCGTGTCGGCCGCCTCCACCACGGCAACGGCCGATAACTTGATCCTCGACGTGTTCCCCGGCTCCGGCGGAAGGTTCAGTCTCTACTCCGACAGCGGAACGGGGCTCGGCTACACCAAGGGCCAGGACGGCCACACGCCGATCACCGACTCTGTCGATTCGGTCGGAGCGACGGGGGCCACCGTCCGCGTGACCATCGGCCCGACCGAGGGGCACTTCCCGGGTCAGGCCAGGGCGCTGGTCTACCGTGTCGAGATGGTGGACGTGTCTCCGCCGTCCCAGGTGACGTTGAACGGACACCCGCTCGGCTCAAAGACGACGGGATCGACTGCTCCCGGCTGGTATTACCAGCCGACGACGGCCACCGTGGTGATCGATACCGCGTCGATACCGATCAATCGGGAGGCCACCGTTGTCGCCACGGGAAGTCGAACGGTAAACCGCTCCGAGCCGGCGTCTCCGCCATCCTGAACCACACCCGCGGAGCTGTTCGGTTCGTGGATCTCCCGTCCGGTCACGTGGTCCGCCGTGGCAACTGAAGACTGACGATGAAACGGGTTCGTCACCTCAGTCCCTGCCACCCTGCCTTCTCCGTCGGGGCTCATAACCAGTCGATCCTCGTCGAAGGCATGAGGCTCTGGCCGTCCGATCCCGGTTTCACGGCGAGGACCTGATGTATGGAGATACCGCCGTCATCGAATCCGATCACGGAGGCTGCCATGTACAACAACCACACCCGGGCGCGGCGAGTACCCACCAGCTCGACAGCCCGGTCCCAGCCGGCTTGCAGATTGAGGACCCAGGCGCGCAGGGTCTTGGCGTAGTGCTCACGCAGTGATTCCACGTCCCGCACTTCGAACCCAACCCGCTCCATGGCCAGGACCACATCGCCGACGTCGAGCAACTCCCCGTCGGGAAACACATAGCGCCCGATAAAGGAGTGACGGCCCAGTTGTGAACCGCCGACACTCGAGATCGCATGATTGAGCAGGCGACCGGTGGGACCAAGCAGTTGATGCAGTACCTCGAAGTACTCCGCCATTCTCGATCGACCTACATGTTCGAACATTCCGATCGAAGAAATGGCGTCGAACGTCTCCCCTGCCAGGTCCCGGTAGTCCTGGACCCTGATCTCCACCTGCCCCTCCAGGCCGGCCTGGCTCACCCGACGCCGAGCCTCGTCTGCTTGAGCAGTGCTCAAGGTGACACCGACGACATTGGCTCCGTAGGAGCGGGCCGCGTGCAGGGCCATCGAACCCCACCCACAGCCCACGTCCAGGAGCGTCATTCCAGGCCTGCGGTGGAGGCCGAGCTTTCGACAGACCAGGTCATGCTTGGCGCCCTGGGCAGCTTCGAGGCTCATGGTGTCCAGCACGAATCGGGCGCATGAGTACGTCAAGCTCGGTCCGAGCACCAGTTCGTAGAACTCGTTTCCGATGTCGTAGTGATGGCTGATCACTTCGGCGTCTCGGCGTTTGGAGTGTCGAATCCCCCGGGGGACAGCCTCTTCATGGGGTCTCTCGGGAGGCGCTCCGATCACGCCGAGACGCTGGGCGGCACGAAGAGCTCGAACGAAGAGGGCAACACCCATATGGAGGTCCCGAGGAGCGGCGTCCCGGAGGCCTCCGAGCACGCCAACGAGGTCGCCCCGGATATCGAGGTCGCCCGAGACATATCCACGGGCCAAGCCGAGCTCTCCCGGAGCCCACAGCAGACGCCGCAGCGCATCCGGTGAGTGCACGACAACCGACCCCACGCCGGAAGCGGGGCCCACGGCGCTGTCGTCCCAGAACTCGAAGCGGACACGGCTCTGTTCGCCCATGATGACGGCGATGATCGGCCGCAGCACCTCGGCGACCGTTGGCTCCCAGGCGGGGCGAGACGATCCAGACGAGTGATCGATCGATTCCGGGCGGGGCGACCAAGTGCCCTGGAACGTCGGGATGGTGGTCCTCTCCTGCGTCGTCATCATGTCCTCACATTCCGAGAACGGCCCACGTCACCTGATCGCAAGCGCATTGCGACAAGAGGGTCGGTGGTCAACCTCGGCTCGTCGTCTACGACCACTCGGCGATGATCCCGTATACCCGCTGGGGTGGACCTGAACCACGAGCCGCGTGGCCTCCATCACCTTCCTGTGAGGCTCGTCGCTCCACCCCAATTTCACAACCGAGGGCGGGGCGGTTCCATTCCCGAGAACGTCCGGCCTCGAAGACGACGCCTTCCAGAGGCACGCCCGAACGGCAAGGACGGGTGCCCGGCGGGGCGCGGGCCGGCGTGTCCGAGATCACCCTCGACGCGTCTCTGGTTGCCTGATCGATCCGACCCCATAGCCGGGCCGAGGCCCGTCTCGGGAGCGTCTGGTGCGTGGACTACCGACGTCGAAGCAACCCGCGAGCCCAACTGGAGGCGTCCACACCCATTCCAGTCTGCGTTTGTGGCCGTCGCTAATATCTCGGGAGATGCAGGGGGCTGCGGGAGACGGTGCGGAGACATTTGGGTCCGTGTCGCTCCACCGCTTGGGTCAGTGAGCCGAAGGTAGCGCTTGGTGAGCGCCCTTCCGAGCCTCCACAGCGATGGCGGAAAGACACTGCGCGTCCGTGAGTTGAGCGTGGGATTCGGGGGGGTCGTCGCCCTCGACGACGTCTCGATGACTGCGGCTCAGGGGGAGATCGTGGGTGTCATCGGACCCAACGGTGCAGGCAAGACCACCCTGTTCAACGTCATCTGCGGATTCGTCCACGCCAGCACCGGGGTCATCACCTATGACGGGTCGTCGTTGCTGGAACACCACCATCCCCACGATCTGACCAAGCGCGGGATCGCCCGAACCCTTCAAGGCGTCGGGCTCTACGGGGGTCTCACGGTCCTCGAAAACGTGATGGTCGGCGCGCAGAATCGACTGCGTTGCGATATCGGGTCTGCGTTGCTAGGTCTTTGGCGCTCGAGTCGCGAAGAGCGAAACGTCGGCGCGCAGGCCCGTGTGCTACTCGAAGAACTCGGTGTCGCAACCTATGCACGACAGTTCCCCGCGACGCTTCCCTATTCCATTCAGAAGCGGACGGCACTCGCTCGTGCTCTCATGGCGGAACCAAGCCTCCTTCTGCTGGACGAGCCTGCCAGTGGCCTGTCGAATGACGAGATGGAAGAACTGGGCGCGATGATCCGGAGCCTGAGCCCCCGGATGGGCGTCCTCCTCGTCGAGCATCACATGGACCTCGTCATGTCGGTGTGCGACCGACTGGTTGTCCTGAATTTCGGCCAGGTCATCGCCGACGGGACTCCCGAGTCCGTTCGATCGAATCCCGAGGTCGCCACCGCCTACCTGGGGGACGAGGTCCAAGGGTCGCCTCCCTCCTCCCCGAGCTCTGACCGTGCTTGAGATCCAGGAGCTCTCGGTGTCGTACGGGGCGATCGAAGCGCTCAGGTCGGTGACCTTGACGGCTCGGCCCGGCGCGATCACCGCAATCCTGGGCGCCAATGGGGCCGGGAAGACGACGCTCCTCCGCACCATCAGCGGATTGGTCAAGCCGCGCGCCGGAACAGTCCGGTTCTCGGGACACGAGCTCCTCGGAAGAGCCGTCGAAGACATTGCTCGGCAAGGCGTCGCCCACGTCCCCGAGGGACGTGGGGTCATCGCCGAATTGACGGTGGAGGAGAACCTCCGGCTGGCGACGCTGTGGAGCATGGGCCGTCGAGAGCGTCAAGGTGCGATCGAGGCGACGTTCGAGCTCTTTCCCCGACTCAGCGGGTTTCGTCGACGTCATGCGTCCACGCTCTCGGGCGGCGAACGCCAGATGTTGGTGATCGGCCGCGCCCTGATCTCGCGCCCGCGGCTCCTCCTGCTCGACGAGCCGTCGTTGGGTTTGGCGCCGCTCGTGACCGCACAGCTCATGGTCCTCCTCCGAGACCAAACCGAAGGAACGGACATGACCGTGGTCCTGGTGGAGCAGAACGCGCGCAGCGCGCTTTCGGTCTCTCAGCACGCGGTGGTGCTCAATCTGGGCGAGGTGGTGGTGAGCGACGATGCGGCGACGATCGCCGCTGACAGCGGGCTCCGACACCACTACCTCGGGTTCTAGGCGCGGAGCATGGGTCTCTTTGTCAACATCACGCTCGACGGCCTCGCCAACGGGATGATCTTCGCGGCGTTGGCTCTGGCGCTGGTCCTGATCTTCCGCGCCACGCGGATCGTCAACTTCGCCCAAGGAGCCATGGGGATGATCACCACGTTCATCGCCTCGAGCCTTCTCGGTCGTGGCGTCGCGTATTGGTGGGCGTTCCTGGCTGTCCTTGCGATCGGGTTCGTACTGGGGGCGCTCGTCGAACGCGTGCTCATTCGGCCGCTACAGGGGAAGTCGGAGCTCAATCCTGTGATCGTGACGATTGGGTTGCTCGTCGTTCTGGAGGGAGTTGCCGGCACGATCTACGGCAACTCGAGTCGAGGTTTCCCCGCTGCGTACTCCCAGAGCGGGCTTACTGTGGGCCATACCAAGATCGCCTTCTCGCATTTCGACGTCTTCATCCTGGTGTCGGTTCTCGTGTTGATGATCGCCACCCTGGTGCTCTTCCGGGCGACCTCGCTCGGGCTCCGCATGCGAGCATCCGCCTTCTCCGGGGAGATCTCGAGACTTCTGGGCGTCCGCGTCGGGTTGTTGCTGACCCTCGGCTGGGCCCTGGCCGGCGTGGCCGGGTCATTGGCCGGTCTGCTCGTTGCGCCCACAAGCTCCTTCAGCCCGTATTTCATGGACCTCGTGCTGGTCTACGCCTTTACCGCCGCGGTGATCGGAGGGCTCGAGAGTCCTGTCGGTGCTCTGATCGGCGGGCTCATCACGGGACTGTCGATCTCGTACGTGGGTGGGTACCTGGGCTCGGGCCTTCAGCCCCTCGGCGCCCTGGTTCTGCTCATGGTGGCGCTCATGGCCAGGCCGGAAGGGATCTTCGCCCGCCCGCCCGCCCGGAGGGTGTGATGACACCGCCGGCCGTCCCGGGACTCGCGCTCGGTCGAGCGCGATGGTTCCGCCGTCTCCGGCTGCCGACCCAGCCGCTTGCCCGCCACATGATCCTGGCGCTGTGCGGCGCCGCCGTCCTGTACGTCGTCACCTCGTCGTTGAGCCCTTACAACGATTTCGAAGTCGGCGAGATCGCCTTATACGTGATCGCCCTGTCCGGCTTGAGCCTCCTGACGGGGGTGAACGGTCAGATCTCGCTCGGTCATGGCGCCTTCATGGCGGTCGGCGCCTACGCGACTGCCCTGCTCATGACCCATACCCATCTCAACTTCCTCCTCGAGTTGCTGGCGTCGATCGGCGCCGCCGCGATCTTGGGGCTGGTCATCGGGATCCCGGCCACCCGGCTGAAAGGCCCGTACCTGGCGGGGATGACCTTGCTCCTCGCACTGGCCCTTCCGCCCATCGCCGATAAGTGGAGCACCACGTTCGGTGGTGACCAGGGACTGACCACCACCGTGCCGGCTGCGCCGGGGACAACGAATCCCGAAGAGTGGCTGGCTTGGATCCAGATCATGGGTGCCCTGATCGTCGTCGTCCTGTTGGCCAATCTCCTCCGGAGTCGCTTTGGGCGCACGTTTCGAGCGGTACGTGACGATGAGATAGCGGCATCTCTCGCCGGGATCCATGTGGCGCGGACCAAGGTCATCGCGTTCGTGATCAGCGCCGGCTGCGCCGGGCTGGCGGGCGCCTTCTTGGGGCTGTCCACCGGGGTGGTCAACACGGGGGAATTCCCCCTCACTCTTTCCATCCAGTTGCTGGCCGCCATGGTGCTCGGGGGAACGGGCACGCTCATGGGCATGTGGTGGGGAGCGGTCCTCCTGGTGTATCTCCCGCAGTGGTCGACATCGCTCTCCGGTGATTTCAACCTCGGGAGCGGAGCCAGCGCCTATCTCGCCACCATCATCTTCGGCGTCGTCTTGATCGTCGCCATGATCGCAGCCCCCACCGGCATCCAAGGAGGCCTACGGTGGGCGTGGGGAAGGATCTCGGTCTTCGGTTCCAGGCTGGGCGTCAGCACGCCCTCGGTGTCCGAGGGGCCGGGCGCAACGTTGCACGGTCCCGATCAGGTGAGAAATAGCGGCTAGTCGTGAAATACGCCATGAGAAAAGGAGAAGCGATGAGACAGAGCAGTCACACCTCCATTGGCCGGGCGCTCGTGACCGGTGCCCTCGGGGTCACGCTGGGAGCCACCTTGCTGGCTGCTTGCAGCTCGTCGCCCAAGGCGACGACGACGACCACGGCCAATGTCCCGGGCGTCACCGCCACCAGCATCAGCATCGGGGCAACGGTGCCGCTCACGGGACCGGCCGCGCCCGGGTACGACGAGATCGCCCCGGCCATGGACGCCGTGTTCGGCTGGGTCAACGCGCATGGAGGAGTCGATGGACGCAAGATCAACTACACCTACCTCGACGACGGGTACAACCCTGCGAATACGGCCACGCTGACCCGCAAGCTCGTGCTCCAGGACAACATATTCGCCGATATCGGTTCGCTCGGAACTCCCACCCAAGCCGCGGTCCAAGGGTTCTTGAACACGCAGAAGGTCCCCCAGCTCTTCATCGAATCGGGGTGCAACTGCTGGAGTGATCCCACGTATCCGTACAGCTCGGGATGGCAACCTCCGTACACGGTAGAAGGCAAGATCCTCGGGAGCTACATCAAGGCCAACTTCGCGGGAAAGAAGGTTGGATATCTGTACCAGGGTGACGAGTTCGGCAACGACTTCGTCAAGGGCCTCGACATGGAGATCCCCTCGGCGTCGGTCGTCTCCCGTCAGAGCTATGACGCCGCCACGCTGGCCGGTCCCCTGTCCAACCAGATCGCCGCACTCAAAGCGGCCGGGGCGCAGGTCGTCGCCATGGCCACGATCCCGGCGGCAACGGCGCTGGCGATGCTTCCTGCGGCGGCCATCGGGTACTTCCCGCAGTACGTCATCTCGAACGTCGGCGCCGACACTCCGACCGTCGGGCCACTGCTTTCCTCGTTCACCTCGAAGGGTGGGGGAAGCGCGGCACAGGCCAAGGCGGCGACCGGCCTCTTGAACGGGGTGATCACCGACGCGTACTTCGCGCCCGAGGCAGACGTGTCCAATCCGTGGGTCCAGGTCGAGAAGAAGCTCCTTCAGGACTACGCACCCAGCCTCTATGCCAAGTCCGGCCTCGACGGCAATACCCAGTACGGCATTGCCCTGGCCTACACCTTCGTGCAGGCCCTGCAAGCCGCCGGGAAGAACCTGACACGGGCAGGGCTGGTGGCGGCCATCGCCGCCCACGGCAAGAACTTCGTCACCCCGGGATTCGTTCCCCTGTCGTATTCGAGCACCGTGCACTTCGGATTCCAGGGGTCCGAGGTCATCAAGCTCAGCAGCACGGCTCCGCCCGCCGTGACGCCCACGGGGAGCTGGATCGGCAGCACCCCGGTGACACCGGTCGAGGTGACCGACATCGGATCGGCCCCGGTCACGAAGTACACGGGAAGCACGTCGACACCACCCACGAGCCTGGTGTCGACCTCGTAACCGGCCCCGCCTTGGAGTAGCCGTTTGCGTGTCGCCGATGGCGGAGGTCTCACCACCTCCGCCATCGGCGCGCCACGGCTCATGACATTCGCTCGAGCCCCGGACTTCGGCTCCACCTACCGACCCAATCAGGGCACCTGCAGGCGCTCCTTGAAGAAGGCGAGGACCTGGTCCAGAGCGCCCCGGCTCGCTGTCCCGTCGCGATCGTCGAGGTGCTCGGTCAGCACCGAATGGGCGTTCTTCGGATGCCCATGCGGGTTGCCTGCCGACGAATCGAGCTCCACGGCGATGAAGCCGTCACCCAGCTCCCTGCGCAGCGTGTCGAACCGGGCCGCGAAACAGAAGGGGTCGTGGGTGAACCGCAACCCGAGCACGCACGCTCCCTCGGCGACCCGGGTCTTCACCTTGGCAAGGTCGGAATCGGAGATCCCGATGTCGGCCTTGTGCCTCTTCGAGATCGGGAAGGGCAAGGATGGCTGGCTCAAGACGGGCGCCACCACGACGTCGTCGACCATCATCGCCAACGCGAACCCACCCGTGAAGCACATGCCGACCGCCCCCACCCCCGGGCCTCCGCACCGCTCGTGCTCGTGGGCTGCGATCGCTCGAAGCCAGACGGTGACCGGGCTGGTCTTCTTGAGGGCCCACACCGAGAACTCCCGAGAGACACACGCCGGGCCGAGGGACCGAAGGGCGGTGGAGACCGACGACGGCGCGCCGGGAACGCCGAAGAGGTGCGGGAGGACAGCCGTGCATCCGAGGGCCGCCACTTTGCGACCGAAGTCGGCGACGGCGGGCGTGATCCCAGGCATCTCCGCGATAACGATCACGGCCGGCCCCGATCCCAGACGGTAGACATCCCGCGTCTTGCCCTGAGCGCTGAATTGCTCCTTGGTGAAGTCGTCCAAGACATTCATCACACGTGGCGCTCCGATCGAGGGTCGGCGAGTCCGTTGGTCATGCGGCTGAGGAGCTTAACGTTTGGCGCGCCGTGCTCACGGCGACACGACATCCGGTGATCGCCTCGGTCCTACGCCATCCACCTGATGAGGTGGTTGCCCGCGCCCAGGTCGCTGACCACGATGCGACGGCTTCTGTCGTCCCAATGGACATCGGTGCTGCCTCCTCCGTTCTTCCACACCCGATGGCCGTCGACGAGCACAGACCCGTGGTCAGGGACCGGCAAGTCAACCGCACCGGTGGTGCCGGTGGGAGCAGACACGGCAACGGAGTAGCCGCGTCGCGCCTGCGCCGGGCCGTTCCACCGCCACCACGCCGAGAGCGATCCTTCAGGAGTGGGGACCCGTCCCTGGGCCCAGGTCAGGGTCCCGCCATGAGGCTCGATCCTCCAGGACTTGAAACCGGGAGTCACAGGTTCGACACCGAGGACGTATTGCTGCAACAACGCACCGACACCCGACGCCCATCGGTGCACCACCGAGTCGTGTTGGGAACCGAGCTCGTAGGCTGGTGTCCCGTCATAGCGAGAAGCCTCGTAGAACGTCGACGGTCCGAGGCGCAACATCGTGCCCCAGGCGCGGTCGATCAGATCGATGCCCGCCGCATCCTCACCGGCTGTGAAGTCGGCCTGCACCTCGAACGCCTCGGCCCAGGGCACGAGGCTGTAGTTGTAGTTGTACTGCTTGGAGAAGTCGTCGGGATCGGACCCCATGCCCCACTCCCAGCCCCACTGCGTGTACGGAGCGCTCCAGTCGGCGACGTCGAGGTCGGAGTCCCCGGGGAGGAACGGCCGGTCGAAGTCTGTCGAGCCGGCGGGATTCGTCGCGCCCCATGTCCCCGTCGTGGCCCAATTGAAGATCCGGTCGTTGTGGCTGTGCAGGTAGGCGAGAATGCGCTGCGATTGTCCCACCGTGGCGAGGCCGTACATCACGGCCATGGAGTTCCCCGCCTCGTCGACATGTGTCGACCCCACGTAGTCGACGAAGGCGCCTTTGGTGGGACTCCAGAGGTAGCGGTTCACCGCCTTTTGAAGCAGGTCGGCCTTGTGCCGGTACATGGCGGCGGCGCTCGCCTGATCTCGGGCGTCGGCCAACCCGGCCATGCCCAAGAAGCCCGCGTAGTCCCACAACTCGTTCTCCAGAGACTCGTCGTCGGGTTTCGCTGGGTTCTGAGGGCTCGGGGGCACGGGGAGGACGTTGCTCCGGTACAACCCGTCGGGCTGAGCTTGAGCGAAGACCACGGAGGTCTCGTGCGTCACGAGCCCTGAATAGAACCGCGTCAGGATCGACGGGTCCGCGAAGAACGTGTACAGGGCCGCGAGGTCGCGTTCGGTGAACCCGTTCTGGTCTGGGACGTCGTCAGAAGAGGAAACGACGAATGTCCCCGGGGCAGTCTGGGCGGCTTCGTACGAGCGCATCGCCACCGGCAGAGCGAGACGACCGAATGCGTAGTACGCGGTGTCGTCGGCCGAAGCGTCGTACCACAGCCACAGGGAGCGGTCGCGCTCCGGACCATCGAAGAATTCGTACCCGACATCGGTCGACGTCGTCATCATCGACAACTGCATGGTCGAGGCGGCCGAGTACCAGATGCGCGTGAGCTCGGGGTCCGAGGAGAGGAATGCCCCGGGCAACTTGCCACCGGGGATGGACTGCGTGGCCGGGGGACGACTCGGATCTGATTCGAACCGAAATCCGACCACGTCGATGGGCACATGAGCAGGGAGCTCCACGAACCTCGCCACGTACCACTGCCCGTTGGACAGAGTGAGCTCGCCTGTCTCCCCCGGGCTCATCGTCCGGAAGAAGCCCGGAAAGTCGCTGACCGGGTCCGCCGTCGCCCCCGGTCGGGTGTAGACACCGGCGACGACATGACCGAAGTCCACGATGGTCGGCTTCGGCAGTGTCACCGTCCTGCCGTCCTTCGCACGCAGCGCGGCCACGATCGATGCCGAGTCCGGGAGCGGCTTCCCCGTGGCGTCGACCGCCGCGACGGGGGTCACGAGCCGGCCGGGAACCTCCGACAGCGATGTCTGGTCGATGTAGTGACGCTCGGTCGTCCCGGCTTGCTGCGCCGGCGATTCGGGCAGCACCACGCTGGGCCCGGAATTCGTCAGGGCGAACACCGCCAGCCCGCAAACGACGATGAGACCGATCAGGACCAGGCCGAAGCCTCCCAAGAGGCGACGCGTGGGACGACGCACGCTATCGATCGGACAGATCGGTCCGTCGATACGGGGTCATGTCCATCCCGGGATAGCGAAGGGCGACGTCGGCCAGTGTCTGCTCGTTCCAATAGGGGTCACCGGGCCTCGGGAACCCGAAGAGGTCGCGCTCACGGACGCTGCAGCGCGGCATGAGCTTGGCCCACCGCTGGGGAGACTGCTTCGGCCATGCCATCTTTCCGCCCCATGTCGTTCCCCTGGCCTGGTAGTCGACCAGCAACGAAAAGCGGGAGCGACCCGCCCCCGTCAGGTCCGAGCCCCGGTGGAGGATGTCGGTTCGGTACACGAGCAGGCTCCCGGCCGGCCCCGTGGCGGACACCTCCTCGTCGGCCAATGCCCCGAATTCGATATAGAGCGGCGTGAACGGGACGCTCTTGCCACGGTCGTAGGGAACGATGCGGGTCGGGCCATCGACCTCGGTGACATCGGAGAGGAAGATGAAGGTGGTCAACTGCTGGTACCCGCCGTCGAGGCGCGGCACCACCAGGCTGTGGCTGCCGTAGTCACGGTGCAGGGGCTGGTCGTAATTGCTGGCCCCCGAGTACTTGGCCCACAGCTCGGCCTTGTAGAGATGCAACTGGACGGACCCGAGGTAGCGCTCGGCCGCGTCGACGAGGTCCGGATGAAAGGCCAGGCGGTTGAGGTCCCACGACCGGTAGGGATACTCCTCGACGCCGGCGAACTGTCCGGCCGCATAGTGCGCGTACCCGGCAGGATCGGCGAAGAAGTCGTCAGGCGTGGGGAAATGCAACCACAGGGCCTGTTGTGCCGCCTTCAACTCGTCCGGACTGAGGAATCCCTCCATGAGCGCGAACCCCCGCTCACGGACCTCATCGAGCGTTGCGTCAGGGACCCGCACGACTCCGCACAGTACGCCAGCGGGCCGTTGACCGCCCTTCGGCCCACGCGCTGTCGGTGACCTGAGCGCATACGCTGCGGACGTGCGAGCCGTGCAGTTCGACATGGTCGATCCCAGCTTCCCGGTCTCTCTCGTCGACGTGCCCGACCCCGAGCTTCCCGGAGCGGCTTGGGCCCGCGTGGCGGTGACCACCGGCGGGATCTGTGGCAGTGACCTCCATCTGTTCGCCCACAACACCGGACCCTCCCCCACCTTGGTCTCGATGGGTTCGTTCCCCTTTCTGCTGGGTCACGAGATCGCCGGCAACGTCATCGAAGCGGGCCCGGAGTGTCGATATCAGGTGGGGACCAGGGTGGCTCTCGATCCATGTCTTCCCTGCGCGGTGCGCGGGATCGATCCACCGTGCGCGAACTGTGCGCGGGGATGGACCTCGTCGTGTCTCAACCTCGACAGCCGTGTCCTCACCAGCGGCCGCACGCTCGGGTTCACATCGGGCCTCGGTGGGGGGTGGGGCGATCAGGCACTTGCCCATACGTCGATGCTGCACGCGATCCCCGACTCGGTTCCCGACCGGGGCGCCAGCCTGTACGAACCTGTCTCGATCGCCTGCCACGGACTCCTGCGGGCGGCGCCCGACGACGGACAGCCCGTGCTCGTCGTCGGCGCCGGCGTGCTGGGCCTCGCGACCCTGGCGGCGCTGAAAGGCCTCTTCCCCCGGTGTCCTGTCACCGTGCTCGCCCGTCACTCCCACCAGGCCGACGCCGCTCGCGCCTGCGGGGCCGATCACGTCGTGCGGATTACGGACGACAGCGCCCATTTCGAGGAGCTGGCGCAGCTGGCCGGCGGTCGGGTCGTCGGCCGCAAGGCCGACGTCATGCTCATGGGCGGCTTTCCCTACGTCGTCGAGGCCGTCGGTGCGCCCCGGTCGGTCACCGAAGCCCTGCGGGCGGTGGCTCACCGGGGAACGGTCCTCCTCCTCGGCGCGGCCGGCGTCAGCGAGGTCGACCTGACCCCGATCTGGTACAAGGAGGCCGCGCTGGTCGGCTCGATCGACCACACCATCGACTCCCACGACGCTCCCGGTCTCGCCGGTGGTCCTGACCGGCACTCGGTGGACCGCGCCCTCGATGTCCTGGCCGTGGGACTGCTCCCCCACGAGGTCGTCGTGACCCACGAATTCCCGTTGGAGGAATACCGCCTGGCGGTTGAAACCGCCATCGATCGGGGCAACTCCCACGCCATCAAGGTCGTCTTCCGTCCCTAGCTGGGACACGAATCGGGCCTGGCGTGCCGCCCGGCGCCGGCTGCTCGAGCGCCGGTCCGAGGGTGTTCGTTGTGTACGACAACAGTTGTTGGAGCCAAGACGCCGCACCGGGTCAAGGTCCAGTGTCAGACGGTCGACCTCTATGAGGTGGGCGACTCAGGCACCAGGCAGGACCTGGCAAATTCGATGGTCGGGGCTCTGCTCGCCGTGGTGCACCAGGCGGGCGGCGACACGACGGTCTCTGAGGTGCTGTCCCGAGCCGGCGAGCTGCGATCGGCGGCCGATCTCCGACGACCCGACGGATGGAGCTCGTACGAGCAGGGGCTCGCCCTCTTCCAAGCGGCAGCTGACGTCCTCTCCGATGCCGACATCGGACGCAAAGCCGGCGTGGAGGTGTTTCGCCAGTACGCGGGCACCGAGGTGTTGGCACTCCTGCGGTCGATCGGATCCCCCGCTGAGATGCTGCGCGCCTACCCGGCCATCTCGGCCAAACAGTCGACGATCACGCGGGCCGAGATCGTCGAGGTCGAGGAGACGCACGGCCTGATCAGTGTCGTGACACCCGACCACATTCGGGACCGGCTCTTCTGTGGCTACACCATGGGTGCCCTGTCGCAATTCCCCGTGTTGTTCGGGATGGAGCCCGCCGAGGTCGAGGAGCTCGAATGCCAAACGCGGGGCGATCCTCGGTGTCTGGTCCGCGTGGGCTGGGACCCGACGTCGTCGGTCGAGGCCAGCCTCGAGCGCGAGGTGGTCGTTCTGCGGGAGCAGGCTCGCGTGCTGACGAAACGATTCGAGTCGCTGGAGTCGGTGGCCAAGGAGCTCGCCTCCACCCGTGACGTGAACTCGATGCTCGAGACGATCACCCGTCGCGCCGGTGTGGCGGTGCGAGCTCCCCGGTACCTGCTCGTGGCCCAGCTCCCCGGCGACGTCGGGCCCAGGATCCATCACGTGGGCTTCGCCGAGGATGAAGCGGAGGCGGCCGCACACGAGGTCCTGCGCTCGGACTCCGACACCAGCGACCCCTCGCGCCTGGTGGTCGACATCGAGTCCACCCGTGGCCACTTCGGGCGGCTCGCCGCCTTCTTCCCCGAGCACTATCACTTCTTGCCCCAGGAACGTTCGCTCTTGATGGCCTACGCCGGACACGCCGCCGCTGCTCTCGACACCGCCGCTGCTCTGGACGAATCACGTGACCGCAACACCACACTGAGCGCCCTGCTGGCCCTCGGCAAGGCGTTGGCGGAACGGGCCACCCGCATCGAAGTGGCGGAACGCCTCGCAGACGCGGTCCCGGCCATCGCGGGTCGTGACGAGGCACACGTTCTGTTGTGGGATCCCGGCGACGCCCTGCTCGCCCGCGTGGCGTCCGCGTCGCAGGGTTCCTTTGACGACGGGGAACAGGGGCCTGGCGCCGTACGGAACGCCGCCGTGGAGGGCCGACTCCTCGAGATGGCCATGCCGACACCGGTGACGGCCACATCGGATCCGGTCTTGTCCTCCATCTTGACGATCACGGGGCTCACGTCGGGCGTCATCGTCCCGATCACGGCCCGCAACACCCTCTTCGGCGCGCTCGTGGTCGGCTCCGACGGCCACAACGTGAGGTCCGACGGCGCTCTGTGGGAGCGCCTGAGCGGTGCCGCCAGCCTCGCTGCCACCGCCCTCGACGGAGTGGCGCTGCTCGAAGAGGTACGCCATCAAGCTCTTCATGATCCGGTCACCGATCTTGCCAACTCGCGGTTGTTCGAGGACAGGGTGACGCAATCGTTGTCCATCTCACGCCGGAGCGGGGCCAAGCTCGCACTGCTCTTCGTCGATCTCGACCGGTTCAAGTTCGTCAACGACAACCACGGCCACAAGGTGGGCGACGAACTGCTCCGTGCCGTCGCACAGCGACTGCTCGAGAAGGTCCGCGAGGAGGACACCGTGGCCCGGATCGGTGGCGACGAGTTCGGCATTCTTCTCCAACAGGTCGCCCGGAGCAGCGACGCAGAGGGCGTCGCGGCTCTGATCGTGACGGCCCTCGGGGAGCCATTCTCCGTCCGGGATCTCACCCTGCGCATCGGTGCCAGCGTCGGGATAACCGTCTTCCCTGAGCGTGGCGACACCTACGACTCTGTCGTGTCCCGCGCCGACAGCGCCATGTACCAGGCCAAAGCGGATGGCCGGGGCCGGTTCAAGACATATGGGCCGGCCCCGAGCGTGGCCGTTCGTCGCGCCCAGGCGTAGCATCCACGGACAAGGACCTCGGCTGGCATACAGCGGTCTCCGAGACGCTACGGCGCGCCACTCCCGTAGGGTCGGGTCAAGATCTCGAGGAGATGCCCGTCGGGATCGGCGAAGTACACCCCGCGTCCACCATCGTGCCGGTTGATCTCACCGGGTCGGCTCATTGCCGGGTCAGCCCAGTAGTCGGACCTCAGCGCGGCGATGCGGCCGAAGATCTCGTCGAAGTCGTCCTCGGCCACGAGAAACGCATAGTGCTGTGACACGACCGCACCGTCGATCTCGTGGAAGTCGAGCGACACCCCGTTGTCCGCCTCGACGACGAGAAACGGCCCGAAGCGCGTCGGAGGTGCGAGGCCCAAGGTGTCAGCCAGGAAGGTGGCCGAGACCTGTTGGTCGCGGCACCAGACGATGGTGTGGTTGAGCCGGACGTTCATGGTGTGCGGGCCTCCGAGAGCCGTCAGCCTGCCTGAGCCTCTTCCACGGTGAGCTCAGCGGCGGGGTCTGCTTCGAGTCGATCATCGGGAATGGGAGCCCCGCTTCGGACGGACCGGCCGAACGTCCCGTCCTCGATGCGGCGCTCGGCCCGATCGAGTGCGGCCAGTCGCTCGCGCAAGCCCGCCGCAACCGCGTCGTCGACCTCCTCGGCGGTGAGCCGCTCGGCCGGGTCAGCGAGGTCGCCTGGCTCGTTGGCGGCGGCCCTGTCCTCCTGACCCGCCCCGGCCGTCTGGCGAAGCAATTCCTCGACTCGGGACCGCTCCGTCCGCACCAGCACCCGAGCGTGATCTGCGTCCATCATCCCTCCTGGGTTCGAAGGCCACCGAACCAACCTGTCACACGGTTCCAGGCTCGCCGGCAGCCTTGAGCACGGGGTCGGCTCCAGACTCACCGGCTTCCTCCTGCACCCCTGGTCGGAGACCGAGGAAGGCCACGACGGCGGCGGCGGTCATGATAATCGCCATGATGTGAAGCGCACTGCGGGTCGCGTAGGCGGAGTCGACCTGCACGAAATGCGGTATCGAAGCGATGCTCCCACTGCCGCTCTGCGCCTCGTGGCGCCGGCAACGGTCATCTGGATCCGCTCCTGTTGTTCACTACCTCAAGCCTTGCGGCGGCTCAGACGCCCCCTTTACCGAGCAACCGCAGCGTCGGTCAAGGCATCGATGCCGGCAAGTCTGCCAGCCAAGGCGTCACTGAAGCGATAGCGATCTGCGAGAGCGCTCGGGCTCGTGTAACTGACCTTCGTCTCCCCTCCCTGGTCCCACACCAACACTTTGAGCGGCAGATCGAGTGCAGCGAGCGGCGCCGCAACCATGACGGGAGTTCCGGCTTCGGGGCTCCCGAAGATGATCAGCTTTGTTTCTCGGAGTTCGAGTCCTGCCGCCTTCGCCTCTCCGCTGTGGTCGACAACGGCGAACAGCTTCAACCCCTTCGCTCCCAGCAGCTCCACCACCCGAGCCACGGTGTCGGACACAGACCGGGGGCTCACCTTCGAGACCACTCCTGTCGCACCGTCCCCGCCAACATCGGTCATGGCTCTCCTTGGGTCTCCCCTGGGCTCTTCGCCCGGAATGCCGTCAGCCTGCCCCAGATGGTCGAGACCCGCTCCTCGTGCACAGGGGGTTCCTGCTGGCCCGCTGGACAGCGCCGATAGCTATAACCGGCGCCGGTGGATCACCGGGAAGGCAAACCACAGCCCGAAGAAACAGAGAAGCGTCGCTCCGGCGGTTACCGGAACCGGCACACCGCGCTCGACGAAGCCGACAACGAGGAGGAGGGCGGCGGAGATAGCGAGTCCCACTGCGCCGAGACCCAGGAGAGCCAGGGCATTCGCCACCCGGAGCAGTCGGCCCTTTTCGTGACGTCGAAAGACGAGCCGGTGATACGCGACGGGTCCACACAGCAGCGCCGTCGACAGAGCGGCGAGCAGCAGGCTGGCGACATAGAGCTCCCGCTGCCCATGACCGGGCTTTACTAAGCGGACGCTGAAGGGCAGTGACAGGAGAAATCCGAAGAGCACTTGCACCCCGAGACCGGCGACACGGAGCTCCTGTAGCAGCTCGGCGAGGTTGCGGTCGTCTCGTTCGGCCTCTGATTCTTCGCGTCCGGGATCGTCGCTTGCCTGGGCGGCTTCGTCCGGGTTGAGGGTCAACGCAACTCACCTGAGCTTCCGGGCACGGCCTTCGTCAAAGAAACGTCGCCGGGCTAGCGGTCCACAGCCTTCTCGAGCTCGGCCTTCGACATCTTGGACCGGCCTGCAACGCCTCGACGTCGCGCCTCCTCGTAGAGCTGGTCGCGGGTGCGACCACCTGGTCCGCGATGCGATCTCAGGCCACCGCGTCGTCCTGACGAGATGTCTTCGACCGACGTGCGACTCGATCGCTGCGACTCTCCGGCGCGGGCCCGTGCCTTGTTCACGGTCCGAGCCGCGATCTCCTCCGCCTCGCCCTCGGAGTCTCCTCGCTCGAGAAGACCCTCCTTGATGTGGTCGAACTGGCGGTCGCGTTTCTTGCTCCACGCTCCTTGCGGCATCGTTGCCCTCCTTTGGGTGCCACGGTGACATACCCCGCCCGGGCCCGGAATCAACATCAACGCGACGCGCACCCGTCTGCCGGAGATGCCTGTTGTCTCAAACCCGCCCATTGGGTAGAACCGGGCGATGAACCCGATAGAGAAGGTCGTCCACCGAGTCGATCGGTTTCAGCAACGGCATCTCGTCCCCTCCTTCGTCTTCGGCGTCATCAAGAAGTTCGGCGACGACTCGGCGGGCACGCTCGCTGCACTCATCGCCTACTACGGCTTCCTGTCGCTCTTCCCCCTGCTGCTCGTTCTCACCACGCTCCTCGGGCTCTTCTTTTCCCACGATGCCGCTCTGCAGCAGCGGATCCTGGACTCTGCCGTGAGCCAGTTCCCCATCGTGGGGAACCAGCTGTCGGGACACCATGGGGTGAGCTCGCTGCGCGCGGGGAGCGGGGTCGGTCTCGCCGTCGGCCTCGTCGGCCTGGTGTGGGGATCGTTCGGCGTGAGCCAGGCAGCACAACGCGCCATGGCCGAGGTATGGAACGTGCCCGGCGTCATCCGCCCCGGGTTTCTCCCGCGGTTGGGCCGAAGCGTGGAATTCCTCGCCATCCTCGCCCTGGACGTGGTGCTCACGACATTCCTCGCCGGCAAAGTCACGCTCGGCCACGGGCCCGTGTGGTCACAGGCCCTCACCGCGATCCTCGGTCTGGCCATCAGCGTGATGCTCTACGTGCTCGGCTTCCGTGTGCTGACCCCGAAGACGATCAAGACCAATTGCCTGATCCCGGGAGCGATCCTGGCCGGCGTGGGGTGGACGGTCCTTCAGTACGCGGGGACACTCCTCATCGGTCACACACTGCGGCACGCGAGTCAGGTGTACGGATACTTCGGCAGCGTCCTGGGCTTGATCTCTTTCCTGTACCTGGCGGCGGAGCTCACCGTCTACGCGGCGGAGGTGAATGTGGTGCGGATGAGAAAGCTCTATCCCCGGAGCATCGCACCACCTCCGCTCACGCCTGCCGACCGGGCTGTCCTCAGTGCCATCGCCCAGCAAGGTGAACGGCGCCCCGAACAGCGGGTCCACGTCGAGTACCCGCCCGCGTCAGGCGACCCCGACGGCGCGTAGGCCACCGATCACCGTGCGCGGCCCGGTGGTGGCGGACGAACCCAGCCGTCACGGAGCGGCCTCGTCGCCCAGGGCGTCGTCATGTTGACCGCGTTGGTCCTCGACGACACCCTGTAACACGGCGTCGGGCGCCTCCTCGAGCATCATGAGCCGCTCCTGAGCACCGGGAATGGCTCGGAGCAACTCATCGAGCTTTCGCTGGCTGGCCGCCTGCTCACGCGCCTGCGTGTGCTGGATGGCGAAGACCATGACGAGCGTGGTGGCGGACATGCCGACCTCGCTCCCGGTGACCCACCCCGACGGAAACCCCAGCACCGCCCCGAGGACCAAGAGACCCAAGAGCACTCCCACCACGACGAGCGAAGCACTCGGGCGCGAACTGTGATGGTCGATTCGGTTAGAGAATGCGACTCGAGGCGGGGAGCTGCGCGGTTCGGCGCGCGAGATGGTGCTTACGCTTTCCCTGGTCACCTTGTGCGGTCATCCGGTCCTTTCCCGACGTGTTCGCGCCCGCTCTCACGTACGGCTGCCCGTCCCACCGGTCGGTCGAAAGACGCGGGGTCGATGGGACAGGCAGCCAACGCTGCAAGCGCGAGCGGTCCCAGAGACAAGACCAGGCTACTTCGGCAAGCCCTGCCAGCACGCCGGAACGCGTCCGACGTGCTCGGGGAACGGATTATTGGTAGGTGTCCTCGCGGCGCACGACATTGCCGTTGCCGTCGTCGATCAGCGTGCGGTGGCGACGAATCCCACCCGACCCCCAACCGAAGAACGCCACAGATGCGATGGCACCGACAATGCCGACGATCAGGAGAATGACACCGACCGTGTTGAGATTGAGTCCGTGCTGATTGGGGCTTACCGTCACGGCGAAGTCGAGAATCGCCCCAACGGCAATGACCAAAAGGCTGGCGACGAGTCCGCTGGCCACGAGGCACCTCCGATGTGCTTGTTTTTCACTCCACCATGGAGCGTTTGCAAAATACCCACAACGGCAGAACTCAAACCTTGGTGTCACAGTTCACGCCTTGGCACGACAGGCCGGCCCGAGATGGTCACCCCGGTTTCAGGACATCGAGAGATGGGTACGCCAGCGGGTGGATGCAACAACAGCTGGACACAACAACACAGGCCTCAACAACACGGGTCTCTCAATGATCGGAGTCAGGGCAATGGGTGCGATTCTCTTGGTATTGCTGTTGGCGTTGCTGTTCGGAGGTCTCGGGTTCGCTATCCACGCGCTGTGGGTCGTGGCTGTCATCGTGTTCGTCGCGTGGTTGATCGGCTTCGGTGTGGCGCGCGGCGAAGGAGCGGGCGGCACAGCGCGCTGGTATCGCTGGTAGGTGGCGCGACCTCGCGCTCTCACCGCTGATGTCCCCGAGCATGTACGCGGGCGCCGCCCAACGGGTCAAAGAGTCAGAGACCGCGCACAAGATGGCAGACGTCTGGAACGATGTCGTCACGGCCGCGAAGGAGGCGGCATCGCGCACTGGTTGACGCTCCTGGGTGCGCTCGTTTGCGCACGAATCCCACGCAGTTCAGGAATTCGTCACAGGACGGGCCACGGCCACCAGGGCGATGTCGTCGTCATGATGAAGCTCGTCGAGCACCATCTCCCGAAGGACGTGATCACAAAGCTGCTCGGGTAGGCATAGGCCGCGCGCGGCTCGCCGGAGCTGGAGCGCCCCGTCCTCGAAACTGCGGCGACGGTCCTCCACGAGTCCGTCGGTGAACAAGAGCAAGGCGGCACCTGGCGCGAGAGTTCCTCGCCATTCTTGGACCTGAGACCGAGGCGCACCCAGCGGCGTGGTCGGCTTCACGTCCAGGAACTCCGTGTGGCCGCCGGAGACATGGAGAGGGGGCGGGTGGCCCGCAGATGCGATCCGAAGCTCGCCGCTGCGCGCATTCGCATGGGCGACGAGGAGGGTCGCCATCCGATCCAGCTCCAGATTGTCCCAACCCCGGCGAAGCATCTCGATGAAGTGCCCAGGCCCGGTGGCCTGACTGGCGAGCACGCGGACCGCGGTCCGAACCTTTCCCATGATGGCGGCCGCCTGCATGTCGTGGCCGGCGACATCGCCGATCACGACGGTCACGGTGTCAGGCCCACCCGCGATGACATCGTAGAAGTCACCTCCCACATCGCTGTCGAGGGTGGCCGGGAGATACCGGACGGCGATCGCAAGCCCGCGCACGTCGGGGACGTGGTCCGGCAGCAGGCTCGCCTGCAGGGTCTGGGCCGCATGACGAGCCGCGTCGTGGCGGCGGGCCGCTGCCACCACCTGCGCCACGCACGAGGTGAAATCGTCGGCCACCGCAAGGTCCTCGGGCCCGAAACGGCGCCCCGATCCTGCTGACACGAGTGTGATCGAGCCCAGGATCCGGTTGTCGGCCACCAGTGGGACGGCCATATAGCTCGTGAAGCTCAGTCGTTTCAACAGCGTGAAGTGGTGATCGTCTCGCGTGGTGCGGCGGAGAAAATCGTCTGGCATGGTCGCGGACCACCGCGCTCGCCCGGTTTGCATGACCGCGATGCTCGGGTGGTCTCCCGCCGGATCTGGCGCGTAACTCGAGCCGAGTTCGTCGACCAGAGGTTGCAAAGTGGGGTCGGCGTGTCTGGCCGCCATCCGCACGACCCGCCCGTCCCATGTGAGTGTGTCGACCAGGCACACATCGGCCAGAGTGGGCACCGCCACGGCAGCCAAACGCACCAATGTCTCGGCGTACCCGTCGGCCTGCGCGATGATCTCCGCCGCTTCTAACAAGAACGCCTGATGTTCGTGGCGAGCCCTAAGCTCGTCGAGTGCGACGCGCTGTTCGGCCTCCTGCACGCGCCGCTGCGTTTCGTCTCTCAGGTACCACACCCGCCCGAGAGCGACATTGCGACGATCAACGATCGGCGAGGAATGGCACGCGATGACCCTTCCATCGTGCAGATCGCATTCGAATGCCACCTGATCGAGCGGTCTCTCCCTGCTCGCGACGAGGTGCCGGGATACGGCGTCAGGGTCCGCCGCCAGTGCCATGCAGGACGCGAGCAGCTCACTGGCCTGCGCTCCCACCTTGATGGCACTTTCAGGGACGCCCGTCAGCTCGCAGAAACGACGGTTGAAGGTCAGGATCCGATTCCCCGCCGACACCGCACAGACACCTTCATCAGAGCTCTCCACCACGAACCTGGTGACTTCGACCAGGAACTCCATGGCTCGCCGTGCGTCCCTCTCGGCGTCGAGGATCCGAGCCTGCTCGAGGGTCAGTGCACAATGGCGTGCCACTGCGAGGAGCAAGGAGACCTCGGGCTCACCGAACTGGCGGTCCAATCGCCAGGCGAAGATGAGGACCCCGATGGCTTTGTCCTTGATCAACAACGGGACGAGTGCCCAGGCCTGATGGTCGGTGGAAGAGTCGGCGAAGTCCGGGTATTGGGTGTCACGCTCGGCCTTCGATCCCCACAGCGTGATCGTCCGGCACCGCACGGCATCAGAGTGCGGAAGGTGCGCATCGAGGGAAGCGGGTTCTTGCAACCGCGACAGCGTCACGTCACCCAGTCCAGTCGAGGCCGCGGGCGAAAGGGTGGCGGCTCTCGGGTCGACCGCCATGAGTGCCGCGCCAGACGCACCGACAGCCTCGGCGGCGCTCTTCAATGCCACCTCGGTGACCTCGGCCACAGTTCGGCCTCCCGACAGCGCCTCGGTCACCCGTTGCAGGAGCTCGAGCTGCGCCGCTGCGGATGCGGCGGAGGTCACCTCGGCGCGGCGATCGGTTGTCTCGGTGACAAGAGCCACAACGCCAAGTGCTGTTCCTGACGCACCTTCGAGCCTGTGCAACGAGGAGCTGAAGGACCGTTCGGAGTGAGGGCCACCGGTCATCCCCGGTGTTTCGAGCTCGACCATGGGGGCACCTGACTCCAGGACGTCCCGGATGCGCTGGCGGGCCTCGTCTCCAAATGGACCAGGGAGCACTTCGTCGATTCGCTTCCCGACGATCCCAGATGTCTCCTCGCCGTGAAGAGCGGCCAGGCTCGGGCTCACGAGAAGGAAGCGGAAGTCGGTGTCGATGACGACGACGCCGAAGAGTCCACGGTCCACGACGGCACCGAACGTCGTGGCGGCGTCGGGACCAAACCAAAGAAGATCCGAGTCGACATCGGATGAGACCGCGTCGGGCACTTCCCTCTGACTCATCGCCGTGGCCTCCCGAGCACTTGGGGGTGAAACCGAATAGGGGCAGATCTCAAGGTTCCGATTTTGATTGTCCAGGCTAAGAGCGAACGTGTCAAACGGACCGTCCGGTGCTCGGCTGGGAGCCGGCACTGGCGGTCGCACGCCGAATGCCTCCTTTGTCGGTTTCCTATCGTTCTGGCGTGATCTCGGTGATGTCGATTTCGAACCAGACGGTCTTGCCGCGCCCGTCATCGACGTCGGCGCCCCAATCGGTGGAGAGCGAATCGACGAGCTCCAAGCCCCAACCACCCACGCTCAGCCCGTGTGTTGCCCTCGTGATCGGCGGATGCGGATCCCTGTCGGCTACGGCGATGCGCAGGCATCGCCTGTCGAAAGAGAGTGCCAGGTCAAGGCTCGTCCGTGCATGGCGCACCCCGTTGCTGACGAGCTCTGTGACCAAGAGCGTAACCGTGTCATTGAGGGCGGACAGACCCCATTCAGCCAGCGCTGCGAGCGAGAAACGACGAGCTTCGGCAGCACTGGCTGGTACGGCCGGCAGTTGAGTTACACACTCGATGCCGAGTACCTACCCAGATACCGACTTGTCATTCCTCGATACCCGATCTGGGGCAAATCGGCCGATGACCTCGGAGAAGAGGCTCGTGGCGGCGGAGGGAAATCCAGGGAAGGATGGCGTTGACGCCGAGGTGGTGGACTGGGTGTCGACGTAATCACGAGACGGGGGGAAGAACGGGTGGTCGAAGCTTCGTTGAGGGTTACGTTGGACCCAGTACCCAAATCACCAGACGCATGGCTGGTATTGAGGGTGTCGGGCGAGATCGACATCCAGACCTCTCCGATCCTGGACGAGGGCCTGAGGAGGGCCCAGGGCGATGGGGCTTCGTCGATCGTGGTCGATCTCAGCGACGTCACCTTTCTCGACTCGACCGGGCTGAGTGTGCTGGTCACCGCGCTGAAGCGCGGCCAGAGTGCGGGTGGGGGCCTGCGACTCGCTTCGCCGCGGCTCAATGTGCAGAGGGTGCTCGAGATCACGGGGTTGGCCGAGGTGTTCGAAGTCGAGCCGCTACCAAGACCGGGCGGCGGCTGATTAGCCGGTACCACTTTCGGGTACGGCGTCGGATGGGACGAACCAGGCCCGCCGAATCCGATTTGCAACCAAGAGGGTTGATCCGATGAACGACGACCACGCCGAGGTTTCCGGCGCCACGCGAGAGGCTGTAGCCGCGGAGGCCAAGGCACCGCATCGTGCGGACCGCACACGTACCCCCGAGGAGGAGGAAGCGGTCGAAGGCGGACGTGTCGACCCGGATGTGCGGGCCCACTACCGCCAGATGACAGAGCTCGGCGCCGAGGAGGTCGGCGAGGGGCGCATTCCCTGATCGGCCCAGGTCCGGCGGAACACCAGGTCATGATCCTCAGGGGATGTCTCGGGATCAGCCACAGTTTCCACTCCCGAGGGCCGCTGCCCCGGTTTTCTCCAGGATGGCGTTTGGCCTCCCGCCGGCGCGGGCATAGGTGAAATCATCCGCCCGCCGAAGCCCTCAGGGCCCGCTTTCGGGTTCGTCACCATCCGCCCCTCACAGGCAACCGTCAAGACGACCGACCCGCTCCTTGGGCAGATCACAGAGAGCCACAGTCCTGACCTGGGACGATATGATTTGATGCCGTCTGAGGATTGGTGAGTCGATGCGAACCCTCGAGGAGCGGGGCAGGGCCGATCGGCGTCGCCGAGGCGCGCCATGACATCTTCGGCGCTCGTCCAGGACCCCCGGTCCCCGAGCAGCTCCTTCCGGCACGAGGCGTTCTTCTACGCCGACGAACGGCAGTTCATCGAGGGCACCACCGCCTTCATCCGCGCCGCGATCGAGGGCGACGAGCCCATCCTCGTGGTGGTCAGCGCCAGAAAGATCGACCTTTTGCGACAGCGGCTCGAAGCGGATGCTCGGCGCATCCGGTTCGCCGACATGGACCACATCGGCCTGAACCCGGCCCGCATCATCCCGGCCTGGACCGACTTCGTCACCGAGCACGGAGGGCGCCCTGTCCGAGGGATCGGCGAGCCGATCTGGGCGGAGCGGAGTGCGGCGGAGTTGGTGGAGTGCCAACGCCACGAGTCGCTGCTGAATGTGGCCTTCACCGAGAGCGCAGGCTTCACGTTGATGTGCCCGTACGACACCGACGCGCTCGGCCAGGACGTCGTCGACGAGGCCTGTCACAGCCACCCCATCCTGACCCGGGACGGTTCGCACTGGCCGAGCCCGGCATACCCCGGCGTCGACGAGCTGGCCAAGCCCTTTTCAACGCCACTTCCGCATCCTCCGGGCTCGTCGATCAGCCTCGCCTACCAGACCGGATCGTTGCAGGGCCTGCGGGCACACGTGTGGCGGGAGGCGAAACTCGCAGGCTTCGATGACATCCAGACGGCCGAGCTGGTGACCGCGGTCAACGAGCTTGCTTCGAACAGCCTGCGCCACGCCGGGGGACGGGGCGAGCTGCGGACGTGGCACACCACGGACGCCCTCATGTGCGAGATCTCTGACGACGGGCGCATCGACGAACCACTCGCCGGTCGGAGGCGGCCCGGGGTCCACGACTGCTCGGGCCGAGGTCTGTGGATGGTGAACCAGCTGTGCGAGCTCGTGCAGGTGAGGTCAACCCCGACCGGCACCACGGTGCGCTTGCATTTTCGGTCCTCACAAAGGCGTTGAGCAGAGCGTCTGTCCGGTGCTGACGCGTCTCTCAGGCGTCTCCCAGGTTCGCCCGCATGTATTTTCTGGACGCATTTTCACCAAATCGGGGTTGAGGTCGAGCTTCTGGGGGGATATCACCAGAGCACAGCGGAAAGGTGGCGGGCCATGCCCAACGATGCGTTTTTCGAAGTGACCGATTCGGAGCAGCCCGGCGTGGCGGCGCTCGACGTTCGTGGCGAGATCGACGTCGCCACGTCCCCCGAGCTCCAAGAAATCCTGGTCGAGCTGATCGGCCGCGAGCCCGAGCTCCTCATCGTGAACCTGACCGACGTCACGTTCATCGACTCGACCGGTTTGGGGGTTCTGGTAGGTGCGGTCAGAGACGTACGAGCCGCCGGCGGAGACCTCCGGCTGGTGGTGACCGAGCCGCACATCATCAAGCTTCTCGAGCTGACAGGTCTCGACGAGGTGTTCAGCGTCGTGTCGAACACGAGCGACGCGGTGAGGCCATGACGAATACCACGTCCGGTCGGGCGCCTGTGGATGTGAACGATGTGCATCGAGTGGAGCTGTCGATTCCCGCCGATCCCCAAATGCTCTTCTTGGCCCGCATGACCGCAGCCGCGGTGGCGGCGCGAGCCGAGTTGAACTACGAGCAGGTCGAGGACCTTCGCCTGGCCATTGATGAATTGTGCATCACACTGCTCCATTTCGGCGTCTCCGCCGGGCAGATCGCACTGCTGTTCCAGTGGGACTCCGAAGGGACTCTCGACGTCGTGGGCACCCTGGTACCCGACGGCGAGCCCTCGACCAACGGGAATGCACCGGGGAAGACCGGCCGTTCACTCTCTGCCGAACTTTCGCAACGGATCCTCGATTCGCTGGTGGACGACCACGGCTCCGATGTCATCGATGGCGTGCACCGGGCTTGGCTGCGCGTCCGTCGCCAGGAGCTCTCGGTGTGATGTCGACTGACGCTCGTCCCCGCCACGAGCTCAGGGGGATGTTCTCCGAGCTCGCGCAAAGTGGGGACCCCGAGCTGCGCTCGCAGCTCGTCGAGGCACACATCGGGCTGGCGCACCACCTGGCGCGCAAGTTCGTCTACCGCGGCGAGCCCTATGACGATCTGGTGCAGGTCGGCTCGCTCGCCCTGATCAAAGCGGTCGACCGGTTCGACCCCGAACGGGGCGTTGAATTCACCACATTTGCGAGCAAGACGATCCTCGGCGAGCTCAAGCGCCATTTTCGCGACAAGGGCTGGGCCATCCGGGCCCCCCGTCGCTTGCAGGAGCTCTACCTTCAGCTCAACCACTCCGTCGCCTCGCTGTCCCAGGAGCTGGGACGCTCGCCGACGATCGCCGAGTTGGCCACTGACACCGGTGCTCCCGAGGAACAGGTGTTGGAGGCACTCGAGGCCGGGCAGTCATACCGCTCGAAGTCGCTCGACAGCACGGATTCGGACGACGAGGGGATGGGATCACGCCTCGGAGCAGAAGCGCACGGTATGGGCACCGTCGAACTACGTGCCACCCTCGAGCCTCATGTCCGGGCGCTGCCCGAACGCGAACAGACCATCCTCCGGCTCCGGTTCGTCGCGGGCCTGACCCAGGCCGAGATCGCGTCAGAATTGGGGATAAGTCAGATGCACGTGTCGCGACTGCTCGCGCACAGCCTGACGACGCTGCGCGCACGGTACGGCGAGAGCGAGGGACTCTCCTAAGCGCCCTCGTCATCGATGTCGAGGGGGTCCGCCCAGCGAGCCCGAGAGCTTCGAGGTGACCTCTACTATTCGGGGGGTGCCACCAGAATCCGGGCGGGAATCCGAGACCGCCGTCCCTTCCATCGAGGAGATCGAGGACGCGGTCGTCGACGGCGATCGGCCCCTGGCATCGGGGACCGCAGCCTCTGCTCTTCGGCACCGCACCTTTCGCATCGTCTTCTTCGGTGCCTTCGCCTCCAACATCGGGACCTGGATGCAGAACGTCGTCCTCGGTGCCTACGCGTATGACATCACGCGCTCGAGCACGTTTGTCGGCGTCATCATCTTCGCCCAGCTCGGCCCAGCCCTCCTGCTCGCCATGGTGGGCGGTCTCATCGCCGACAAGGTGGATCGCAAGAAATTCCTGATCGTCCTCTCGATCGAACAGCTGATCTTCTCTCTCGCCCTCGCCTGGGTGGTAAGAGCCCCGTCGCCGTCTCACGTCGTGCTCGTCCTGATGGTCGTCATGGTGGGGGTGGGCAGCGCCATGTTCGGGCCTGCCTACTCGGCCATCCTCCCCGGCCTGGTGCGCCGGGCCGACCTGCCCGGAGCCATATCGCTCAACTCGGCTCAGATGAACGCGTCGCGTGTCATCGGCCCGATCATCGGTGGCGTGGCATACCACTTCGTCGGGCCGGCGTGGGTCTTCGCCGGGAATGCCGTCACCTACCTTTTCGTCGTGGCCGCTCTCATGGTGGTCTCGCTCCCCACCCTCCCCCAGGCGACGCAACACGCCAGCCGGTGGCGAGAATTGACAGCCGGCATCACCACGGCACGCCAGGACCGTGTGGTGGGGCGTTGTCTTGTCACCGTGTTCGTGTTCTCACTCCTGGCGCTCGCCTTCATCGGGCAGATGCCGGTGGTGGCGGCCCACAACCTGGGGATCGACCCGAAGTCGGCCAACTACGGGCTCCTGTACGCCTGTTTCGGCACCGGCGCTCTTCTCGGGGCGATCTCGATCGGCACCGTGTTCGCCCGGACCTCCAAGGCGATGATCGTGCGTGTCTGTCTCATCTGCTATTCGTTCGCGCTCATGGCCTTCGCGCTCTTGCGGACGGCGCTGCCCGCATATTTCGTCGTGGCAGTGGTGGGAGCCTTCTACTTTGCGTTCATCACGGCCCTGAACACCACCCTCCAGACCCGTCTGGGGGACGCGGTGCGCGGACGCGTCATGGCCCTGTGGATCATGGGGTTCGGAGGGACGGTCGCCCTGGGCAACCTGATCGTCGGGCCCGTGGTCGCCACGATCGGCATCACCGATGTCTTGCTCTTCGGAGCTGGGGTTGCTCTTGTCTTGGCCTGGTACGCAGACGTACGGGTCCGAGATGATCAGGTGGGCGAAGTCGGGGTGACCCGGTAGAACTCCGTCGGCGTCAGGCGACCGACTCCTCGACCAGGACCGGCTCCAAGCGGGAGGGCTCGGTGACTTCCACCTCTTGCGATCCCACCTGGTTCCGCGAGGCCCGCACCAGCACCCCGGCGACCACAGCGGCACCGGCGAGCAACGCCGCGCTCACCGTGAATGCTGTCGTGTAGCCGTGCACCGCGGCCGTCTGCGCAACCGCGGCGCTCTTGACGTGGCTGGCGAGATAGGTGGCAGCGGCCGAAGCGGCCACGGTGTTGAGAAGGGCCGTGCCGAGCGAGCCCCCGACCTGCTGCGTGGTGTTGACCAGCGCGCTCGCCACCCCGGCGTCCTTGGGCTCGACACCGATCAACGCCGTGCTGCTCATGGGAACGAACGTCATCCCCATGCCCAGGCTCACGAGGATCTCGGGTGCGAGAACGTGGACGACGTACGAGCTGTGGTCCGTCAGTCCCGTGAACCACACGAGCCCGCCTGCGGCCAGTGCCAACCCGGCGATCATCAGGGCCCGGGGGCCCATCCGGGGTAGGAGTCGGCTGGCCAGCCCGGCGCCGATGATGATCCCTCCGGAGAAGGGCAGGAACGCGAACCCCGTCTTGAGCGCCGAGTAATGCAGCGTTCCCTGGAAGAAATACGTCAGGAACAAGAAGGTGCCCAACATCGCGCTCCCGACGAGAAGCGACGCCAGGTACGAGCCGCCCCGGTTGCGATCGAGGAGCACGCGCATGGGGAGCAGGGGGTGCTTCGACGTGAGCTCGATGGCGGTGAAGGCACCCATGAGCACCGCCGCGCCGACCAGGAGCGCGATCGTCAGCGGCGCTGCCCAGCCGTGCGTGCCGGCCACCGTGAAGCCGTAGACGAGGAGGAAGAGCGCTCCGGTCACCGTCACCGCGCCCGGGAGGTCGTACCCCGCCTTGGTCTCTCCCCGGCTCTCGCGGATCACTCGGCTCGCGGCCACGGCCGCCACGAGAGCGATGGGCACGTTGATGAGCAGGGTCCAACGCCACGACGCCAGCTGCGTCAGGGTCCCACCCAGGACCAGGCCGATGGCGGCCCCGCCCCCGGCGATGGCGCCATAGACGCCGAAGGCGCGGGCCCGCTCATGGGGCTCGGTGAACGTGACGGTGAGCAGGGACAGCGCAGCCGGGGCCATCACAGCGGCAAAGGCCCCCTGCAGCGCACGGGCCCCGAAGAGCATGGATGCATTCTGTGCCAACCCGGCCAGGGCGGAGGCGGCGCCGAAGCCGAGCAGCCCCACGATGAACATGCGGCGACGGCCGAGGTAGTCGGCGATCCGTCCGCCCAGCAACAGCAGGCTGCCGAAAGCCAACGTGTAGGCGCTCATCACCCACTGCCGGTTGGCGATCGAGATGTGCAGGGCCCGCTGGGCGGACGGCAGGGCGACGATCACCACCGACGCGTCGAGCACGATCATGAGCTGGGCCACAGCGATGACGGCCAGAGACCAGTATCGCTTGGGGTCGGGGGCTTCGGTCTGGGTCGGGATCGTCGGCATCAGGTCGGTCGTGGTCACTGGGCACCTCTCTGCTGGTCTTGGCGGGGCAAGCGACCGGGTCCTGGGTTCGGGAAACCGGTCCTGGCCTTGCGGAGCCTGGGGGTCTACAATCGGAGCGAAGGTTCCGTTTCCATGTACTATACGGAACGTGCGTTCCGCTTGTCAACCAGATGTTGGGGGCCCAACGTCATGACGACCACCAAGAGTCAGACCGCTCCGGGCGATACGGCGGACGCCACCGACGGCGGAGTCGATCCCGCCGACGTGTCCGGCGCCGGGGCGCGGCCCATGCGCGCCGATGCGGTGAAGAACCGGCAGAGGATCCTCGAGGCGGCCGAGGCGACGTTCGCCTCAGAAGGCTTGTCGGTCCCGATCGACACCGTGGCCGAGCGGGCCGGGGTCGGGGTGGGCACGCTGTACCGCCACTTCCCCACCAAAGAGGCCCTGTTCCAGGCCATCGTGACGTCGCGGCTCGAGTACCTCCTTCACTTCGCCAAAGAACGCGCCGACGCCGCCGATCCGAGCGAGGCACTGTTCTCGTTCCTCGCCGAGTTCGGCACCCAGGCCTCGGCCAAGCACGACCTGTTCGACGCCCTGAGCTCGGCCGGCATCGACATCAAGTCGAGCTGCGCCGAGATGATGGACGACATGAAAAGGAGCATCGACGTGCTCCTGCAGCGGGCTGTGGCGGCGAAGTCGGTTCGGTCCGACATCACAACCGACGAGATGATCGGCCTCGTCGTCGGCGTCTGTCAGGGCGCAGGCCACTCGGGCCACGACGACGCCACCGTGCAGCGCATGGTGGCGATCGTGTGCGACGGGCTCCGCTCTCCCGTGGCGCGCTAGCTCCGGGGGAGCGGGCGCTCGACCTGAATCATTCGACCCCCGTGGCGGCGAAGGGTTGGTGCGATCGAGAGACCCCGCTCAGCAGGTTGGGACCTGGTGAGCGATGATGCACCGGTGCCACAAGTCCATCTCCCCGGCGTGACCATCGCGTATGACGTGTTCGGCCCCAGCGCGGGTGAGCCCGTCGTGCTCGTGTGCGGGCTCAGCCAGCCCGCCGTCGGCTGGCACATCGCCATGGTGCCGGCCCTGACCGAGGCGGGATACCAGGTCGTCACCTTCGACAATCGAGGAGTGGCGCCGTCGTCGGCTCCTCCGGCTCCGTACACCGTCGACGACATGGTCGGTGACACCGTCGGATTGCTCGACCACCTGGGCCTCGACGCCGTTCACATCGCCGGCTACTCGATGGGTGGATGGATCGCCGAGACGCTCGCCTACCGCCAACCCGATCGGGTTCGGTCCGCGGTCTTCATGGGCAGTTGCAACATCGGAACCTCCTGGGAGAAGGCCATCACCACCGTCGAGCGCGACCTGGCCCGGCTCGACCACCAACTGCCGCCGTGGTTCAACGCCGTGGAGACCATGCGCTATCTGCCCAACCACGACTTGCAACAGGACGACGTGGTCGACCTGTGGCTCTCACTGATCGGGGACCTCGAGCCGTGGCCGAACCCGGGTCGACTCGGACAATACGAGGCGGCCCTGGCCTGGTCCCTCGACGCCGAGCGGGCGAAACGGTGGCCTGACATCTCGACGCCGTGCCTGGTGCTCGCTTTCGAACACGATGTCGACTCCCCGCCGGCGCGAGCGCGCCAGGCGGCGGCGATGATCCCCGGGGCCCGCGTCGTCGAGGTGTCCGGGGCCAGTCACCTCGGGGTCTTCACCCACTCCGACGCCGTGTCTGCCGCCGTCAGGGACTTCTTGGTGACCGCTACCCGAGAGGCAGACCCACCTCGGCAATGAGGTCCTTGTAGGCCTGCTCCCCCATCGAGGTCCACATGTCGACGGCGGGCGGTGGCATGTGGGCCATCATCTCGTCGCGCTGAGCCTGGCTCATGTGATCACGGATCAGCCCGAGAATGAGCCAGATCTTGTCTCCCGTGAAGCTCCCCATGGCGTGCCCGGGAAGTGCTCCCCACTCCTGGAGTGACAGATGCTCCGAGCACAGCGGGAGCACCTCGCGCTCCTCCTCGTCAAGATGCTGGCCGAGTTGTTCCCCTAGCACCCCGAGGGCGATGGCGGCATCCTCCTGCGCCTGGGCGTTCCCACCCGCCCACGCCGCGAGTGCCGCGTCGGACCGTTGCACGAGCCCGACGACATCCTCGTGTTGCGATGCCATGCGGTCGAGCAGGTCGACGTGATCGGAGCAACGCTCGCGCAGCAACGGGAAGACCAATTGCTCCTCACCTTCGTGGTGTACGTGAAGAAAGTCGAGCACGTTGTCGAACACATTCGAGATCAGCGCGACGCGCTCGCCGTCAGAGGCATCGACTTCTCGGATCAGTTGCGGAGCGCCCCCGAGCGATTCCCGCAAGGCCTGATGTACGGCGATCATCTCGGACACGTCGGGACGAGGGGCTTCGTGGGCGGTCGTCATGGCAGCTCCAATGTCTGGGACCGTTCTCGGACCGGTCGTCCAGAGACTCTAGGGAACGATCGCTTCGCCTGCACGAGGGCCGGCCCCGTCTGGAGCTGGGGTGCACAGCCCGGGCCCCGGCGGTCGCCCGCCCCCATATCCGGCGGGCGCGTGGCACGTCTCATTCGAAGCTCTGAGCCCTTGCGCACACCTGGAGCAACGAGCGCGAAGATCTGCGCCAGTCCGTTCGAGCGGCGCTGTCGCAGACTGCTCGGCTGACCACACGACCACATGACCACATGACCACATGACCACATGACCACATGACCACATGACCACATGACCACATGACCACATGACCACCGACCGACCGATGGAGGGATTGCCGTGACGAGAGCCAGACGCGAGTGATGGCGGCCAAGGGCGTCGCCCTCGTCACCGGGGCAAGTCGTGGCATCGGAAAGTCCATCGCCGTTCATCTCGCCCGAGCGGGATACGACGTCGCCATCGGCGCTCGGACCTTGCACGAGGGTGAGGAGCGGGAGCACTCCTCGACGGTGACGAAGTCCGATACTCGCGCTCTCCCCGGGTCACTGGACTCCACCGGCGCATCGATCGAACAGACCGGTCGGAGCGCGTTGCCCGTCTACCTCGACCTGCTCGACCGGAGCTCCCTCGAGTCGGCAGTCGCGACGGTGCTCGACCAGTGGGGTCGTATCGATGTGCTCGTGAACAACGGGCGTTACGTCGGGCCCGGTCATATGGACCAGATCATCGACACTCCGATCGAGCTCATCGACCGCCACGTGGCCGCCAATGTGATCGCACCTGTCATCCTGAGCAAGCTCGTGCTCCCCCAGATGCTCGAACGTGGCAACGGCATCGTGATCAACCTCGCCTCGAGCTCGGGGACCATGGATCCTCCCGCTCCCGCCGGGCATGGTGGATGGGGCCTCGGGTATGGCATGTCCAAGGCTGCGTTGCACCGCCTCGCCGGGATGCTCGCGGTGGAGCTCGGCGACCGTGGCATCCGGGCCTACAACCTGAGCCCGGGCTTCATCGCCACCGAGCGCATTGCCATCGACATGGGCGCGTTCGGATTCGACGCCAAAGCGGGTGCCCCCGCCGATGTCGTCGGTGCCGTGGCAGCGTGGCTCGTGACCTCGCCCGACGCTCACGACCGCAACGGTGTTTGGATCGAGGCGCAAGTCGTATGTCGCCAGCTCGAACTTCTCCCGGGATGGCCCTGATCCGACGCCGCTACTGTCGCTTCGATGGCCGGCCCGCGATCGACACGTGATCTGTTGCTCGATGCCGCCGCTCGGCTCTTCGCAGAGCGCGGCATCGACAACGTCTCGATCGCGGAGATCGTCCGGGCCGCGCACCAGCGCAACGTGTCAGCCGTGCACTACCACTTCGGCAGCCGCGACGAGATCCTCCGCAGCGTCCTCGCCCGCCATGTACCAGCCATCGCCGATCGACGGCGCGAGCTTCTCGAGCTGGCCCTGGCGAAGCGGGCTCACGACGTCAGGGCAGCGGCCGAGGCAATCGTGCGTCCCGTGACCGAGTTTGCCCAGCGGGGGTGGCGAGAGCGGGCGTACCTCCAGATCGGTTCCGAGCTGACCGGTGCCCTCGACCGCACCTCCACCGAAATTCGGGAGCTCCTCGTTCAGACCGCGGGGTACGCGGCGTGGGATCTCTTCCGTCGACGATGCCCGAAGGTCCCTGCCGACCTGTGGCGGGCACGCCAAGAGGTCTGCGTCGTGTTCATCGGTAGGGCCGCCGCCGACAGGGCGCGCCGGCTCGACCGGGGCGGCGAGCACGCTGTCTTATCGGACGACCGATTTGTGGACAACCTCATCGACATGGTCATCGGAGCGATGGCCGCACCTCACCGCGGTGGCTGACAAGCTAAGGCCCATGCCGAGGGAGTACGGGGTTCCGACGAGCGCAGAGCTGGACCGGATGTACGAATCGCTGAAGAACTGGGGGCGTTGGGGACCCGACGATGAGCGGGGCACGCTCAACCATCTCACCGAGGCTCGTCGGGCGGCTGCGTCACGGCTGGTGCGCTCGGGCGAGTCGATCAGCCTGGGGCGCGATCTCGGGACCGAACCGTCGCCCGAGAACCCGTGGCCTGCCCAACACCATATGTTGGCTTCCGGTGACGCTCGGGATTCCAGCGGCATTCCCGGCTACGAGGCGGCCCGTGACCACGTCGCGCTCGACGTCCACGGCCTGTTCACGACCCATGTCGACGCTCTGTCGCACATGTTCGTTCGAGGCGAGATGTTCGGTGGACGCCCTGCCAGTGAGGTACGCAGCAACGGCGCGACGGCGAACACGGTGTTGTCGATGGCCGACGGTGTGGTGGGACGCGGCGTCCTGCTCGATGTCCCCCGGGCCCTCGGGCGCAACTACCTCGATGCCGGTGAGGTGATTGGCGTGGCCGATCTTGACGCCGCCGAATCTGCGCAGGAAGTGCAGGTCGCGGCCGGTGACGTGCTCCTCGTGGCGTGGGGGCGAGATGCCCGACGGGGCGCCAAGAAGGTGTTCGACGGCTTCGCCGGGCTTCACGCCGAGTGCCTCCCGTGGTTGTACGAGCGAGAGGTGGCAGTCCTCGGCAGTGACGGGATCTCCGATCCCATGCCCTTCGTAGGGACACCGGACTGGCCGTTCCCGGTCCACCAGATCGGGATCACCGCTATGGGTCTGCCCCTGATCGACAACATGGCCCTGGCACGACTCGGTGAGCGGTGTGCGGCCGCGGGGCGTTGGGAATTCCTGTTCGCGATGGGCCCGTTGCGTATCCCTGGGGCCACAGGGTGCCCGGTCAACCCGGTGGCAGTCCTGTGACCCCGCACGATGCACTCAGAGTCCTGGGCCAGCGCTACGCCCGCGCCGCCGACGAGCGCGACGTCACCGCGCTGGCCGAGATCTTTCATCCCGACGCCGAGATCATCGGATCTCGCGGCCGCCAATCGCTCGACGAGTGGCTCGACACGATGCGCGGTCCGCGCGCCTTTCCTACGAGCATGCACATGATCGGTGACCCGTTGATCGATCTGGCGGAGGGAGCCGACCGCGCCACCGTCGACAGCTATGCCGTGGTGTACCAATTGAGCGACCCCGGATCAGGGAAAGGCGATCTGACGCTGGGGATCCGCTACGTGGACGAGGTCGTCACCGATCAGGGTCGCTGGGTCATCCGGCGTCGCACCGCGCACACGGTGTGGATGCGCTGAGCCCGTCCGGAGTGCCTCGGCCGCTATGCCGAACCGCTGCGGATGAGTGTTCCTGGCGTTGCCCCCGTCGACGCGCCGTCGCGTATCGTCACCTGACCGTTGACAAGCGTGGCCAGAAATCCTTGCGAGCGCTGCTCGAGCCGTCGGCCCCCGGCAGGGAGGTCGTCGACGAGGCGCGGCACAACGGGCCCCACGGTGGCCGGGTCGAACACGTTGACATCGGCCGCCATCCCTTCGCGCAGAAGGCCCCGGTCGTGAAAACCCCACGCCAACGCAGGTGCGAAGGTGATCATGCGGACGGCCTCCTCCAATGTGAACTCCTCTCGGTCACGCACCCAGTATCCAAGGAGATGGGTGTGGATCGACGAGTCGGCGATCTGGCTGACGTGAGCCCCGGAATCCGAGAACGTCATCACCGAGCGCGGATGGCGCAGTGCCCGGAGGAGCACGCCTTCATCCTGGGGGTAGCGGCTCGGCTGGATGAAGAGCTGGTCGCCCCCGGACTCCGCACACAGGTCGATCATCGCTTCGGCGGGGTGCACGCCCCGCCGGAGCGCCACCTCGGTCACCGAGGGGTTCGGGGGTAGGCCGCGCTCGTAGACCCTGATGCCGTCGAAGTCCGGCGGCCGGGCCTGGGCGCCGACCCCGGTCCAACGCTCGTACTGCGCGTCGACGGCAGCGTCCACGAGGGGCTGGCGTCGTTCGCGGTCGCGCAGGATTCGGACCTGCTCCTCGACGGGCAGCCGCCGGAAGTCGTGCCACGACCCGAGGAGGTCGAAGGGGAGCTTCGTCTTCAACGAGAGGAGCACGGAGATGCCCCGGCAGTGGGTCTGGGCGAAGACCTGGCCCCCCGCCTCGGCGGACTCGTCGAGGAAGTCGAGCAGGTACCCCGACGATCGGGTGGCCACCAGGCCGAACGTGACCGGGACGTGTCTCTCTACGGCCAGGGCCTTCAGACGGCCGAGCGACATCTTCCTGACCTCGGGGTCGGGGGCGGCCATCGATCCGTCGGTGCCTTCGAAGATGCCGCGCCCCATCGAACCCATGACGCTCACGAGCTGCACGACTTCGTCCCACGAGGCAAGGCGCGAGGCGACCGGTCTGTTGTCGGACGTCTCGTGATGTTCGCTACGCGACGTCGAGAATCCGACCGCACCTGCCCGCAGGGACTCCGCGAGTTGGCGCTTCATGAGAGCGAGGTCGTCGGGGGTGGACTCCTGCTCGAAGGCACGCTCCCCCATCGCCCAGGTGCGTAGGGCGGAGTGCCCGACGTTGGCAGCGAAATTGATGCCCTTGGGGAGACGGTCCACGGCGTCGAGGTATTGCGGGAAGGTCTCGAAGGACCAGTCGATCCCGGCCGCCAGCGCGGCGGGGTCCATGTCTTCGGCCCGCTCGAGGTTCCGGACCACGAGGGCACGCTGGTCGGGTCGGACGGGAGCGAGTGTGAAACCGCAGTTCCCCATGACCGCGGACGTCACGCCGTGCCAGCACGAGCTGCTGCCCGTGGCGTCCCAGAACACCTGCGCGTCCATGTGGGTGTGGCCGTCGATGAAGCCAGGGGTGACGACATGGCTGGCGGCGTCGATCTCTTCGGTGCCGCGCTCGCGGACCTGCCCTACGACTGCGATCCGTCCGTCGTCGACGGCGACGTCGGCTCGGTAGGGCCCGATACCGGAACCGTCGACCACGGTTCCGTTCCGGATCACCACGTCATACGGCATTGAGGCCTTTTCGACGACGCTCAGTAATGAGCTTAGATTAGACGTGATGGCTTCTTCCGCCGAAATCCACCGTCGACTGGGCCACCCGGTCATCGACATCGACGGGCACATGGCCGAGCACCTCCCCACCCTGGCGCCGTATCTCGAGGGGGAGGGCTTGTCGCTGGACCACCCGTCGTTGCGACGGCTCCTCCCGGCTTACGGAGGGACCGAGCGCACCTGGCACGAGCAGACTCCCGACGAACGGGCCGCCACGCGGACGCCGCGAGGCCCGTGGTGGAGTTCACCGGCGCGCCAGACCATCGACCTCGCCACGGCACTCTTCCCGGAACTGCTCTACGAACGGCTCGACGAGTTGGGTCTCGACTTCGGAGTCGTGTATCCGAGCCTCGGCCTCGTCTTCCTCCACACCGATGACGACGATTACCGCCGGGGCACGTGCCGAGCTCTCAACCGGGCCAATGCCGAGACCTTCGCGCCCCTGTCGGACCGTCTCACGCCGGTGGCGGCCATCCCTATGCACACACCCGACGAGGCCGTCGAAGAGCTCGAATACGCCGTGACGACACTCGGGTTCAAGGCCGTGCTCTGTGCCGGCTACGTCCAACGACCTTTTGCCGCTCTTGCCCACGCCGATCCGGCCGTCTCGAGATACGCTTTCTGGCTCGACCAGTTCGGCATCGACTCCACCTACGACTACGACCCGGTGTGGGCGAAGGCACAAGAGCTCGGCCTGTCGATCGCCTTCCATTCCGGCTTCATCGGGATGACGCCGTACCGCTCGATCTCGAGCTACGTGTTCAACCATCTATCGATGCTCGCCCAAGGCCAGCAGTCACTGGCCAAGTCGCTCTTTCTGGGCGGGGTCACGCGACGTTTCCCCTCGGTGAACTTTGCCTTCCTCGAGGGGGGCGTGGCCTGGGCGGCCGCGCTCTACAGCGACCTGGTCGGCCACTGGGAGAAGCGGAACCTCCGTGCCCTTCGACGCCACCTCGACCCTGCGCTCATCAACCGAGAGCTGATCCTTGAGACGATGGCACGCTACGCACCCGACGCCCCCAAGGTCGACGGCCGTCTCATGCGACGGCCCTCCGAGCCCGAGGACATGCTCGACGAATTCGCCGCGTGCGGCATCGAGAGCGCCAAGGATGTCAAAGAGCTCTTCGTGGACCGGTTCTTCTTCGGCTGCGAGGCGGACGACCCCCTCACGTCGATGGCGTTCAACACGAAGGTCAACCCGTTCGGCGCCGAGCTCAAGGCCATGATGGGTTCCGACATCGCCCACTGGGACGTGCCCGACATGTCCGACGTTCTCGGCGAAGCGTGGGAGATGGTCGAACACGAGTGGATCGACGCGGTCGCGTTCGAGAAGTTCACATTCGCGAACCCAGTGGATTTCTACACCGGCACCAACCCCTCGTTCTTCAAAGGCACCGTGGTCGAGGCAGCCGTCGACCGCTTCCTTGCCGAGGCCTGACGTGCTCGACCTCCTGCTCCGGGGCGGCAGCGTCGTCGACGGCACCGGGCGGTCGGCCCTGACCGCCGATGTCGGGGTTCGCGACGGGCGGATCGTGAGCGTCGGTCACAGCGACGAGCCTTCCTCCGAGACCATCGAGGTGAACGGCAAGGTCGTGTGTCCCGGCTTCGTCGACGTGCACACGCACTACGACGCCCAGCTCCTGTGGGACGCCACCGCAAGCCCCTCGGTCCTTCATGGCGTCACCACCGTGCTCGGCGGCAACTGCGGGTTCTCGATCGCTCCGCTCGGCCCCGAAGACGCCCGCTACGTCCAGCAGATGATGGCAGTGGTCGAGGGCATCCCCATCGACGCGCTCGAGAGCGTCGGCCCGTGGGACTGGACGTCGTTCGCCGACTACCTGTCCCGCGTGGACCACGGCATCGCCGTCAACGCGGGCTTCTTGGTCGGACACTCCACGATCCGGCGCGTCGTCATGGGTGACGCCGCCACCCGCGCTTCGGCCACACCTGAGCAGCTCACCGCCATGATCGCTCTCGTCAAGGAGTCGGTGGCGGGCGGAGCACTCGGATTCTCGTCCTCGCTCGGCGAGGGACACCTCGACGGAGACGGCGCCCCGATCCCGTCCCGGTGGGCCGACTTCGAAGAGCTCGTGGCCCTGGCCGGTGCGATCCGGGGTCACCCGGGCACGACCCTCGAGTTCATCCCGACGGTCGGTCCGATCCCGGCCGACCGCATGGAGCTCATGGCCGAGATGTCACTCGCCGCCGACCGGCCGCTCAATTGGAACCTCCTCGGCAGCCTGGCGTCGGAGGAGATCTACGAACAACAACTGCAGGCGTCAGACGTCGCATCGGCCCGCGGTGCGCACGTGGTCGCGTTGGCCCTGCCCGACATGATGCGGATGCGGGCCGACACCCTCTGGCCGGGTGTGCCCGGGTGGCGCCGTGTCCTGCGGCTCGACGGCCCAGGCCGCCGGGCCGCCGCCACCGACCCCCACGCCAGGGCACAGCTCCGGTCCGGCGCCGAGACGTTCGCCCGCAAGTCGGTGGGCGTGCTCGCCGACTTCGCACTCATGGAGGTCAGCGACCCGACGTCGCCATGGGTCGGGAAGTCCGTCGGGGAGATCGCCGTCACTCGTGGCACCGACGTCATCGACGCGCTCATCGACGTGGTGCTCGTCGACGGGTTGACCCTCTTCATGGTGCTGCCGTCTCTGACGCCGTCCCTGGGGCGCTCGGACGAGGGATGGCGGGTGCGCACGTCGGTATGGAGGGACCCGCGGGTGATGTTGGGGGGGTCCGACGCCGGTGCGCACGTGGATCTGATGTGCCACGCCAACTACCCGACGGTCGTGCTCGGAGAGGTCGTCCGCGACCGGGGGCTGCTCTCGCTCGAGGAGGCGGTCGAGATGATGACCGATCGCCCGGCCCGGCACTACGGGCTACGCCACCGGGGTCAGGTCACCCCGGGTTGGCACGCCGATCTCGTGGTCTTCGACCCCGTCGAGGTCGGGAGCCGTCCTACAACGATCGAGCACGACCTCCCTGGAGGGGGCGAGCGCCTCCACGCCACCGCTCGCGGTGTCGAACACGTCTTCGTCGGAGGCCACGAAGTCGTCTCCCACGGCGAGGTGACCGAAGCCAGGCCGGGAACGGTCCTTCGGTCCGGTCGCGACACCGAGACGGTCTCACTGCGCGATATCAAGCGGTAGCAGCACCGTCGATGACGAGGGTCGTGCCGCTGATCGTGGCGGCGTCATCGGATGCGAGGTAGGCGACGGCCGCGGCGACCTCGGCGGGGTCGATCAATCGTCCCATCGGAGACGACGCCCTGGTCAGGAGCGCCATGTCGGCACCTTCGGGGACACGGAAATTTCTGAGGAACGGAGTATCGACCGAACCCGGGCACACAGCGTTGACGCGCACCCCGGCTTTGGCGAGCTCGATAGCCATCGACTTCGTCAGCATGATGACACCGCCCTTGGACGCACAGTACGCCGCGTTGTAGGGGGTGGCACGCAGACCTGCCACCGAAGCCATGTTGACGATCGACCCCCTGCTCTGCAGCAGGGCGGGGAGCGCCTTCTGCGACAACAGGAACGTGCCCGTGAGGTTCACGTCGAGGACCTCGCGCCACTCCTCGAGACCCATGTCTCCGATGAGGCGCGACACACCGACTCCGGCCACGTTGGCAAGGACGTCCAACCGGCCGTGGTGCTCGAGCACGAAAGCCGTCGCCTGCGAGCATGACGCGGGGTCCCTCACGTCGCACACGGTGTCGACACCTTCGGGTTTCACGTCGCTGCGCACAACGGTGGCACCCTCGTCCACCAACCGCGCCGCCACCGCCGCCCCGATACCGCTCCCCGCGCCTGAGACGAGCGCAACCTTCCCCGCGAACCGTGTCATGGCATCGCATCGTATCCCTGGCATGCGCGCCCATTACTGTGACGCCATGGGAGCACTCGACGGAAAGGTCGCCGTCGTCACCGGTGGCGCGGCTGGGATCGGACGTGCCTCGGCGCACATATTCGCCCGCGAGGGGGCCAGCGTCGTGGTCGCCGATGTCGACGAGGACGGCGGGCGTGACACCGTGGCCATGATCGAGGAGGGCGGGGGTCAGGCGAGCTTTTTCCGAGCCGACGTGAGCGTGAGGGTGGAAGTCGTCGCCATGGTGGACCACGCCGTCGAGACATACGGGGGCCTCGACTGCGCGCACAACAATGCCGGGATCGCCGCGCCCATGGCCCCGTTGGCGGACTACCCCGACGACGGCTGGGACCGCACCATGGCGGTCATGCTCACCGGCGTCTACTACTGCATGAAGGCCGAGATCCCTCCCATGCTCGAGCGCGGTGGGGGCGCCATCGTCAACACCGCGTCAGGGGTCGGGCTCGTCGGGTACCCGAACCAGGCGGCGTACACGGCCTCGAAGCACGGTGTGATCGGACTCACCAAGGTCGCCGCCCTCGACTACGGGGCTCGTGGCGTACGCGTCAACGCCGTGTGCCCCGGCACGGCACGAACCCCGATGGTCGATCGGGCGCTGCGACACGACCCGTCGATCGGTGCACACCTGAAGTCCCTTCATCCCATCGGGCGCATCGGCGAGGCGTCCGAAGTGGCCGAGGCCGCGGTGTGGCTCTGCACCCCGGCGGCCTCGTTCGTGCTCGGCGTGGCGCTCCCGGTCGACGGCGGCTACGTCATCGCATGAGAACGACCGAGATGAGCCGGACCGTGACACGCCTCGCCCACCAGGGCCACCTGATCGGAGACTCGTGGCGAACAAGCGATGCCGCCGGCGTCTACGACCACCGGTACGCGGCGACCGGGGAGGTCCAGGCCCACGTGGGGCTTGCCGGCGCCGACGACGTGGACGCGGCCGTGGGTGCCGCCCGCGACGCCCAGCGCAACTGGGCGGGACTCCGTCCCACCAAGCGAGCCGCCGTCCTGTTCGGACTGGCGGAGCTTCTCGAGCGCAACGGGTCACAAGCCGCCGAGCTCGCCGCTCTGGACAACGGGACCCCGGTGAGTGTCATGAACCCCGGCGTCTACGCCGCGGCGTGGGTCCGCTACTACGCGGGCTGGTGCGACAAGCTCGACGGTGAGGTGATGTCGGCGGAGCCGGGGCTGTCGTATGTCCGTCTCGAGCCCTACGGTGTCGTCGCCGTGATCCCGCCCTGGAACGGCTCCATGATGGGCATGGGCCAGAAGTGCGGCCCAGCGTTGGCGGCGGGGAATGCCGTCGTGGCCAAGCCGCCCGAGGTCGCTCCCTTCGGGATGTTGCGGTTCGCCGAGCTCGCCCTCGAGGCCGGCCTTCCGCCCGGGGTGCTCAACGTCGTCATCGGAGGTGCCCCGACGGGATCGGCGCTCGTCTCTCACCGCCACGTCGACAAGATCAGCTTTACCGGTGGCGCCACTACGGCCCGAACGCTCATGGCGTCCGCGGCCCGGAACCTCACACCCCTGGCCCTGGAGCTGGGGGGAAAGTCGCCCAACATCGTCTTCCCCGACGCCGATCTCGACGCGGCCGCCACGATGGCCGCCGTCGTCGGCACCGCCTTGCTCGCCGGTCAAGGCTGCGCACTGCCCACCCGGCTCTATCTCCATGACGACGTCTACGACCAGGTCGTCGACAAGGTGCTCTCCGTACTCGGGTCACTCCAGGTCGGCGACCCGCTCGACCCCACCTCCTTCGTGGGCCCGGTCGTCACCGAGGCGGCCATGGAACGCGTCTTGGCGGTGATCGACCGAGCGAAAGACGACGGCGCCTCGCTGCTGGCCGGAGGGGCTCGGCTGGGAGGTGACCTCGCGGCGGGATGGTTCGTGGCCCCCACGGTGTTCGGCGACGTCGACCACGACAGCGACCTCGCCCGGAACGAGGTGTTCGGCCCGGTCCAGGCCATTTTGCGGTTCAGCTCCGAGGACGAGGTGCTGGCCAAGGCCAACGACAGCCCATTCGGTCTCGGGGCCTACCTCCACACCAACGACGCCCGTCGCATCCAGCGCTTCGTGACCGAGCTCGAGTCGGGCATGGTGGTCGTCAACGGCAAGGGGGCGGTGTCGCCCACCACGCCCTTCGGCGGATACAAGCAGAGTGGCTTCGGTCGAGAAGGCGGTCGCGCCGGGATTGAAGAGATGATGCAACGAAAGACGGTGCTCGTGGCGCCCTAGCCACGAGCCCCTGCCGAGCCTCTTGCGCCTGTCGCGTGATCCACCACAGACGGACGAACATGACGATGACACCAAGCTCGATCACCAAGAGCCCCATCCGGACGGCGTGGTAATCCACCGTCACCCACAGCACGCTCACAGCCGCCACCACCAACGACAAATTCACGATGCGACTGGCTCGCCGCCTTCGACGCGGGGCAGCGCAAAAGTCGGGAGCGAGTCCGTCGAGGAGCACCGTCCGCCTGACCAGCCTGCGACACATCTCGTCGACGGAGCGACCGGTGGACTCGACACGCCGTCGCCTCCACCACTCGACCTCGTGGGGCAGCGAATAGAGCACGGCCAGCTCCGCACCATGTTGCGGGTTGCGCCGCCAGGCGCGCTCGAAGGTACCGGGAAGCTCCGCACCTCCCCATGGGTCGCTCCGAGCCATGGTGCGGACACGGTACCGGGCGCCGCATGTCCCCCGTGTCGTCGACCGGCTCCTACTCGCCCGAGCTCGTCGTGGACCCTTAAGACCCGGTTCTGGGAGGGCCTTTGGGTCGCATGACCCAGGCACCCTCGGGCCGATCCCGGGCCACCGAACCAGTCCACTTCACAAAAGCCAGTTGGATGGAGGTCGGATCAGCCCCCTGACCTGCCTGGATATACCTCGGGTCAAGGATAGGGCTTCCGTTGTCGAAAACTTTCGGGAGCCCATGGCCACGACATCTGCCAACCCGCTCGGCGGCGAAAATCAGTCGGCCGAAAGTGACTCGAGATCCGATACGGAGCTCGACGAGGGTCAGCGCGCCTCGAGAGCGACGGGGCGTCGGCATCCCGGGGTACGGCTGCTACTCACCCTGGTGGTCCTGTTGCCCATGCTCGCCACCGGGGTCCTGATCCTGTCGTCGGCCAACTCTGCCTGGCGGTTCCGCCAGAACGCCGAGGTCGTGGCGAAAGACGCCACCGCCCTCCAGGTCGTCGCCAACGCCCGGGCGCAGATGAACTCGCTCGACGTGCCCCTGGAGGCTGTCTCATTCGCCGGGCAGGTCGGCATCAGCGAGCCCGTCCTGGACACGCTCCTGCACCCGGGGATCCCCTTCAGCAAGCAGCTGGCCCAGGGCACCGCCACGATCGCCGGCTTCCCCACGTTCTCCTCGACGCCGACCTTGCGTGCCGATGTGACCCACCTGCAGGCGATGATCCCGAGCGTTGCGGCCAAGACCGTCTCATTCAACGACGTCCACGTGTTTCTCACCAAGATGTCGAGCGACATCGACAACATCTGGTACCAGGACTACAACCGGCTGCAGTCCGACGTCGCCTCGTGGCAGCCCCCCGGAACGTTCGAGGTGCACGCGTCTGCTCTGCGTCAGACCTATCAAGCCTTCCTGGCCGGTGGTCATGAGATCGAAGGCGCCATCTTCGTCCTCGAGGGCATCGGACCGGCCGACTCCAAGCAGGAGCTCATCCAAGCCGCCGGCGAGTACCAGGTCGCTACCGGTGAATTCCGCGGTCAGTTGAGCCCCAACGCCCTGCAGGCGTGGCAACACCTGCAGACCGATCCGTCGGATCAGCGCTTCGCGGCCACCGTCAAGCAGGGGCTGAACGTGGCCCTCACCGGTGCCAAGCCCCCGTTCGTTGGCAACGCCTCGTTCGCGGGCTCGTCGATGACGCCGGGGGTCCACTACCTCGGCGACCTGAACAAGCTCGTGACATCGGCTTCACAGGACCTCCACGACACGGCGCTGGCGCAGGCCTCGACTGCCTCGGGCCACCTCGTAGGCGAGCTCCTCTTCTTGGCTCTGTTGGCGCTCGTGGGCATCGGGGGCGTGATCGTGGGGGGCCGCGTGCTCACCCGACCGCTCAAGAAGCTGGCCGCAGCCGCCCTGCAGGTCCACAGCGGGGAGTTCGACCTCGAGCGGTTGCCGGACTCCGGCCCCCGTGAGGTGGTCACCACCACCGAGGCATTCAACGACATGGCCCTGACCCTGAGGGCGGTCGAGGCCAAGGCCATGGCGCTCGCAGCCGAGGATCTCACCGACCCCGAGCTGCTCATCCCGCTGCCCGGTCGGACGGGCCATGCCCTGCAGGCCTCGGTCGACACCCTCGCCATCAGGATCCGAGAGCGTGAGGTCCAGCGCCAGCTGCTGCACGAGGCGGCTACCCACGACTCGCTGACCGGGCTGTTGAACCGCGCCGCGGTGTTCGAGTTCCTCACCCACGACGTGAGCAGGCGCCGCGAAGCGGGCGAAACCGTGGCGGTGTTGTTCATCGACCTCGACGGGCTCAAGCCGCTGAACGACACCTACGGGCACGAGGTGGGCGACACCGCCATCCTCGCCACCGGCATGGCGTTGATGCAAGCCACCAACGAGTGCGACGTGGTCGGTCGCCTCGGAGGGGACGAGTTCCTGGTCGTATTGTGCCACGAGCACAGTTGCAACGGCGACACCGTCGTGCAGCGGATCCGCGACAGCGTGGCGCAATGCCGGATCCCCGTCCAAGACGTCCTGGTGCCCCTGGAGGCGAGCGTGGGCGTGGCGTTGACCGAGTGCGACTCGGACACGGACCCGATGTTGCTCGTGCGCCAGGCCGACGAGGCCATGTACGAGGCGAAGAAGACGGCCCGGGCGATCCGGGACAGTTTCACGGCCGCCAACAGCTGACCCCGTCGCCCCGTCGGCCCGCCCCGCCGTCGCCCCCCACCACGGCACACCCCATGTCCGGTGTGCGGAGCCGTCGCCTGCTCAGTGCCAACAGGCGGCGTCGATCCCGGTGGAGTCGCTGCGCACCTCGATCCCCTCGAAGTCGGCCAGCGTGCTGATTCGGAACTGCTCGTCCTGGCCGCTGGCCCGCTCCATTTCCTGTCCCCGGGCCCAGTAGTACTGCTCCCGGGTGTACCCGTCGCGCCGGGGCGCGTAGCTCGCCACCAGGACCCGGCGCGACGCAGAGCTCTTGTTCGCCTCGCTGTAGTGCGGCGTCAGTCCCGAGATGCACAGGGCGTCACCGGGTGCCAACTCGGCCGGTGACCATGGCAGGGACGCCACCACGTCAGCGACCACCACGCCCCGGTCGTCGGTGGGCAGCAGCTGGTCGACACCGGATGCGAACCAGATGCACCCCGACGTGGTGGAGCACTCGTCGATGGCGACCAGGATCGACATGACACTGGAGGCTCCTGGATACGCGGCCAGGTCCTGATGGGGGCTGAACCCGGCGCCCCCGGGCTGCTTGTAGTTGATCTTGTCCTTGAAGCCGGTCACCTCGACCCCGAGCGCAGCCGACGCCACGGCCGCCACCGGCCCACGGGCCATCGCCGCGAAACCGGGGTGACAGGCCGACACGTTCTCGGTCCGGCAGATGGCATCGCCCTGGGCGGTGCGCTCTTCGTACTGCCCCCAACGGTGGCTCCCGGCCGGCCACGCCTCGACATCGGTGGTCCACGCCTTCATAGCCACGAGCTCGTCACCGACGACGACCGACCGCACGACGAGGGACGCCGCGTTCACCTCGGCGACTCCCCCGCCGCGGGATCGGCCTCCCGGCGCGGACCCACCGCGGTCGTATCCGCCACCTCGCGGAGCACGGGCACCCAGTGGTCGAGCGTCGTCACCGATCGGCCCGGAACTTTGGCGGCGTCGTCGGCGCGGCGCAACTCCAGGGCGTCAGCGGCATATCGGCACGACATGAACGAAGACAACTCGTCGGCCCCGAGCACTCCGCCTTGGACCGCGAGCGTGCGCGTGCTCTCGGCCGAGAGCTGCGACCGGTAGGACGCGTCGGTGGTGACGAGATAGCGCTTGGCCGGAACGTGCGCCTCGACCAGACCCGCCACCCGGTCGCCGAGCAGGTCCCGCACACGCTGCGCACCCAACACCCCGTGGTCCTCGTCGGGGCCGAAGCGGTGACCGATGTCGTGGACCAACCCGGCCAGTTGCAGCTCCGGGTCGTCGGGACGGGCCCGGGCGAGCTCGAACGCGCACTGCAGGCCATGGTCGAGGTCGCTCAACCCCGCGGTCTCCTCCGACGACTCCGAAGCCATCGAAGCGAGCAGGTCCAGGAGCTCGGGGAGCGTCATGGCACGGCGCCGGGGACCCGGCCGATCCCGCCGTCGTAGAGCAACATGTCGCTGAGCGTACGGTCGGAATGGCCCGATCGCCACGTGAGCATGGCTTGCGCGTGCTCGAGCACCACGCCGGGGTCCGTGATCTCGGTACCCCACCCCGGGTCGGCCTCGAGGTCGAAACAGCGCCACGAACCTTCCCCGTACTGCACGTAGGCCACGGACTCCGAGCGCAGGACGGTGAGGTGCTTGGACTCGAGACGGCGGTCCCAGGGCCACGGGTGGGGGCCGCGGAAGATGTACTCCCAACGCCAGTCGTACTCCCAGTGGGCCGCCTCTCGCCACCAGGGTGGTTGCTCGTCCAGCAGGAACGGGGTGAGCGGCATGCCGTCGCACTGCGCGGGAATGTCGATGCCGATGGCATCACAGATCGTCGGGAACACGTCGACGTTCTCGGTGAACTCGGTGACCACTCGTCCATGGGTTTGGGGATGGCGCGGGTCGCGCACGATCCCCGGGATGCGGTAGCTCGATTCGAAAGGTCCACCCTTGCCGAGCGTCGACTGGTCGCCGAGCTGCTCGCCGTGGTCCGAGGTGACGACCACCATCGTGTCGTCCCACATGCCCAGTGCCCGCAACGCGTCGAGGACGCGGCCCAGCTGCTCGTCGACGTCGGAGATCATGCCCAGGTACTGCGCCTGCAGTGCCCGGAGGGCGATCTCGTCGCCTGGCGCGGGCTGGGCGGCCAGCCGGCCGCAAAACGGCATGGCACGCTCGGGACTCGGCCGCGGCGGCGGAAGGGAGTCAGGGGCGTACGCCCTCGACCAGTGCCCGGCCGCCGCGTAGGGCGGGTGAGGGCGCCAATAGCTCGCATGGGCGAACCAGGGGCCGTCCTGGCGCTTCATCCAGGCGATGACGGCATCGCTCAGAAACGCGGACACGCCGTGCTCGGCCGGACGGTCGGGCTCGGTGGCCAAGGCGGTCTCGCCGTCGGCGGGGACGTCGTATCCGAGCTGCTCGAGCCAGGCGAGCCAGGCGTCCTGCTCGTCGGGAAGGTCGAGGCCCACCTCGAAGCCGGGAGGGAACCCCTGATAGGTCGACAGCCCAGGGTCATCGGGCCCGGTCGCCGTCCTCGGGTCGATTCCCTGATCCGCGTACCCGAACACGATCGGCGCGTACCCGGCCCGGCGGGCCGCTCGGGCCACGTTGTCGAATCGGGAATCGAGCGGGGTCCCGTTTCCGACCACACGGTTGTTGAGCTGGTACGTGCCGGTATAGAGACAGGCCCGGCCTGGACCGCACGGAGCGGCCTGGCTGTAGTGGCGGTCGAGACGGACGGCTTCCCCGGCCAGCCGGTCGAGGTTGGGGGTCCGCACCACCGGGTGCCCGGCCGCGGAGAGACAGTCACCGCGGAACTGGTCCAGTGTGACGAGAAGAACGTTCATCGGTGTGATGCCGTGCCCCCATTCCCGATGCGCCGAACCTCGACGCACCGTCGCATCAGGCGCTGACCGGGACCTCGAATCCGGGCCGCTCGGGCTCTCCCGCCGACGCCGCGTCGGCGGCGGCACGCTCGGCCCGGTGCGCGTTGGCCCATCCCGGGCCGCGCACGATGTAAGAAAGACGCTCGCTCCAACTGGTGGAGCCGGCGACGTCGCGCAGCATCGACACGTACTCGTGGGTGGCGATCCGCCCGGGCTGGAACGTGTTGATGTTCTTGGTGAGGCCGTAGACCACTCGATCTTCTTCGGGCTCGAAGGTACCGAACAACCTGTCCCACACGATCAGGATGCTGCCGTGGTTGCGGTCCAGGTACTGGCGGTTCGACCCGTGGTGCACACGGTGGTGCGAGGGAGTGTTGAGGACCTCCTCGGCGGGGCCCAGGGCTCCGACCGTCTCGGTGTGGATCCAGTACTGGTAGAGGAGGTTCACGCCACGCGCCGTTTCGACCAATCCCGGCCGGATGCCGAACAGGCACAACGATCCGAAGGGCACGAAGGTGCCGAAGGCCTCGGCGACGGGCTGGCGCAGGGCGGTCGAAAGGTTGTAGTGCTCGCTCGAGTGGTGCACCACATGGATCGCCCACATGTACCGGCTGGTGTGCATGAACCGGTGGTCCCAGTAATAGAGGAAGTCCCACGCCGCGATGGCGGCGGCGACGGCCAGCGCTCCGGTCCCGAGGTCGGGGACGATCCGCCGGCGCCAGAGGTGTTCGGGGCTGGTGCGCGACGCCCACGTGGTGGTGAGAGCTACGCCCCCCGCCACCACCGCGGTCACTCCTCCGACCGCGGAGACGCGGCGCGCCACGCGTGCCGCCCACCGTCTGTTGCCACGCTCTTCATCCGGCTCATGTGGTCGCTCGGCACGCGCCGGGTGCGCAACGCCTCCGAGCACCGCCGGCGGCTCTGATACGAGGTCGTCCGCGGCGATCCGTCTCGTCACGGCGTCGGCGACCGTCGTGGCGGCGGCCGCCCCGAGAGCTCCGACCACGACCGCTCTTCCGTACCGGCCCCGGCCGGGCGTGAACGGCGCCAGGAGCTTCGGGCCCACCAGCGGAGCCACCAGGCTGCCCACACCCATGGCCAGACTCGCCAGCGTGTCGCGCTTCTCGTAGTCCCCCGCGCTGGGCCCCTTTCGCGCCGCACGACGGCGCAGCCAGAAGTACTCCCCCGCCATGCTGACGAAGTAGAAGGGAACGGCGATGACCGTCAGGTCGGGGCCACCGGCGCCCGGAGGGGTCTGCGATGGACCACTCGGGGCGGAACGGCGACGTCGCACGAGTCCATTGTCGTGCACGGGCGCAGGGCCGTCGACCCGGGCCGTACCGGGGGCTAGCACCGCCGCCCCCGGGATGGTGAAGCGTCAACCGCCCGACACCGGTTTCACCTCGCTCAGGGCCGGACCGGCCAGGCCGTAGAGCAAGAACGTGCACAGCTCGTCGGCGGCTTCGTCGCGCGGAGCAGGCCGCGGATCACCGGCCCGCACCGACATCGCCCCGTAGAGCTGCTGGCCGACGAAGGTGGTGGCCTTGTCGGCGTCGAGTAACCGGAAGTCACCTGAGCGCGTTCCCTGCTCGATCACGTCGCGGATGAGCCCGGCGATGTCGAGCCCGATCAGATCGAGCTCTGCACCGACCGTCGAGGCGACCTCGCTGGGAGTGCCCTGGGTCGCCAGGGTGAGACGGAAGAAGGCGGGGTTGTCGTCGATCCGCTCGAGCATGCCGAGCACCAGGGTGCGCAACCGCTCCACCGGAGAACCGTCACGCTCCCACGAAACGACCACTGCATCGAGGAGCAGCGTGTGCATGCGTTGCAGGCACGCCCGCAGCAGCTCGTCGCGATTGGCGAAGTACACGTACAGCGTGGACCGGGCCACCCCCGCTTCGGTGGCGATCTCGTCCATGGGAACCTCGGTGGTGCCGCGTTCGCCGAACAGCCTCCGGGCCACGTCGATGATCTGGTCGCGGCGGAAGTCCCGGATGAGCGCCTTGAGCTCGGCCGGCGCTGATCGGGGCACTCAGCGAGCCCCGACGGGCTCGGTGGCTGAGAATTCCACGGGCAGGTGCTTCACCCCGTTGATGAAGTTCGACTGCAGACGCTCGACCGGCCCGTTCACATGGATGTCGGGGAGGCGGTCGAGGAGGTGCTCGAACATCACGATGATCTCCATGCGGGCCAGGTTGGCACCCAGGCAGAAGTGGGGTCCCCCACCCCCGAACGCCATATGGGGGTTGGGTTTCCGGCCGATGTCGAAGCGATCGGGGTCCTCGAACACCGTCTCGTCCCGGTTCGCGGAGCTGTGGAAGAAGACGATCTTCTCCCCTTCCTTGATCGATTGGCCCGCGATCTCGACGTCCTCGGTCGCCTGGCGCCGGAAGTTCATAACGGGGGTGACGAAGCGGAGCATCTCCTCCACCGCCGAGGGCAGGAGGGTCCGGTCGTTGCGCAGCCGCTCCCACTGGTCGGGGAACTGCGAGAACGCCACCATGGCCCCCGACATGAGGTTGCGCGTCGTCTCGTTCCCCGCCACTGCCAGCAACATGAAGAAAAGGTCGAGCTCGAGCTCCGAGAGCCGTTCCCCGTCCAGCTCGACCTGCGTCAGGACGCTCATGAGATCCTCACCGGGATCGGCGCGCTTGTGCTCGTAGAGCTGCGCCGCGTACCCGAACAGCTCCACGGCGGCCAACGCCGCGTTCTCCTCGGCGACGGCCTGACCTCCCTGGTACTCGGCGTCGTCGCGCCCGATCATCCGGTTGGACCAGTCGAACATCTTCGACCGGTCCTCAGAAGGCACCCCGAGGAGCTCGGCCAGAACGACCAGCGGGAGCTCGGCGGCGACGTCGATGACGAAGTCGGCCGATCCCGACCCGCAGATCCCGTCGATGATCTCGTCGGCGACATTGTGGATGCTCTGCTGCAGCTCCCCGATCATGCGCGGGGTGAAGCCCTTGTTGACGAGGCGGCGGTACCGGGTGTGGAGGGGAGGGTCCATCGTCACCATCATCAGGCGCTGCTCTTCGAGCTGAGCCTCGGGCGTCTCCCACAAGAAGGTGCCCTTGCGGTAGGAGGAGAACCGCTGCGCGTCCCGGTTGACGGTGACGCAGTCCTCGTGCCGGGTGATGGCCCAAAATCCGGGCCCGTCGGTTTCCTCGTGCCAATACGCGGGAACATGGCGTCGGAGATAGGCGAACCACTCGTAGGGAACGCCGGTGACGAAGTTGCGCGAATCCGTGAGGTCGATCGGGGCGGGATCCATTCGGACGACACCTCCAGAGAATCAGACACAGTGTCCGATTGACTGGAGGATACGTCCAGGTGCCTGCGACGTCAACGTCCCGGCGGGGCGTACTCGGCAAAACATGGCCCTCAGCTGGACAAGCACGACAATTCCCGACGACAGTGGCGCCGTCATGGTGGGGGCCACGTCTGTCGATCGCGACACGACCGGATTTCGGTGACCGGGCACATCTTTGGTGCCCTGGGCCTGCTGGCGGTGGTGGGCGCCGGCGGCACCCTGTGGCTCCTGGTCAGGGACGGACGTGGCCGCAGCCGGAACTCGAGCGCCCGGACCCTTCGAATCGCCACCACGCTCAGCACCCTCGTCATCCTCGGCACGCTGGCCTTCTTGCGCCCCTGGTACTGGGACCTCGCCATCGCCGCACTGGTCGTGGCGGCTTGGCGTTGCTTCCTGGTGCTCGTCGGGGCCCTCGAGCGCCGGAGCTCGCCCGCCCGCTGGGGGGCGATCGCGGTCGCCTTGGTGTCGGTGGTGCTCGGATCGGCGCTCGTGATGCTGGGCGCCACCGCGGCGGTGATCGACGGGGCCGCGCTGGCGGGCGGCACGCCGGTCCCGGTGGCACACGACCGCCAGGTCCTGGCGCATCCCGTGCTCTATCAGGTGTTCTGGGGGCCGTCGTGGGACGACCACGGTGCCACGCCGGCACTGGCGCAGGCCACCGCGTTCCAGCGCGCCCTCCCGACCTCGCAGTGGGCGGCGGCCGTCGTCGGGTCGGGGTTCGGGGTGGGATCCCTCAGCTCCGGTGGGTGTTGGATCGACCCGAACGAGCCCAATTCGTCGCGCGCCGCGTCGAGCGCGTCGTCGGGGCCGTTCCCGGACGAGTTGCACCGGGTCCTGAGCGGACACGCCCATTTGGAACCGTGCCCGGGCTTCACCACGACGAATGTCCCCAAGAGCCTTCCGCCCGACGCCGTGGTGGCCCTGTGGCTCGACCCCGGTGTCCCCTATCAACTGGGCGGGGTATCCGCCCACAGCTCGGTCCCGTGGGCAGGGCGACCCGACGGGCTGGCGACGATCGGCTTGACGGGTGGGCTCGCGCGGTGGGGACAGAAGTCGTGTGCACAGAGCCCGGCGTGCAGCTCCGTTCCCGACTTCGCCTCCCCGACCTACGCGCTGTCACACGAGCTCGTCGAAGCCGTCACCAACCCCTTCGGTCACGGGTGGTTCGCCGACGTGCCTCTGCGATGGGCGGCGCGCTACTTCCTCTCTCATGGCCCGACGTCGCTGCTCGGTGCCGCCCCCGCCTTCGAGGGTGAGGTGGCGGACCTGTGCGAGCCCGGGCAACCCGACATACCGAAAGACAGACCGGTGGCGAAACTCGGACCGACGTCCGTGCCGGTGGCCGACTTCTACCGACCCGGAACGGGGTGTGTTTCCTGACATTGGACACAACGACCTAGTGCCGCATCAAGCAACGTTTGCGCGCTTTACCAGCTCACGCAGTGTTTTGTCGTGAGCGTTGCGGTTGCGCCAGACAATGTAGCGACGGATCATCGAGTTCTGCTCTTCGTGTGAAC
>Ga0182024_10001138_pt1 | contig 68922 bp, 70 predicted proteins | sample P32metaG_FD_120480 | JGI IMG/M metagenome (GOLD analysis project Ga0182024, IMG submission 120480) | Permafrost microbial communities from Stordalen Mire, Sweden - P3-2 metaG (Illumina Assembly) | ecosystem: Environmental > Terrestrial > Soil > Wetlands > Permafrost | place: Sweden: Stordalen...
ATCATTTTGCGTAAACGGGTCACAGGGTGCCTCCTTGTGACCCAAACTTATCTCAGCCGTTAGGCAACCACCGCTCCCTAACCTCACGCGTAGCGTCCGCCGCCGGGCGGCTTCGTTCTGACGAGCAAATCGGAAGTTGAGACGGATGGACGTGGTGGAGCTACAATGATCTTGCCGGGCGAAACGGAAGCGGGCTCTGCGGGGACGCAACCATGCTGAAGGATAGCCTGGTGGTCGTATCGATGTGCCTTCAAAATCCCCGCCCGAGGGGCGGAACACTCACTAACGGAGAGCGCCCTCTTTCCATTTCAGGCTGAACCAACACAGGTTACTCTCACGGTTCGCGGGCGCCATCGATCGACGACGAATATAAATCGGAAGGTGCTATTAACGTGATTAAGACAGATGAGATGAAAGTTTCGGACACCATCCCTGGCAAGCGACTCGATTCCGGCCTTCAAACGCATACAGATGCCCCCGTTTCAGGGGAGCAAAATGCCCAAATTCGCACTCACAATACTAGGAAGGGCGTACCAGTGACGCCCTCCGTCCATATCGATAACCTTCCTGCATGGACCCCAACCCCGCAACTTTGCCAGATAAGCCCCGCCTCCCTGCCGATATTCAATCGGTCGTAGATCAGCACGCTCAAGTGCTGCGTGTCTCTTACATGGAGATTGCCTCAGGCATAAATCGGCTGCTGCGGCAGGGAATTCCTAAGGAAGTCATCTCTCAGGTTATAAATCAGACCGTCGAAGCCCTCGCCAAGGAAGCGCCTCGCTCCCCACGAACAAATTCGAACCCGCCTGCGCGAACGTAATTCCATGACGCATGTGGTCAAGCGAGAGTAAAATTCTTGCTTGGCTGCAAGCTGGTTCTAGCAATTGTCCTGAACCGAGTGCACCCTTAATTATGCGATTTAGCGTTGTTATGCCTGTTTACAATCGACCGCAATACATGCATCGCGAAGCCATTGGCTCGGTTCTGGCCCAAACCTTCAAAGACTACGAGTTGATCGTCGTTGACGACGGCTCAACGGATGACACACAAGCCGTCCTCGCTTCCTACGGCTCACGATTGAAGGTTGTGCGGCAACCTAATTCGGGCGCGGAGGCCGCGAGACATAATGGCGCGAGGCACGCCCACGGCGAATACATGGTCTTCCTGGATAGCGACGATCTGCTTTGTTCAGGCGCTTTAGAGGCCTACAACCATGTCATCAACGAGTGCTCATTGCCTCCATTAATCATCGGCTCGTGGGTCGAATTTGAGGATGGCTCCCCCCTACCCCCGGAAGTCAACACCAAGCCAGGCAATATCCAAGTTTCTGTCTACAAAGATTTTCTATCCCGTGATATCCACATGGGTTTATCCAATAGCCTCATCGTGTTTCGGAAATCTACTTTGGAAAAACTGGGAGGCCCCCAAAGAAGCGCGGCGAATTTGCTTCTCGATGATTTCCACATCTGTCTCCAGACCGGAACCGTAGGACCTTGTGTTGTAGTTCGTAAACCCATCACGCTTGCGTATCGTAGGCACGCCAGGAACGCCCACCAGAATCCCGCGGGAAACGTCAAAGCTATTTTGTCGCTGATCGATTATGAACAGCGCGGAGGTTATCCAGGCGGTAAAACGCGCCGTAAAGAGCGTTACCTTTGGATCGGCAGCATTTGCCTGCACTGGATCAGGAAATGGTTGGCGGCGGGTAAGCTCAAATTCATCTACCCACTGGTTCTCCACGGATCTCCTATGCTAACCGTCGCAAGCATAAAAAAAATCGGCAAATACGTGGGTATATCTCGAAACGAACCGCTGCTCATTCTAAATGGAAAAATCGCATCGTGAACTATATCGTTCGCCGACGAAAAGCTACCCGCGGAAATGTAACCCGCTAAATACCTTGGCCAGTGGTCGGGCCAACGCTGTTTTTTCTGTGCAGCATAGCTCTGTCATGAACGCCCATCCTGTTTCATGCCACCAAGTTTTCCACATTAAATCCACTTAAACCGGGCAAATTTCCACAGTAGTACTTCTTTGAGAGCGCTGATTTGCATTCATCCCAAGACCGACTATTAACTACTATGGTATAACACTGTTTATGTATACATCACTATGTATATTCACGCATTAGATATCGAAATTGCCTGCTGTCGCACTGGTGAGTGAGGTACGCTCTCGAGCGGCAACCTTGGAGATTTCAGATGACCATCCCCGGACAAACCTTTAGTTCAAAAACCTCTTCTCCCACTACCGAGTCTAAATCTCGGAGCTCCGCCAGCAACCTTCCTTCGCGCCATGCCACTAGATACTTCATCGGAAACTCCTGCAATCCCCCGGCGGTTTTCAAGCCCCCGGCGACGCCTGTCTCTGATGCAGCTCACCTCGCTTCTACTGAAAAAACTCGCGCCGCTCTGCTCAAACTCTGCGAATCGCCGCGCGACTCTTTTGCCTTGGCCACTTGGTGGGACGAAAATCGCTGCTCCATAGAATATGAACTGCGCCGCCATCTACATTCCGACTCGAATTCTCCATTGCTTCAACAATTGCTGGCACGCTTGGTGTGGCACGCCAGATTTTTCTGCGATGAGCTCGACCACCCTAAAGCCTGGATCGCCAGATGCGCTAACCTCGAAGCCCGGCGCCTGGCCCTGCAGTTGATTCGAACTCAGCGGATTCGAATTGCCGCGAAACTTGAATCCAGCGTGAAATTTCTGGCCGCGTAATTAATTTGGCATTCCCCTGGTTTCTCACCGCATTCTCGCCGTTAAACTAATTATGATGTTGGCTATGCAGATTCGTTGCCGTGCGTTGCTCTTCGATATGGATGGTGTCTTGGTCGATTCCACGCCTGCTGTGGCCCGCGTGTGGACCGCTTGGGCCAACAGGTTCGGTCTCGACCCCGCCGACGTGGTGCGCCAAGCCCACGGCAGGCCCAGCATTGCAACAATTCGCGAGCTTTTACCCTCTGCCGACCATCACGCTGAGAACCACGCCATCGAGAAAGCCGAGCTCGAGGATATTGAGGATGTCGTCGCGCTGCCCGGCACCATTCCACTTCTCAGCGCACTTCCTGCTGGTCGCTTCGCGGTGGTCACCTCGGCGACACGGGCGCTGGCTGTTGTTCGCTTGCGCGCCGCTGGATTCGCCATTCCCAATCATCTGGTGACCTCCGACGATATCCAGCATGGAAAACCAGACCCTGAACCGTACTTTCGTGGAGCTCAGATCCTCGGCCTCTCGCCTACCGACTGTGTCGTAATCGAAGACGCCCCGGCCGGAATTCAGTCCGGTAGAGCTGCAGGCTCGCGCGTAATCGCCTTACGAACCACTGCTTTCGATTCCGCTCTGCACGCTGCGGGTGCCGATTGGATCGTCAATGATTGCAGCAACATTTCCCTCCAGCACATCGACCTGGACGGTGACCTACTTCTGGAATTGCTTTAGCCGACAATCGCCGGTAGCCAAACACAATTCGCGCCTCGCCTTACATTTGTACACGCTACCCGGCTCCAAACCGCTAGTAATCTTCACGCCAATTCTCTCTCACTCAATGTCCTCGCTTCACCGCTGCACAGATTAAGATGTATATGCCACAGAGAATAATTCACGACCACTCTCTCCAGGCGATCCGGCCTTCGCAAGTCCAGGCCAAGCTCAAAGGTGCTTCCCAATGGCGACCTCGACGCAAACGCTACCGCCCCAGCCCTCTTCACCAGCCGCAATACCAGCACCACCAGCCTCACCGCAGCCGCCTCGCGTCATTCATACCGCTCAGCTCATTACCGCCATGGTTAAATCTCATGATCACGTCAGCGACCTTATTTTCTCGCCGGGCCGCGCTCCCCAAATTGAAATGAATGGCCAATTGGTGGAGCTGAAATATAAAGGCCTCGAGTCCCTTAACCCCCAGGACACCCTCACCATCGCCCATGACATCATGGGAAAAAGCGAAACGGCCTTGCGCAAGCTGGAGCAAGACGGCTCCGCGGACCTCTCCTATGGCGTAGCCGGCGTAGCCCGCTTCCGCGTAAATATTTTTCGCCAGCGTGGCAGTTGCGCCATCGTTATGCGCGTCATACCCGATAAGATTCCTTGCTTTGAAGAGTTGCACCTCCCAGCCGTGCTTCAGGAAGTCGTTGAGATCAGAAATGGCATCGTATTGGTCACCGGTCCCACGGGTTCCGGCAAGTCCTCCACCCTCGCTGCCGTCATCGACAAAATGAATGAGCAGAAAGCTTTCCACATCCTTACGATTGAAGATCCCATCGAGTTTCTGCATCGCCACAAAAAATGCACCATTCACCAACGTGAACTGCACACTGACACTCCGACCTTTGCGCTCGCCTTGCGCGCCGCTTTACGTCAAGCGCCAAAGGTCATCCTGGTCGGCGAAATGCGCGACCGCGAAACTATCGAAATCGCCCTCGAAGCTTCTGAAACCGGCCACTTGGTTATGTCTACTCTTCACACCATCGACGCCTCCAAAACCGTGGAGCGCATTGTTGGCGTTTTTCCCCTTTCCGATCAGCAAACCATTCGCACTCGCCTGGGCAAAGCTTTTCGCTTCATCGTTTCGCAACGCCTGCTCCCCAAGAAGGACGGCAAAGGTCGAATCGCCGCTGTCGAGATCCTCAAATCCACGATGCGTACTCGCGATTACGTGGAAAAAGGCGAGTCCGAAGGCAAGTCCCTGCTCGATGCCATGCGTGATGGTGGCAATGAAGGGATGCAACACTTCGACGGTGAAATCGAAAAATTGATCCGCAATGACGTGGTGGATTATGAGATTGGGCTCAGCTATTCCACAAACGCCGGAAACTTGCGCCTGGAGCTAGCTGACTACCTGGAAGGCGCTGGCTCCAAGAAAAAGCCCGCCACCGAAATAGAAATCGAACGCTAACCCAAAATCAAAAAAATCACGCAGGGTGCCCCGGATTCGCAGTTGAGGTATGAATCCGGGTCTTCGGGTTTTCTTTGTGCTTCGAGTTCTATTTGCTCCGCCGCAGGGATGAAGCATCGCACACAACGCGGGTACCTGTGACGGGCGACCCCAGCGCCTTCAAGCCCGCGCCGTAAATAAGTTATGCTAAAACGCGCGTGCCACCATACCTCCTGCTAAATACGCTTCTCGCAAAAAGTCTCTTTGCCTTTGCACTCGTCATTCATCCGCTATGGAGAGTCGCGATCTTTACGCTGTTATTTCTCACTCTCATTCTTCTGGCTAGTCCCACCGCCGAGCAAATTTGCACGCGTCTCGAATCGTTCCTTTCCCAATTCGCTAAGCGCCGCAATCTCGTGTCCCTCAGTTTATTTTTCGGCGTCATCCTCATTCGACTCGCAGCGCTTCCGCTCCTGCACGTCCCCGTCCCTGGTATCCACGATGAATACAGCTACCTATTGATGGGCGATACCTTCGCTCATGGACGCCTCGCCAATCCGCCGCATCCCATGTGGCTCAGCTTTGAAACCTTCCACGTGAACTGGCTTCCCACTTACTCCTCAATTTATCCGCCTGTGCAAGGTGCCCTCCTTGCTCTCGGTCAATTGCTCGGCAGTCCTTGGATCGGCGTCCTGGTCAGCACCGCCGTCATGTGCTCCACCATCACCTGGATGTTGCAAGCTTGGATGCCGTCGCGCTGGGCCTTTCTCGGTGGCGTACTCGCCGCCCTAAAGTTCGGCGTCGCCAGCTACTGGATCAACAGTTACTGGGGCGGCGCCGCGGCAGCCATCGGCGGCGCTCTTGTGTTAGGTGCACTCGGGCGCATCTCCAAGCGTCCCACCGCACGGGATGCTGTCGTACTGGGATTGGGCGTCGCAATCCTCGCCAACAGCCGGCCCTACGAAGGCATGTTGTTCTGCATCCCCGCTTCGGCTTGGTTCATCTGGTGGTTCGCCACATCAAAAAATCTTGGGTCAGCACAAAGCGCCACTTCGCGATACGCCCGTACAAACATACTAGTCTCAGTGCTCGTCGTGTTGGCCGCGACCGCTGCCTTCATGGGTTATTACAACTGGCGCTTGACCGGCAACGCGTTGCTGATGCCCCATGCACTCAGGACCCGCACCTATCATTCTTCCGCGCTTTTTTTGTGGGAACATTCGCGACCGCCGTTGCACTACAACAATCAGCAATTCGAAGATTTCTACAATGGTTGGGAGCGCGAAAACTACCGTCACACCTGGGAAGATGCTTGGCGCGTTTCCCTTGAGAAACTTAACCGCGGCGGCCACACATTTTTCTGGTGGGGAGTTATCCTTCTCGCGCCCGGGACGCCACTCGTATGGCGCGATAAAAAATCGCGTCTGCTGCTCGCCACCATTTTCATTGGCGCCCTCGGGGTCTTCGCGGTGGTTTGGTCATTCGCTCACTATGCCGCGCCATTCACTTGCGTAATTGTCGCCCTGCTGGTGCAGTCCATTCGTCATCTCCGCACTATGACAGTGGCCAACTTCCCGCTCGGCCGCTGGCTTTCGCGCGCCGCCTTCCTTTTGCTCCTCATCGAAACAGCCTTCTATACGGTCCATCATCAGTGCGACCCTCTCGCCTGGACATGCCAGGGCGACCCCAGCAGAGCCGCGATACAAGATCGCCTTTCGCATGAGCCGGGTAAACACCTTGTCATCGTTCGCTATGAACCCGACCACAACATTCACGACGAATGGGTTTACAACGGTGCTGACATCGACTCCGCCAAAGTCCTGTGGGCCCGCGAACTCGACGCCCCCCAGAACGCCAAACTTCTCGCCTATTTCAAAGACCGCACCGTCTGGCTCGTCGACCCGGACAACGACAACACCGAGCTCATTCCTTACTCCCCACCCGGACCGCCGGAGGAAGAGGCGCGCTGAACCGTCGCCCCCACTCGCAAGCTTCGCCACCGCCGCCGATGACTTGTGCTTTGTATTTCTGGTCGCCGCCATTATCATGACCACGGTCGCGAACCACCGGACTAACCAGCTTGTCTAATATTCCCGACGTCCCGCCCAACGCAGAAGCTTATGTAGCCACACCAGTTTCGCCTCTAAATAAAATTTCCAGCGGAAAATTATTGCAAGTCCTAGGGGTGTGGTTCGGCATCGCCGCCGCCGTTGGCAACACCATCGCTGCCGGAATCGTTCGCACCCCCGGCGTCATCGCGAAAATTCTGCCAAACCCATGGTTCTTTCTCGGCGTTTGGGTTATCGGCGGACTGTACGCCTTGTTCGGCGCGTCATCCATGGCCGAACTGGGCGCAGCCATACCACGCAGCGGCGGCCAATATAATTTCTCCCGCCGCGCCATCGGCGACTACGCCGGCTTCATCGTTGGCTGGAGCGATTGGCTTTCCAGTTGCGGCACGCTCGCTGCCGTCGCCATTGTCATCGGTGAATACAGCGGAAAATTAATCCCCGCGCTTGCCGGCGGCGACGCCACGATAAAAACCATCGCTGTCTCAGTAATCGCCGCATTCGGCATTCTGCAATGGCGCGGAGTGCGCTGGGGCAGTCGCGCACAATTGCTGACCTCTGCAATGAAGACCGCCGCATTCGTGATCTTGGTCATCGCCTGCTTTGCGTTGGGTGGAAACTCACATCGAGCCTCAATCGCGGCGGCATCCTCAACCACGCTATCTCTTCCTTCGGGATGGCTCCTCGCCGTCGCGATGATGCTCGGCCTTCAGGAAGTTTTCTACACCATCGACGGCTGGGACGGCGTGATTTATTTTGGCGAAGAAGTTCGCGACCCCGGTAAAGACGTCCCACGCGCCATTTTTGGCAGCGTCTTTTCCATCATGGGTATTTATCTGCTCCTCAACGCCGCGGTTCTTTACGTTTTGCCCATGAACGAAATCGCCGGAAACAATTTTTCTCTGGGTACCGCCGCCGAACGCATTTTCGGCCATTACGGCGACCCCATTATCCGCAGCATCATGGTCGTGTCTCTTCTCAGCTGCATAAACGCCGTGCAACTGTTTTGCTCCCGCATCTTGTACGCCATGAGCGCCGACGGCTTGTTCTTCCGCAGCGTAGCTCGCGTCAACAAAGGCGGAACGCCGGAGCTCGCCCTGCTTCTCAGCACCATCACCGCCGTGCTCTTTGTCCTGGGTTCCTTCGAACGGGTCATCGCCATGCTCTCGTTTTTCTTCGTGGCTAACTACACCCTCACCTATACGTCCGTTTTCGTGCTGCGCAAGAAAGAACCTGACATGCCCCGCCCCTACCGCGCCTGGGGCTACCCATGGACCACCGCGATCGCGCTGATCGGCTCAGTTTTGTTTTTGGTCGGGTCAATACTTACAGATCGTGATAACGCGCCGTTAGCACTAGGAATGTTGGTGTTGAGTTATCCGGTCTATCGCGTGTTGAAATGGGGCGCGGGCCGCAGCACCGCTATTTAATTTAGTTTTCGCGCGGTTCGCAGTTAAACGCGCGTTCGCAGTCAATCTGTGGCGCAGTTTAATTCGAAACTTTTTCCGCGATCGACTTCGCCTGCAGGAAGTGCAATAAATAATCTTTCCCGCCGGTCTTCGAATCCGTCCCCGACATATTAAATCCGCCGAAGGGATGTGCCCCCACCATTGCGCCCGTGCATTTGCGGTTCAGATAGAGATTGCCCACGTGAAATGCTTCTTCCGCCTTCTCAATTTTCTCCGCATTCCGCGAATACACCGCCCCAGTCAGCCCAAACTCCGTATCATTCGCAATTTCCAAAGCATGATCAAAGTCTCGTGCTTTAATCACCACCAACACCGGCCCGAATATTTCTTCCTGCGCCACGCGCGCCTTCGGCGGCACATTCGCAATAATTGTCGGCTGAACAAAATATCCGTCCCCAGGCGCCCGCTCGCCACCCAACACCACTTTTCCCTCTTTCTTCCCCACGTCGATATAGCCCAGAATCCCTTCCATCGCCGTGCTGCTCACCACTGGCCCCATGTAATTGCCAGGATCCTCGCTCGGCCCCACGGTAATTTTCTTGGCGTGTTCCACCAGCTTGTCCACAAACGTGTCGTAAATTTTTTCCGACACAATCGCCCGCGAACACGCCGAACATTTCTGCCCCTGATAACCAAAGGCCGCCAACGCTACACCTTCCACTGCCGCGTCAATATCAGCTTCCTCATCCACAATCGTCGCGTCCTTACCGCCCATCTCCAAAACCGCGCGCTTGATCCAGATCTGCCCTGGGACTTTCTTCCCGGCCGCCTCACTAATCAGCAATCCAACTTCCTTCGATCCCGTAAACGCGATGAAGCGCGTCTTTGGATGCTTCACCAGCGCATCACCAACGATCTCGCCCGCCCCAGTCAGAAAATTCAAAGCCTCTTTGGGAATTCCCGCTTCATAAAAAATCTCTACAACTTTCGCCGCCACCGTCGGCGACTCTTCCGAAGGTTTCAAGATCACCGTGTTGCCCGTAACCAGCGACGCCGCCGTCATGCCCGCCGCAATCGCCGCCGGAAAATTCCAAGGCGGGATAACCACGCCAACTCCCAGCGGAATATAAACCAGGTAATTCTTTTCGCCTTTCATCGGCGTGACCGGATGCTGCCCCGCAAACCTCAACATCTCGCGCCCGTAAAATTCTAGAAAATCAATCGTTTCCGCCGTATCCGCATCCGCCTCAATCCATGACTTGCCCACTTCCGCGCAAATCAGCGCGGACATTTCGAATTTGCGTTCGCGAATAATTTCCGCAGCGCGAAATACAATCTCCACGCGCTTTTCCGCAGGCACTCGCTTCCACGTTTCAAACGCCTTGGCCGATGCTTCCACCGCCTGCTTGGCGTGCTCCGCAGTCGCCGCCTGAAACACTCCAATCACCTGTTTCGGGTGCGACGGATTCGTCGAAGTCATCTTCGCCGTGGTAATAATCTTTTCCCCGCCGATATACATCGGATATTCGCGCCCAAACTCCGCTTCCACCTTCTTCAACGCCGCTTCCATCGCGCGCTTATTCTCCGGCCTGGAAAAATCCACGAACGGCTCGTTAGTGAACTCTGACACGTGCACTCTCGTTTCGGCAGTAGCCATACGAAAATCTCCTCGCGCTTCAACCATTCATTCTACTGTGTCGGGAAACCACCGGACAACCGCGCACAACCACAGCGTGTAGTATCGCTTCAGGTATGGGTAAGCGTCACCTCGAAGGCCCGCCAAAGGATCGTCTATTCAGCAAGGGTCCATTTGGTGCGTGTATACGCAATGCGAAATCCCTGCCGCTCCGCGTTACGCTGCGACGAGCTGCCCGGTTCCGCGGCCATCATAGCCAGATCGCATCCAGCGGTTTTCGCGTACTGAAATCGCGCCTCCAGCAGCGCCCGTTGCGCCCCGAGCCGCCGCCACGCCGGAATCGTGCTTGCTCCCGCGAACAGCGCGACGCCCTCGTGAATGGACAATCCTCCTGCACCGATCGCTTGCCCATCCAACTCCGCAAGAAAAAGCGCGTTCCCCTTCGCGTTCGCCACAACTCGCCCCATTTCCAGCATCAAGTGTGCGAATTCCTTATACTCGCTCCAACCTTCGGCCGAAGTACGCGCCCAAATTTCTCGTTCTCCATCCCCCACAACGCGTACGCTCACTGCTGAATCGCGCTGCCCGCCCGGGGATTTGTGCTCACTCAGCGGCAGAAACATCACATTAGACATTTCAAAAGGTCGATAGCCGCGCTCACCGAGTAGCGGGAGAAGCGCCTTGTCTGCCAGCGGACTCACTTCGTGAAATATTCGTGTGCCACGGACTTTAAAAAACTCCTCGATCGTAGACAGCTCCGCAGTGGTCAGCATCTGAAACAATCCCAGTCCAAACGTTTGCGACAACGGGGAGTCCACACCATCAAACATCGCTAACGCACCGGCGACGGAAATCCATTTCGCGCCTGATTCCGGCTTCAGACTCGCACGCGCTTCTACAAAGTCCGCGTTGGTAAGCCCTTCGGCGCGCTCCAGCCGGCAAGATAGCGAGTGATCTGCAAGAATTTCGGAAGCCATGGGAATTTCCGAACCTTATCACAAAGATTCAATCGATTGAGATATGGAATGAATTACTTTAGCGGCGAAAGAGGGAAAAAATCCAAAATATCAGCGACAGCCCAATACTCAAAAGCAGGCAGGTAACAATTGGAAAATAAAATGTAGTGTGCTCACCGCGATGAACTATATCGCCAGGCAATCGCCCCAGCCGTAAAGGCAACCGCCCCGTGAAATACAAAAGCGCCCCGACCAGCACAGCAATCCCGCCAAGAATTAAAAGCCCTCGCCCCAGTTCACGCAGCGGATCCATATTACAAATTCTACGCCGAGCCCTCTCGCAAGCAATACCACACCCACTGGCCTAAAGCGCTCTCAGCATGGGCGAATACACTAAATCAACTCAAGGCCTGCAAAAAAATACCCAATTTCAAACGCGGCCGTCTCCGCCGCATCCGACCCGTGAGTACAGTTATTCCCGATACTCGTCCCCAGATCGCGCCGAATAGTTCCCGGCTCAGCCTTCTTGGGATCGGTCGCTCCCATAGCATCCCGCCATTTCTTGATGGCTCCTTCAGCCTCCAAAACCAATGCTACAATCTTCCCGGAACTCATAAAATCCGTCAGCTCTCCAAAAAACGGCCGCTCTTTATGCACCGCGTAAAACCCTCCTGCCTCTTCCTTGGTCAGCCGCATCGTTTTAATCGCCACGATTTTGAATCCCGCCTTATGAATGCGTGAAAGTATTTCACCCTGCTGCCCTTTACCAACCGCGTCAGGCTTGATAATCGCGAATGTACGTTCCAGTGCCACGAATCCTCCGAAAAACAAAATTAAGGTTACAAAATTAAAATCACAAATTTAAATTTTGCTGTGTGTATCGCTACTTCAGTGTGGCCGCAACCGTTGAACCCAGATCCGCCGGAGTTTCCACGCAGCTAATTCCCGCGGCGCTCATGGCCGCGTATTTATCTTTCGCTGTGCCTTGTCCACCGCTGATGATCGCTCCCGCGTGGCCCATGCGCCTTCCGGGAGGCGCGGTTTGCCCCGCGATAAATCCGACGACCGGCTTCTTCACATTCGTTTTGATCCATTGCGCCGCGCGCTCTTCCGCATCGCCACCGATTTCCCCGATCATGATGATCGCGTGCGTATCGGCATCTTCATTGAACAACCGAATAGCATCCAAAAATGTCGTGCCAATAATCGGATCGCCGCCAATCCCGATGCAAGTGGACTGCCCGATTCCCAATCTAGTCAATTGATCTACCGCCTCATAGGTCAAAGTTCCGCTGCGGCTCACCACTCCCACGTGTCCCTGTTGGTGAATCCTCCCCGGCATAATTCCGATTTTGCATTTTCCCGGCGAAATCACTCCCGGACAATTCGGCCCAATCAGCCGCGTTTTTTTAAAATCGACCACCGCGGCCACCCGCACCATATCCAGTACGGGAATGCCTTCAGTAATACAAATCACCAAAGGAATCTCTGCATCCGCAGCTTCCAGGATCGCATCAGCAGCAAATGGCGGCGGCACAAAAATCACCGACGCATTGGCGCCGGTTTCTTTCACCGCGTCGCGAACAGTATTAAATACCGGGCGTTCCAGATGTTTCGTCCCGCCCTTCCCGGGCGTTACTCCACCGACCACCACGGTCCCGTACTCAATCATCTGCTGCGCATGAAAAGTACCTTCGCGCCCGGTGAAGCCCTGCACCAGCAAACGCGTCTTTTCGTCAACCAGCACGCTCATCGAGCACCCGCCGCGAGCGCCACGACTTTCTGCGCGCCATCTTTCATCCCATCGGCAATCGTGAAATTCAATTTGCTATCACGCAGAATTTTTTGTCCCAGCTCCACATTGGTTCCTTCCATGCGCACCACCACCGGCACCTTCAATTGCAGGTCCTTGGCCGCCGCCACCACCCCGCTGGCAAGCACGTCGCAGCGCAAAATTCCTCCAAAAATATTTATGAACACCGCTTTCACCGCCGGATCAGCCATCAAAATTCCAAATGCATTCTTCACCTGATCCGCCGATGCACCGCCGCCCACATCCAGAAAATTCGCTGGTGATCCCCCCGCGTACTTGATGATGTCCATCGTCGCCATGGCCAACCCCGCGCCATTGACCATGCACGCCACACTGCCATCCAGCTTGATGTAATTCAAACCGTACTTCGAAGCTTCCACTTCCAGCGGATCCTCTTCATCCAAGTCCCGCAGCTCGCGCAATTCCTTGTGGCGAAACAACGCGTTGTCATCGATGGTCATCTTCGCGTCCAGCGCCACCAGCTTGCTGTCTCCCGTCAATACGCACGGATTAATCTCCAACATGGAAGCGTCCGTGTCGATAAACGCCTTATACAGCGCCAACAAAAATGGCACCGCGTTATTCACCGCCTCAATCGGCAAGCCCAACCCAAAAGCCAATTTTCGCGCTTGATACGGCTGCAACCCCACCACCGGCTGAATCACCTCACGCAAAATCGCCTCGGGATTTTCTTTAACTACTTCTTCAATTTCCATCCCGCCCGCCGTGCTCGCCATGAAAATAACTTTCCCGGTGGCGCGGTCTACCAGCAAACTCAAATATATCTCTCGCTTGATGTCCAAACCTTCTTCGATCAGCAAGCGCTTCACAATCCGTCCGCCAGGCCCAGTCTGCGCCGTGATTAAATTCATTCCCAAAATTTGGCTGGCAATTTCCGCGGCTTCGTCGGCCGAGCGCGCCAATTTCACGCCTCCGCCCTTGCCTCGTCCCCCGGCGTGAATTTGCGCCTTGACCACCACGATATTGGACTTCAGCCGCTGCGCTGTTCCGCGCGCTTCTTCCTTGCGATAAGCCACTTCCCCGCGCGGTATGGCCACGCCGTAACGCGCCAGAATGGCCTTCGCTTGATACTCGTGAATCTTCATCAAGTTCCCATCAGTGATAGAATTTTGCGTTCGTGAAACAGTAAAGTTTAACCGGAAGGCCGAGACGGAGCAAGGACACCATGGCGCCTTCGCCGTTGCAACGCGTCGAAAACGGAAAAGTTTTGTCGCGCGCGCAAGCCGAAGAGACCATGGAAGAAATTCTTTCCGGCCGCGTGGAAACCCCAGAAATCGTAAGTCTTCTCCGCGCCATGAATGCGCGTCCCATCCAACCGCAAGAACTTGCCGGCTTCGCAAGTGTGATGCGCCGCCATGCCGCCCCCGTTTTCTCTGACGCGCGCTTGCGTCCCGCGCATTTGATCGATACTTGCGGAACGGGCGGCGACGGCTATGACACCTTTAACATTTCCACCGCTGCAGCAATCATTGCCTCTGCGGCCGGCGCTAGCGTCGCCAAGCACGGCAACCGCGCTGCTACTTCACGCTGTGGCTCGGCTGACGTTCTGGAAGCACTCGGAGTGCGCATCGATATTCCGCTGCAGCGTTGCGGCGAGGCCATTCGCGAAATAGGCCTGGGCTTTCTCTTCGCTCCAGCAGCCCACTCTGCAACTCGCCACGCCGCGCTTGCTCGTAAACAAATCGGCGAACGCACCGCATTTAATCTGCTTGGTCCATTAACAAACCCTGCAGGCGCTCACTCCCAACTGGTGGGCGTTTATTCCCGCGAAGTGATCGACTTGATGGCCGCCACGCTCGCCGAGCTGGGCATCCAGCGCGCCTTTGTCGTACACGGAGCGGACGGCCTGGACGAAATCTCCTTGAGCGGCGATACACATGTCGCTGAGCTACACGAAGGAGCCATCAAGCGCTACACGCTTACGCCCGAGGATTTCGGCATGCCGCGCGCCCCCATCGAAAGTTTGCGCGGCGGCGACGCCACGGAAAACGCTGCGCTGATCCGCGAAATATTAGATGAAAAACCAGGCCCACGACGCGACGTTGCAGTCATGAACGCCGCCGCCGCGCTGGTAGCCTCTGGAATCGCCACAACTTTCAAAGACGGGGCACAATTGGCCGCCAACGCTATCTCTTCGGGATCAGCGCAAAAAAAATTGGCCGCCTTGGTGGCCTTCACAAATTAGCTCTTCGCCACACGAAATAATTTCGCTGCGAAACATCGCGCCACCGGGGGGAAATTTGAGAAGCCTACTGCTCGCCGCATTGACCGTAATCTTTGCCAGTGCCATTTCAGCGCAAAGAACTGCTCCGCCGCCCGAGCACCGCCACAAACTGAATCCCGACCAAGTTGCCCAGGAAGTTCGCGATTACCGCATGAACAACGAAGACCGCATCATCCGCGAACTCTCCGAATTCCTCGCCATCCCGAACGTCGCCAGCGACACCGAAAACATTCAGAAAAATGCCACCCAGTTAGTCGCTATGCTCGAAGCGCGCGGTATCGAAACGCACTTACTTCCCATCTCCGGTCGCGGCCCGGTTGTCTTTGGAAAACTAGCCGCACCCAATGCTCACCGCACTTTGATTTTCTACGCGCATTATGACGGTCAACCCGTCGACCCCGCCGCCTGGACCGATGGAAAACCTTTCGAGCCCGCTTTGCGAACCGACTCGCTGGAAAATGGCGGCAAGCGCATCCCTTTGCCCGCCAATAGCTCCGAGTATCCTGCCATCTATAACGACAACTGGCGCCTTTACGCGCGCTCGTCTTCCGACGACAAATCCCCAATTGTCGCCTTGCTTGCCGCACTCGACGCCCTGCGCGTAAACAAAATTCCTCTAGGCATAAATCTCAAACTAATCCTCGATGGCGAAGAAGAAGACGGTTCCCCAAATCTCGAGCGCGTTTTACTCGCCCACAAAAATCTTCTGGACGCCGATGTGCTCATCACCGGCGATGGCCCGGTGCATCAAAGCGGCCGCCCCTTGGTTTTCTTCGGCAATCGCGGAATTCTCGGATTCCAGATCACCACTTACGGGGCCATTCGCGCGCTGCATAGCGGCCACTACGGAAACTGGGCGCCTAATCCCGGATTCACGCTGGCGCGCCTTCTCACTTCCATGAAATCCGAAGACGGTAAGGTTCTCATCGACGGTTTTTACGACGACATTGTTCCGCTCAACACCACCGAAAAAGATGCTCTTGCAGCTATGCCCAATAACGACGCCGACCTCGAGCGCGAGTTGCAATTCACCAAACCCGAAGGTAGCGGCAAACGCCTCATCGAACTGCTCCAATATCCCTCTCTAAATATTCGCGGACTGCGCAGCGCGTACGTCGGCGAACAAGCACAAAATGTAGTCCCAGAAAAAGCTACCGCAGCCCTGGACGTGCGCCTGGTAAAAGGTGAAGACCCTGATAAGAAGTTCGAGCAGGTCGTCGCTCACATACGCAAACAAGGTTTCTTCGTTACCTCCGCCGAGCCCACAAAAGAAGAGCGACTTGCCCATCCGCTCATCGCGCGCGTCGCGAAAGATCCCTGGAATTATCCAGCCTCGCGCACCTCCATGGAATTGCCCGTCTCCCAGGCACTCATACAAGTCGTGCAGGACGCCACCGGCGGCCAAACTGTGGTCGCGCCTTACTTAGGCGGCAGCGTCCCGATGTACATTTGCGAAAACCTGCAAATTCCCTGGATCGGCGTGCCCATCGTCAACTACGACAATCACCAGCACAGCTCGGACGAAAATCTTCGCCTCGGCCACCTCTGGCGCGGCATGGAAATTTACGCCGCCATCCTGGCCGACTTGAACTGGTAGGTAACGTCAGAAATCAAAATAATTCGGATGGCAAGATGTGACGTGGAAAATCTTGGGGTGCACCAAGTTCGCAGTTGAGTTATGAACCTGGCTCTGAAGTTGACTTCTTCCTGACCCGCTTCTTCTACAGCGACAAAAAATTCTTCAACAATTCCTTCCCGGATTCCGTCAGCACCGACTCCGGATGAAACTGCACTCCTTCAATCTTGTAACGCCGGTGCCGCAATCCCATAATAATCCCGTCATCCGTCTCCGCCGTAATCATCAACTCCCTCGGCAAACTCTTCCGTTCCACTATCAGCGAGTGATATCGCGTTGCGGTAAACGGGTCCGCCAACTTTCGAAACACGCCCTTCCCATCATGATGAATTGCGCTGGTCTTGCCATGAAACAACGCCGGCGCGCGCTTTATCTTCCCGCCAAACGCCGCACCAATCGCCTGATGCCCCAGGCACACGCCAAGAATCGGGAACTTCCCCGCCAGCTCCTCGATCAACTCCACGGAAATCCCCGCATCCTGCGGCGTGCACGGCCCCGGCGAAATCACAATGCGCTCCGGCTTTTTCTTCGCGATATCCTCAACGCTGATCTTGTCGTTGCGATGCACTTCCACTTCGCATCCGAGCTCGCCCAAATACTGCGCCAGGTTGTAGGTAAACGAGTCGTAGTTGTCCAGTAACAGAATCACTTCAGTTTTCTCCCGTTTCTAGTCCTGCCCGCACTGCCGCCTGGGCTTTTCCCGCGCGCGGCCGTAGCAATTGCTTCCCTCTTATTTTGATGCGCGGATTCCAGCGCCGCCAACAACGCCCGTGATTTATTTAACGTCTCCTGATATTCCCCGATGGGCGTGGAATCGGCCACCACTCCACCGCCAGCTTGCACATGGGCCATTCCGTTCTTGATCACCATGGTGCGCAGCGCAATACAGGAATCCAGATTCCCCGCAAAATCCATATACAGCACGCCACCCGCATAAATTCCCCGCCGCGTGCGTTCCAGCTCTTCGATAATTTCCATCGCTCGGACCTTTGGCGCACCGGACACCGTACCCGCCGGAAAGCAAGCCATCAACGCATCAAAGCAATCGACGTCCTCGCGCAAACGCCCCTTCAAACTCGAAACCAGGTGCATCACATGAGAAAACCTTTCCACCAACATCAGTTGCTCTACCTTGACGCTTCCGTACTCGCACACTCGCCCCAAATCGTTGCGTCCCAAATCCACCAGCATCACATGTTCGGCGCGTTCTTTCTCGCTAGCCAGCATTTGCTTCTCGAATCGCTGGTCTTCGGCTTCGTCTCGTCCTCGAGGTAAAGTACCCGCAATCGGCCGGTAAAATACGTCGCGCCCCTGCACCTTCACCAGCATTTCCGGCGAGCTTCCCACCACGTCCACATCATTCATGTGCAGATAAAACAAATACGGCGAAGGATTTAACGCCCGAAGTTCTCGATAAATCTCAAATGGCTCGGCCTGTACCTTCGTCGAAAATCTTTGGCTGATCACCACCTGGAAAATATCGCCCGCTCGAATATAAGCCTTGGCCTTCCGAACCGCGTCTAGATATTCCGCCTTGCGAAAATTGGAACTAACCTTTAACGGCCGCGCTTTTTTCTTCGCCGTCTTCCGCACCAGCTCGGCTGGAGCGGGTTCTTCCAACAGTGCCCGAGTCCGCTTTATTTCCTTCACCGCCGCGTTATATTTCGCGCGCAAAGTTCCCGGACCTTCGGTAAACACGTTTCGCACAATCCACAAACGGTGTTGCACGTGATCGAACGCCAGGATGCCGTGATAAAACATCAGCACCGCATCATATAAACCGATTTCATCGCGCAAAGTCTTGGGCAGCCGCTCAATCAACCGCACCATGTCGTAACTAAAGTACCCAATCGCTCCGGCCACTAACGGCGGCAGTCCCGGGATCCGAACCGGTTTAAACTTCTCCATCCGTTGCCGCAGAAAACTAACCGGATCGCGTTCTTCCCACACCAGCCGGTTACGGCTTTCCAGCACGCACGCACCATTGGCGTAACGAAATACTTCTTCAGGATGAGCCCCCGCAAACGTGTAGCGTGCGATTTTCTCGCCGCCCTCCACGCTTTCCAACAAAAACGAATAGCGCGCGCCTCGCGCAATCCTCAAATACGCGCTTACCGGGGTCAGCAAATCCGCTGAAAACACATCGTAAACAGGCACAAGATTGCCATGCTTCGCAAGCCGTTGGAATTCGCGAAAGTCCGGCTGAATCACGCGCGGCTCCTTCGACTTTTCCCGTGCAGCGCTTCTTCGCCGCGCAACAGCTGCAACACCGCGCGTCGCATAGCCGCTTCCGGCGCGCTCTTGCCAGTCCACAATTCCCATTGCGCGAAGCCCTGCGCCAGAAACATCTCCACTCCCGAAACAGTGCCAAGCCCTTTTTTTCGCGCTATCTGCAACAACTCCGTGTCCAGCGGCCGGTAAATCAGGTCCATCACGATGCGACAGTTTAACTCGTGCGCCGAAAGCGGCGAAATCTTGCTATGCGGGTACATGCCTACCGGAGTGGCATTAATTATGACCTCAAATTTTTCACTGCGCAGCGTCCGCCGCACAAGAAATTCCCCACCAACCGCGCGCCCCAGATTTCTTCCCACTTGCTCACGACGCGCGCAAATCGACACCTGCGCGCCTGCGCGAGCCAACGCGAAAGCAGCCGACCTCGCGGCACCGCCAGACCCAAACACCAACACGCGGCTTCCGCGAAGCCGCATCTCAGCCTCCAACGCCTTCAGCACGCCCACAAAATCCGTGTTCGATCCATGCAACGACCCGTCGTCGCGAACCACCACGGTATTCACCGCGCCAATCTCCGCCGCCAGCGGATCACATTCCTTCAAATATTTCAGAATCGACTCTTTATGCGGCAGGGTAACGCTGAATCCGCGAATTCCCAGCGTTTCCACCGCACTCAGAAAATCTTTTAGTCCATGCACCAAAAAAGGCAAATACACCGCATCCACATCTCGCGCAATAAATCCAGTATTGTGCAGCAGAGGCGACAGCGAATGCCCCACCGGATCTCCAATCACTCCAAAAACGCGCGTCCGCCTGGTCAATTCATGCGCGCGATATAAATGCATCATCTCGCGCAGCGAAACCTGTCCCGGTGCAGTCGCCTCTCCCACCGGCGCATAAGCTAACGCGCTCCCTTCGCGCAACGCCAGAATCCGCGCAGGCAATCCAATTTCTCCCATCGGCACAGCCACAAAATTCTTCAAACTTCGCGCCATCCCCAAAAGCCGCACGCTGTCCGCGATAGTGTTCGCCCTTGCGGCAAGTTTCACCGCCGCAACCCCACCGCGATTCGCCAGTTTCATTTCGCGAGGTAATCCTGGCGTGCCCCTAAAGTCGTGCACCGACAACAGCACCCGCGACGGCACTCCATACCCGCCCACAGTTTTATCTGGCAACTCACGCAGAGTTTCTACCTCCACATCGCACCACGCGCATCCGGCTTCCTTGGCTTGCGCGAGCCAATACATTTCCGCTTTCATCGTGCCGTTAAGTTTCCCGCCTGCCGGAACCCGTCGGCACGTAGCCATCAGTCTTACACCCGGGCCGAACTTTTGCCTCTTCACCCAAGCGAGCACCCGTCGTCTCTCCGCATCGCTCCGCAACCAATCCAACCGCAACTCGACGGTCGGCGTCTCCTTCAGCCCCGTCCGTACCTGTTTCACCATTTCGTCTGCTGTCGCAGCCGCGGCCACGGCACAAACGCGGCCCACTCCACTCCCAAACGGCCCCATTAGCTGTCCAACTCCCTCCATGCCATTGAAAACAAGGCTCGTAGCAGTGCGTATACTCGCAGTATCAAACTTGTAAAGCAACTCTGGTCAATTTGTTGACGACATCCCTGCCCCCTGCTACTTTCGGTCTAGAAGTTCTAGTACCGCCAAAGGACGTGCTTCGAAGGAGCATTGCAATGCGCGCTAAGCTAGCAGGACTGACTTTCTTCCTTTTTTTCGCCACCGCAGCCATTTCCGCGCAGGAAGCTGCCCCAGCAGGTTCAGCCACGAATTCGCCTGAATATTCGACCGTGAACTGCTCCGGCTTCATTGCCGATAAAGTTCCCGACGAGCTTCGTATCATCTCCGGCGAACAGTCCAACCTCAAAATTACCTTTGTTCATGGTGATTACGTCTACATAAATCGCGGACGCGACAAAGGCGTTCAAGTCGGCGATCGCTTTTCGGTGGTTCGTCCTGATAAAGATCCTGTTGACGTGCCCTGGTTCAAATGGCAACACAAATTAATCAAGGCTATGGGTCAGTTTTATGTCGACACTGGGCAGCTTCGCGTCGTCAATGTACAGCCTAACGTTTCCATCGCCGAGGTAGGATTCTCTTGTGGCTACATCCAGCGCGGCGATATCGTGGTCCCTTTTGTGGAACGCCCCAGCCCGCCATTTAAGGATGCGGCCGCCTTCGATCATTTTGCGCCAGTCAGCGGAAAGCGCGTCGCTATGGTTGTCGCCGCATTGGACAATGCCCAGGTGTATGGCAAAAACAGCACCGTCTACGTAAATCTTGGAAGCAATCAAAGCGTGCGTGTCGGAGATTATTTCCGCATCTTCCGCTATGAAGGTACGATGGCGGAATTAGCGCCGCAAACCAAGAACTATCAGTATGAGTTATACGGCTTTGGCAGCGCCCACGCCAAATACAGCTGGAAAGACTTGCCCCGTGAAGTCATCGGCGAAGGCATCGTGATCAACGAAGGCCCTAACGCGTCGACGGTGCTGATTACTCACAGCTCGTTGGAAGTCTACGCCGGCGATTACGTCGAAGTGGAATAGCTCCCAAATCACTTCGGATTAAAAGCGCGCGGCCCTCGTAGCCGCGCGTTTCTTTTTTGAATCGCTTGTGGACGCGCCGCTAATTTGCCCCTGCGTGTTTTGCGTCCGAAAATACTTCGCAAGTAAATCCCTGGATTCGCGTAGTAGGCCATTGCCACGCGTCTCGCGGCAGCCTGGCCTTCCGGCACGTTTCTGCCAGGAACTGCTCCCGGTTCAAGCTATGTTCCGGAGCTACCTGGGGTAGCAACAACCCTCTGTGATTTTCGTCAGAGACCACCAACCCGTGACGCCCGATCTTAATTTCTTCCGGCCGAATTGGCGTGAGCGGCGAAAGCACGGAAATCTCAATACTCAAAGCGTTCAGTTCCTCGCTGCGCATCGCTGGAAATCGCGGATCGTGCAACGCCGCACTCACTGCGCAGCGTGCCGTGGCTTCCCCCAACGGCTCATCACCTTCGGTTGTGCCTATGCACCCCCGCAATTCACCGTGCACATGCAGCGTCACAAACACACCTCGCCGCGCGCCAAAAATTCCTTCGTGTGGAATTGTATCTGGAAGTTCCCCGCGGCTGACCGCCTGTACAATCGCTTCGCGCGCCAGAACCAACAATCTCTGACCATCAACCTCAGAGAGGTACGGCATCCTGTGACTTCTTGCGGCTTTCCAGCATGCTTAGCCGCCGCCGCTGCTTGATGCGGTCGTCCACATTTCCCCAGAAGCGGTGAAAATATTGCGCCGCCGAGATCAATGCGCTCACCACCACCAGCCAGAGCAGCAGCATCGCCAGCGGCTTTAAGGATGGGTGCCGCGCTCCGGCAATCACCACCGCCACTGCGCATACCTGCAAAACCATCTTGGTTTTTCCCAGTACCGAAGCCTCGATCGTAAATCCTTCCGCCAGCGCGATATTTCGCAATCCCAAAACTGTAAATTCCCGTCCGATGATAATCACCACCATCCAGGCTGGAACCAGTTGCATATCCACCAGCGAAACGAACGCCGCTGAAATCAATAATTTATCCGCGATAGGATCCAGCAGAATTCCCAGCGTGGTTACCTGCAATCGCCGTCGCGCCACATAACCGTCAGCCCAATCCGTGGCCGCTGCCATGAGCAAAATCAACACTCCCCAAAATTCGAAATGCATCGGGAAGCCCCACAGTTCCACATTTGGACTTCGTGTTAGCAGGATGACAATCAGGACCGGGACGAAAAAGATCCGTAACAACGTCAGTGAGTTGGCAAGATTCATACGCGCGTAAAGGCTAGCAATGACCGCAACCGAGCCTCCGGCCGTCGCCAAATCACTATAGTCTTGAGCTACGTACCCGTCAACGCTTCGCAGTGCAGATTTAGGTACCCTGCAATCATTCGTTTCAAACTATCTGAATTTTTTCTAGCTATACTCTTTCGTAATCCCTAGCTTCCAAATCTGTGCAAATGTGTGATTTACAAGCGCTAGGGTGCCATCGCAGGTCATTTTGGCGAGCTTTATCACGATTCAGCCTAACTTCATGAGTTAAAATGACTTACAAGACTAATGGTCTATAACACGCGGCATTAACACAAATGTTCGCCAAACTTTTAGAAAACACCCATAACGTTTCCCACAAAATTTTCCACAACCTGCAAATCCCCAGTTTGTGCGGATTTACCACCCAAACAGCGGCCAACACTACCTCGCAACATCACTAAATGCTGTTTACTTCAAAGTTACCAACGTTGTCTTGCAAACGCCGAAAATCGCATTGCTCTCTCGCTTCTCAATGCTGGTATCCTCGGCCGTCGTCAGCTTCGACGGCGGAGTTGGACACTGCAATCGCGGTTGGGAATTGCGTAGATGATGCGGGTGGGGTGACCGGGGGTTTGGTCCCCGCGCATTTAAATTGGCCGGGGACCGCGCAGTAATCTTACTGGAAGCAAAAGCATCGCGGACAGTAGCCCAAAAACTCCGTGCACGGCAATTCCTACAATACGAAATGGCAGCAGGATCAGCCAAACAAAAGGATAAAGCACCAGGGCCAGCAGTGCCACCGGCCAACAAAGAATGAAAAGAATGCACCACAAAATGAACGCGGCCATGATTGCCTCCTCTTATGATTACGTTAGCGCCAGCCGGGAAGTTCCCTCAACCACGTAATCATTTAACCGCAAGCGCCGCGCAATCGACACCGGCACCTCGGCATCCAACAGCATGTCTTCATCCTCCACCTCCGACCGCAACACCCTCCCAAGCGCATGGATCAATGCCAAAGTGCGCCCTTGAGACAACGGCAGCCGCAGCGAAAGCGAAACCAACGGATCCGTCGGCAGCGCCACGTCGATGCGCCGCAACAATTCGTCGATGCCTTCGCCCGTCAAGGCCGACACCAGCACCGGTCCGTCATCATGTTTCGTCTTTCCATTCGCGCCCGGGTCCAAACTAGCTCTTTCTTCAGTCGTCAATCGGTCCACTTTATTCAAAACCCGCAATATCGGCCGGTCAGCAACCCCAAGTTCCGCCAGAATTTTGTGAACCTCCTCGTCCAGTTCATCGTGATGAACGTTGGATATATCGCTGACATGCAAAATTAGCGCCGCCTCTTGCACTTCTTCCAGTGTCGCGCGAAACGCCGTCAGCAAACTTTTTGGCAAATCGCGTATGAATCCTACCGTATCTGAAACCAGCACTCGTCTGTTCGATGGCAATCGCACTGCCCGAATCGTGGGATCCAGCGTGGCAAACATGCGCGCCGAAACCAGCACCTCTGCCCGGCTCAGCGCATTAAACAACGTCGACTTCCCCGCGTTGGTATAACCCACCAGCGCAATCGTGCCCAGCGGCACCGCATTTCGCGCTTCTCGCCGCAACGCCCGCTGCTTGCGCAAATCGGCGATGCCCGTTTGAATCTTGCTCACCCGGTCTCGAATTCTGCGCCGGTCGGTCTCCAATTTCTTTTCACCGGGGCCGCGAACGCCGATGCGCCCCGCTCCTCCCGCGCCTCCGGCTCCTCCGCCTCCGCTCTTGCCACCCAACCGCGACATCGCGGTGCCCTTCCCGGTCAGCCGCGGCAACATATAATTCAATTGCGCCAGTTCCACCTGCAATTGCCCTTCCCGGCTGCGCGCGTGTCGCGCAAATATATCCAGAATCAGTTGCGTGCGATCGATAACTCGCCGTTCCGTCAATTCCTCAATGTTTCTCTGCTGCACCGGCGACAGGTTGCTGTCAAAAATAATCAACGGGGCCTGATGCGCATTGGCCTCCGCGCGAATCTCATCCAGCTTCCCGCGTCCTACCAGGGTCGCGGAATCCGCCGAATCGCGTACCTGAAACACGGTCCCCACAATTTCCGCGCCAGCGCTTTTCGCCAACTCCACCAATTCCTCTAAAGACACACGCCCCTGCTCACCCGCCGGCATGCCCGGAAACCGCGGCGCTCGCTTCCAGCCCACGCCCACCAGCAGAGCGCGTTCCGCGTTCGAAACATTGTGTTGTGGTGTCTTCGTCAAAAAGGGCGACCTGGCTGCACTACGGAATCATTTGCGGAGGGGTCTTGCTCATCCTCGCGATTATACCCTTTAGTATTTTCATCCGCGACTACCGGCCTCCATCTCTTTACTAACCCACTCGCAAATCTCGCGCTGCACTTTGGCATCATCACCTGGGCCCGCAAACCAGCGAATCGACTTGTCCTTCCGAAACCAGGTCATCTGCCGCTTGGCATAATGTCGCGTGGCCGACTGAATCGCCGCTCGCGCCTTTTCCATCGTAAGATCCCCGCGCAACACTCCCAGCATCTCGCGATATCCGATGAAGTCAAAAATCTTGGCATTCTCCACGATTCCCGCCGCAAGCAGTCCCCGCACCTCATCAAGCCATCCACTCTCAATCATCGCCGCCGTTCGCGTATCAATACGCTCATAAAGCAGCTCGCGCGAAGGCATCAATCCTACCTTTAACGTTCGCCATCCATCCAATGGCTTCCGCCCGGCTCGATGAACCTCAGAAATTGGTTTGCGCGTAAGAATACAAACTTCAATCGCGCGTATCAGCTTCTGTTCGTCGCTAGGCGCAATCTTAGCCGCGGCTTCACTATCCATCCGTTGCAGCACGCCATGCAGATGCCTCGCACCGTGCTTATTGGAACTCGCCCTCAGTCGCTCACGCAATTCCTCCGAACGCAACGGCAAGTCCGCTAACCCCTCCAGCAGCGCACGCATGTACAGGCCGGTCCCCACCGTAAGAATCGGCAGCCTGCCACGCTTGCGCATATCTCCCAAGACGGCCAGCGCCAGATCGCGATAGCCTCCCGCAGTCGCCGCCTCCGAAGCATCCAGCACATCAATCAAGTGATGAGCAACGGTTTGCCGCTCCTCCAAAGTTGGCTTGGCCGTTCCGATATTCACGCCGCGATAAAGCTGCGTCGAATCGCAAGCAATAATTTCCGCCTGCAACGCGCGCGCCAGCGCCACCGCGAGTGCGGATTTGCCCGATGCCGTTGGTCCTACCACGACAATCAAAGGCAAATTCTCCAATTCACTTGTGTTCATGGAAAAAAAATGTGGCGTGCGCGAAACAACAGCACCAGCAGCACAAGTAACGCGCGCACCAGGCTGCCCACGATTTGTTGTCGCAACGGTTTCACAGATATTTCACTGATACGCGGCTTCGAGAGGCAAATTGTACAGGAAGTAAAAGCGCAGTTCGATATACGGCCCGCTGAACGCTGGAGGCAAAGGCTCAAACGGATTCGACGACCGGATCGCCGACACCGCTGCGCGGTCCAGCGGCTCCTTTCCAGATGTAAGCAATCGGTTAGGCTCCCCCGTAGGCACGCTGCCATCGCGCATGATGCGGAATTGCAGCGCGACCCGCCCACGGTCACCCAACTGGGCCGACTCCGGCATCACCGCATACCAGTTGCGCCGCACACTGGCCACTACCCGCTTCATGTAATCGCTGAAATCCACGCCCTCTGTCGGCGTCAGAATTTCATAACCGTTTCCATAGGTCCCCGCGCCTTGCCCGCGACCGGCACCTCCTCCAGGTGAAGGAGCTGAGCGCGGCATCGGACCAATGACTCCGCCTGAACGTCCGCCACTATTTGGATCCCTCGTGGCCTCCTTCAGCGAATCCTGAATCGAGCGACTCGGCGAACTTTGCGGCAATTGCAAATTGGGCCGCGGCAACGGGGTATCCGGAGTTTCCAGTTTCAGTCCAGCCTTGGGCGTGTCGATTTTCGGCGCGGGCGCAGTTGTTTGCGGTTCCGGAGCCACGGCATTTTTCTGCGGTATCGGCGCGCTTGGCAGTTCTTTCACAGGCTTTGGAGGAACCGGTGCAGGCGTCGGCGCTGGAGTTGGCTCAACAACCGGCGGCGCCACTTTTCTCAGCACCCGCGGATCCACATGTACCGCGGGCGGTCGCTGAATCGGTCGCGACGATGGCTTCGACGATTCAAATGCTCCTGGCGGCAGTAGCAACGTCAGTTGTTTTCGGGCAATATCCACTTCCTCGGCCGTCGGTTCGCGTTTTGGAAATAATCTCGCTTGTAACAAAATTGCCGCGATCAGCGCCACGTGCACCAGCACCGAAGAAATCCGGGTGATCAAATCCGCTCGAGCTTTTTCCGGCGACGGCGGCGAAACCATCAAATGCGCTTCGCCAGTCATGAAAATATCCGGATCAACTAAGTCGGTATCTACCACCGGCAGCGACGCGGCCGGCTGCGGAGGCGCCGAATTCTGTGGCACCGCGATGCGCTGATCCATTTCCGTCACTTGCAACGGAATGGAATCGTCCTCCACTACCGAGTACGCTTCGCGCTGAATATCGCGCGGCACCACTACTCGCGCGGCGATGGACTGCAGAGGCAAATTTGTCGGAATGTTGGAGTGCCCGTTCAGCGGCACGATCGGCAGCATCGCTGGTACCAGCGTGCGTTCGTCCATCGTCGTCGGCCGCCGTCGCGCGCTCGCCGCTAAATCCGCTGCGGCGGGTAATCGCGCGTCCCGGGGTACAAGTGTGCGTTCAATCATATTTGGACTGGCTTAGGTGTTGTTCGTGTAGCCAGTTGGACGCGCTCCGAGTGTTCATGGATGCTTGTCATTACTCGTCCCGCTAACTCCAACGCTGCGCGCCCCGCCGTGCCATTCACCCGGGGTTCTTGCCTCGTACGCACCGACTCCACAAACGCGTGCAACTCCGCATGCAAAGGCTCAATCGCCGGTGCCGGCAACTTTTCAAAACCAAATTCCGGTTGCGGTCCGGCTTTCTTCACGCCAACGCGCAAAGCATCTCGCCGCGCGTAATCCAGCGAAATATATTCGTGGTGCTGAAAGAATCGCATTTTTCGCACACGCTCGGTAGAAACACGACTGGCCGTCACATTGGCAACCGCCCCGCCGGTAAATTCCAATCGCGCGTGCGCGATATCCACTTTGTCCGTCAAAACCGGTATCCCCACAGCTTTCACTTCCGTCACGGGCTCTTTCACCAAAGCCAGCAAAATATCCAGATCATGAATCATTAAATCGTAAATCACATCCACATCCAGACTTCGTGCCGTGAACACTCCCAACCGGTGCACTTCAAAAAATAACGGCCGGTTCACGATGGGCTCTACGGCAATCACTGCGGGATTAAATCGCTCCACATGCCCGACCTGCAAAATTCGCTGGTTTCTTTTCGCAGCCTTCAACAGCGCATCCGCCTGCGTCAGATCGACGGCCATGGGTTTTTCCACCAGTACATCGATGCCCATGTCCAACAACCGGCAACCGACTTCGCTGTGCGACTCCGTAGGCACCGCGACGCTGGCCGCCTTCACAGATCCGCGCAATTCCTCCAGATCATCAAATACACGAGTATGAAATTCCTCGGCCACTGCACGCGCTTTCGTTGCATCTCGATCGAAAATGCCCAGCAGTTCTGTATTCTGAAGCTCGTGATAAACACGTGCGTGGTTGCGTCCAAATTCACCCACCCCTACCACCGCAACCGGCACACGCTGCGGCGCTGCGCTCATCCTTGATTCATTCCCTTGTTTTCGGCTTTTGGTTCCGTGTCTAGTGCAGAAAGGGGTGGAGAAAAAGCCTGAATCGCGATGCCTTTTTCATCCGCCATAGCGATCAGTTTCGCGCGATCAAACAACAACGTCCTCCCGGCATCCACCGCCAGAGCCGTCACTCCTGCGCTGGCCATTTGTTCGATGGATGGCAGCCCGATCACAGGTACGTCGAAACGCATGTCTTGCCCAGGCTTGCTCACCTTCACCACTACCAGCGGCTTTCCTGCAACAATCCGCGCAGCCCGCGCCACAGCTTCGTCCGTGCCTTCCATGGCCTCCACTGCCACGCAAGCGCAGTCCGAAATCACCACCGTCTGTCCGATATCCATGTCCGCAATATTTCTCGCCACGCTAAATCCATAAGCGATGTCGGCGGCCTCGCGCTTGTCCGGCGCGCGTCGCGTCAGCACTCCGGCTTCCGGTACTAGTGGCTTTAAAAATAAAGTCGAATCGACCAATTGAATCCCTTCATCTCCCAGCACCCGCGCCACCGCACCGATCAAGGTGTCGGTATTTTTTCGCGGCAACGAAAGCAAAAGCTTTGCCAGCTTCCAGTCCGGCCGTATCGAGCTGAAAATTTTATTGTGCTTGACCTGTCCCGCCATCACCGCGCGGGTCACGCCTTCCTGGTGCATTAAATCAATCGCCTTGCTCAGCTCCCCGAGGCTCACCCAATGAATCCGCGAAGTAAATTTTCCCAGTTCCTCGGAAGCTTCTTCTTTCAGCGCAATAACCGCCATTTCCAACCCTTGGCTCCGCGCTCCCTCCAACACCAAAAAAGGAAATCGCCCATTCCCCGCAATCAATCCCCACTGCTCCGGCACCGCTTCTATTTTCGATCTGGGTTGCACGCTCAATTTTTTTTCCGATGAATTCATGCACATCAAAAAACTCTGGCCCTATCCCTACGCTATTAACGCGAAGGGTGCCCCACCTTCGGACTCTCTGAAGGTGGGTCTTGTAACGTGGGACCGCCAAAAGCCCAGCCGCGAAGCATTCCTTCGTTTTTCCCTTCCGAAAAATTCCACACTCCTACTTCACAATCCCACGTTCGGCCGCTTCAATAAATCTAATCAATTCCTGGACATCTTCAGAATCCGCCAATGTCGCGCGCATCTCCGCCTGCGCCTGCGAAGTATTCATCTTCGACTTCAGCAGCAATCGATAAGCACGCCCCAACGCCTGCAATCGTTCCTTAGAAAATCCCTTGCGCTCCAAGCCAATCGAATTTACGCCGTAACTCTTCGTACTCCGCTCGGTCACCACCCGCGAAAACGGTGGCACATCCTGGGTAATCACCGTCGAAGCTCCCACATAGGCATATCGCCCAATACGGCAAAACTGATGCACCGGCGAAAAGGCCCCAATCGTAGCGAAATCTTCCACCTCTACATGCCCCGCCAGTGTCGCTCCATTGGCAAAAATCGTTTCGTTGCCTACATGGCAATCATGCGCGATGTGCGAATAGGCCATGAACAAACTTCCGTTCCCTATGGTGGTTTTCCCGCCGCCCCCCACTGTTCCGCGGCTCACCGTCACATATTCGCGAAAAGTGTTTCCATCACCGACCACCAATTCGGTTTGTTCGCCATGAAATTTCAAATCCTGCGGATCGCCACCGATGGAACAAAACGGATGAAACACGTTGCGCCGCCCAATCGTCGAAGGCCCCTGAATTACCGCATGCGCATCCACATAACATCCGTCACCCAAAGTCACATGCTCGCCAACAATTGCATAAGCTCCAATTTTTACCTGGGCCCCAAGCCTCGCGCCCGGTGACACCACCGCTTGCGGATGAATTTCAGTTTTAGTTTGCGTGCTCACAAATTGTTAGCCCTAGCTACCGCTGTCACACGTGTCGACCGCTCGTCGAATCGAGGTGTCATTCATTGGCATCATTAATCTTGAACACTGCGATCCGCACAGGCGCATTGTCCGGGTCGTATGAACTGCTCGTGCTGCTTTCAATCAATCGTGCGAGTTACCAGACGTACTAACTTGCTCAGCAGTTTTAGGTTTTTCCAGGTCTTCGCGGTCGACCATCTTGCACATCAATATCGCTTCAGCCGCCAGTTCCCCGTTCACCGTCGCTCTTCCGTCCAACTTGCAAAAATCCCCTCGCCACGAAATAACTTTCACTTCCAGCCTCAATTGCTCCCCAGGAACCACCGGCCGCCGGAATCGCGCCCCGTCAATGGCCACAAAATACAAAAGCTTCTTCTCCCGCTCGCGCTCGGAAAACTCCATCAGCAACAGTAACCCGCCCGTTTGGGCCATCGCCTCAATGATCAGCACACCAGGCATGATCGGCTTACCCGGGAAATGTCCCTGAAAATGCGACTCATTAATGGTCACATTCTTGATTCCCACAATGCGTTTCACGCGTTCCATCTCTTCAATAGCGTCCACCATCAGAAATGGATAACGGTGCGGCAAAATCCTTTGGATTTCCGTTGTGTCCAGAATCATTCGCACCCCCGTCGCGAATACTTCAAGCCCTGCGGCGTCCGGGCTTGCCCGGCAAACTTACAATTATATGCGACTAGAGACCCACAAACACCGCGTATCTTGTGCGCCAAATGCAATTATCCCGCAATATCCCGCCGGTTCTGCCTCATTGCGGGCGCGTCTACCCGTGATTTTGGCACGCTTCGTTGCCCATTCGTCGAGTCATTGTTAGCATGTTCGCACAATGCCCGCTCTTTCGGTCGCCCAGAAAATCAAAACCTTCCTTCAACCAGCGCTCCCGCAAATGATCGACACGCTTCGCCGTTTTGTGATCGCCGAATCACCCAGCCTCGAAAAAGCCTATGCCGACCGCTGTTGCGACATCATCGCCGCCGAATGGCGCAAACATGGCCTTCAGGTTCACCGCCTCCCGCAAAAAAATCGCGGCGATCATTTGCGCATCGTATCCCCTTCCAATTCCTCTCGCTCCAAGGGGCAACTGCTGGTACTCGGCCATTACGACACCGTCTACGCATCCGGAACGCTACAAAAAATGCCTTTCCGCCTCACTGCGGGCAAAGCGTACGGTCCCGGCACCTTCGACATGAAGGCCGGAATCGTTCAGGCGCTCTTCGCGCATCAAGCACTGCAAAAACTAAATCTCTTTTCCAATAGGCGCATTGTTTTTCTGTGGACCTCTGATGAAGAAATAGGCAGCGATTCTTCCCGCAAGCTAATTGAAACCGAAGCCCGCCGCAGCGACGCTGTTTTCGTACTGGAGCCCTCATTCGGTCCACAGGGCTTGATAAAAACCGCGCGTAAAGGTGTTGGCGAAGCCGAAATTATTGTTCACGGCCGTGCCTCTCACGCCGGTCTCGCGCCGGAACAAGGTGTCAACGCCGTCCACGAATTGTGCCTTCAGGTATCCCGCATTTTAAAATGGAACAATCCGCATCGCGGCACCACTGTGAACGCCGACATCATCCAGGGTGGCACCAGAACAAATGTGATTGCCGAGCGTGCCCGCGCCGTTCTCGATCTTCGCGCCACCAGCATCTCGGAAATGAGGCGCCTCGAACGCCAACTTCTCGCCTTGAAGCCGCATCTTCGCGGCGCGCGACTCGAAATCCACGGCGGCTTCTCTCGCTCTCCACTGGAGCGCAAAATGAGCGCCGCCCTATTTAAACGAGCCAAATCCCTCGCCGCACAAATGAATTTGTCCCTCGGGGAATGTGTAGTAGGCGGTGGCTCAGATGGAAATCTTACCGCCGCGCTGGGAATCCCGACCCTGGATGGTTTGGGCGCAGTGGGAGATGGCGCGCACTCCACCCATGAGCATATCCTGACCGCTGCCATGCCCATCCATGCAGCGCTGCTAGCCGCGCTACTCGCGACCAGCTAAATCTTTCAAATTGTCGCGTTATAAAAAAAATGTCCCTAGCGCGAATACGTTCTGCGCAGGTAGTCCGCACTCGATCTCATCAAGTCGTCGTAATCGCTATGCAGCACATCATGCAGTGCCGCTTCCGTCGAGCTTCCTGACCCGATGCGGTCCAGGATTCGTTCCACGTCCCCCATGCCATCGGCCTGCACAATATATTCAATATTCGCGAGCGCCCAGGCATAGGCATAAACCGCCGCGCTACTTGGAAATGTCATCCAAGATCCTTCCAAACTCCCTAAAGAAGTCGCGTGACCGTCGCCATAAATATCCAGTAGCACTGCGGCGTTCTCCCCGCTGCGCTTGCCTTCCATCCATTGCGCAAGTCCTTCCTGTATCCAGGTAGGCGCGCGGCCGTGCGTTTTCTGCTGCACAAAACTGTGCGTCAGTTCGTGTTTCAGCACCCGCGACAGCTCGTCTGTCATGCTACTCAACCCTTGGACAGGAATGCGCAATCTCCCATCGTTCAGTGCCCCCACCCAGCCAGGCGCGCGGGTAATGTCCGCGAAAGCTTGCTGCGTATACAGAATCACGCCAATGGAATCCGGGGGCGCAAAATTCAGCTCCGAATTAATCCGCGCGTAATGCATTTCCAATGTTCGTAGCACTTCTCGCGCCAGCGCCGGTTCCGCGCTTCCGCTGTAGCGCAGCGTAAAATGCGCGCTCTCATTTTCTTTGTAGCTTTCCTCTTCTCCCTGGTCTCGCTCCGCCTTTTCCAGCGCCGTTTGCACTTCTGCGTCCGGCCGCAACGCCAAAGCCCGCTTCCATTCCGCCACCGCCTGCGGCAACTTGTTCAGCCCGTAATAAGCCCAGCCCGCCAACTTGGCCACGTCGGGATTGTTGGGAGCGATGCGTTGCGCGCGTTCCAGGTAGTCCAGCGATTCGCGGTACTCACTTCGGCGCAAGTGTAAATACGCTACGTTCATGAGCAGCAGTGGCTCCTCCGGCGCATACGTTAGCGCCGTTCGCTCGTCCGTCAACGCATGATCCATGTCGCCGTGTGCCAGTTCAAAAATTGCCGCCGCATGATGCGCAGCCGCGGCACTCATTCCCGCTGCCGCTGAACCGCTGCGCGTTTCAGACTCCAATTTTGCAATGTATTGCCGGTCAATGGCGCCATCGTGGACTGCCGCACGCTCAATTTCTCCGCCGCTGCTGCCCACCGCAACCATGGCCGGCGGAGTGATCGCCATATTGGAAGCGTTGTCTGCTCCCGATGCAGCCTGCGGCCCGCCGCCACCTTTCTCGATGTGATCGACGATCGACTTGGGAAGGCTCAGTTCCCCTACACTTGTTTCGTAACGAATCTTGTCGCCCACCTCCACCACATTGCTGGCGGAAATACGATGCCCGTTCTTCAATACAATCGTATCCGCGCACACCCCAACGCTTCCCAGCAACAAGGCAATGCAGAACAGCGCGGCCCGATAGGCGCGTACAGTAGAGGGAAACCCCATGCCTTCATTTTACCAACAGCTCAACAGTTTGAATTTTTCGCCACACAAACGTGTTCCATTAGCGCAAACGCAATCCTCCGAGCAAGCATCGGGTCTACTATCCCTTTGGGCCCGTAGTACGTCAATCCAAAGAAAGGCGTTTTGATTCCAGGAATCGCCGGAGTTCCGCGTGCACATCCCCTGTTCCACAACGTGCAAAATGACTACACTTTCTACATGAGGCTCGCAGCAGCCTTCTTCGTGTTATGCAGCGTTATCGGGGCCCCGCCCGCAAGTTCTAACCCGCGTACCGCCCATCAACTCTACGAGGCCATCAATGCTCTGCGCCTCGATCCCGCTTCCGCGTATCAAATTAAACCCGAGCATCGCATCGAGCTTCGCCGCGGCGACGCGAAAATTTCCTTCGATCAAGGCGAGCTGATTTTTTTTGCTGCTCTCGATAACGAAATCACCGGCGTTGCCTTTTCCGGCCGCGGGCACATCCTCGCCCTCCCGCGCGAAACCATCGAAAAGCAGCAAATGGCTCGCTTCCTCGACTCTCCCATCCTCGACCAGGATTTCGCCAGTGCCTACATCCGTTTCACCGACACCACTTCCGCCGAGCTTTTGCGCCAGCTCCAATCTGCAGGACTCAAGCCCGAAACCGACAACGCCACTGCTTCCCGTTGGGAGCCGGTTCTCTCTCAACTCAACCCCAATCACTCCTTGCGTATTTTTTGCGGCACGCTGCTCGCCTCACCGCGGCCATACTTCTACGCGAGTCTCGATGGAATCGCCACCGGCCCTTTCGACGTGGTTCTGGATTCCATGCGCCCTGAGCCCTTCCTGTTAGGGCAGATCCACACTAGTGAGGGCGCGACCTTCTACGATGTTTGGGCTTCCTACAAAGCCCCAGATGCCATCCCCATGGCGCCGGATTTTCGCGCTCTGCATTACTCCATTGAAACTTCCATCCTCGCTGATCACTCGCTCGACGCCACCGCCACCGTCAATCTCCGCTCTCTGGGCGCAGGCCAACGTTTTTTAGTTTTCACTTTATCCCGGGCCTTGAACGTGGAATCCGTTAGCTCCTCAGATAGCCGGCAGCTCGAATACTTTCAAAACGAGGATATGACTCCCCAAGAGCGCAGCGTGCGCGGCAACGACTTTCTGTTCGTCGTACTTCCCCGCGCCGTAGGGCGCGACTCAGAATTTTCTATTCGCTTTCACTATCGCGGAAACATCATCACCGATGCCGGCAATGACGTTTTCTTCGTAGGCGCCCGCGAAAGTTGGTATCCGCACTTCGGTGACGCCGCGGATTTTGCCGCATACGACTTAACCATGCACTGGCCAAGGAAATTGCGGCTGGTCGCCACCGGGGCGAAAATCGACGAGCGTGAGGACGGCGACTTCCGGGTTGGACATTGGAAAACCGAGAAGCCCGTCGCGGTCGCTGGCTTTAACCTCGGCGAATACGCATCCTCATCCGTAACCAACGCGAATTATTCAATCGACGTGTACGCCAATCGCCAGGTGGAACAACAACTCGCTAAACGCCTGTCCAACGATGCTGACTCGGAATTGCAACACTTGGGCCCTCGCCGTTCCATCCTGGATATGAGTCCGGAACTTCAACCCTTGCCTCCTAACCCCGCCATCGCTCTCAAACAATTGGGAAAAGACATCGACGCCTCCATTCGCTTTTACGAAACCTACAGCGGGCCTTTCCCTTTTCATAATCTCAGCGTCTCGCAAATTCCGGGCACTTTCGGCCAAGGCTGGCCCGGCCTGCTGTACATCTCCACGTATTCGTTTTTGTCTTCAGATGTGCAGCGCCGCGCCGGACTATCCAGCAGCACTCAGGAACATTTCAGCGAGCTGGTGCCTTTTCACGAAGTCGCTCACCAATGGTGGGGAAATATTGTTGGTTGGTCCAGCTACCGCGATCAGTGGATCGACGAAGCCATCGCCAATTATCTGGCGCTACTTTTCGCGGATATGCACAAAAATCCTGATCACACTTTGCATGTGTGGCTCCAACGCTACCGCCAAACGCTCATCGAAAAAAAACCTCATGCCGATCTACCCGCAGGCGACATCGGCGCTCTGACCCTTGGCACCCGCCTGGACTCGTCGAAGTCTCCCGACGCTTATGACGACCTCATCTACGCGAAAGGCGCATGGGTAATTCATATGCTTCGCGAAATGTTGCGCCAACCGGGAGCCAATCCAGACGCGCGCTTCAACGCCCTGCTTCACACGCTGGTTACAAAGTACGCATACCGGGCCTTATCTACACAAGATTTGCGTCGTGAAGTTGAAACGGTGATGACGCCCTCGATGGACTTGGAGGGCGGTCATTCCATGGAGTGGTTTTTCGAGCAATGGATCCAGGGAACCGGCATTCCTCACTACCGCGCGGAATTTGCCGTTCACAAAAACGACAGTGGTGACGGTTACATCATTCGAGGGAAACTCTTTCAAGAAAACGTGCCGCAATCTTTTATCGCCAGAGTCCCGCTATACGCGGCCGCCCCAGGCAGCCGGCCAGTCCTTCTAGGCACTGTAGTCGCCGCCGGGCCTGAAACTCAATTTCACTTCACCTCGGCAACCTCGCCGCACAAAATCGTCATAGACCCGCAGATGACTCTTCTCTGCACTACACAGTAACGTGCTAAGGCCTGCATAATCAGTTATTTAGATGAATCGGAATAAAGGCGAAATACAAAACAGTCAGGGGCTGAAACCCAGGTTGATGTTGTTGTTGAGTCTCACGGTTTGCCAACTTCGGGCAACTTATACCTTTTTTCTGGCGCCATGATTTGCTTTTCCAATAGCGGACTATCCAGATTTATTTCCGCCTGTCCTTCTTCCGACAACGTGTAAGGATAACCCAGCGCGTCAACAGGGACGCCTTGCAACAGGCCTGCTTGTACAAGCTCACTCACGCGCGCCGGGCGTCGCCCAAAGCGTTTTTTATATTCTTCCACCACCGCATCAATCTGTTTGCAATCTTCCTGAGCGCGCAACAACTGTAAATGGTTCAACGCATTTTCTTTTATCGAGGGATCTGTTGTGGTGTTGTAAACGTCTTGCCACAGAAAAATAGAAGTCCGCGCCGAATTGCCTTCCGCGGCGATTTTTGCAGCCAATATTTTCATCCAGATCAATGCATTGGGATTTTTGCTGCCCTCGTAAAACGCATCGGAGGCCTTCTTGTAATCCTTCATGTCGAAGTAGTAGACGAAGCCCAGATCGTAATATAGCCGCCACTGGTCCGGATTGGCACGAATCCCACGCTCAATCAGCTGCGCCGCCAGATCCGGCCGCCCGGCCCCTCGTGGTGGAGCATCGCTCAAGAACATGGACCCAAAATGATAAACGGGCATCAGATGCGGATCGAGCACGCTGGTAACATCCAGCAACGGCCAAAGCAGCCGCAAATCAACTTGCTTGCCGGCATGTTTGTTTCCGAAATATTGCACCACCCGCGTCCAATAAATGTCCGCTACCAGCGGCGCATATTCCAAACTCAGGGCCTTCACCAGTTTGCTGGAGCGCAACATTACTTGGTCATCTTCCGTTTCCACCGCGCTTTGTTGCACATCAATGCGTTCCTGCAAGCGCCGCACACCCGCGAAGCCCAGAAGGACCAACAGTAATAACGCGATGTAGCTCTTTAAATTCATTTCAGATTACGCTGTGAAAAAATCGCCATCGCTGCCGCCAACACAATCGCGCAATAAAGCACGGCATAAGCGGTATTCTCGACAATCAGCATCCCGGGTATCACGCGCCCGTGCGCTGCCGCGCCCATAACATCGAAATTTTCGAAATTCGGAAGCACATAAGATATCCACCGCAGCAAACCGCTCAATGCCGGATTAATCAAGCCTGCCTGCAATCCACGCATCTCATGAACGAACAATCCCGCGATGTACAGGCCGGCTGTAAACAAAATCGCCAGCAGCGGCGTCGTAAAACACGAAAACAGCATCGCCAGCGCCACCACCAGTGCCAGTTTCAATAAAATGAAATACACCGCCACCAAAACCGCAGTGTCTCCGCGCTCGATTGAGTGCTTCACATAAAACAACGCCAAAAATAAGCCGGCAGCCATTGCTGCGGTATTTACCGTTAACGTCAGCGCCAGCCCCGCGAATTTTCCTAGGATAAATTCCCATCGCCGCAATGGCTTGGCCAGCAAGGCGTACAAAGTGCGCTTGTCGATTTCCTTGGACACCAATCCCACGCCAATAAACACCGAAATCAGCAATCCAATGATGGAAATCGCACTTAATCCCAGGCTGACAATCACGATCTGCTCGATGTCGATGGATATTTGCCCGACAAGAATCGCCGCCGCCATCATTACCAGCGCGAAAAACACCAGGTTGTACAGCACCCGGTCGCGCACCGCTTCGCGAAAGGTATTCAGCGCAACTGTTCCGACGCGTGTCACTTTGCGCTCACTTCCACCGCCGCGGATTGCGCGCGGTCAGCTTCCACCAGATGCATGAAATATTCTTCCAGCGAGGGTTTTACTTGTGTCACCGACAATATCTTCGCGCCAGCGGCACCCAGCCGTTCCATGGCCGCATACAAGCCGCTTTCTTCTACTTGAAGACGATAGCGATCTCCGGTTCGCGTAGCTTGCGCCAGTAACTCGCCACCGCTTGGAGCGCTCGCCGGCAACTCAAACAGAATTTCCATCCCTTGCGCCTTCAATCCCACAAGTTCGCTTGGCGCCCCAACTCCTTGCAGCTTGCCCCCGACAATCACGCCCACGCGGTCGCACAACATTTCCGCATCGGACAAAATGTGCGTGGAAAATAAAACCGTCTTGCCCTGTTTTTTTAATTCCAGAATAATGTCGCGCACTTCCCGGCGTCCCACTGGGTCCAGTCCGGACATTGGCTCATCCAACACCACCACCGCCGGATCATGCAAAATCGCTTGCGCCAACCCTACCCGCTGCAACATTCCCTTCGAATATTTCCGCAACTGGATACGCCCGGCCGACTCCAGTCCAACCTTCTTGAGCATGCGCTGCACGCGTTCGCGCCGCTCTGCCGCATCGAAATCATGAAAGCGCGCAAAATAATCCAGCACTTCCGCCGCCGTGAGGTAATCGTAGAAGTAGGGTTGTTCCGGCAAGTAGCCGATTTCCCGGTGCATGGAAATGTCGCTGATCGGCTTCCCGAGAATGCGCGCCGATCCCGCCGTAGGAAAAATCAGACGCATCAACAACTTGATCGTCGTCGACTTACCCGCGCCATTGGGCCCCAAAAACCCAAACACTTCGCCCGCCTGTACCTGCATAGTCAGGCTTTCCAGCGAGCGCCGCTTCTTCAGTTGAAGAAAGCCGTACGGGTAATCCTTGGTGAGATTTTCAATATCAATCGCCGGCTCAGCCATGCATTCATTCTTGCCATACACGCCAAAAGCGTCAATCGCGTGGCACCCGGCGTGTGCGCGGATAGAAAATACCGCATAGACACAGGGCGAAAATGATTGTTCAAAAAGCTACGGTTGCTACGACAAAAAGCGAAAGCATTACCGGTCAGCCTCTTTTGACCCTCTTTCCGCGTTGTGATCGTTACTTCTAACTCCCCATCAAAAAGGCGTAGAATGCTTTCCATGGCCAAGCAAAACGTAGAAAACCTAAATGTCACTTGCCCATGCTGCCACTCGAAACTGGTGGTCGACTCCGTTTTTGGCGCGGTGCTTTCCCACGAACCGCCTGCTAAAACAGGGCCAAACGTCGACCTTACCGATGCCGCCGGCATTTTGAATGAGCAACAACGCAACCGTGAAGATAAATTCCGCGACTCCTGGAACCTGGAGCACAACAAAGAAGACATCCTCGCCAAAAAATTCGAAGAAGCCATGAAGAAAGCCAAGGACGCCCCGGCAGGTAAGCCGCTTCGCGACATCGATTTGGATTAGTCCGCCGACACGATACCTACGCTGTTTTTTGCGCTCCCTGAACATCAACGCCTAGCTTTGCATTACACTGCCATGCAATGATTCCGCGTCGTAAATTCCGCCTGAAACTGCGTTCGCGCACCTTCATTCTCGGCCCACGCACGTTGGTTATGGGGGTCTTGAACATAACCCCCGACAGTTTCTCCGACGGCGGAAATTTCTTTTCACAGGAAAAAGCCGTGCAACACGCGTTGCAAATGGAGCGCAACGGCGCGGACCTGATCGACATCGGCGCTGAATCCACGCGCCCAGGCTCGCTTGGCATCACTGCCGAAGAAGAATGGAGCCGGCTCGCTCCCGTGTTGGCCGCATTGCGCACGCGCCTGACAATTCCCATCTCTATAGACACCCGCAAAAGCGAAATTGCCGCCAAGGCCATCGAAAGCGGCGCGGAACTGATTAACGATGTGAGCGGGCTGAAACATGATCCGCGCATTGCTGCGGTTTCCGCCCGCGCGCGCGTTCCTCTGATCCTCATGCACATGCGCGGAGAACCTCAAACCATGCAGCAAGTGCCGTTCGCGCGGGATGCTCTAAAAGACGTGACTCAAGGTTTGCGCGCATCTCTGTCCATAGCCCGCAAAGCAGGCGTGCCCAATTCTCAGATCGTCCTCGATCCCGGTATAGGCTTCGGAAAAAATTACGCCCAGAATTACCAATTGCTCGCCGAGCTGCCGCAGTTGGCAAAACTCGGATTTCCACTACTCGTCGGCACGTCGCGCAAAGGTTTCATCGGCAAAACCCTCGCCCAGGACGCCAAAATCGCTCCATCGGCAGCCCCACCCGCGGCCGACGCGGCGGAAATGAAACCCTGGGGCACCGCCGCCACCGTTACCGCCAGCATCCTGCACGGAGCACACATAGTTCGCGTCCACGACGTCGCCCAAATGGTAAGTGTCGCGCGCATCGCCGACTGCATCCTGAATCCCGCTCTAGCCCCAAAAAATTAATTTCAGCTCTTGTACCACCCGTCTCGGTATAATTCGCCGCAATCAAAATTTGTCCTGATTTAGAAAAAGGCCCACGAATGCGCCGCCGCACCGCCCTGTTAATTATTTCTGTTTGCACTCTCACTCTCACTCTCGCATCGCAAATCCCCGGCCAAATCCCACAATCCGGCCCGGGAACCGAAACCGACCCGCTGCATCGCGCTCAAACTTCGCCATCCACAGCCGCCTGCACCACCGACGCTTCCTCGTCCTGCGCGGAAGTCGCCGCAAAAATCCTGCCCCTGATACTGGGCCCTTCCCCCATGCAGGAAAATCTTCGCCGCCTCACTGACGAAATTGGCGGCCGGGTCACCGGCTCTCCCGCCATGGATCGTGCCGTCCAATGGGGCACCTCCGCGTTTCGGGCCGCCGGCGTCGATGTGCACACAGAAAAATATCGCCTGCCGCTAGCGTGGGCCGAAGGGGACACGCGCCTTGAATTACTCGGCGAAATAAAATTTCCTCTTCGCACCGTAAGTCTCGGATGGTCGCCTCCCGCGCCGCCCGGCGGAATCGAAGCGAATATCGTGGACATCGCCTACGGCACGCCGCAAGATTTCGCCGCTGCCGGCGCCCAGCTTAAAGGCGCGATTCTCCTAGCGCACACGAACCTGGGTACTACCTGGGCCGATCTATTCGACGAATATTTTCGGCCGCCGGACATCATCGATCGCGCCCTTAAAGCCGGAGCCGCCGCGATCCTCTGGGAAGGCGCCCGCGAACGCCTGCTTCTCTATCGCCACACCAATACCAGCGATGGCCAACTCGAAAAATTGCCGCAAGCAGTAGTCGCGCGCGAAGACGCTCTGAGGCTTTCGCGCACCGTGCTCGCGTACCCCGGAAAAATTCGCGCGCGTTTTTCCATGCCCAACAAAATCGGCCCACCCATCGACCAAGAAAACGTCGTCGCCGAAATTCGCGGCTACGAGAAACCGGACGAGAGCGTAATTCTTGGCGCGCATCTGGACTCCTGGGATTTGGGCACAGGCGCGCTCGACAACGGCTGCAACGCCGCTCTGGTAATTGAAGCCGCCCGCGCGCTGAAAGCTACCGGTTTGCGCCCGCGACACACTATCCGTTTCATTTTATTCAGCGGCGAAGAACAAGGCCTGCTCGGTTCCTGGGCGTACGTAAAAACCCATCGCGCTGAGCTAGACAAAATTCGTGCCGTAATTATTTTCGACTCCGGCGTCGGCCGCGTTACCGGATATTCGCTAGGAGGCCGCGCCGACTTCGCCACCGCCGTGCGCGAAGTTCTCAAACCGCTCGACTCCTGGGAAGTGAACCGCCTGACCACCGACGCCCAGACCGGCACCGACCATTTTGACTTCATGATCGAAGGGCTTCCCACGCTGGTCGCCAATCAAGAGGAAGCAAACTATCTCCCCAACTATCACGCCGCGTCCGACACACTCGACAAGGTTGATATTCGCGAGCTGAAGCTGAACACCACCATCGCCGCGCTTACCGCCTGGGGACTCGCCGACCGGCCCGGTCCCCTCGCCAAGCGTCTTTCTCGCGCTGAACTCGAAAGCCTCATGAAAGAAACCGGCCTCGATCAACAAATGAAATTTATGGGCTATTGGCAAGATTGGGAAAAAGGCGTCCGCGGCCGACAGCCATAACCCCGACCGTCCTCCACGACACCCGATATACCCGGTATACTAAAAGGGTGACGCAGTTGCTCACTTCCAAAAATCAAGCTAAGCCCGCGACCATTCTGGCGCTGGATTATGGCCGCGCAAGAATCGGTCTGGCCATCGCCGACGCTCAAGCGCGCTTAGCCAAGCCGCTCGCGACCTTGGAACGGATCAATCGCAACGAGGATATGCGCCGCCTCCGCGAGCTGGCGCGCGAGCAGGGTGTAACGCAAATCATCGTGGGCCTTCCTCTGCAACTCGACGGCTCCCATGGGGAAATGGCCGAAGAAGCTTCGCGCTTTGCCGAGCGCGTGCGCAAACAAATTGGAGTCCCGGTCGAAATGGTCGATGAACGTCTCACCAGTTGGGAAGCGCAGCGTTTGCTGGAAGAGCAAGGCGGCAGGCCCATGAATCCTCCCGCCCGCATGCCACCGGGTAAAGATCAAGATCGGCCAAAGCGAAAACCCAAAACGGAAGGCAAATTGACAGTTGACGCCCTTGCCGCCGCCGTTATCTTGAAAGAATATTTGCAGCGGTCGTTTTCCGACCTCTAAGGCATCTAAATAACGAGCGCGAACCAGCGCTCCCTTTGCGGAGTCTAGCCAGTGGGCAAGTTTTTACTTTTCATTCTCCTGATCTCCGCGGCCGCCGCTGCGTGGCTCTGGTATGCCATCAATTACCCGTATCAGGGTTTTGCTCCCGAGGGAGTCTTCGTGGAAGTGCCGCACGGCTCATCCAGTCGTAGCGTCGCGCGTCTTCTCGCACGAAAAGGCGTGGTGCGCAACTCCGTTGCCTTTGAATTTTATGCTCGCCGCCATCGGCGTCGTTCCTTGCAAGCTGGGGAATATTTCTTCGATCACGCCAGCTCGGCCCACGACGTTTTTTGGAAACTTGCCAATGGCCAAATATTCGAACAGCCCTTCACCGTACGCGAAGGCGAAACGATGTTCGATATCGCGCGTGACCTGCAAGCTGGAAAATTCATGCCCGCCAGCGATTTTCTGCGCGCCGCCAAAGATCCTGCTTTGATTCACGACATCGCGCCCAAAGCCGCAACGCTGGAAGGTTTTCTGTTCCCGGCCACATATCATCTATCGCGTCACCCATCCGCCACGGCGCTAACCACCGAGATGGTTAAGAAATTTAAAGAGGAGTGGAACGCGGTCACATCGTCCGCTTCCGCCGGCGATAAAATGACTACTTCCGGCGCGTTTACGGAAGCGACTCAAACGACGCAAGCGACTCCTGCGGATCCTTCAGCCGCAGCGAGTAACGCTCCGCCTAGCACACGCCCCGTCGCCGCAGTCGTCACGCTCGCTTCGCTTGTCGAACGCGAAACACCCAAGCCCGAGGAGCGCCCGCTGGTCGCCGGAGTCTTTGAAAATCGCTTACACAAAAACATGCTCTTGCAGTGCGATCCCACGGTGATTTACGCGCTTGAGCAACAGGGCCGCTACAACGGGTCGCTCAGCACCGCTGATCTGCACATCGATTCACTCTACAATTCCTACACCCACACTGGCTTGCCCCCTGGACCCATCGGTAATCCGGGCGAAGCCTCGCTACGCGCCGCATACCAGCCCGCGCACACTGATTATCTATATTTCGTCGCCAACACCCAGGGGGGACATTTCTTCAGCTCCACGCTGGCGGAGCACAACAATAATGTGATTAAGTACCGTCGGCTTCTGGCCGGGGAGCAGGCTTCGAATCGATGAACGAAACGTCCAATACAAAAAAATCGCTCATCCTGCAAGCGGCCCGTCAAATCGGGGTGCAAAAGTGGACGCCCGCGGAAATCGACCAGTTGCGCCGCCGCCTGATCGCCGAACATGGCGAAGCAGGCAAAACCGGCAGCGAATACATTGCGGATGTTCTGGAAGCCGCAGGCCTGAAACTGGAGCTCACTCTGCAGGAAGAAGCCGAAGACCAGTATGAGGAAGAGTTCGAAGACCTGCTGCATTTCAAGACACTTGAAGACGCCGAAGTCAGCGTAATGCGCCTCGATGAACTAATGCGCAAGTTTCGCTCGCAAGGAGAACACGCGGCGGTCGAGCGGGTGTTAAATGTGGCGCGTCTGGGGAAGCGTCGCGCTGAGATGATCTCCCGCAATCAAAAAGTCGAAGCTCCCAAGCGCGCCGAAAAAGAAGAAATCGCCAATTGGTTCCGCATCTGGCTCGAAAATCCCGATGCCTTCTTCGATTGGCTCGACTTGCGCAAACAGTCCCCCGAATTTCAAACGAAATTTCCCCAGGCAGGATTAGTGGAATGAGCTCGCCAGGCAACGCTGTGAGCAGCGGCGCTCTCGACTTGCCCCCCTTTTCCCTGGATGTAGAAGTATTAAATCTGGGCTCTGACGTAAAAGCGGTCGGGCTCGAATTGCTCGAGACAGAAAGCCGCGAACCCGTTCGAGGCGATAAAGCCGCGCAAATTTGGTCTGCTGCTTTGCCCGTACTCACTGGAGAAGAATTCTACGTACTCGATTTTTTTAGCCATCTCGATCGCGTTCGCGAATTCTGCGGCACCCATGAAATTCCCTTTCGCGAAGCCGCCGAGCGTTGCATCGTAATTCCCAAGCCCACACAAGAGCAGTTGCTCGATATTTTTACCCGTTTCGAAGCGGAAACCTTCGGGATGCGCGTCGGCCCTGCGGCCGGGAATCCCGATCCCGCTGTCGAAGGCGAACTCTCTAAACGTGGCCTGGACGCCTATCAATCCGCCTATACACGTTACACATTTTGCGCTGTCTGCGAACTGGAAGACGGCTGGATCACTCTACTTAGCGAAAAATTGTGGCCCAGCGAAGTAATTCGCCGTGTGCGCCCCGCGCTTCAGCCTTTTGACGTGCACATTGCACGGCCCAACTGAATCTCGTGGCGACAAAACTTCAGTCCACTCTAATCACACCACGCAATTTGCTCCGCATTTCCTTGGGAACCCTCGCTCTCCTATTCGCCGGCTGCGGAGGCCAGGTCAGCGTTGTTAAAAACACTCCCCCCGCAGAAAAGCCCGTGGTCAAAGACGCCACCCGCGATGAATTACTGGACAGCTTCAACGCCATCGCAGGCTCAATCAATAGCCTCAACGCTACCGTCGAGCTGAAGCCCATCGCAGGCTCCAAGTACAGCGGCGTCATCGAGGAATATCACGAAGTAAAAGCCTTCCTTCTCGCTGAGCGACCCGCCTATGTTCGCGTGATTGGCCAAGCCCCGGTAATCGGCACCACGGTTTTTGATATGGCCAGCGATGGCCAGGAATTTCGCGTCTCCATCCCGTCTAAAAATAAATTCATTGTCGGCCCGATAGCTCTCGAACGCGCCAGCGGCAAGCCCATTGAAAATCTTCGTCCCCAACATTTGCTCGATGCGCTTCTGTGGCCGGAAATTCGTAAACAGGAAAGCGTGTTATTCGAGGAGTTCAACGAGGAAACCGCTCGCTATTACGTGCTCACCGTTTTGCGCGGCGGCTATCAAACGGAAATCCTGCGCAAAATCTGGTTTGATCGCTCAAACTTGGAAGTAGCTCGACTCCAGAGCTTCGGTCCTCGCGGAATTTTGCTCTCTGACATCCATTTCTCCAATTGGCAATCGGTGGACGCTGCGAAACCCGCGCCTGGGGCTTCAGCTACTGCATCGGGCGCTACCGCAGTGGGCGCGAATCAACAATTCCCGCGCTCCATTCGCATCGAGCGTCCGCATGATGATTACCGCCTCGATTTGCAGATTGCCAAAATCACCTTGAATGATGACATTCCGCTCGACCGCTTTAAGCTCGACCAACCTTCCGGCTCCGATTTAATTCGTGTGGGAGATTCCTCCGAAGAAAACCCGCCCAATCAAGCCTCCAAGCCTCAAGGTGCGAAGCAATGATGGGCGAGCTCATTGCTCGCAACCTTCTGCACCGGCCGATGCGCACCTTCATCGGGGTGATGGCTGTGGCCGTCGAAGTCGCGCTCGTGGTGCTCATCGTGGGGCTTACTTCCGGCCTGCTCGCCGAAACTGCCAAGCGCATTGAAGGTATTGGCGCCGATGTCATGGTTCAGCCACCCGCCGCTTCCGTTTTTCTGGGCTTCAGCGGCGCTCCCATGCCAATCAAAACCGTCGCCGTGCTGAAAAAGCAAAAATATATTCAATCTGTAGCCCCCGCCTTATTGCAATTTAATTCTACCGGTGGAGTCGAGATCGTTTATGGCATCGATCCCGAAAGCTTTCGTGCCGTCTCCGGAGGCTTCGTTTTTATCCAGGGTCACGATATGGAAGGCCCCGACGATTTGCTGGTCGACGATTGGGCCGCCAAAGCAAAAAAAATCAAGGTAGGCGACATCTATAATCTACTTAACCACGATTGGCACGTCGTCGGCATCATCGAGCACGGCAAAGGTGCACGGCTCTTCGTACCACTACCCACTTTGCAAGATCTTGTCGGAGCGCACGACAAAGCCTCCATTTTTCTTATTCGTTGCACTCGTCCGGAGCACACCGAGGACGTCATCGAGGAACTTCGTCACGTCCTGCCCGGCTACACGATTCGCCCGCTCAAGGATTTTCTTTCGCTCATGACCGCCACCAATATCCCTGGCCTGAAAACTTTCATCCATGCCATGATTGGCTTGGCCGTCGCCATCGGTTTGCTGGTCATTTTTCTCACCATGTACACCACGGTCATCGAACGCACCCGCGACATTGGCGTTTTGAAATCCCTTGGCGCAGACCGCTCTTTCATCATTCGTGCCCTGCTGAGCGAATCCACCGCTCTCTGCATCATCGGCATTGCCGCGGGAGTTGGCCTTAGCTACTTAGTGCGTGCCGCCTTCCTCGCTGGGTTCCCCACTCTCTCCATCCTGATCACCCCAGGATGGATCGCAGGTGCGGCAGGCATCGCTCTTGGCGGAGCCATCCTGGGCGCAAGTTACCCGGCCTGGATGGCCAGCCGCAAAGACCCCGTCGAGGCCCTCTCCTACGACTAGCGAACACCGATAAACCGTTGAAACTGTCGCCACGCAACTGTCGCCACGTAGTTAGGCCGCCACGCAACTAGGCAGCCGTGCCAATCGCAGTTACAATACAAACCTGCCACACGGCCGTATCTCAAGAAAAGCCATTGGAACCGATACTTAAAACACAAAATCTGTGGAAACTCTATCACGCGGGAAAAGTGGAAGTCCCCGCTTTGCGCGGGGTGAATTTCGAAGTGCAACCCGGCGAATCCGTTGCAGTCATGGGTCCTTCCGGTTGCGGCAAATCTTCCCTGCTCTACGTAATCGGCGGCATGGCTCAAGCTTCCAAAGGCACGGTCCTCGTCGACGGCAACGAACTCACTACTATGAGCGACGCCGAGCGCACCAGGCTTCGTCGCCACAAAATCGGCTTCGTCTTCCAGCGATTTAATCTGCTTCCGACCCTTACCGCCAAGGGCAACATCGCCATCGCCCAGTTCATTCACGGAAATGGCTTCGACCCGCACCGCTTCGACGTAGTCACAAAAATGCTGGGTCTCGCCGGGCGCCTCCAGCACCGCCCCTCCGAATTATCCGGCGGCGAACAACAACGCGTGGCCATCGCCCGGGCCCTGATCAACGAACCGAAAATTCTTCTCGCCGACGAGCCCACCGGAAATCTCGATTCCAAGAATTCTGAAATCGTGTTACAGATGCTTCGCCAGCTCAATAAAGAACTGGGCCAGACCATTGTCATGATCACCCACAACCCCGAAGCCGTCGTCTATTTCGATCGCGTCGTGCACATGCGCGACGGCGTCATCGTCGACGGCATTCCAGCGGATTAGCATGGCCAGCCTCGGACAAATTCTTTCCCGCACGTTTTACTGGTCCTACGAACGGGGCACTTGGCAATACGATATCGCGGTCGCGGTCATTCTGATCTTCGCGCTGCTCACTCCCCGCCACTGGTTTCACGACCAACCCCCCAGCGGCGTGCCCGCGGCGCCAGGCCAGGTTTTGCTCCTGTCACAGGATGGCAATCGCCAAACCTATCGCGTGGACACTCGTGTCCTCGCGCCACCCACCAAACTCGCCTTACAAAACGACCTGCATAACGCTTTAAAAGAAGCCCTACCCGACCTGCACAAAGGCAATTTTTCGATCCTGAAAATTGAACCCGAACGCGACGAACAAGGCACCGCCGTCGCCTACCACGTCGAAATCCGCCGCTGAGTTACTCTTCGAGGAATTTCTGCAGCCGCCCCAGTGTGTCATCCCATTGTTTTGAAATAAGCTCCAGGCAATGCCTGGCCTCTTTAAGCCGTCGTTGCTCCAATTGCCAGATTCTTTCGCGACCGCGTCTTGCGCTACGCACCAGTCCTGCTTTCCGCATTACTTCCAAATGTTTGGTGATCGCTTGCCGTGTAACGTTTGTGCCGTATGTCAACCGAGTGATGGACATAGGCCCAGTGCACAAGCGCGAAATCAACAACAGTCGCGTCTCATCGCCCAAGGCCGCGAAGATAGGAGCCGACTGTTTCGGTTGTTCTCTTGACTTATTTCGCACGGACAAAATATTCCTCGATGAGTTTCACGACAATGGTCCATCCTCCCTCATTCGCCGTGAACGCCTTGACCCGCCGCGTGAGCGGAAGCTGATCGAATCCCGACTCTGTGACGGTCAACATCACTCCTTCTTTCGTTTCCTGGAGGGTGAACGCAACCAACGTAGTCGGCTCCGCCGAGTAATCAATACCCGGCTCGATTGCGTGCGGATGCCAGCGGAAGGAAAACAACCGCTCTGGCTCCATCTTTTCAATAGTGATCTCCACCGGGATGCCCTCGTATTTCTGCTGCGCCTTAGCCACATCGGCATTGACCTTCGTGGGGACGACGACTCCATGCATATGAGCCCCGGGTTTGAACTGCCCGTCAAATCTCATCCCAAACCAGTTTCCGAATTCCGTGGAATCAGCCAGCGCACTCCAGACTCGCTGCAGCGGGACATGAAGAAGTACTTTTTTCTCAATCCGATCGGTGCTCATGCGCAACCTCCTGGTTGCATATTAATGGGGCAACGGCTAATATGCAACTGAAAGGTTGCTCGATAGGTGGCTGTGTCCGTACCGCCATCCTCCACAATATTCCCAGTCGAGTCACTAACCTTCCTCGGCACAGCTGGCGGCACGCCTGAAACGCCCCGCCCCCTGCACGCGTCTCTTTGTTATGCTAGGATTCGCGAAACATTAAGGGATAGCGTCCACCACATAGGGGCCTCGATTGACACGTTTTTCTCTGCTTTTCCTGATTCTCAGTGTGATTTTTGCCGCTTCTGTGACTCCAGCATCGCCCGCCCAGGGCACGCAATGGACCACCGACAGTGTGCTAGCCATGATGGATAAATCCGCTCAGGATTTTCATACCCTGACCGCCGACATCGAGCACATTAAATACACCGACGTGGTGAAAGACACTTCCACCGAAAGCGGCAAGCTCCTGGTGCGCCGCGATGAAAAAATGCGCATAGAATTCTATCAGCCCGACCGCCGCACCATCCTGCGCACTGGCGATTCCTTGTTCGTCTACAGTCCAAAAATAAATCGCGTTGAGGAATATGATCTCGGCAAAAATCGCGAGATGGTCGATCAATATGTCTTGCTGGGGTTCGGCACCAAAAGCGAGAACGTGAGGAAGAGTTACCTGGTCACCGTAATTGGGGAGACCGAGTTGGACCACAAAAAAACCGTGCAGATCGAACTAACCCCGAAGTCCGAGCAGATGCGCAAGCAGATCGCCCGAATCCAGATGTGGATTGACGAAGCTTCCTGGCTACCTATACAGCAAAAGTTTTTTGAGTCTGGTTCCGGGGACTACCTGATTTTCCATTACACCAATGTGATGAAGAATCTCAAGATCGGCGACAATCAGTTCAAACAGGACTGGCCGAAAAGCGTCACGCGCACAAAACCCCGCTCGTAGCATTCGCCTGCAGCATTAAATCATCGCATCAACGACGTTTGCAGAATCTTCACGCTGCATCTTCGCGCGTATCCGCGCGCAGTTTCCTCAATTGTTCCGCGATTTCTTGGCGTCGGCGCGCTCCGCACTCAATAGCTGCTCTTTGCGCGAAAGTCCCCATCGATAACCCGCCAGATTTCCATCTCCGCGAATCACCCGGTGGCACGGCACAACAATCGAAACCGGATTGGTCGCGCAAGCCCTCGCCACCGCTCGCACTGCCTTAGGCTGCCCAAGCGCCTGCGCCACCTGCGTGTACGTACGTGTCGTGCCGCGCGGGATTCGCTGCAGTTCCTGCCACACTCGCCGCTGAAACGCCGTCCCCTGCACATCCAACGGCAGCTCCAAACTCGACGGCTTGCCCTCAATCTGTCGCACAATCTCGCCTACCCACCGTTGGTACGATTCCTTCGCCGGGGCAATCTCCGCGTGCGGATACTCCTCGCGCAATTCGCCAATCAATTTGTTCTCCGTCTCGCCTAAATAAACGGCCGAAACGCCTTTGTCCGTCGCGGCCACCAAAACTTTCCCCATCGGTGATTTCGCAATCGTGTATTCGAGCTTCATACCTTTTCCTCCTTTTTGATAAGCTGCCGGCGTCATCCCCAGTTGCGCATCGCTGCGTTCATAAACCCGGCTCGAAGAGCCATAGCCCGTTTCATACAGTGCATCGGTAATATTTTTTCCCGCACGCAACAAACTTTTAAAGCGATTCAGCCGCAACGCATCCGCCAAATCCCACGGAGCCAGTCCAGTAACCTGTTGAAAAGCGCGTCGCAACGCCGATGGCGTAACCGCAAGTTTTCGCGCCAGCGTGGCAACGCGAAGCATGTCTTCCTCGCCGCGCGCCAATTCTCGCGCCGCGCGTTCCACCAACTGCAGCGCTCCCGATTTCTCGTTAGGCTTGCAGCGCAAACAGGGACGAAAACCCTGCTTCTCCGCTTCCTGGCCGCTGCCAAAGAAAACTACGTTCCGCCGCAACGGCCGCCGCGCTGGGCAAGAGGGCCGGCAATAAATTCTTGTCGAAAGCACGCCCAGAATGAACGTGCCATCCGCTCGCGAATCACGCGCCAGCGTCGCTCGCCAATACCGCTCCGCTGCGTTCGCCGTTATCTTCGATCCCGACGCGCCGGAAGCTGTCTTCATTCCGCTATTCCTTCCGTTCTGGGCCATCGCATTATTCATATTGCACTGGTCAAAACTAACTCACCCCGAAAAACAAAGCTATCCGCTAACGCGCATCAAAGCTGGTTCCGCGGCAGCCTATAATTTTTCCTCTTGACCGGCGGCATTTCTTCTTTATAATACAAAGTACTTTCTATTCCTATTCAGAAAGGAACTTCCCTCATGACTTCGCAGCAAATCAACAGCGGAGGCGAGAGAGGCGAGAAGCCCCACCCTTGCATAAACCGCAAGGATGGGCCACCCAACTTCAAACGCTGGAGCGAGCTTAGTTCTAAAGTCATTAACGTCTTGTCTGTTTTAGCTTTGCTTAGCGTTCTGAGCGGCTACACTCATCCGGCTCAACCGCCCCAAACGGATGAGGGCGCGGCGGCGCATATCTTTCAGTTGTCCATTGTGGGCGTTGCGCTGTCCATCTTGGTGTTTCTTGCCAGCGCCGATTGGGAGCAGCCGTTGCGAAGCGTGCGGCCATTGGCGTTCCCCGCGGGCGCTTTGGTTCTGGCATTCGGCGCTCTGTATTATCTTGAACACTTGCGATAAATCCTCGGCGACCTGATCTGTCGCGAAGTTTCGGGTCAATGATCTTCGCCCTCAACCGCACCGGCGCGTGGCGCGCTAATTACCAGGATTACCGCCGTAAGTATCACCGCCGCCGCAATCGCCGTCCGCGTCGTGATCGATTCCCCGGCTATCATCCAACCCAGAAAAAGCGCCACCACCGGATTGACAAAGGCATACGTCGCCACTTTAGAAGCTGTGCTGTTTTTGAGAATGTACAGGTAAGCCGTGAACCCCAGCCCCGACCCGAACACGATCAGATAAATCAGCGCCATCCACGAACGCCCTGAAATCGCCGCGAAATGCAGGGCGCGAATCTCTCCCGAAACTAAGGTGGCAATCCACAGCCCGGCACCACCTGCCAGGCTTTGCATCGCCACGACCAGCAAAGGCGAATCCGGCATTGGCCGCTGCTTCGAGTACAGCGACGCTGCCGCCCACAGGAACGCCCCGAACAGCAGCACCCCGGTCCCTACCAGATCGATTCGACCCGTTCCTCCGAGGTTTGCCGGTCCCACCACCAGCGCCAACCCCACGAATCCCAGTATCAAGCCTGCAAATACACGCGGCCCCGGTCGCGTACCTCGCGGCCTTAGCCAATCCAAAATGACGAGCCATAGCGATGACGTGGCCACCAGCAAAGCCGCGATCCCAGAAGGCACCCGCTGTTCCGCCCAGCTGAGACCCCCGTTGGTGATACAGAGCAGCGACACGCCGGTTACCCCGGCAGTCCACCAGTTGGCCGCCGTGGGCCGAATCCCGGTCTTGATTCGCAAAATCGGGTACAGGATCAGCCCGACCAGCGCGTGCCGCATCGCAGCCATCGCGAGTGGAGGAATCGTCTCAATCGCGACGCGAATGCCGATGTAGGTGGATCCCCACAGAATGTAAACAGCCGCAAAAGCGATTGGCACCCAACGTGTCAATCCCGAGCGTGAAGATTTTAGTGGTGTGAGAGGGCGTTCAATTTCAGTGGCGGTGGAGGCCATTTCGAAACGGCTACCTCTATAGATATCGGTGCTTCGCCCTGCGGTCCAGCACCATATTGGTTGGTCTTGCTCGCAGAGAGTTCAACATTAGGGCTGAAACTACGCCATCCGCATTCGACCGCCAAACCTAGTACTATTACTATGTGTTTCAGTTTAGGACAACTGGCGAAATTGCTGAAGGTTGACTCACAAGCCTTCCGGTGGCATCTTAGCGACCCGATCTTAACCAGTGGATATCTTCCACACTTAACTTCGGCGGGCCAATCACTTAGCAGCATCTCTGACTTCTGAGGGGGAGATGAGCGCTACCAATCTCGCACTTTCGGTCAAGGCACCATCAAAGCAGCCGCAACCTGCCAAGCTTGGGCCCACCGCGATTGTGCCGGCACTCTGCTGCAAGCCTTTGCTTCGCGCTGAGCTACCGCGACGATTTATTCGCGTGCCGACGCACGCCGTCGGCGTCCATCCAGAGCATCGCGAATACCCGCGAGCCAGCCTCAAACTGCCATTAAAGCTTCACAGCGTCGACGGGGTCGTTGAAGACTTTCCGATTACCCTGGTCACTCGCGATATCAGCTCGACTGGCGTCTATTTCCTGTGTCCCAAGCAACTTCCCATGAACGCCGCTATCGGGTTGCAGATCGTGCTAATAAGCCGTCCTTTAGGCCAAGGCAACGTGGTCATGGCCAGTAACGCCCATGTGCGCCGCGTTCACCCAGCAGCCGTGTCCGGGTGGTTCGGTATCGCAGCAAACTTCGATGAAGTTTCTTTCGACCGCGACGACTTCGTCCCTTCCCGCTTCCTGAGTACCTAAACAACCCCGCAGCTTGCCGACCTGGTTCTGTCGACCCGCAACTCGGCTCGATTATAGATCTGCGTCTGTAGAAGTTCCGATCTCGACGCTGGACTTGTGAAAGCTCCTACCCCACCGGGGTCTTTGACTTTATCCCCTGGCTCTGTGATGTTGATAGTTCATGGCCGCCGCCAAGAAAAACGACACGAAAACCCAAATCAAAGGTGTCCTTTTTGACTGGGATGGCACGTTGCTCGATTCCTTCCACGCCGATTCTTCCGCCTACTTGGCGATGTTCCAGGAAATGGGGGTTACTTGGGGTTTAGACGAACTCAGCCGGCATTACTCTCCCAATTGGTACGACGTCTACCGTGCCGCAGGCTTGGCGGAGCACCATTGGAGCGCCGCAGACGCAGCGTGGCGCAAGCATTATTCGGAATTCCGTCCTGAGTTAATCCCCGGCGCCCGTAAAATCCTTACGGCCGTGGGCCGCCGCTACAAGCTGGGCTTGGTCACGAGTGGAGACCGCGACCGGGTCCTTCGTCAGCTCCGCGAATTTCGCCTCACCAAATCTTTTCACGCTCGTGTATGCAGTGGCGACACCGAACATAAGAAGCCGCACCCCGGCCCGCTGAATTTCGCTCTCCAGTGCATCGGCCTAGAGCCAGCGCACTGCGTTTACGTGGGCGATTCCCCAGAAGACGTGCAAATGGCCAAAAGCGCGCACGTGCGCGTCATCGGGATTCTCGGTCCATTTCCGACCGAAAAGCGCTTGCGTGCGGCCCAGCCGGACCTGCTTCTGAATTCCCTCGCAGAACTGCCCGCAGCTCTCAAGGAACTAGCGTCGTAGAGCGGGGTTTCAGACGGCTATTGTCTCGGTTGGGAGTCCGGAGCCGCAGTCGGTGGCGGCCCAGGTGCGGCGCCCGAAGGAGGCGCAGGCGGCGCTGTACTGCCCGACGGACTTGGAGCGGGTGAGGGCACGCTCTCCACAGCTCCGGCAGGCTTAAAATCCATCCACTTAATTACCAGCCGCACCGCAATGTCTCCCTCTTTGGTGTGCAACGTGTCATCAGAGCGCAAATAGTTAGGAAACCAGTATTTCCCATCCACATTTTCGCGATAAGTTTCAAAGAGCGAGAATGGCAACTGCGCGATCCCGCGGGTGTCGCCCTGGTCGGTCACAAACTTCCCGTAAGTTTTCACCACTTCAAGATATTGCGCGTCAACCCACACCACGCCTTCAAAATACGCCTTGGCTCGCTCCACTGTTTTCGGTTTGACTTGAAAAATGTAGCAATCCACTTCGTCAACTAGCTCACGCCCGATAAATTTCAAGTCGTACTTCGCCAGTTGACCGCTGGTCAACGGATATGCCGGGATGCGATCAAGTGCGTCCAAGTCTTCGAGAGCCAGATATACTCCCTGCAATGTCGATTGCGGTTTTTCTAAGGCTTTCATCGCGACTCGACCGTCCGCCAGCTTCTGATATTGCGTGACACGCAGGAACTCTCCAATAGCACTGCCATCGGGACCAAATTCCTGGATGCGCACGCTTTTGCGAAAACCATAGTTTGGACGCGATTTCTGATATTCATCTTCCTTTTGGGAAAACCGCCGGATGATTTCTTCCACCGGCAATGAAGGCGGCGCAGGAGGCTCAGGCTCCGTGCCGATGCGGCTGACGTGATGCTCGGCAGGCGCTTCCATCGGCCCCTGAGGACCTTCCTGCGCTTGCAAAGCCGTCACACCCGCGCCAAACACGCCAGCCATTGCAAATAAATAGACCAACACTCGCGCCGAGAATTTCATATCAAGTTCGATGCACCCCAGGGCCTACAACGCCGCTTACATCTTTACGATTCTACCGTACCGCCCGCACATCCCAGCCACATCGCTTTTTCGCGTAGCGCTGCTCTCTGTTACAATTTTTTGGTTCGTGACCGAGCCAAAACAAGCCAAAAAGTTTCTGATCTCCGGGACCGTCCAGGGCGTGGGATACCGCTACTTCACCCTGCGCGCCGCAGCCAAGATAAAGGTTGGGGGCTACGTAAAAAACCTGCGCGATGGCCGTGTGGAAGTGTTTGTAATGGGCACCCCGCAGCAACTTCGCGAGCTGCGCACCATGCTTGAACGCGGCCCACGGTTTTCCAGTGTCACCGAAGTTCGTGAAGAAACTGCCTCACCCGATCCACAGTATGACCAGGTATTTGTAATTGGCCACGGGGATTGAAGGATTTGGGTCTTTACGATCCGCCCGCTGCCGCCTTGCCTCAATCGAATTTGCGCGACTATAGGAGCCGTTTGAATGGATGAATTAAAAAAGCTGATCCGCGAAGTTCCCGACTATCCGAAACCGGGAATCCTGTTCTACGACCTGACTACCCTGCTGAAAGATAACCGCGGGTTCCACACTCTCATTGATCGCTTGTGCGAACACTACAACGGTCACACCATCGACGTGGTCGCCGGAATCGAAGCGCGCGGTTTTATTTTTGCGCCCGCCTTAGCCTATCGCCTCAACGCCGGCTTCGTTCCGGTGCGCAAGCCCAAGAAGCTGCCCGCCAAATGTGCCAGCGTCTCTTACGCTTTGGAATACGGCACCGACACGCTGGAAATCCATGAAGACGCCATCCAGCCAGGCGATCGCGTGATTATTTGTGATGATTTATTGGCCACCGGCGGCACCGCCGCGGCTACCGCCAAACTCATTCAACAATTGGGCGGCAAAGTAGAAGGCTTGGCCTTCGCTGTGGAGCTAACATTCCTGAAAGGCCGCGCCAAACTCCCGGGCCTCGACGTCTTTTCGCTGATCCAATACGACAAATAATTCCGACATCCCGTTGCAGCTGCGCACGCAACTGAACTTGTTCTAGTTATGAACGATCAGCTTTCATGCGGCTCCTTTTTTTACGATTCTATTTCGTTTTGGCTCCGCGCTGACGCAAGGCCTCAAACAAAACCACTCCCGCCGCGACTGACACATTCAACGATTTCACTGGCCCACTGGTCGGCAACGAAACCACAAAATCGCAACGCTTGCGCGTCAACTCATGCAAGCCCTTACCCTCTCCTCCTAAAACGATTCCCACTGGCGAAGTGTAATCCACCTGCGTATATGTTTTGTCGGCGGCCTCATCCAGCCCAATGAGCCAGTAACCTGCTTCCTTCAACTGTTCCATCGCGCGCGCCAGGTTCGTGACCCGCGCAATCGGCAAGTGTGCCAGTGCCCCGGCCGACGCGCGCGCTACCGTGTCCGTCAGACCCACCGCGCGCCGCTCCGGTATCACCACGCCTTGCGCTCCCGCCGCCAAGGCGGTACGAATGATGGCGCCCAAGTTGTGCGGATCTTCCACTCCATCGAGCAACACAATCAACCCGCCGTGCCCACCGGCCTTTGCGTTCGCGAGAATATCTTCAAGCGATCCCGCTGCCCGCGCCGCTGCTAACGCCACCACCCCTTGATGATCTTTGGTGTTGGCCAGCCCGTCGATTTGGCTGCGATCCTCAAATCGCACCGGGATTCCCCGTCCGCGCGCTAACTGCACAATCTCTTCCGTACGCGTGTCCTGCCGCCCGCGAGCAATAACCACGCGATCAATCGCGCTGCCCGCTTGCAGCGCTTCGCGCACCGCGTTAATGCCCGTCAACCGGTCAATGAGAGGACTCATGCGAGCAGACAGTGTACAAGCCGCCGTAAATCGGCGAAAGCGCGGACGAATCCCGGGCGGGAATGTCTTCTGGTCGATCAGCGATTTAACATAATTACCTAATCAAGCGCGGCGCAAAATTCCAGTATCCGCGCACGCACGGGTTTTACTGGCACCGCAAAAGGCAAAGCCGCAGCTTCATCAATCAGCAAAATCACGCGATCCAGTTCTCCCTCGCCTGCCTTGCCAGCCAGCGCCAGGCGAATGGGATGAAACAAATCCCGGCTTCGCAAGTCCGAACCTTCTTTCATGATTATGATTATTTCCTTGAATCGTTCAGAATCCAGCGGCCCACCGTCAAGCAGCAACAAAGCCAGCCGCCGCACCACTTCTCTCGCCCCATAACGCGCCAGCACCGCATGGCTTTCGACGCGCTCCAGCACTTTCTGCGGGTCATAGTGGAAGACCAAATCGAGAAGGCCGCTTAGTGCGGCTCGATCCGCGACGTGTGATCCGAGCATCCCCGCCGCACGTTCACACCATAACTGCAACTCCGAGGAAAATACTTCGTTCACCGTCCATCCGCGTTCGCGAAGTATTTCCGCTACATCAGCGCCAGTGAAAAGATTGGGCGCAGCAACCAAATCCCGCGTTCGCCGTTCAGGAGCCATGTGAAAGGAAGTCTACCGCGGAAAATTGTAGAACGTGGAAACACTCATGGTAAGAAATGTTTCGCCAGCAAACAAAATCGTCAAATGCTTTCGAGTGTGGCCACCACGTACGCGGCAATCGCTTCGCCGCGGCCAACCGCATCGACCCCTTCATTCGTCTTCGCTTTTAAGTGAATACGGTCAGCCATCACGCCCAGGGCCTTCGCTAGCGCTTCGCGCATTTTCGGAAAGTGTGGACCCAGTTTGGGTCGTTCCAGGATCACCACCGCATCGACATGCTCAATCGAGAATTCTTTATCGTCCAGCAGTTGCGCTGCATGCTCCAGAAACTGCATGCTGTCAGCGCCTTTCCACTTTGGATCGGTATCCGGAAAATGCGTGCCAATATCTCCCAACCCGGCCGCCCCTAAAAGCGCGTCGCAAAGCGCGTGCGCCAAGACATCACCGTCCGAATGTCCCGCCGGGCCTTTATCAAAAGGCACTTCAAGCCCGCCAATAATTAGTTTGCGCCCTGCTTCCAGGCGATGCAGGTCGTACCCGATGCCGCAGCGCACGCTCACTTTTTGTTGCGCTCGCGTTCCAGGTAAAAGCGGGCTAGTTCCATGTCCGCCGGTCTGGTAATTTTAATATTTCGCTCCGACCCCAACACCACGTGCACGTCGTGACCAATGCGTTCCACCAGGCCGGCCTCGTCCGAAGCATTTACGCCGTCGGCCTCCGCACGCGCAAACGCGTCCTTCAAAAGCTTCGTGGAAAACGCCTGGGGTGTTTGCGCCAGCACCACCCGCTCACGTGGAATCGTCCCAATGATCAGCGCTACATCTTCCGGCAAACTGGCACGTTTCACTTCCTTGACCGTATCCATCGCAGGAATGCCTAGTATTGCCGCTTTACACTTGCGCGCTTCCTCGATTACCCGGGTGATTTGTTCCACGGTAACAAAAGGCCGCACCGCATCGTGCACCAACACAATTTCAGTATCCTCAGGCACTTCGCGCAGCGCCTGCGCCACCGAATCCTGCCGCGAATCTCCGCCGCGGACCACACGCACGGATTGGCTAAACTTTTCCGCGCGAATTGTACTTTGCAGCGACTCCATCACATCGGCGCGGGTAGCCACAATAATATCCGTGACCAGCGGGCACGCCGCGATTCGTCGCAGGCTGTGAATGACGATTGGCGTTCCGCCGAGTTCCAGAAATTGCTTGGGCGTCTCCGCGCCCATGCGCGTACCCAGACCCGAAGCCGGAAGAATGGCAGTGATTCGACCCATTTTATCGTTTGAAAGTGTGTGGCCCGTCTATCCGATCAGCGTTCCTATGACGATTAGACAAACGCTCCGGTGAACGGGTAATTATATACCGAGTGGAAAGTTGCCGGGCCCTTTGATACTTCGCTCTATTCGCCTTCCGTTTGTGGGGACGTTCCCGAAGAATTCTGTTCAGCAGTTCGGTTATCACCGCCGGAGCTATCAGCCGCGCGATTATTTTCCTCTTCTCGCGCCGTAGCGGTGCCCACGGTATACGATGGCGTCGAATTGCCAGTCACTCCGCGTCCCGCCGCTGCGGCCCGGGCATAAGGACCGACCGGCTCGACGCGCTCATCCACACGGCCAAAAATCATCTTGCCTGCCGTAGTCTGATGGACGGAAGTGACAATAATATCGATCGATTTATTGATCATGCGGCGCGCGCCGTCGACTACCACCATGGTGCCATCGCTCAAATACGCCACGCCCTGCATGGCTTCCTTGCCCTCACGCTGAATAAGCACATGCATCGTTTCGCCCGGCAGCACCGCCGGCTTCAGAGCGTTGGCAAGCTCATTCACATTGAGTACGGAAAATCCCTGCACCGTGGCAACTTTGTTCAAATTAAAATCATTCGTTACGATTTTCGCGCCGGTGCGCCGCGCCAGTTCAATCAACTTGTGGTCCACATCGACAGTCTGCGGGAAATCGTCATCCACGACCCGGACCTGCACCTGCGGCATTTTCTGAATTCGCTGCAGAACTTCCAGCCCGCGCCGCCCGCGTTGCCGCTTCAACGGATCCGAAGAATCGGCCACCAGCTGCAATTCATGTAGCACAAACCGCGGCACCGCCAGTACCCCATCCAGAAATTGTGCTTCGCAAATCTCCGCGATGCGCCCATCGATAAGCACGCTGGTATCCAGCAATTTCATCAGCTCGTTTGAAGGGCTTTCGGTGCCAACTTTCGCTTTGCGCCGTAGGCCACGCCAGTGCTCCCCACAACGGAAGCCCGTGGTCATCCCCAGGTAGCTAAAAGCCAGTAATGAGATGAAATCCAGAAACGATTTGGCGGAAGGCGGTTGCGACGTGTTAGAAATAATTAACGTCAACAACAGAGCCGCTGCCATTCCCGCCAGAGCCCCGATCGCTCCGCCGATCAATCCGCCCATGCTTGCGTGGGCCAAACGAAACTCCGCAAACACAATGACGAGCGCCAGCAGCACTCCGACTCCCGCCGCGCTGCCCCGCAAACCAAACGGCGCAAAAGCGTAGCAAAGCACCCCAATCAAAACGGTAAATAAACTGCGGACAATCCAAAACTCCCAATGCAGCGATGGTTTTGTTCTAGAGGTATCCGATAGCTCAGTAGCGACAGCGGAGTCAATTTGCTTTGCCGCGCGGCTCTCGGCCGTGCGAATTGACGGTGTTCCTGATGAAAGCGACGGACGCGGTCTAGTGCCTGGTGTTTTTCGGTTCATGCGAAATATTATGAGACAACGTTACAGCGACTTTGGAACGCCGTAAGCTCTCTTTCGCTGCGAGCTCACCGACTCGACCTACTTTACCGTCCCCCGACAGTATGCCCGTAACTGCTTATATACCTGTCGTGCACACTAGGTCAAGATCATATCGATATTCTAGGGCCGAAAAATCTGCATCGCCCCGATAGGAAATCTGCATGAATGAAAGAAATACACACTCTTGAAACGAACTACCAACGATTTTGGATATTACCAATTAGTGAAAGAAGTTGTTAATTAACTAATAATACCAATTAATCCAGGTAAAGACGTGGGACCCGGTGGCTTACCGCGCACAACAAATCAGAGGTAACCGTGCCGACGCTGCGCGCCACCAAGTGGGCGGGATGGCTGAATTTTCCGTCGGTTCCGTAAATTGTTGCGGTGTCGCCAATCTCGACGCCCGGAACCCCGGTAACATCGATCATGGTGACGTCCATGGAGATAATTCCAACCATGGGTGCGAACATTCCCCGAATCAGTACCTTACCCCGGTTGCTCAGCCCCCGATGAATGCCGTCTCCATATCCTGCCGCGAGCACGGCGATGCGCGAAGGCTGCTGTGGCACAAAACTTGCGCCATAACCGACTCCGGCACCCGCGGGCACATCACGTAAGCTGATAATTCGCGCGCGCAAACTCATCACCGGTTCAAGCGGCAACCGTTTCTCAATTTCAGCGCGCTGCTCCGCAGGTTCGTATCCTGGGTGGTAGCCATACAGAATCGCTCCCGGCCGCACCATGTCCGCCCACGTTTCCGGACGCGTCACGATCGCTGCGCTGTTTGCCAGATGGATGATGCCGGGATCGATTCCCAGCGTGCGTAATCGCTCCAGCGCGGCAAAAAACCGTTCTTCTTGCTCGCGCGTTTGCCGTCCCGCGATCGTATCGGAAAAAGCTTCGGACGAAGCGAAATGGGTCATAACGCCGCCCAACTGCAAGTGCGGCGATTTAGCCAGTTGCCGCGCAAAGCAGTCCACGCTCGATGGCGCTATGCCCAATCGATTCATCCCCGAATCGATCTTCAGATGAAACGAAATTTTCTTTTTCCCCTGCCGGGTCGCCGCGCTTTCCAGTTGCGACAATTGCTCGCAACGATGAATCACCGCCGTTAAATTGTGTTCTAGCAATCGCTTTTCTTCTCCGGGCACAAAGCTGGTGAGGATCAAAACTGGTTTGCGCACCCCAGCCTCACGTAACGCAATGCCTTCTTCCGTGCAGGTCACCCCGAACCAGTCCGCTCCCGCTTTTTCCAGGGCTTTGGTCACGGGCGGCCCGCCATGGCCGTAGGCGTTACCTTTCACGATGCACAAAACTTGCCTCGGTGTACGACGCTTTTCACTCCGCGGATTCACGTAAGAGCGAATCGATTCAAAATTATGAATAAGCGCGGGCAGCGAAACATCCGCCCAAACGGGCCGCATATTCAAGGTCGTGGGATTTTTCGGTACTCGCGCCATGTTTATTCCAGGGAAAATCAGTTTACGTCATCCACGCGGCAGCGTCCGCTATACGCCCGAAAACTGCCGCGTGAATGACAACAGCGGGCAACTGCACCGACGTACAGGGCAGGTTATGTACCAGTCACCGACGAAGTGTGGAGACAAGCCGAGATTTAGCTAAATGCAATATGCGCAAAGGACTTGTGGTTTCAAGGCAGAAAGGTCTGCTCGAGCATTTCCGTCGCAACCGTACCCATGACCGTGGCTTGTAAGCCACGCCGTGTCCCTCGGTACATAATGAAAGCACAACCGGGGCAAATTATAGCGGCGTATAACGTCTAGATATCGTCGGCGGCGAATTGTGAAAACGCGTCCGGCGCGGCTTCTTCAAAGCGCGTCAGCCGGCTGCGGAAGACAAATTTCACGCTTTCGGTTGGTCCATTTCGTTGCTTGGCGATCTTTAGCTCAGTCTCTTCTCGTTCTTCCGGCGTAGCTCCCTGCTTAAAAAAGTGCGGCCGGTAGATGAACATCACAACGTCAGCGTCCTGTTCAATCGCGCCCGACTCGCGCAAATCGGAAAGCTGCGGCCCGCGATCATCGCGTTCCGGCGCGCGCGTCAACTGGCTAAGCACCAGCACCGGAATCTGCAACTCCTTCGCCAGCCCCTTCAGCGCCCGTGAAATGCTGGCCACTTCCTCGTTGCGATTCGAGAAGCGTCCCCGCGCGGTGATGAGCTGCAGGTAATCCACGATCAACAGCGAAAGTCCCTTGTCCCGCTTCAACCGCCGCGCCTTGGCCCCGATCTCCAACACGCTGATGGACCCCGCATCATCGATCCACAGCGGCGCCGCGGAAATGACTCCGAGCGCCTCGGTCATACGCCGCCAATCTTCCTTGCTTAAATGTCCAGTACGGAATTTGTGTGCGTCAATCTGCGCCACCGAAGCCACCAGGCGCTGTAGCAGCGATTCCTTCGACATTTCCAGGCTGAAAATCGCCGCAGGGTGCCCGGCGCGAATAGAAATATTTTCTGCCAGGTTCAGCGCCAGCGCCGTTTTTCCCTGCGATGGCCGCGCCGCAAGAATCAACAATTCCGAGGGCTGCAGCCCGGAGGTCAGCTTATCCAGCTCGCCGTACCCGGTAGCCACCCCGGTGATGCTCTTGCCTTCGCGAAAAATTCTTTCGAGGCGCTCGAAATTGTCGCGAACGATGTCTTTCACCGGAATCAACCCGGCGCGCACGCGATCTTCCGCCAACGCAAAAATTGAAGACTCCGCGTTATCCAGGATGGCATCAGCGCCATCTTCGCCTTCAAACGCTCGCTGCTGAATATTGTGCGTGGCGTGAATCAAATTGCGCAGCATCGCTTTTTCTTTCACGATGCGCGCGTAGTGCTCCACGTTGGAAACCCGCGGCATGCCATCGGCTAGCGCGGCCAGATACGGTGCGCCGCCCGAAGCTTCCAGATCGCCGCGGCGATGCAATTCTTCCGTAAGGGTAACCAGGTCAATGGCCTGCTGGCTTTCACCCAACGCAATCATCTGGGTGAACACCCGGCGATGCTGCTCCATGAAAAAATCTTCGGGACGTAAATGCTCGACGGCTGGATTAAGCGCGTTGTTATCCAACAAAATGGCGCCGAGAACGGAACGCTCGGCATCCAGATTGCTTGGCAGCGGTTTTTCTAGGACGCTATCAACAGCCATAACTCAGACGCACCTCGTATTCGCCTTATCTTCGCCTAGGCGAATTTGTAGCATGTTCCCGGCCCCGGGGGCAAGGAAAAGAAATTTTCGAGTGGTGGACGCTTAGGACTCAACTGGATTTGCACCGCACCGAAGTAATTCAATGAAACGCATTGTGTGCTGAACTGAAACCATCGTCAATCAGCAATCCAATATTAACCTGTGCATAGCGTCGAAAAGTTTGTGCAAAACTTTTTTTAAGCAAAGTATTTTGTTGCGCAAATTTTTTTTCTACTGACAAAAAAAGAGACACACGTAAATGTGTCTCTACCATGTGCGCAAAATAAAAATAAAATTACGCTTGCTGCCCTTCCTTCTGCACCTGCACTTTCACTTCGGCGGTAATATCCCGGAAAACTTTCACCGTCGCGCGGAAATCTCCCAGCGCCTTAATCGGCTCCGCTGTATGAATCTGCCGCTTGTCGATCTTGAAGCCCTTGGTTTCCAGCGCATCGGCAATATCACCGGTGGTTACCGAGCCGAATAGCTGATCGTTCTCGCCAGTCTTGCGCGTAAAACTGAGCTCCACGCCATTCAACGCGGCGGCCTGCTTCAGCGCTGCTTCCATTTCCGTGGCCGTCTTTTTCGCCAACGAAGCACGAATCTTTTCAATGGCCTTTAAATTCCCCGCGCTGGCTTCCACCGCAAGTTTGCGTGGCAGCAAAAAATTACGCGCGTAGCCCGGCTTGACGGTCACGACGTCGCCACGATGCCCCAGCTTTTCAATATCTTCCTGCAGAATAATTTGCATGTGCTCTTTCCTCTTCGCTCCCGTTTACGATTCTTGAATCTTATGCGTTGGAAACTTCTGTCGGTGCGGAAGCCGCAGGTGTCGCCGCAGCGGCCGGTGCCGCGGAGTGAGTACCTGCCGTAGTGCCGGATGAAGTTCCGGACGAAGCGCCTGGCGCCAGCGCTACCACCGCGCGGGGCTGTTGCGTCCCCGCCGCGCTTCCCGCGAACGGCAGCAACGCGATATTTCTTGCGCGCTTGATCGCCACCCCCAGCCATCGCTGATGCCGCGAACAAACCCCGGTCATGCGCCGGGGCAGGATCTTGCCGCGTTCCTGCACGAATTGCGACAGAATGTCCGCTCGCTTGTAGTCGATGAAGTCCATCTTCTCCACGCAAAACTTGCAGACTTTCTTCTTGCGAAAATATTGGCGCTTCCCACGGCGAGGTCCGCCTGGACCCGCCCCGCCCGGGCCGCCGTCACGCCGCGGACCGCCATGGCTGCCACTACTGTGGCCTCCGCCACTATGCCCACTGCCGCTGTGGCCACCACCGTGACCGCCTCCACCATCACGCCGCGGAGGCGCGCTCGGTGCTGTTGCCTGTTTCTGTTCCTCTGCCATACCCGCCACCCTTTCACTTGAACCGCAAAAACAATCTCAACTAAACTTTTCCAACCGCATCTCAATCTTTAAACAAGGCTCAGTCCGATCAGTTTCAAAAACTAGCTAGCGGGAGCGCTATGCTCCGGCGCAGCTGGCGGCGCAGCTGGCGGCGCAGCTGGCGCTGCCGCAGCGGGAGGAGTCGTGGCACGTCGTGGACGCCGCGCCGTACGCTTGTCGCGCTTATCCACAAGCTTCTTCTGCCGCTTCAAATCTTCATCCAACCGCACGGTCTGATACTTGATAACCGTATCCTGCACACGCAAACGCCGCTCCAGCTCCGCGATCAAATCCGGATGCGAGGTGCGAATCTGCTGGTAGTAGTACATCCCTTCACGATGCTTGGCCACTTTGTACGCCAGCTTGCGCGTGCCCCAGGTCTCCGCTTTCTCGACCTTTCCGCCCTTTTCCGTGCAGGTGTGCTCGATGACCGAAAGCACTTTCTTGACGTCTTCATCCGCCGTCGCCGGTCGCGCAATAAAAATCAAATCGTATAGCCGCTCTTCCATCTTGCCCTCGTTTCTCTTCTCTCCGGGCCACCGCCCGGCAAACTCATCTACTCTTCTGCTTCATCTGCCGGCGGTTCTTTTCGCCGGTTGTACTTGTTCATGGCCACATCGATTCCCTGCGCCACGATCATTTCCACCGCGTCGGCCGCTTCCGCGATCATTTCCGCCGCGACTTCCAGTTCCGCCTTGCGCATCGGCCGCAGCACATACTCTTTGCGACTGCTGACTTCGTGCTCCGGCGCGCAACCAAGCCGCAAGCGCGTAAACACTGGCGTCCCCAACGACCCGATCACCGACTTCGCACCGTTGTGGCTGCCCGCGCTGCCCTCGCCGCTGATGCGAATGATGCCCAACGGCAACTGCGCTTCATCCCACATCACCAGCAAATCGCTCGGGCCCAGCTCGTACTTTTCCAGCAGCTCGCGCACCGAGATGCCGCTCAGATTCATGTACGTTTGCGGTTTTGCCAGCAGCACATCTTCTCCCGCCAGCTTTCCCCGCCCGACCAGCGCCTTGCCTTCCGGGCGCGAAACGCGAATCCCGTTTCGATTCGCCAACTCATCTACGGCCATGAATCCCAGGTTGTGCGGCGTCCACTGATACTCCGGATCGGGATTGCCAAGTCCAACAATCAGCCGCATACACTCCGCATTCCCCGCAAAACAGTTCGTGAATCGTTCCGTAGCTCATGTGGGGCAGAAGCCCGCAGCGCCAGCCGCGTGTTATTTCTTTTTCTCGCCCTTGTCGCTCTTCTCCGCGGCCTTGGGCTTGGCCGCCTCTGCCTCGCCCTCTTCGCCTTCCACTTCCTTCTTGCCCTTCTTGATGACTTCCGGCTCCGCAGGCGCCGCGGCATCCGCAGCCACCGCATCCGCGGGCTTCTCTTCTTCGACGCGCAGCGCCACAACGTGCGCGAGTACGCGTTCCGGATCGGTAACCAGCTTCATATTTTTATCAATGGCCAGGTCGCTGGCGCGCAACTGTTGCCCCAGCATCAAGCCGCTCACGTCGGCCTTGAACTCCGTCGGAATATCCGCCGGCAAACATTCGATCTCCACTTCGCGGGTCACGATTTCAAACACGCCGCCTTGCTGCTTCACGCCGGCCGGTTCACCGAAGCTGTGCACCGGAACCTTTACGCGCATGCGCACATCCATGGCTACGCGCAGCAGGTCCACATGCAGCAGATTCCCCGTGACTGGGTCCACCAGCCAATCTTTCAAAATCGCCGGTTCGTGCTTGCCGCTGAGGTCCACCTGAAACAAAGTGTTGTGCCCGCTCTCGGAACGGAAGATCGCGCCCAGTTGCTTGGCATTCAACGCCAGCGTGATGGCGTCGCCTTTGCCGCCATACAACACTGCCGGCACCTTACCGGTCGCCCGCAATCGGCGTGCTTCATTCTTGCCTCGCTTGGCGCGGGCAGCCCCTTCTACAACAATTTTTTCTTGAGCCATCTTAATTTCCTTCCCTCATGCTGCTGTGCAATCTCAATTTATGAAGCGGTCGGGCAATAATGTCCTGCGACAATGTCTTGCGACGGTCAAATAAACAATTCGCTGATCGACGTTTCCTCGTGAATCGAGCGAATCCCGCGTGCCAGCAAATCCGCGACACTCAAGACTTTCAACTTCTTTAATTTCTTGGCCGCCTCGCTCAGTGGCACCGAATCGGTAGCCACGACCTCTTTAATGCAGGACTTCTCGATGCGCTCCACCGCTGGGCCGGAAAGCACCGCATGCGTAGCTGCCGCAAATACTTGTGTCGACCCTTCCCGCACTAGCGCTTCGGCGGTTTTCACCAGTGTCCCCGCGGTATCGATAATATCGTCCACGATCAACGTACTCCGTCCGTGCACGTCTCCGATCAGGTTCATCACTTCGCTAACGTCCACGTCGACCCGCCGTTTGTCCACGATCGCCAGCGGCGCCCCCAACCTCTTTGCGAACGATCGCGCGCGCTCCACACCGCCAGCATCCGGCGAAACCACCGTCAAATCCGGCAAATGCATCTGCCGGAAATAATCGACCAGCACTGGCGAGCCGTACAAATGGTCCACCGGCACGTCGAAATAGCCCTGAATCTGCGGCGCATGCAAATCCAGCGTCAATGCCCGGCTAGCTCCCGCGGTCTCCAGCAAGTCCGCCACCAGCTTCGCGGAGATTGGTACTCGCGGCTTGTCCTTGCGGTCTTGGCGCGCGTAGCAGTAATACGGCAGCACCGCGGTAATTCTCCAAGCCGACGCGCGCTTGAACGCGTCGATCATGAGCAGCAACTCCAGCAGATGGTTGTCCACCGGGTAACAACATGGCTGCACCACGAAAACATCCGCGCCGCGCACATTTTCCAGAATCTGAAAATAAATCTCGCCGTCGCTGAAACGTCCCAGCAACGCCTTGCCGATGGTCACATCCAGGTTGCGGCAAATACTTTCGGCCAACGGCACATGTGCCGTGCCCGAAAATATTTTGAAGCGATCGTCATCCACGAAGCGCGCGCTCCTGCATTTCTCTTGCTCTCGGTGCGTCTCGTGTCTCTGTTGCTTAATGGCGCGAGCCCCTTTGCAAAATCGGCAAAGGGTAGGCCACCCAATTACACAAGCGGAGACTTTGATCGACGCTCAACTTAAATAATCGATGGACACGGCGGACGCTGCGGCTCAACGAACGACACGCGCGCCCTTAACAGCGCGGAGATACCTGTCGCGCGAAATTGTTTCGCAAACGAAGGTCAAGTCGTGCGGAAACCCAACAGCGGCTCGGCGCGCCATCGTTGGGCTCGGGAAAACTCCAAACACCGCCGAACCGCTACCCGCCAACGAGGCTTCTGCAGCTCC
>Ga0182024_10001139_pt1 | contig 68889 bp, 67 predicted proteins | sample P32metaG_FD_120480 | JGI IMG/M metagenome (GOLD analysis project Ga0182024, IMG submission 120480) | Permafrost microbial communities from Stordalen Mire, Sweden - P3-2 metaG (Illumina Assembly) | ecosystem: Environmental > Terrestrial > Soil > Wetlands > Permafrost | place: Sweden: Stordalen...
ATCCTCCACCCCGCGAATCCCTCCGCCCACCGTCAGCGGAATAAAAACCTCCCGCGCCGTCCGAGCGACCACATCCACCATGGTGTCGCGATTGTCGCTCGAAGCCGTGATGTCCAGAAACACCAGTTCATCCGCGCCCTGTTCGTTATACCGGGCCGCGAGCTCCACCGGATCCCCCGCGTCGCGCAGATTGACAAAATTCACACCCTTGACGACACGCCCTCCCGTCACATCCAGGCAAGGAATGATTCTCTTGACCAACATATCAATCGCGCTCGTCTGTGGCGCACGCACTCGTGCGTGCCGCGTCGACACTCGTGTCGCCGCCGTGAATCTTCACAAAATTCCCCACGATCTTCAAACCCACCGCACCCGACTTCTCAGGATGAAACTGCACCGCGTAAATATTTTGGTGCTCAATCACCGCCGAGAATCGCTCACCATACGTGCAAGTCGCCGACGCCTCCGGCACAGCCGGCGCATAAAAACTGTTCGCAAAGTAAACGTAAGGCGCCTCGCCCGTCCCCTCCAGAAGCCGCGATTCACGCGCACGTTCGAGCGAATTCCACCCCATATGAGGCACCCGTGCCTCGCCCTGATACTTCTTTATGCTCCCTCGAAAAAGCCCCAGCCCACGCGCCTCTGGAGCCTCCTCGCTCGATTCAAACAGCGCCTGCAATCCCAAGCAAATCCCCAAAAACGGCACGCCCGCTCCGATTCGTTCGACGAGCGCCTCCCGCACCCGCAACTCCTCAAGCGCCCCCATCATCTGCCCGAAATGCCCCACTCCCGGCAATATAATTTTTGTCGCCCGCCGCACCGCATCCGCATGGCGCATCAGTTCGTACTCCACCCCGATCGCGCCGAGCGTATTCTCCACCGACCGCAAATTTCCCGCGCCGTAGTCGAGAATCGAAATCACAACAGACCCTTGGTTGAAGGTAATTGGTCCTTGAGTCGCGCGTCTTTAGAACACGCATACTTCATCGCCCGCGCAAAGCACTTAAACACCGCCTCGATTTTGTGATGATTCGACCGCCCGTACAGCACCTTCACGTGCACGTTCGCGCCCGCCTTGTTCACGAATCCATCAAAAAAATCGTGTACCAGTTCCGATTGCAGATCGCCAACCAGCCGCGTCTTCACGCGGTCCTTGTAAACCAGCGCCGGCCGTCCGCCCAAATCGAGCGCTACCACCGCCAGCGTCTCATCCATCGTCTGCACGAAATATCCTGCACGGTTGATCCCCTTGCGATCCCCTAGAGCCTTCGCAAAAAGCTCGCCCAGCACGATCCCGACGTCCTCCACCGTGTGGTGCTGATCGACGTCCAAGTCGCCCTCTGCCTTGATCGTTAAATCAAATCCCCCATGCTTCGAAAAAAGCTCCAGCATGTGATCGAAAAAACGGATTCGAGTCGAAATGTTGTAATGCCCCAGCCCCTCGATCTTCAGGCTGCCGCTGATGCGCGTCTCCTTCGTATGCCGCTCAATGGACGCTTTTCTCACAACGCACTCTCAATCTCGTTTATGTTTTCGATAATCGCGACGGCCTTCTCCCGCTCAAACAGCTTTACCAGGTCCTCGCGCCGCGAATGCGATTCCGCCGCGATCCCAATGAAAGGCACTCCCGCCGCGCTTGCCGACCGCGCATCGTCCACCGTATCGCCCACATAAATCAGCTTACGCCCCGGCTTCAGCCGTTGAATCCTATGCAGCCCGTCGGGCGCCGGTTTTCCGTTCACCACATCGTCCGAACAAATAATCGGATCGAAGCGAAAATCGGACGCAAAACGGTTCAACGAAATATCCGCCTCATATCTCAGCCGCCCCGTGAAAATCGCGAGTTCATACTTGCTGGTCAATCGGTCCAGCAGCCCAGGCCGGGGAAACCAGCGCTCGCGCCGGATCAGCCCGTCGCCGTTCTCACCCAAGAAGCGCTTATTGAACGCACTCACCACTTCGCTGTATTCGACGTTCACGCCCAAATCGGCGGCGATTTTCTGCGACAGCGCCCAGTCGTTATTCCAGCCGCCTTGATTCTTGTATGCCTGAATCAGATCGCGCGTAATCTGTTGCCCCGTGAAATGCAGCACCGTCTGCACAATGGCCTCGCGATAACTTTCGGAGACCTCGGTCAGCACGCCGTCCATATCGAAGACAATTAGGCCCTTATCAATTAAAGCCGCCACAGCTTTTGAAGCTCCTCTAGAAAGCGCTCGATCTGCTGACGGGTGCCGATGGTGACCCTGACGCATCCCGGAATCTCATAACTGCGGTCGCGCACCAGCACGCCCCGCTCGCCCAGTGCGTCGCGAATCGGAATGGCGCGATCGCCTGCCTGAAACAAAATGAAATTCGCCTCGCTCGGAAACGTTTTTATTCCCAACTGGTGCAATCCCTCGTAGGCCAGGGCTCGCGCCGCCAGCACTTCATCGACGTAGCCGTCGACATACGCCCGGTCGCGAATGGCCGCTCTGGCCGCCAGCGCGGCCATTGTGTTCACGCTATAAGGCGACTGCGCCTTTCTTATCCAAGCAACGTTCTGGGCCGCTGAAAACAGGCATCCGCAACGCATCGCGGCCATTCCATACACTTTCGAAAACGTCCGGCTGACGAACAAGTTCGAATACTCGCGCATGCGCGGCAGCATCGTGATTTCGCAAAATTCAAAATACGCCTCATCGATCAACACGGCCGCGTCCGGCGCCGCCCCCAGTATTTTGCGAATCCCTTCGAGGTCGATCGCGCTCCCCGTCGGATTGTTCGGATTCGCGATCAACACCGCCCGCGTCTTCGCAGTGACAGTGGCCAGCAATTCATCCATCGGAAACGCCAGCGTCTCGGCCGGGTAATCCACCTCGCGAACCACCGCCCCCGCGACCTCCGCGTAAAATCGATACATCGCGTAGGAAGGCTTCAAAACGACTACTTCATCGCCATCATCGACGAACGTGTTCACCAGCACCTGAATCGCTTCGTCGGTGCCGTTGGTCATTGTGAACTCATCTTCTGAGACCCCAAAAAACGCAGCCAATTCGCGGATCGCGTCCACGTATTCCGGATAAATCGAAAGCTGCGACGCAGTCAGGCGCTCTCGCAAAAACTCAATCACCGCAGGCGAGCAGCCCACCGTGTTCTCGTTAAAATCGAGCCGCAGTTTCCCGTCGCGACCCGCGCTCGGCGGGTGGTACGGAGCCATTTTGCGAACTGCCTCGCGCGGCTCAATCATGCTTGGCGCGCCTCCACCGACCGTGCGTGCGCTTCCAATCCCTCGGCTCGAGCGAGCGTGGTGATCGCCGGTGTCAATCCCGCCAAAGCCTTCGGCGACAGCTCCTGCACAGAAATCACTTTCACGAAATCGGCCGTCGACAATCCGCCGCGCAATCGCGCCGCGCCCGACGTCGGCAATACGTGATTCGGCCCTGATGCATAATCCCCCGCCGCTTCCGGACTCGAGGCCCCAAGAAACACCGCGCCCGCGTGCCTGATTCCGCCCAGCAGCGAAGCATCGTGCAGCGCCAAGTGCTCTGGCGCTAAGGCGTTCGAAAACTCGACCGCCTGTTCGATCGTGTCGACGATCACGATCGCTCCGTTGTCCTCAATCGACGGCCGCGCAACGGCTGCGGTCGGCAATATCGCGAGCTGCCTATCGACTTCTTCCGCGACCGCGCTAGCCAGCGCGCGCGATGTCGTCAACAAGATCGACGACGCGTCCACATCGTGCTCGGCCTGCGCCAACATGTCGGCGGCAATCCACTTCGCGTTGCCTTCCGCCGCGATCATCACGATCTCCGTGGGGCCGGCCACGAAGTCGATGCCGACCTCGCCTGCGATCAGCTTCTTCGCCGCCGCGACATAGATGTTTCCCGGCCCCACGATGCGATCCACGCGCGGAACCGTCTCCGTTCCATACGCCAGCGCCGCAATGGCCTGCGCTCCGCCCATGCGAAACAGATGCGTGACTCCCAACCACTGCGCGATTCCCAAAATCTCCGCGCTCGGATTCGGACATGCGACACATGTTGTCGCCACTCCCGCCACCTGCGCGGGGATCACCGTCATCAACAAGGTCGAAGGCAGCGGATAGCGGCCCGCCGGTATATACGCACCCATCGAATCAAGAGGCCGCACGATCTGCCCCAGCCTGCGTCCATCCGGATAATCGATGAACCCGTCCGCGGGCAGTTGCGTCCGCGCATGCTCGCGAATATTCGCCGCGACCGTTTCGACCGCACGCTGCATCTCGCGTGCCAGCGATCCTTCGACGCGCATTCGCACGCTGTCGCCCGAAAAACCGTCGAATTTGCGCGCATATTCCAGCAGCGCCCGATCGCCGCGCTTGCGAACGTCGTCAAGAATCGGCGCGACGATCCGCTCCGCTTCTTCCAGCCGCACCGCTTTGCGCGTAATCAATCCCGCGGCATCCTTAAAATCAAGAATCCGTATCATCACATCACGATCTTGTTGAGAGGATATTCCACGATTCCCTGCGCGCCCGCCTCTTTCAAGCGAGGGATAATCACTCGCACTGTGGTCTCATCGAGGATGGTATTCACCGCCAGCCAATCGTCGTCGCTCAGCGTGGAGATGGTCGGTTTTTTCAACGCCGGCAGCACCGCGATTACTTTCGCGAGATTTATTTTCTCCACGTTCAGCATCAGTCCGACCTTGCCTAGAGCGTTGATCGCGCCTTCGAGCAGCATGCGAATGTCCTCTAATTTGCGTCTCTTTGAACCGTCCTTCCAGGACTCCGAATTCGCAATCAACTGCGTGTTCGATTCGAGGACGGTTTCAATGATGCGCAGTTTATTGGCGCGCAGCGAAGAGCCCGTCTCCGTCACTTCGACAATCGCATCGGCGAGCTCCGGAGGCTTCACCTCGGTCGCGCCCCAACTGAACTCGACCTTCGCGGTCACGCCGTTGGCGGCAAGATAGCGCTTCGTTGCCGAAACAAGTTCGGTTGCGATGACCTTGCCTTCGAGGTCCTGCACACTCTTGAACGGCGATCCATCGGGCACCGCCAACACCCAGCGCACTTTGCCGAAGCTTTGTTTCGCGTAAATCAAGTCGGCGACGGTTTCGACCTTCGCGTCGTTTTCTTCCACCCAATCGCGGCCCGTCAATCCGGCGTCGAGAACGCCATCTTCCACGTATCGGGCCATCTCCTGCGCGCGGATCAGCATACATTCGATTTCCGGATCGTCGATGGCTGGAAAGTAGGAACGGCTGCTCGTCGTGATCTGGAAGCCCGCGCGGCGGAAGAGATCGACAGTCGCGTTTTCGAGGCTTCCCTTGGGGATGCCCAGTTTCAATTTCGTCATTTATAAACCTCGCCCGGATTGAAAGCGCGCTCCTCGGTTACTTTCCATTCGGTGCCGTCCAGCCGGCGGAAAAAGCAGCTTTCGTAGCCTTCATGGCACACGCCGGGGCCGATGGCGTCCACTTTTACCAGCACGGCGTCGTGATCGCAATCGGTGGAAATTTCCTTCACCACCAACCGATGGCCGGAGGTCTCGCCCTTCATCCACAGCTTATTTCGGGAGCGGCTGTAGAACGTCACGAGGCCCGTTTCGACGGTCATTCGCCACGCCTCCTCATTCATGAAGCCGACCATAAGGACGCGTCCGGTTTTGCGATCCTGCACCACCGTGGCAACCAGTCCGTCGAGTTTGCTGAAGTCTAAATTCATATGCACCAAATAGAAAAAGCCCGCCGTTTCGGGCGGGCTCTTTTGAAATTTCGTTTGATTTCGAAGTTAAGAGAGACCCCGCCCCAGTGTGTGATGGCAATGGTGGAGATGGGCGCTCATTAAACTTCAGAGTAACAGAGCTTGCTCCAGATCCGCAATGATGTCCTCCACCGCTTCAATGCCCACGGAAATGCGAATGAGACCATCGCCGATGCCGAGGCGATGGCGCATTTTCGCGGATATTTCGCGATGCGATGCCATCGCCGGATAAAGAGCCATCGTGTGCACATCGCCGAGCGATGTTGCTGGCACGATCATTTTCAGCGCTTCCATGAAGCGAAACACTTCGGGCTTGCCTGCTCCCTTCAAATCGAAGGCCAGCATCGCGCCTTGCAGATTTTTCGGAAACAGCCGCGCGATGGTGGCCGCGTCGGGATGTTTCGGATCGCCGGTGAAGTAGACACGATCGACCTTCGGATGCTCAGAGAGCCACGATGCGACTTTGCATGCGTTCGTGCATTGGCGCTCGACGCGCAGTGGCATGGTTTTTATTCCGCGCATCGTCAGGTAACTGTCGAACGGACTCATCGTGGGGCCGATGGTGCGCGAGAGAGCGCGAATGGACGGGATATTTTCTTCATCCGCAATGATGACGCCGCCCAGCACGTCACCGTGTCCGGCCATGTATTTCGTCGCGCTGTGGACCACGATGCTCGCGCCCAGTTCCAGAGGACGAACCAGCATCGGCGTGGCGAAAGTGTTGTCGACGATCAGCGGCGCGCTGGCGCGCTTACAAATCTCCGCGATTTTGTCGAGCGCGGCGACGCGCAGCAGCGGATTCGACACCGTCTCCATGATCACCGCGCCGGGCTTGGTTTCGCCGACGGCTTCCTCAAATGCCGCAAGATCGCAGACGTCGACGAACGTTGTTTCGACGCCTATGGGGGCGAAAACGCTCATCAATAATTTGGTCGTGGCTCCGAAGAGGGCGTCCGCGGCGACGATGCGTTTGGGACGATCGAGGATGGCGGCGAGGACGCCGAGATGCAAGGCGCTCATGCCGGAGGCGCAGGCGATCGCGCCCGCTCCCGCTTCAAGCTCGTTTACCAGATCGGCCAGCGCGTTGCGGGTGGGATTGTCGAAGCGGCCGTAGGATTGGCCCTCCTCCTCGCCGCCCAAAATGCGGTCGAGGGCTTCCATGGAATCGTAGACGTACGTGGTCGCCGTGTGGATTGGAGTCGTGCTGGGCACGCACCCGTTCCCTCGCTTACGATCTGCAAAATGTACGGCTTTTGATTCAAGCTTCATGACCGCTTCCAGCGCACGCCTTCCTTGGTGTCTTCGAGAATGATGCCTTGCGCGGCGAGGTCCTTACGGACGTGATCGGCGCGGGCGAAGTCCTTAGATTTTTTCGCGGCGTTGCGTTCGGCGATCTTGGCTTCCACGTCGGCATCCGATAATCCATCGGCGCTGGACGACGATTTCAGTATGTCGAACACCGAGTCGAAATGGGTCAAAAATTCGAACGCGCCGGGCGTGTTGCCGCTGAAAAACTCACCGGCATCCATGGCCGTGTTGGTGTCGCGCACATATTCGAAGGCCGCGGCCAGGGCTTCGGCGGTGTTCAAATCGTCGTCCAGAGCTTCGTCGAAAGCCTTTGTTGCCGCATTGGTTCGTTCGATCAGCTTCTGGTTCGTTCCTTCGGCGAGCTTGGCTGTTTCCAGTCGCCGTTTGTAATTGCGCAGACGATCGATCGAAGTCGCGGCGGCTTTCAGGCCGTCGAAGGTGAAATTCAGTTTCTTGCGATAGGGGACCGCGGCGAGCTGGTAGCGGATCTGCTCCGGCGTGTAACCCATGGCGAGAACATCGCGCAAAGTGTAGAAATTTCCCAGCGATTTCGACATTTTCTGCGAGTCGACGAAGAGGTGCTCGGCGTGCAGCCAGAAGCGCACGAACGGTTTTCCCGTGAGCGCTTCCGATTGCGCGATCTCGTTTTCATGATGGGGAAACGTCAGATCGACGCCGCCGGTGTGGATGTCCAGCGTTTCGCCCAAGTACTTCATCGCCATCACGGAGCACTCGATGTGCCAGCCGGGACGGCCAGGGCCCAGAGGAGTTTGCCAGGCGGGCTCGCCGTCTCTTTGCGCCTTCCACAGGACGAAGTCGCGGGCGTCTGCCTTGTCGTATTCGTCGACGTCGACGCGCGCGCCGGAGCGAATGCCGCTGAAATCGTTGTGCGAGAGTTTTCCGTATGTCGGAAAATTCGCGATGCGGTAGTAGACGGAACCTTCGCTGACATACGTAAATCCGAGGTCGCGGAGCTTCTCGATCGACGCAGCCATATCGTCTATATGTTCGGTCGCCTTTACCCATCGCTCGGGTTGTTCCAAGCGCAGGGTGGCGATGTCGTCGAGAAACGCCTGCGTGTAAACGGCAGTGTATTCGGCGATGGTTTTATTTTCGGCGGCGGCGTTGCGGATGATTTTATCCTCAACGTCGGTGATGTTCATCACGTGATCTAGCTGGTAGCCGCGGGCGCGCAGCCAGCGGCGCAGAATGTCCTGAAAGGTGAACGTCCGCAGGTTTCCGATGTGGACGAAATTGTAAACCGTGGGCCCGCAGGTGTACATTCTGACCACATTTCCGTGGAGAGGAGCGAAGGGCTCGACTTGTTGCGTAAGAGTGTTGTAGAAGCGCAGGGCCATAGTTAGGGTGAACTTTTATGGTAACAGCGAAGCGGACGTCGACACGAGTGTCGACGCGGCACGCCGGGGGCGCGCGCCACTATAACGCTGGGCGGGCTACGAACTTTGGGGGATTTTTTGCGTCTCCGAAATCGAAGGCGCTCACATACGCCAGTTTCAGGATTTTTTCCATTTTCGCGTAGTTGATTTTGTCGGCGGTGTCGGTGGTCTGGTGATAATCGGGATGGAAGCCGGTGAACCACCACATCGCCGGGATGTCGTGCATCAGGAATGGATACTGGTCGCTGCGGAACAGGACGCTGAGGACGGTGTCCTCGTCCCATTTGTAGTTCAGATGCAGGCCTGCATATTCGTTCGATTTGACGACGGTCGCGCGATAGTCGGGGCTGTACTTGGTTCCGATGATATTCACTTCGTTCGAGGTGTCGGCGGCGATTTCGATCAGGCCGTTGGTCTGCGTGCTGGGCGCTTCGTTGCGGCCGATCATGTCGAAGTTGATCACGGCTCGCGTGGTCGCCAGAGGACGCAGCGGATGGGCCGCGTAATAGTAAGCCCCAAGCAGGCCTCGCTCCTCGGCGGCATAGACAGAGAAGACGATTGAGCGCTTCGGCTTAGCGGGATTTTTCATGAACGCCTTGGCCAGAGCCACCACGCCGACGGTGCCAGAGCCGTTATCGTCGGCTCCATGATAGATGCCTCCACCGGCGGCCAGGCCGTCGTGATCGTAATGGGCGCTCACAATTATCGTCTCGGCCGAGAGCACTGGGTCGCTGCCTTCGAGCATGCCGATGACGTTATAAGAAAGCTGGCGTTTGCGGAGCGCGTTGACGACATGAAGAGTGGCCTCTGCGTCAAGAGGCTGCGATGCGGGTTTCAACGTCGCGTCGATTGAGGATTGTATTTCGCTGGCATTTTTCAGCAGTTCGGCGCCGGCCGCGGCGTTGATGTTGAAGACGGGGATGGACGCTTCATCGGCGATGGCCTGAATCGGGCGAGGCGTGCGCGGAGCCTGCTGGCGCGCCTGCGTCGGGCTGTCGAGAGGGCCTCGCACCATATTCTTAGGATGATTCGGGTCCGGCATGACCAGCATCGCGACGGCTCCGTGACGGGCGGCGATGAACATTTTCGCGCGCGCGTTCGCGTAACGGGTATTGCCTTTTCCGTTAAAAATCGACTTGGCGTCGTCTTCCTGCGGTTCGTGGTTGAAGACGAGAACCACCTTTCCGCGCGCGTCGATGCTCGCGTAGTCGTCGTAGTCGAGCTCGGGGGCGGTGATGCCGAATCCTGCGAAGACTACTTTGCCGGAATAATTGCCGTCGTTCGGATAGTTCCCGGTGGCTTGCAGCGTCTCGCTCTTTCCGTTAGCCTTCAGGACCAGTGAAGAGAGCTGGCGGTCGGCCCGGTATTCGACGAGAGGGACGGGCTGGAGATACGAACCATCGGCGATCGGCTTCAAGCCGGCCTTGGCGAACTCGGCGGCGATCCACTGGATGGCGACCTCGGAGCCTCGTTCCAGCGACATGCGTCCTTCGAGGGCGTCGGAGGCTAGAAATGTCAGGTCGGCGCGGAGGTCGGAGGCCTTGATGGAATCGAAACCGGTGGCCAGGCGCGGAGGTGCTTGGGCCGCGAGAGCAAGAGGCAGGAAAAGAAGTGCTCGTTTCACGATCTTCGCAGTGTACCTCAGAAAAAATGGGGACAGCCTACTCTGTCCCAGGCGCCACGATCGCACGCGCAATCACTCCACACCCGGTCGCCAGTGGACAGAGCGGGCTGTCCCCAGTTTTTCTGTCCAGGAGAAAGGCTTCGCGCAAAGGCGCTGAGCTCGCAAAGAAAACAATTACACTGGAAGATCAGTGTTTCATTTTGAGTTGCAGGCTGTTTGTCCCGAGACTGGGGCTCGGGCGGGGATTCTTCACACCGCGCATGGCGATGTGGAGACGCCGGTGTTTATGCCCGTCGGCACGCAGGCGGCGGTGAAGGGCGTGCTGCCTCGCGACCTGGTCAACGATCTAGACGCCAAGATCATTCTGGGCAACACCTACCATTTGTATCTGCGGCCGGGCCATGAGACAGTGCGGAATCTGGGCGGATTGCATGGCTTCATGAACTGGCCTCGGGCGATTCTGACCGATTCGGGCGGGTTTCAAGTCTTCAGCCTGAACAGCCTGCGCAAGATTACCGAAGAAGGCGTGTTGTTTCATTCGCACCTGAACGGCGATGAGCACATGTTTACGCCGGAATCGACCATCGACGTCCAACTCGCGCTAGGCAGCGACATCATGATGGTTCTCGACGAGTGCATTCCTCATCCGTGTGACTATGACGCTGCGCGTCATTCCACGCGACGGACCGTGCGATGGGCCGCGAAGGCCATGGAGCACTTCCGGAAACATGACGACGGCAACTGTGCGGTGTTTCCTATCGTCCAAGGATCCATGTACGCGGATTTGCGACGGAGCTGCGCGGAGGAGCTTATAAAATTGGACGCGCGAGGCTACGCGATCGGCGGATTGTCGGTGGGAGAGCCTCGGCCGCTGTCGCTGGAAATGGCGGAGATTACCACGCCGCTTCTGCCTCGGGATCGGCCTCGATATGTGATGGGCGTAGGCATGCCGGAAGAACTGGCCGAGTACGTGGCGCGCGGCGTCGACATGATGGACTGCGTTCTGCCGTCGCGGAATGCTCGCAATGGGTGCTTATTTACCAGGGCAAGGAAGATTTCTATTAAGCAAACGCAATACAAAGACGACCCCGCGCCGGTGGATGAGAGGTGCGGGTGCTATACATGCCGGAACTTTTCGCGCGCCTATCTCCGGCACCTGTTTCAGGCGGGAGAAATGACGTTTTCGACCTTGGCGACCCTCCACAACCTGACCCGGTACCTTGACATCATGAGAGAGATAAGGCAGGCTATATTGATTGGGAAGTACCCGGAGTATCTTCGCGCGAGTCGCGCGGGACAATAAATGCAATATTTAGGCTTTTTCCTCTTGCAGACGGCCGCGCCCACGGCGCAGACCAATCCATTGATGAGCTTTTTACCGCTCGTCTTCATCGTCGCCATTTTTTATTTCCTGGTCTTCATGCCGATGCAAAAGCAGAAGAAACAGCAGGCGCAGATGTTATCGAGCTTGCAAACCGGCACCGATGTCCTGACCACGGGAGGGATCGTCGGAACGATCGTCAGCCTGACCGATACAACGCTGGTGCTCCGCGTGAAGCCGGACAATATAAAGCTGCAAGTGATGCGCAGCGCGGTGGCGAGCCTGGTGGACAACAAGCCCGCGATTGAGGAAAAGAAGTAAGCAGCAAAAACCCCATGACAAGCAATCTTAAATTTCGTCTCGTGGCCATTATCGTGGTCATTCTGGTTTGTGTGTACGGCATTATCGGCTTGCCCAAGTCGAAAGCGGAGCTGATCGCGAACTGGAACAGCAATATCCGGCTGGGGCTCGACCTCAGGGGCGGCAGCCACCTCGTCATCGAAGTCCATCTTCAGGACGCGTTTAAGAGCGAGGCCGACGCGGTGATCGCCCGCTTGAAAGACGAGTCCGCGAAGGCCGGGATCGTCGTGGCCGAGATGGTCCGCTCCGATCCGCAGACGTTGGCCGACGCGGGCAACGTGCAGATCAACATCGCGGGCGTGCCTGCGACGCAGGCCGGGAACTTCCGGCAGATCGTGAACGACAATTTTGGGAACGGCTGGGTTCTGACGCCGGTGAGTCAGACCGATTTCCGGATGAACCTGAAGCAGACCGAGGTTCTGAAGATCAAGGCCGACGCGCTGTCGCAGACTAAGGCCACGATTTCGAACAAGATCAATCAGCTGGGGTTGTCGGAAGCAACGGTGCAATCGCGCGGCGGCGGGGCGAATGAGGCGCAGTTGCTGGTGCAGTTGCCGGGCGTGGACGATCCGGCGCACGTGAAGCAGATTCTCAGCACGGCGGCGAACCTGGGATTGTACGAAGTGAAAGGCGGCCCGTTCGGATCGCGCGAAGAGGCGATGCAGAGCAAAGGCGGCGTGCTGCCGCTCGATTCGCAGTTCGTAAAGGGCAGGGCGGAGGGCAATGTGCCGGCGCAGATCTGGCTGCTGGCGCGGACGCCTGTGGTTCTGAACCGCGACATCCGCGACGCGCGTCCGCAGCAATCGCAGGATCGCGGCTGGGAGACGGAGTTCGTCCTGGCGCAGGACGCGGCGAAACGATTCGAGCGCTTCACCGGCGCGCACATTCACGACCGGCTCGCAATTGTGCTGGATAATGTGGTGCTGAGCGCGCCGGTGATCAACGCGAAAATTTCCGACAACGGCGTGATTGAAGGCATGGGCAGCCACGACAACGCGGCCGACCTGGCGCTGAACCTGAAAGCGGGCGCGATGCCGGCGAGCGTGGAGTATCTGGAAGAGCGCGCGGTGGGCGCATCGCTGGGCTCGGATTCGATTAAAGAAGGAATGTATGCCGGCATCGCCGGCGTAATCGCGGTGGTGTTCGTGATGCTGGTGTATTACAAGAAGAGCGGGATCAATGCGACGCTGGCTCTGATTTTGAACGCCATCATTCTGATCGCCGCCCTGAGTTATTTCGGCGCCGTGCTGACGCTGCCGGGAATCGCGGGCATCATTCTAACGATCGGTATGGCGGTGGATTCGAATGTGCTGATTTTCGAGCGCATCCGCGAAGAACTGCGCGCCGGTAAAGCGGTGATCGCGGCCGTGGATGCGGGATTCAGCAAGGCGTTTTTGACCATCATCGATACCCACGTGACCACGATCGTATCGTGCGCGTTCCTGTTCCTGTTTGGCACCGGTCCGGTGCAGGGATTTGCAGTGACGCTGGTCATCGGGTTGTTCGCCAACGTATTTACCGCGGTGTTCGTATCGCGGACGATTTTCGATTGGGAGCTGGGAGCGCAAAAGAGAGAGGTAACTATAAGTATCTGAAGCGGTTTGAACTGTCCGGTTTTTTGTGATATTGTGGGAAACCCACCGGGCGGAAAGAGAACCGAAGCGGGAACTTTAGAACGGTGGCCGGTGTCTGTTAACAGTAAGCCGGCAGTACAGGCTAATGGAATTATTTAAGAATACAAATTTCGACTTTCTGGGCAAGAAGTGGCCGTTCATTATTGCATCGCTGATTTTGACGGGGGCCGGGTTGACGAGCTTGGCGATACATGGCGGGCCGTCGTATGGGATCGATTTTAAGGGCGGCGCGGAGATGATGCTGAAGTTTAATCAGCAGCCTCCGCTGGATCAAATTCGTGCTGCGTTGGGGAAGAAGATTCAAGGTGAAATCTCGGTTCAGCAGATCTCGGGTAAGAACGAAGTGCTAGTGCAGACAGAGATTCAGGGCGAGACGCAGTTGAACAAGAGCCGTGAGGCGATCGAGCAAACGCTGCGCGGGATGTTCGCCGATCCGGGCGGCAAGCTGGATCTGAACAACTCCTCCATGGCGCAGTTGGCCGACCGGCTGCGCGGTCCTCTGCTGGCCGCGGGCGTGCCGCTTTCCGAACAGGAACTTGAGGACGTGGTGAAGGCGATTGAAGACGCGCGGGCGTCGAAGGGTGGAATAATTAACTCCTTCGACGAACTTTCTTCGGTGAAGGGCGTAACTCCGGCGATTGTTTCAGCGTTAAAACAGGAGTGTAATCTTGGGCCGTTCACGATTCTCTCGGCCGAGATGGTTGGTCCCAAGATCGGATCGGATCTGAAGGCGCAAGGGTTGCGCGCCACGCTGTTCGCGCTGGCTGGAATGCTGGTGTACATCGCGTTCCGCTTCGAGTGGATATACGGGGTCGCGGCGGTGGTGGCGGTGTTCCATGACACCATCATCACGATTGGGTTATTCTCGTTGTTCCACAAGGATATTTCGTTGACGGTGGTGGCGGCGCTGCTGACGCTGGTTGGATATTCGATGAACGATACGATTGTGACATTCGACCGCATTCGCGAGAATCTGAAGATCGTGCGGCGGGAAAAACTGGAAACGATCGTGAATTTGAGCGTGAATCAGACGCTCTCGCGAACCGTTTTAACAAGTGGCCTGACGCTGTTGACGGCGCTGTCGTTGTGGTGGTTCGGTGGTGAGGTTTTGAATGGATTTTCGTTCGCGCTGGTGATGGGGATTCTGGTGGGGACGTACTCATCGGTTTACATTGCCAGTCCAATCCTGATATTCTTCCAGAACTTCGTAGATGCGCGGAAGCAGGACGCGAAGAGGAAGAACGCGGCGTAATTTTTATATGGGGAGGGCAGGGATATGTTCGAACAAACCTTCGTAGACGGTACCGGAAAAACGCATAAAAGCTGGACGGTGGTGCTCTCGTTCGTCGGGCAGATGCTGGCGATCGGCGTGTTCATCCTGATTCCGTTGATCTATACGGACGTGCTGCCGAAAGCGTCGCTGACGACGTTCCTGCAAGCTCCGCCGCCTCCTCCGCCTCCGCCTCCGCCGCCTCCGGCCGCGCCAGTGAAAATTGTGAAGGTGGCTCCGCGCCAGTTCGACGCCGGGAAGCTGATCGCGCCCAAGGAAATTCCCAAACAGATCGCCCAGATCACGGAAGAAGATCTTCCCCCGTCGGCGAGCTCGGGCGGCGTGGTGGGCGGCGTTCCGGGCGGTGTCCCGGGTGGCCTGGCGGGTGGAGTGATTGGCGGAATTATCGGCGGCATCCCGTCGGCCGCGCCTCCTCCCGCGGTGAAGGAAGCGCCGAAGTCGGCGACCCCGCAGCGCGTACGCGTCGGCGGCAACGTGCAGGCGGCCAACCTGATCAAGAAGATCACCCCAATTTATCCCCCCCTCGCCAAGCAGGCGCGCATTTCGGGGCAGGTGCGGTTCACGGCCATTATCGGCAAGGACGGCACCATTCAGAATCTGCAATTGGTCAGCGGGCATCCGCTGCTGGTTGCGGCCGCGCAGGAAGCAGTTAAGCAATGGATTTACAAGCCGACTCTCTTAAACAACGAGCCGGTGGAAGTGATCACACAGATTGATGTGAACTTCACATTGAGTCAGTAAGTAGCACGAAACGGGCGACCAAAATCGCCCGTTTTTTAATTTCAACTCGCAGGAGAAAAACATGGTTCTACAGTTGCAAGTCTGGGCCCTCATGCTTCTTCAGGAAGCAGCGCCCACCGTTAGCTTCGATCCGCGCTCGATGTGGGGGAATATGAGCTGGCCCGCCCGTCTCGTCGTGGTTGTTCTTTTTATCATGTCGGCCTGGTCGATCGGCGTCATGATCGATCGCGTCATCGCCTTCAACGGCGCCAGGAATCAGTCGCGTCAGTTCGCTCCGGCCGTCGCCGGCGCGCTGCGTGAAGGAAAGCTCGATGAAGCGATCAAGATTGCCGATCGTTACAGCAAGAGCCACCTGGCCAAGGTTGTGGTTGCCGGTTTGCAGGAGTTCCGGGCGCATCAGCTAAGCTCGGATATTTCGGGCGAGGAAATCGAGGCGTCGAAACGCGCTCTCGAACGCGCCGAAGCGATCGTGCACGCCGAACTGAAGCGCGGCATTTCGAGCCTGGCGACCATCGGTTCGTCGGCGCCGTTCGTCGGATTGTTCGGCACGGTGTTGGGCATCATCAACGCGTTTAAGGGCATTTCGCAGGAAAAGTCGACTGGTCTGGGCGCGGTCGCGGGCGGTATTTCGGAAGCGCTGGTGACCACCGCCGTCGGTCTGTTCGTGGCTATTCCGGCCGTCTGGGCGTTCAACTATTTCACCAATCGCGTGGAAGCGTTCGACGTCGAGATGGGGAACTCGAGCTCCGAGCTGGTCGACTACTTCCTGAAGCGCTCGCAGAAGGCCGGCGCCGGGAAATAGTACGTTTCGAGCGAGTTGAAATTGCGGATCGCGCCGCCGGCCGAGGTTGGCGGCGCGGGCCCCGATCAAGTTCGGATTTTCAGGTTCGATTTGAGGAGCTGTTATGGAAAAAAAGAAAGCTGATCCGGTTGTTTCCGACATCAACGTTACCCCGATGGTGGACGTGATGCTGGTGCTGCTGATCATCTTCATGGTGATCACGCCGATGTTGCAACATGGCGTGAGCGTCGAGATGGTGAAGGCGAAGAATCCGATCGCGATGAAGGACGCGGATAAAGAAGACGCGGTCCTGATCGGGATCACGCGCGACGGAAGAGTGGTGCTGAGCCCGGGCAACACCCAGATGCTCCCTTCCGATTTGCCGAATAAAGTGAAGGATCTGCTGACCAACCGGCTGGACAAGACGTGCTATATCAAAGCCGATATGCGCGCCAAGTACGAACTGGTGGAGGACGTGATTGACAATCTGCGCGCGGCGGGCGTCGATCAGCTGGGATTGTTGACCGAGCAGCAGAATCCGACGCCGACCACTCCGGCGCCGGCGAGCAACTAATTTCGGAATTGATATTTTCCTTCGAGAACGAAGGCAGGAGAATTTTATGTCAATGAACGTGGGCGGTGGCGGCGGACAAAAGGCCGACATCAACGTGACACCGCTGATCGATGTGCTGCTGGTGCTGTTGATCATCTTCATGGTGATCACGCCTTTGACCCCGCACGGCCTGGAGGCGCTGGCGCCTCAGCCGCCGAAGGACAATACGCCTCCTCCGCCGGATCAGGACCGCACGGTGGTGATCCAGATCGCGAAGGACAAGTCGATGAAGATCAACCAGGATGATATCACCGAGGCGAAACTGGGCGACCGGTTGATGGAGATTTTTAAGACCCGCGCCGAACGCGTGGTCTTCGTCAAGGGCGACAAGGACCTGGATTTTCAGAGCGTGGCGCGCGCCATCGATATCGCCAAGGGCGCGGGCATCGACAAAATCGGTCTGATGACGCCGAAAATTGAACTTGGACAATAAGGACAATAATCGCATGCGCAAAGTCTCCTCCGTAAGCGCCGGGATACTGACGGGCATCCTCATTCTGGGTGCCGCCGGCTGTGACAAACTCAAGTCGCGGGACGACATCAATAAGGGCATCGCGGCGTTCAAGAACGCCAAATACGGGGATGCGGTGGAGCTGTTCAAGCAGGCCGCCGCACTCGATCCGAGTAATCCGAACGCGCAACTGTATTTAGCAACGTCTTATATGTCGCAGTGGATCCCGGGCGCGGAATCTCCGGAGAACCTGGCCTTCGCCTCGATGGCCAAGGACGAGTTTCTGAAGGTCCTAGAAAAGGACGATAAGAACACCACTGCACTCGCCTCGCTTGCCTCGCTCTCCTACAATCAGGCCTCTTCGCTGACCGGCGAAAAGAAAGTCGAGAAGTTCGATGAAGCGGCGAAGTGGTATAAGAAGCTGATCGACGTCGATCCGAAGAACAAGGAAGCCTTTTACAGTCTCGGGGTCATCGCTTGGGCGAAATGGTATCCCGCGTTGATGACCGCCCGCGCCGAACTGCGGATGAAGCCGGAAGATCCCGGTCCGGTGAAGGACAAGAAGGTCAAGGAAGAGCTGAAAGAAAAGTACTCGGCGATGGTCGATGACGGCATCGCCAACTTGCAGAAGGCCCTCGATCTGGACAAAGAGTACGACGACGCGATGGCTTACATGAATCTACTGATCCGCGAGCGCGCCGACCTGGTGGACAATCCGGACGAGTACAAAAAGCAGATCGACGTGGCCGATTCGTGGGTCCAGAAAGCGTTGGATACCAAGAAGTTGAAGGCCGCTCGCGCGCCGACCACCGGCGGTATCGTGCAGGATTCCAAGTAGATAAGATTCCTTCCTAAACCGGCGGCATCGGACCGATAAGGTACTGATGCTGCCGGTTTTGTCCCAGAGCGAAGCGGACCTGACGACCTGTTTTCAACAGGATATCGCCGCGCTGCTCGATTCCTTTTCCGAAAAAGACACTTCCAGCAAACAGTCCCTCCAACAGATGCTGGGGTCGGATCAAGCGGCGTTCAGCCGCGCCTCGATACGGGTTCTGGCTACCGCCACGGGCTCGGCCGGAGCGCGTTACGTCCTGCACCTGCTGCGCAAGCACAATCTGCTGATGGAAGCGCTGGCCGATCCGCGCGGGTCCAGGCGGGAGGATGCCGTGGCCGCGGCTCGCATGATTCCCCAAATCGGCGCGCCCCTCGACGCGGATCTGGAACGGGTGCTGAGCGCGGCTCTCTCGCTGCCGCCGTCGGTGGCCAACGCGGCGCGGGTCGTCCGGCTGCTCGACGTGCTGGAGGCGGCGTCGCCGCAGCCCCGATTTTATCTGTTCCAAAGCGAACTGATGAGCTACCCCGACACGTTGGTTCGCTCGAAGTCCGCATTTCTGATCGCCTCCACCAGCAAGAGCGTCTCGCTGGTGGGGAAACTGTTGCTGGACGATGACGTTCGGGTACAGGCCAACGCGGTGGAGGCGCTGTGGACGTTCGATGCGGGCGACGCACGATCGCTGCTGGAAACCGCGGCACTCTCGAAGACGCCGCGCGTGGCGGCAAACGGCGCCGTCGGTTTGTACCGCATCGGCGATCTTTCCAGCGTGCGTATGTTGTTCAGCATGGCCGCGCAGGACGACGCCAGCCCGCGCACCAGCGCCGCCTGGGCGATGGGCGAGACGGGCGACCCTCGCTTTCTGCCGTTTCTCACCGCCTGGTTCCCGCGCTCGAGCGGCAACGAACGGGTGAACGTTTTGCAGGCGCTTGGCCGCATCCGGAGGCGCGAAAAAACCCTGGCCGAAGCGGGTTCGATCGAAATCCGCGCATGGTCGGCGACAACTAACGGGTCGAGGCGCAGCCTGGTTCTCACGCTGCGGTCGCCCGAAAGACCGGATTTGAGCGCCATGAAGCCGACTCAATTCGCCATCTGGGAGGGAGCAACGCTGATTGAGGATTACGAGATCTCAGCGCAGCCGAATCCGGCGCTGATTGTCTCCGGATTCGTTCTGCCGCGCTTCTCCTCGGCCGCGGATCCGTACGCGATCGCGGTGCTGGAGGCGATGGAGCGATGCCTCCCCTACAAGCGCGCCGACGACCTGTGGCGGCTGGACCGCTATCTGATCGAGCCCAGGAACGGCGAGCATGGGCCGCCGCTCGAAAAAGCGGCTCTGCCGTACGAGGAATCGTTGCTGGGGCCGTTCGCCAAAACGCAGCAGCGCGGATTCCTGGCGGCCGCGGAGGCGCTGCGGAAAATCGTGGAGTCGCCCGGCGCCAAGGAGAGGGCGGCCGACGACGCCATTGCCGCCTTCGACCGGCAAAGCGACGCGATAATTAAGTTTTCAGGCAAGCGGAAGCTGTTCCTGTTTCTCGCCGCGCAAGGCGCGGGCCGCCGCGTGGACTGGCACATCGCGCGGCTGAGGTCCTATGTCGACAATGAGCGGATCACGCTGCATGGAATCGCTCCCCAAGGCGCAGGCGGCCTGGAGGAATTTCAAGGGCTATGCCTGGCATCGGAAGGAGGAACGTTCGCCGTGCTCCGGCCGGAGGACGTCCCCGGCGAGGTGGAGCGCATTTACGCGCAGTCGATCAACCGGTTTGAAGTGACGTATCGCGTGCCGGAGCAGGCCGCCCAGGCGGGGTCCGTCCAAATTACGAGTCCGAACGGATGCGGCCGGGCAGAGTTTTCTTTGTGGGGCGGGCTCTAAGCCTGCAGCCGCCTCTCAGGCGGCTCCTGTTGATCGACTGAGGGCGAATCTAACGGGGACGGAATGCGTCGCGGACTTCGCGTTCCACTTCCAGTCTCTGCTGCCGCATCTCGCGCAGGAACTGCCGTTCTTCGCGGCGCATTTCCATCCGGCCTTCGAAGGCCTGGCGGTGCGCTTCCCGGGCGACCCCGCGGGCGTGTTCGGTGGCTTGCCGAACCTCGCGGCGGGCTTGTTCGCGCGCACGCCGCGCTTCCTGACGCGCCATGCGCGATTCATAATGCCAGTCATCCCAGGAACCCTCTGGCCAGGAACTGGGACCGGCGATGGAACAGACGGCCGCGCCCACAATCAGCATCAGCAGTAAAATCGCTTTCATCGAAAACTCCTTGGGAGATAATACGGAAGATCGGGCATTTGGTTTCATCGAAAACCCGCTTTTTTAGTTGTCCGTGGGCACTTTTTCCACGTGATCCACGATCAGCACCTCCACGGGCCCTTTTCGCGCTTCCAGTTTCAGGCCGAGCTGTTCCTGCAAGGCCACGAAGATGGACGGAGGGTGATCGGGGCTCTTTTCGGCTTCGCTGTCGAGAGTCCACTCGAGCGTAAAGTCGAAGACGCCGTCTAGACCGGTTTTGTCCACGACAGGTCGGCCAAGCCTGATGTTCGGTCCGGAAAGAAAGCGCGCCAGCCTGTCCATGGAGACGCGAGTGGCTTTCAGATGGCCCCGGCGACTGGTCATGTCGTCCTCGCCGGGATCGGCCTTCTTGAGTTTCGAACCGTTTTTTGCGACCACCAGCTCGTAGAGCGTCTGCTCCTTGGTTTCGCGGTGCGTGGTGAGCTTGAAGCGATCGGCGAGGACGGCTTGAAGCATCGGCGGCCGAGGCTCGCCGGACTCGGCTTTCGCGACGATGTCGAATCGTTCCGATTCCAGCCAGGTAGGGCCGGAAACCTGGGCGTCGGTCATCCCGAACGCCCACACGATGCAGGCTTTCAGGGTGACGTTATTCATGCGCAGCAGGTTGTTGTCGACGTCGACATCGGAATGTCCGCTGCCGCTCGAGTTGGGCTTCACGGAGGCGACTTCGAAGGTTTGCGCGAACAGCGCAGAGGAGAGGAAAGCTGCCGCGGCGCACCGTTTCATATTAGAGATACTCAGAATCGGGCGGAAAGTTTGTCGCGGAAGCAAGTTTTTTTACGAATTCGACGTCGCCCTTCAGGAAATCGTAGGCAGGAAGGTTGCGGCGCTGCTCCCAGACGATCTGCTCGAACTGCAAATTCACGGGCTCGCCGGAAAAATCGTTGATCCGATAAAACTCCAGGTGAATGGCCGCTCCTTCGGGATAGTGAACGGTTTCAGAGTGCAGAAGCGCTCCAATGGCGGCCTCGATTTGTAACTCTTCGCGCAGTTCGCGGGCTAGGGCCGAACGGGCGTCCTCGCCGGGTTCGATTTTGCCGCCGGGAAACTCCCACTTCAAGGCGTGGCGTCCACCGCGACGCTGGCAGATCAGGATGCGGCCCTCGCGCTCGATGACCGCGGCAGCCACGTTTATAACGACGTTCATTCAGCGATAATTGAAGCACGAAATGGACAGGGAGCGCCTGCTCGATCATTTTCAGTATCCCCGCAATGTGGGCGAACTTGCACCTCCCGCGCTGGTCGTCGACGTCACGAATCCGGCCTGCGGGGACATGCTGCGGTTGTCGGTTCGCTTCGAAAACGATCGCGTGGCCGAAGCGCGGTTCCAGACGCGCGGCTGCACGGCGTCGATCGCGGCCGGTTCCGCTCTTACCGAATGGATGATCGGCAAGTCGCGCCTGGAACTGAGGACGCTTCGGGCGGAGATCATCGACGAAGCGGTGGGGGGCCTGGAGCCCGCGTCGAAGCACGCCGCCGTGCTGTGCGTGGACGCCGTGAAACAGGTGCTGGTGAGAAGCGCGTAAGTCCAGGCGCGTTTCACGCGCCAGGAGGTTTTGATAAACTTCCTGTTCGTGTCCCTATTACGGATCGGCATTATCGGCGCGGGCGGCGCCGCGCTCGGCATTCATCTGCCTGGATTCCGCCTCTGTCCCGGCGTCGAGATCGCAGCTGTGTGCGATCCCGATCCGAAAACTGCTGAAAAAACCGGCGTCGCGTCCGTCACCACCAGCTATCGCGAGCTTCTGGCGCGCGAGGATATCCAGGCCGTGGTCAATGCCACTCCGAACTATCTGCACCATGAGATCGCGCTTGAGGCGATCGCGCACGGCAAGCACATTCTTTGCGAAAAGCCTCTGTCGCTCGATGCCGCGCGAGCGGTGGAAATGCAGCGCGCCGCCGAAGCGGCGGGCGTGGTGCACATGACCGCGTTCACCTATCGCTTCACGCCTGCGTTGCAGTACATGATGCACCTGGTCTCCTCCGGCCACCTCGGCGCGATCCGCACCGTGCGCGGGGCGTATCAGATGGCTCTCTCGGGACATCTGCTCGGGTGGCGATCCACGAAGGCGCAGGCCGGGTCCGGCGTGCTGGCCGATATCGGCTCGCATTTGATTCATATGGTCGAGCTGGTGGCGGGGCCGATCGCGTCCCTTTCAGCATCGGATCGCCGTTTTCGCGACGATCCCGCCTCGGACGTGGAAGACTGGTCCGCATTTCTGGCCGGATTTACCAGCGGCGCCACCGGCGTTTTCGAAGTTTCGCGCGTGTGTGCCGGCCGCGGCGCGGGCATTACCGAAAATCTTTTTATTGAGGTGTACGGGACCGAAGGCAGCGCGGTGTTTTCGCTTCAGGACCCCTGGGGCATCTCGGTCTCGCTGGGAGATGCGGCAAAAGACGCGGCCCGCCTGCTGGACCGCGTCGACGTCCCGGAAAAATTCCTGAAACTCCCCGGCTCGCCTCGCGACGTTCATGCGCACGACCCGCGCTGGGGCTATCGCTACGATCAGGCCTGGCAGTTTGTCGAAAGCGTCCGCATGGGGCAAACACGCTCGCCTTCGTTCGCCGACGGCGTCCGCTGCCAGAGCGTGCTCGATGCCGTGCTCGCTTCCGTCGCCTCCCGCCAGTGGGTCAATGTGTAAATGCGCTTCGTCCTGAGCGTCGCGTTCATATTGCTCGCGGCCTGCTCCCGCTCCGGCGCGAACAAGACGCTGACCATCGCCGTGAACGCCGGCGTCGAAGGCAGCGCTCTCAAGACCGCCGCGCACGAGTGGGGTGAACTGCGCAACACCCGCATCGAGGTCATCGAGCTTCCCTACGCGAACTTATTTGAAAAGGAATCGCTCGATCTCCAAAGCCGCACCGGCGCCTACGACGTCATCATGCTGGACGATCCGTGGTTCCCCAAACTGGTCGCCGACAGCGGATTAACGCCTCTGCCACGCTCTCCCGACGCCGACTTTCTGGCCAGCACGCTGGCCGTCTGCCGCGACGCGGGTAATTTCTACGCGCTGCCATATGTGGGCAACTCGCAGCTGTTTTTTTATCGCAAGGATCTTTTTGAAAAATACAAGCTGAGTCCTCCCGACCGCTGGCAAAAAGTTCTCGAAGCCGCGCGGACCATCGGCGCGGGCGAAAAAATGTACGGCTACGTCATGCGCGCAGCGCCCGGCAATTCGGCCGTCGCCGATTTCATGCCGCTGCTGTGGGCCTTCGGCGGCGATATTTTCGACGCGCAAGGGAAGCCGAGCCTCGGAAGTCCTGAGGCCCTCGACGCGCTCCGCTTCATGCTGGAACTGGGCAAGGTCTCGCCCCCGGGCTACGCAGGCTTCAACGCGGACGAAGTTTCCGCGCATCTGCTGCAAGGCACGGCGGCGATGAGCATCAACTGGCCTGCCTGGATCGCGGCGATGGACGATCCCTTAAAATCGAAGATTTCCGGCAAAATCGAGTTCGCGCAAATGCCCTCGGCGCGGCTGCCGGGTGTTGCCGAACTGGGTTCGTGGCTGCTCGCTGTGCCCGCTGCGTCGCCGCATCGCGACGCCGCGTTCGATTTCATCTATTGGGCCACCGACGCCCCGCAGTTGACCGAAGCCGCTCTGCGCGGCAATCCTCCCACGCGACGCAGCGTCTTTCTTTCCCCCGATTTGCAGAAGAAATTTCGCGCCTTCCCCGCGCAACTGGCCGCGCTTGAAGGAGCCCGCCCGCGGCCGCGCACGAAGCAGTGGAACGAAATCGAAAATGCGTTCGGCGTCGCGCTCTCGCAGGCGAACTCCGGCGCGATCACGCCTGAGGCGGCTATGCAGCAGGCGAATGAGGAGATCAACGCTATCGTCGAGAGGAGCAAATGACGGGGAGTAATAATTGAGACGCAGAGTTCCTCCAGGCCTCATCTGGGTCGCGCCCGCGATGCTGGTGCTGGCCGCGCTTTCCATCTATCCTCTGCTTTACCTTGTGAAAGTCAGCCTGACCGGCGCCCACGGCTTCACCCTGGCCCACTACGCGCGCCTGTTTCAGGACCGTTTGTTCACCGTCGCCGCCGCGCAAACTCTGCTCTATGCGCTCGCGGCGCTGACGCTCGAGTTTTTTCTCGGCCTCGCGCTGGCGCTACTGGTCGATTCGCTCGCGCACGGCCGCGCGTTGGTACGCGTCAGCCTTCTCGCCCCGATGCTGCTGCCGCCGGTGGTTGCGGCCGTCATCTGGCGGCTGATTTACAATCCGGAATTCGGTGTGTTGAACGGCATGCTGCGCCAGTTCGGATTTCACACCGCTAATCTGACCTGGGCCAGCGGACGAACCTCCGCCATGCTTTCAGTGATCCTGGTCGATGTGTGGCAATGGACACCTTTCATGTTCCTGCTGCTTACCGCGGGACTGCAAGCCATCCCTTCGGAGCCTCTCGAAGCCGCGCGCGTCGACGGCGCAGGCTACTGCCGAACCCTGCGCGACGTTATCCTGCCTCTGCTGAAGCCGACCATCCTGCTCGCGCTCCTGCTGCGCTCCATGGACCTGCTGCGGATCTTCGACCAGATCTTTATTCTCACGCAGGGCGGACCGGGCTCCGCCACGGAAACGGTCAGCCTGTACATTTACCGCACCGCGTTTCGATTTTCGAATTTCGGCTACGCCGCCGCGATGTCGTTCGTAGGCCTGGTCATCACCACGCTCGCCGCCCGCAGCCTCATGCGCCTGATGAGCCGCGAGTCATGAAGATCATCCTCAAATACGCCGCCGCTCTCTTGGCGATGGCTTTCGCCCTTGCTCCCATCTACTGGCTCATCACCATCTCCCTCAAAACCGAAATCGACCAATTCGCTTCGCCTCCTCTGTGGTTCCACTTCACGCCCACCCTCCGCCACTACGAGGGGATCTTCGCGCACGATGCTTTCGGGCACTACTTCTTGAACTCCCTGATCGTCTCCATCTGCTCCACGCTGATCGCACTCGCCCTGGGCCTTCCCGCCGCGTATGGACTCGCGCGATTCCGCTGGCCTCGCGATTGGGCCAACGGCATCAGCTTCTGGATTCTCTCGAACCGCATGCTCCCGCCGATCGTCACCATCATTCCGATGTTTCTCATGCTACGAGAGCTGCGGCTGCTCAATTCGCTCGCCGGGCTCATCCTGGTTGACGTCGGCCTTAACCTGCCCTTCGTCGTCTGGATGATGCGCGGCTTCGTCGAAGATCTGCCGCGCGAAATTGAAGAAGCCGCCATGCTCGACGGCGAATCGCGACTGGGCGTCCTGCTGCGGATTGTTCTGCCCCTGGTGCGCCCCGGCCTCGCCGCCACCGCCGTCTTCTGCCTCATCGTGGCCTGGAACGAATTCCTGTTCGCGCTGATTCTCTCGCAAACCGAATCCGCCATGACGCTGCCGGTGGGCATCGCCGCGCACGTCACGCAATACGAAATCCAGTGGGGAGCGATGAGCGCGGCCGGCGTCGTGGCCATCCTGCCTGTCCTGATCTTCGCCTCCGCCGCGCAGCGATACTTCGTCCGCGGCCTTTCTTTAGGCGCCATAAAATGAGCCTCCTCGTCGACAACATCAGCAAGCGCTTCGGCTCAAAAGACGCACTCCGCGGCGTGACGCTTGAGACCCGCGACGGGGAATTTGTCGTCCTGCTCGGCCCCTCCGGCTGCGGTAAGTCGACGCTGCTCCGCATCATTGCCGGACTCGAAGAGCCCGATCAAGGCGTCGTGACTCTTCATGGCCGCGACATCACCCGGCTCGATCCCAGTCGCCGCGATGTCGCCATGGTGTTTCAGGGCTACGCGCTTTATCCGCACATGACCGTCGCCCAAAACATCGGCTATCCCCTGCGCGTCCGCCGACGGCCTTCGTCCGAAATCTCCTCCGAAGTCGAAAAGATCGCCGGCCGCCTCGGCCTCGGCCATTTATTGCGAAACGAACCCAAGCAACTCTCTGGAGGCGAGCGCCAGCGAGTCGCACTGGCCCGAGCCATCATCCGCCGCCCGCGGGCGTTTCTGATGGACGAGCCTCTTTCGAACCTCGACTCCCGCCTGCGCATCGACATGCGCGCGGAGCTGAAGCATCTGCAACACGAGCTCGCCGTGGTTACCCTCTACGTCACGCACGATCAGGTCGAAGCGATGACCCTCGCCAGCCGCATCGCGATCCTCAAGGACGGCATTCTTCAGCAATACGCCTCACCGAATGAAATCTACCATCGTCCCGCGAATCTGTTCGTCGCTGGATTCGTCGGGAGCCCGGCGATGAATCTGCTCCCGGGCACAGTAGAATCGGGAGTCTTTCGCCGCGCAGGTTTGTCCATCGAATCACCCCCGCCTGGCGGTCGCGACCTCACGCTCGGTATCCGCCCCGAAGACGTCGACTTCTCGTTAACCGAACAACCCGGCTGGACTCCTGCGCGCGTCTGGGTTACTGAGGATCTGGGCAACGAAACGCTCATCCGCCTCTCAATCGAAGGCGCATTTGTGACTCTGCGCGCCCCCGCCGGCACACGCGCCGAAATCGATAGCCTCGCCTGGTTCCGCATCCGCCCGGATCGCGTCCATTGGTTCGATTCCCAAACCACCGAAGCCATCCGATAGATTTACTGCGCCCTCACCGACGACCGCCCTCCAACATGCAAATACTCGATCCTTCCGTCCGTCCCCGCAACCGGAAAAACCCGCCCCGCTGTTTTTCCATCCGGAGTCTTCATCACCAACCACCCGTCGTCGCTCTTCCGCAACTCCATCTGCCGAAAAAACAGCTTTCCGGCGCGCGTCACGACCTGCATCGTCGCGTCGCCGTTTCGATACGACCCCAAATACCTGCCGAACTCGCCCGTCGGAATCGCACTTTCCTCGACAGGCACGCCCCCGCGCAACGGCTCGCCGAGCATCGCCATAATTCGCGCCCGCGTCTTCGGCAGATTTTCCGACGTTCGATTGCACAGCACGATCAGCCCGGCGTGCAATGACGGCATCATGGCGATGAACGAACCATATCCAGCGCGCGACCCTCCGTGCGTCCAGACCTTGAAGCCTGCTCGATCCTCCAGATCGAGCCCATAACCGTACTTGGAGGCCGATCCCGGAATGTCGGCGTGCGGCGTTGTCAGCGCCTGCACCACTTTTGGTGAAAAGACCGGCTTCCCTTCATCCATCATCACGATCACGAATCGCGCCAGATCGGCGACGTTCGAAAATACCGATCCCGCCGGCCAGTTCGCCGCATTATCCGGCGCCGGCCGCAGCACCGCAATCTTCTTGTCGACCAGGTCGTGCCCCTGCGAGAATTCCCTGGTCATGGCCATCGTCGGCCGCAGCGTTGTGGAAGCCATGCCGGCGGCCGAGAACACGCGCTCCTCCATCACATCCGCATATGGCTTTCCCGCAATCGATTCCGCCAAAAATCCGGCCAGCCAGTAGCCCGGATTCGCATACGAGTAGATCGCACCCGGCTTGGTGAACAGCCAGTCCGATTTCCAGGCCCTGATTTCCTCGCCCAGCGCCGCATCGTCGTGCCGGCCGTTCATCACCGCCGTGTCTTTCAGTCCAGAAGTGTGGCTCAAGATCTGATTCACGGTCAGGGCCGCAATCGCCGGATCGAGCCCTCGCACGTGCTTGCCGACGGGATCTTCGAACTGGAGCTTCCCCTCGGCCGCGAGCGTCGCGACCGCTGTCGCCGTCAACATTTTCGTGGTCGACCCCAGGCGGAATAGCGTAACCTGTGTCACCGGCGCGCTGGTTTCCAGATTCGATGTTCCGAATCCGTGGGCGTAAATCAAGCGTCCTTCGCTCACGATGCCGATCGCCGCACCCGGCGTTTTCGTCGCGTCGAGTTCCTGGTTGGCTGAGAGTTCGAGTGTCGGAATGTCGAGCCTTATGGTCTGCCCGGCCGCGACGACCGAGGCCGATAGGAACAGCAACCGATGGATTCGCATGTTCATTATCATGCCACCGTTAGGGGAAGAGGGCCGCCTGAAAAGGGCGACTGCCGGCTAAATAGCCGGCCCCACATTATTTTCAAAGAACTATTATCGGGCGCGCCCTAGCCAGTATATTGACTGGCGGCAATCCAACGCACGTAAACCCGTATCGGATCAGGGTCTAGAATTGACCCGACTGGTTGGCCCCGTCCTCCGCTGGAAGAGCACGTGGACTCCTTTCGATTTGAGAATAGAGCGAAAAATACGTGGCGAGGTTGGGTGAAAACGCGATGTTGCTGAAAAGCGGCGAAATAAAGGAAGCTAAGAGAGTGTTTCGAATCGCGCTCGCCAACATCCGGTTCCCGTCGACTCCCGAGGAGTCGGTCGCTTTGGCCGAACAGGCAATCGCGCAAGCCTCGGCCGAGCGCGCAGCCATCGTCTGCTTTCCTGAATGCTTCATCCCCGGCTACCGTGCCGCGGGCAAACAAATTCCTCCGCCCGACGCGGCGTTTCTCGAACGCGCCTGGTCGTCGGTCGCGGCAGCGGCCAAGGAGGCGAACATTGCGGTGATTCTGGGCACGGAACGGGTGGTCGACCGAGGATTGGTCATTTCCGCGCTGGTCGTGAACCCGGACGGAACCATCGCCGGCTTCCAGGACAAAGTTCAAATCGATCCCTCCGAGGACAGCACTTATACGCCCGGTTCCGGCCGCCAGGTTTTCAAGACCGGTCCGCTGACCTTCGGCATCGCCATCTGCCATGAAGGCTGGCGCTATCCGGAAACAGTTCGTTGGACCGCGCGGCGCGGCGCGCAGATCGTGTTCCACCCTCATTTCCACGAACGTGAGCCCGGCGGCTACGTCCCCTCGACGTTCGCCGATCCTTTGAATACCTTTCATGAGAAAGCGGCTTTGTGCCGGGCGGCCGAAAACACCTGCTATTTCGCGATGGCGAACTGTGCAAGCGCCGGTTCGCCCAGCACTTCAGCGGTGGTGCGGCCGGATGGGACGCTGCTGTGCTACCAGCCCTACGGGCAAGAAGGATTGCTGATCGCGGACCTCGACCTCGCCACGGCGACCGGCCTTCTGGCGTCGCGCTGCAAATACTTCTAGCAGGCTTCTGAAAAAGGATAGGGCCGTAGACAGAGCGGTCTGTCCCCTTTTCACACGTCTTGTAGGGCGGCCAATTTGGCTGCAGCCTGCCTTCGGGCAGGCTTTTTCGAAAAATCGACAAGAGCCGCCTGAAACGCGGCTGCAGCCAAAATTGGCCGCCCTACAAGGCGACGCGGATGCTAACTGTTTCAATGATACTTGCCACTAATGGTCGGTGTATACTTTGCATGATGAACCGGGCGATAACTCCGCTGATCGTCCTGATGACCGTTTCCGCAGCCGATCAGTGGTCCCAATTTCGCGGGCCCAACGGCTCCGGCGTCGACTCTTCGTCCGGATACCCCGTCGAATTCTCGCCCACGAAGAATGTCGTCTGGAAAACGGCGATTCCTTACGGCCAGTCCTCTCCGGTGCTGGCGGGCGGGCACGTCTATTTAACCGCCAGCGAACCGGATAAGCTGCTGACGATTTGTCTGGACGCGAAAACGGCGTGGTCGCGTTCTTCGCCGAGTTCGGTCTTATCGCCTACTCCGCCGATGGGAAAGACCGCTGGAACGTTCCGCTCGGTCCGTTTAAAAATTTCTACGGCATGGCCGCATCGCCCATTCTCGCGGGTGGCATGGTGGTGCAGGTGTGCGATCAACAAAGCGGATCGTATCTGTTGGCTGTGGACCGCAAGACCGGGCGCCAGCGCTGGAAAACCGCGCGTCCCGCCCTGGACATCGGTTGGGCCACGCCGATGGTGTTCCGGTCGCAACTGATCGTGCTCGGCACGACGCGCCTGGATGCCTACTATCTCGAAACCGGTGAATCGCGCTGGTGGATGCCGCTGGCGTCGGGAGGGTCGATGGGCACGCCGGTGGCGACGGGAGAGACGCTGCTGGTCTCGACGGCGGGCAGCACGGAGCCGATGCTGCCGGCGTTCGCGTCGGTTCTCGCCATGTACGACAAGGATCATGACGGCCGTCTTTCGCACGACGAGTTTAAGGGCGATAAGGACCTGGGCGAACACTTCGGCTGGATCGACGCTAACGGCGACGGCTTCATCACCGAAGCGGAATGGAACAAGGCGCGCGGTCTGGGCGTGGGCGAGTATGGCGCAATCGCATTGGAGCCCGAGAAATTGCGAGGCGAAACGCAGCCTTCCGCCGTCCGCTGGCGCTTCAAGAAGAGCCTGCCGTATATTCCAGCGCCTCTGGTCTACCAAAACGTCTTTTTCATGGTTTGCGACGGAGGCATCATCACCTCGCTCGACGTGGCGACCGGCAAGGTGTTGAAGCAGGGCCGCACCAAGGACGCGCTTGGCGAATATTACGCGTCGCCCGTAGCCGCGGACGGCAAAATATTTCTCGTCAGCGGGGAAGGCAAGATATCGGTGTTGAAAGCCACCCCGCAGTGGGAAGTGCTGCGCGTAAACGATTTGGGTGAGGACGTACACGCGACGCCGGCGCTCAGCGGGGGCCGGATCTACGTCCGCACGCGCGGGATGCTTTATTGTTTTGGCGCGCCCGCAACTCAATAGCCCCATACGACCGTCGTCTTTGTGGCGCACGCCCCCAGGCGTGCCGCGTCGGCACTCGTGCCGACGCCGGTTTTGGTAGAAAGCTTCGTCATCGGCGAAGGCGTCGAGAAGAGTCTCGACGCGGCACGCCTGGGGGCGTGCGCCACGTCACGTCGGAGAGGGAAAAAGATCTACCCAGCGGCCTTGCGGGCCTGCGCGGCGTCGTAGCTTTCGCCGTAAATCGAAGGCACCTTCGCGCCCATCGGCCGCAGATACATCGACAACTGGCCGCGATGGTGGACGGAATGGTGCATCAGGAAGCTCAGATACATCACCGCCGGCATTTGGAACATGCCTCGGAAATCGACGATTTTGGTCAACTCTTCCGGTGAAAGTGTGGTCAGCTTCTCGAAACGCGGCTCGAAGTTTTCCTGATACCAGGCAAGCAGATCGGCCGGGTTTTTGACCGAATCCGGCCGAGGCATCGGAGTGAAATCGAACGCGCCCGCCAGCACGGCGTCGATGAATCGATTCTCGGTGACGACGATATGCCAGGCCAGATCCAGCGCGGATTTCGAAATCTCGTCCGGCCGATAATCTCCCTTATCGAGCGGAATCGCCGCGATGACGTTCTTCGTGGTGCGATGCTCGTTCTTCAATGCAGGGAGATAAGTATGGAGCAGAAAGGTGGATTCTTCGGAGGTCATGCGTTCAGGATATCTTAAAAGGTAAAATCAACGATGCCTTTCCGTGTCTTCCTGCTGGGTTTGCTCGCCGGTGGCTCCTTCGCTCAAACAATCGACGCCGATTTGTACGCCGGTCTCAAATGGCGTCTACTCGGTCCCTTCCGGGGCGGCAAGAGCACGATGGTTTCGGGAGTGCCCGGCAACCCGGCCGTCTATTACATGGCGACCGCCGGCAGCGGGGTCTGGAAGACAGTCGACGGAGGGCAGGTGTGGACTTGCGTCAGCGATTCGATCCGTCTCACCAGCGTTGGCGCGGTTGCGGTGGCGCCATCGCGTCCGGAAACGGTTTACGCGGGAGCGCCCGCGGGCCTCTATCGCTCGAATGACGGAGGAGGCCATTGGGACCTGGTTGCGCTCGAAGGGCGGCCGGTCAGTTCCATCGTGATCGATCCGCGCAATGCCGACCTGGTGCTGGCCGCCTCCGCCGACCGGGGCGTGGTGCGATCTAGCGACGGCGGTAAAACCTGGAAATCGGTATTGCCCGATGAAAAAGTCGGCGGCGTGTGGCTGGTGTTCGATCCCGATAATTCGAAGAACGTTTATGCGGGGACGCGCACGATTAGCGCGGGCGGACGAGGCGGCGGAGGAGGCGGACGAGGGGCTGCGCCGGTGCTGACGCCGGCTACCGATTCGCAAATCTATCGATCAACTGATGAAGGCAACACCTGGAAGAAAACCAGCCCCACGGGCCTGCCGGGCGGCAACTTCGGGACGATTTCTCTCGCGGTCGCGCCCGGCACCAAGGGCAAGCGCGTTTACGATTACGTCGCGCAGGGAATTTTTCGCTCCGACGACGCGGGCGAGCACTGGGTGCGCTCCACCGACGATCCGCGCATGATCGGAGGAGGCCAGTTTCACGACATCATCGTCGACCCGCGCGACGCCAACATCCTGTTCGCCACGCAGACGTCTCTTTATCGGTCGACGGACGCCGGGAAGACATGGGAATCGTACACAGGCGCGCCCAGCGGTGCCGATTTCAACTACGTGTGGATTGACCCGACCAACGATAAATACATGATCCTCGCCGTCGATCAGGGCACAGAGGTCAGCATGGACGCCGGCCGCACCTGGACTTCCTGGTTCAATCAGCCGACCGGCCAGATGTACAACGTCACCACCGACCACGGGTTCCCTTTCTTTCTGTACTCGGCGCAGCAGGATAGCGGGACCATCGCGACGCCGATTTTCGGGCGCGGCGGACAGATTACGTATCGCGACTGGTATACGACCAACGGCTTCGAGACGGCGCGGATTATTCCCGATCCGGCGGATTCGAATTATCTGTACGCCACAGGCTGGTACGGGTCGATTCTGCGCATCAATAAAATCACCGGCCAGACGCAGCACATTTTTGAGAAGACGGCCAAGTATCGCGAGAGCGGTTCGCCGCCGATGGGATTTTCGCCGCTCGATCCGCATACGTTCTATCTGGCGACGCAGCTCTTGCTCGCCACACACGATAAGGGCATGCACTGGGAGACGGTGAGTCCGGATCTTACGGCTGGGGGAAGTGACGAGGGCGAGCCGGACGCGACCAGGCGAAGGGAAGGACGCGGAGGAGGCCGCGCGATCAGCGCGCTGGCGTTTTCGGCTAAGGAAGCGAAGACGATTTGGGCGGCCACGAACAACGGTCTTATTAACTTGACGCGCGATGGGGGCGCGAACTGGAAGAACGTCGCGCCCGGGGATCTCAAGCAGGTGTCGATATCCAACATGGACGCGTCGCCAAGCGATCCAGCGCGGGCGTTTGCCATGGTGGGCGCGGCACGCGGCGTTACGGCCACCGCGCCTCCGCGTATTTATCGCACCGATGATTTCGGCCAGAACTGGAAGCTGGTCAACACTGGTTTGCCGAATAGCGTGGCGTGGGCGGTGCGCGAAGATCCGGAGAATCGCAACCTGGTATTCGCAGCGCTCGATGCCGGCGTGTTTGTTTCGTTCAACGGGGGCGATCAATGGCAGTCGTTGCAGCTGAATCTCCCCGCCGCGTGGTGCCGCGACCTGGCCATTGAGCAGAACAATCTGATTGTTGCGACTTATGGGCGCGCGCTGTGGGCGATCGACGACATCAGCCCTCTGCGTGAAATAGCGGCGAAAGCGTCGCAGATTGCTTCGTCGACCGCATATCTGTTCGCGCCCGCGCCCGCCGTGCGCATGCAGTGGGACACGTACACCGATACGCCTTTTAACCTCGACATAGCGGCCGCCGAGAATCCTCCGGATGGAGCGGTGATCGATTATTATTTGAAGTCGGCGCCCGCGGGCGAGATGAAGCTCGAGGTTTTTGATTCCGCCGGGAAGTTGGTGCGCGCCTATTCGAGCACGGGCGAAACATCGCTGCCTTATAAAGTGAATGTCCCGGATTATTGGCTGGCGCCGGCGCCGTTGCTGCCGAAAACTCCGGGCTTGCATCGATTCGTCTGGGACCTAAGATATCCAGATCCCGACCAGCTGCTGTATACGTACTACGGAATCCATGTCGATTATTTCGAATACACGCTGGCCGACCACGCCATTCCTCACAACACGCCGTGGCACGAACCGCAGGGGCCCATGGTGGTGCCCGGGCAGTACGAGATCCGGTTGACGGTGGGTGGGACCACGTACAAACAGCCGATTACGGTGAAGCTCGATCCGCGGCTGAACTATTCGACGGAGGAATTGCAACGGCAGTTGGATCTGGCGCAAAAGATTGCGGTGAGCATGGCGGCGACTTACGGCGGCTACAACCAGGTGGCGCGGTTGCGGAAAGAACTGGCTGGGCTGGCTCCCAAGTCGTCCGATGCGGTGGCCGCGGTTAAGGCGCTGGACGAAAAAGCCAAGGGCTTGACCGACGCCGCCGGGCCGCCGGCCGGGCTGGGCCCGATGAATCGGGATCTGACGCGGTTGATGATCGCGGTGGGGCAATCGGATTCTCCACCGGCGAGCTCGGTGGTCGAGACGTATGCGGGGATGTGCCAGGACGCTCGCGCGGCGCTGGGGCGGTGGAGCGAACTGCGGACAAACGATGTGGTCAAGCTGAATGAGGTGCTGGCGAGGGATTCGCTGGCTCCGCTGACGATGACAGGTCATGCGCCGGCGGGGTTGGATTGCGGACAGTGAAGAAGCGTCAGCTTGAGGCTATGGCGGGCATGGAGCTAACCCCACGCTGACGCATGGGGCTGGACGAAGCGTTTCATGGCGATCGGTGTGGCGCCACGGCGCGAGTGTTCCCATAACGTTCCGCATCGGGATAGAGGATCCAATTTTTCGTTTTCGAGGGTGCATGCGCCGCAAGTTGGCAGTACAATCGAATACTGTGACAAGACGATTGCGTTACGCACTCTATGGAACGGTTCTCGCTCTGTTCGCGCAGCCGAATCCGTACCGCACGGTGGAGAATTGGTTCAAGCTGCCGGAGGGGCGGTCATGGGGCTCGACCAGCACCGTGGCCGTCGATTCCAAGGGCCACATCTGGATCGCCGAACGCTGCGGCGCCAATAGCTGCGCCGGCAAGACCGTCGATTCGATTATGGAATTCGACGAGTCCGGCAAAATGCTGAAGAGTTTCGGCAGCGGCTTGCTGCTGTTTCCTCACGGGATCTGGATCGACAAGGAAGACAACATCTGGCTGACCGACGGCCAGGGCGCGGAAGGCAAAGGCCATCAGGTTTTCAAGCTGAACCAGGATGGCAAAGTTCTCATGGCTCTGGGCAAGCCTGGAGTCGCCGGCGACGGCGAGGACACCTTCAATCAACCGAACGCGGTGGCGATCGCGCCGAACGGCGACATCTTTATCTCGGACGGACACAATAAGGGACGGGGCAACGCGCGCGTGCTGAAGTTCACCAAGGACGGAAAGTTCATCAAGCAGTGGGGCGGCCATGGGTCGGGACCGGGACAGTTTGAGGTGCCGCACACCATGGCCTTCGATTCGCAAGGACGCCTGTTCGTCGGCGACCGCGGCAACAACCGGATCCAGATTTTCGATCAGGACGGCAAGTTCCTGGCGGAGTGGAAACAGTTTGGCCGGCCCAGCGGAGTTTTCATCGACAGTCACGATGTGATCTATGTAGCCGATTCCGAATCGATTGAAACCGGCGGGTATGCGGGCAACAATCCGGGGTTCAAGCGCGGCATTCGCATTGGCAGCGCGAAGGACGGCACGGTAACGGCGTTTATTCCCGACAACACGCCGGGGCTCGGCGCCACCAGCGGGGCGGAAGGCGTCGGCGCGGACGGCAAAGGGACGGTGTACGGCGCCGAGGTTTTACAGAAGGGCATCAAGAAGTACGTGAAGCAGTGAACGTAGTACAATGCATGACCAAGAGGAGAAAAGTCCACGATGACGGAAACCACCAGACGAACCTTTCTTGGAGCCGTTGGAGCCGGTGTGGCGATGGCTGCGCCGCGCGGGTCCAAAGTCCCTAACGCAACAACCGAAAAATGCCTGTTCTGGGTCGCGGCCTGCACGCCTTGCGATAAGAACCTGAAGTTCGACGAAGCCTACTATCGCGACATGATGGCGTACTTCAAGGATCAGGGCGCCGACGGAGTGGTGGTCACGGGCACCACCGGCGAGTACCCTTCGTTCTCGATTGCGGAACGGAAGAAGATCCAGGAGGCGGCTCTCAAACACCGGGCCGGGCTTACTTCGATGATCGTCTCCTCGGGCACCACCAACTTCCCGGATACGATCGAACTGTCCCAGCACGCGGCGGCCAATGGAGCGGACGGGTTGCTGATCATTCCTCCGTTCTATTTCAAGAAGCCCTCGCTCGCCGGGTTGACGAAATATTATTCGCTGATTTTCGAGCAGGTGAAAATTCCGATCAATCTGTATCACATCCCCGGCACCAGCGCCGTGCCGGTCACGGCGGAGTTGCTGCATAGCCTGGAGCATTATCCGAACCTGGCCGGCATCAAGGATTCCAACGGCGACGTCCCCGAATACGAGATGTACCTGAAGGAATTTCCGAAGCTCAACATGAGGACCGGCACGGGCAATAATCTGAAAGCCGCTCTGAATGCCGGCATGGGAGCGATTCTGGCGGAAGGAAATCTGTTCACCAAGCGAATCGCGAACGTGTTCGCGGCTAAGCGCCAAGGCAAGGATGTGGATGCGGCACTAGCGACGCTGCGCGCGGCCCAACAGGTGCTGAGGCCGGCGGGAGTGGGATCTTACGGGCCGATGAAATACGCGCTCAGCCTGGAGATGGGAAACCGGCAAACGTATCAGCGTCCGCCGAACCTGGATGTCACCGATGAGCAGAAGAAGCTGATCCAGGCCGGGATCGAACAACTGAAGAGCATGGCTTAATCGCAGGTCATGGCCCGCTTGTGGGGCAGGGCCATGCCCTGCCTAGGAGAAATTTATGTATAGAATGAAGGCCGCGTTCGCCTTAATGGCGCTTTGTGCGTCGGCGCAGACTAAGAACAAAGACGGAGAGTGGCCCAGCTACGCGGCGGACCTCGCCGGCACGCGATACCGGCCCCTCGACCAGATCAATGCGTCGAATTTCAGCAAGCTGGAAATCGCGTGGCGATTCAAGACGGACAGCATCGGCAATCGCCCGGAGTACAAACTGGAGGGGACGCCGCTGATGGTCAACGGCGTCGTCTACGCAACGGCGGGGTCGCGAAGGGCGGCCATCGCGCTCGATGCGGCGACGGGCGAATTGATGTGGGTCCACGGTGAGCGTGAAGGAGAGCGCGGCGCGGCGGCTCCGCGGCAACTTTCTGGTAGAGGGCTCGCGTATTGGACCGACGGGAAACAGGAGCGGATCCTGTATGTGACTCCGGGTTACCGGCTGATCTGTCTCGATGCGAAGACAGGTCAACTGGTGGCGACGTTCGGAAAGAACGGCATCGTGGATCTGAAACTCGACGACGACCAGACCATCCTGCCGGATCTGACCACGGGCGAGATCGGCCTGCAATCTGCGCCGGTAGTCGCCAAGGACACCATCATCATCGGCGCGGCGTTCCGTGAAGGAATGACGCCGAAGAGCATGCGCAACAACAAGGGCTACGTGCGCGGCTTCGATGTGAAGACCGGCAAGCGGCTGTGGATTTTCCATACTATCCCTACTAAGAACGAGCCCGGCTACGACACCTGGGAGAACGGATCGGCCGAGTATACGGGCAACACCGGAGTATGGACGCAGATCACGGTGGACGAACAGCTCGGGCTGGTATATCTGCCTGTGGAATCGCCAACGGGCGACTATTATGGGGGCCATCGCCCGGGGAAGAATCTTTACGGCGAAAGCCTGGTCTGCGTCGATTTGAAGACCGGGAAAATGAAGTGGTTTTACCAGTTGGTCCACCATCCTCTGTGGGACATGGATATTTCCTCGGCGCCGATTTTGGCCGATATCAACGTGGACGGCCGCGCGATTAAAGCGGTCGCGCAACCATCAAAGCAGGGATTTTTGTATGTGTTCGATCGGGTGAGCGGCAAGCCAGTGTGGCCGTTCGAAGAGAAACCCGTAGAGAAAGGTTCTGTTCCCGGCGAGTGGTATTCACCGACGCAGCCGTTTCCCTCTAAGCCTCCCGCATACGCCCGCAACGGCGTTTTCAAGGAGGATCTGATCGATTTCACGCCGGCGATGAAGGACGCCGCGTTGACGGCGATCGCGAAATATCACATTGGGCCGGTGTTCACGCCGCCGGTGGAGAGCCAGCTCGGTGGTCCTCTGGCGACGCTGACCATGGGCACGGCGAGCGGTGGAACGAACTGGCCGGGCGCGTCCTATGATCCTGAGACCCACATCGTTTATGCGTACGCTTGTAATGCCTGCCTGACGCCGATAGGCCTCGTGCGTCCGCCGAAAACTTTATCGGACATGGATTTCGTGGCTGGAACAGCGGGGCGCGAAGCAACGAATCGCGCCGGCCCCGGTGAAAACGCGGGAGCGGATTCGCCGATGCCGACCCGGACGCCTGGGGCTGGCAGGGGTGGTGGTCGGGGCGGAGCTGCGGCGGCAGCAGCCGCCGGCGGTGGAGGAGGGGGCGGGCTGGCGGTGCAAGGTCTTCCGTTGATCAAGCCGCCGTACGGAACCATCTCCGCGATCAATCTTGATAAGGGTGAGATCGTGTGGCAAATCGCGCATGGCGATACGCCGGACGCGATTCGCAATAATGCCGCGCTGAAGGGGATTAACCTTCCGCGCACCGGGCAATCGGGCTACAACGTCGGCACGCTGATTACCAAGTCCCTGGTGATCGCCGGTGAGGGGCTCAGGACGACCACGCCCGAACATCCGCCAGGAGCGCTGCTGCGCGCTTATGACAAAGCCACGGGCAAAGACGCGGGCTCCGTGTACATGCCGGCGCCGGTGACCGGATCGCCGATGACTTACATGGTGAACGGCAAGCAGTACATCATCATCGCGGTGAGCGGCGGCAATTACTCGGGCGAATATATCGCCTACACACTGCCGGCGGCGGAAGCAGCCGGACAGACGGCGCAATGAAAATCGCGATCGCCGCCGCGCTTCTGATGGCGCCCGGGAGCGCGCAGGAAGCCACGCGGTCGGTTTGGGACGGCGTGTATACCGAAGAGCAGGCGGGACGCGGAAAACCTCTCTACAATCAGCACTGCGCGTCGTGTCACGCCGATACGTTGATGGGCGGCGAAATGTCGCCTCCACTGGTGGGTGGCGATTTTCTGTCGAACTGGAACGGCCTCACGCTGGGTGAACTGTTCGAGCGCATCCGCACCACCATGCCGCAAAACAAGGCGGGAAAGTTGACGCGCGAGGTGAATGCCGATATCACGGCGTACATCTTGAGCGTCAATAGATTTCCGGCGGGCAACGCGGAACTTCCTCATACGGTCGAGTTTCTAAAAGAGATTCGCATCGACAGCGAGAAGAAATAGCGCTGTAACCCATCGTCGCGCGGCGCATCCAACATTTAGTAAGCCGCTGTGCCCTCCATTAGGATGCCCGCCACCAAGTCAATACGGAACCCCGACTGTCAAGGAGGGGATTAATGTTTCCGCAACGCATCGTCTTAGCTCTCCTTTCGCTTTTGATGTCAACTGTCCACGCCGAAGATCTGAAAGACGTTGAGTATGCACGCGCAGGGAAGGTGAGTCTTCGCTTCGACGCGCATATTCCGAATGGCCCGGGTCCATTCGCGGCGGTGATCCTGGTTCACGGAGGCGCATGGGTGATGGGCGACCGGGCCAACAACGTGCAGCCGCTGCTTCAGCCGCTGTCCGATGCGGGGTTAGCTTGGTTTTCCATCAGCTATCGATTGGCGGGCGAGGTCGCGCGAAATCCGATTGGTGCGGCGATGCGGCTGGGAACCGCGGAAAGCGACGTTCGTAAGGCCGTGGCATTCGTGAAGGACCACGCGGCGGAGTATCGCGTGAATCCGATCAAGATCGCGCTGCTAGGCGAATCGGCGGGAGGGCAACTGGCGTCAATGGCGGCCCTGCGCCCGGGCGTGGACGCATCGGTACAAGCGGTGGTCGCCTTCTATACACCCAGCGATCTGGCGACACTGGCGCGCACCTCGGCCATAATCCCCGATGGCGTTCGCGACGCGGTGAAGGGAACGCTATTCGACGATCTGCTGATGGCCGGGCTCACCGAGTTCTCGCCGATCAATGCGGTGAGCGCGTCGGCGCCGCCGTTTCTGCTGATTCATGGGACCGACGATAATGTGGTGCCGTTCGCGCAATCGGAACGATTCTGCGACAAGCTGCGCGCATCGGGCGTGGCTTGCGAGATTTATCCAGTGAAAGGCGGAGCCCACGGCATCCGCGCCTGGGAATCGCAGCGGCTCACCGATTACAAATCGCCGATGGTGCGATGGTTGCAGCGGATTCTCGCGCAGCCGTAGCTCGAAGGATCGCTCCCTGCGGTCGCGGCTCGGTAGGCGGCTGATTTCATCTAGCACCGGTTCTGAGCCGCGACCATAGGGAGCGATCGGGGCGGTCCAGTTGGCAACCGCCAATGGAGGCGCGCAGGATGCTCCTGCCCCTATCCCACTCTATCGCGACCGCGCATTTTGGACGATAAACAGGAGTGATTGTCCGGATACGGTGGACTCCGCGCCACAAAGTTAGAAAAACTCACTGGCCGAAGTCGAAGCTGCCGGCTGGCGTATTGCTGCTGGCACCGGTGCTTCCCGTTTCGACCATCGCCGACGTGCCTCCGCGCGCCGTCGCGCGGCCCATACAAATCGAGCCTCCAAAACATGCGGAAACGCTCACTGCGTTCATGCGGCGCAAGGGATTTGTGGAACCGTATCATCTCACCGACATTCTGGAGTCGGCGTCCCAGGCGCAAATTCCTCCCTCGATGATCGTGTGCATCGAGTTCGTGGAAAGTTCCGGCGGGAAGCATTACGACGCCGAGACGAATAATCCTTTGGGTTGGAAAAACGGCAAGGCGGCGTTTCCGTCGGTGCGCGCGGCGATCCGGCATGTGACCCAGGAGCTCGGCTCAGGGCGCTGGTACGCGGGAAAAACGGTGGAGCAGAAACTGCGCGTCTATAATCCACGGCCGGCGTATTCGGAAAAAGTGCTGGAGTGCATGCGCCAGTTCCCGAAGTAGACGCGTAGAATGGGTTTCATGACCCGTCGAGACTTGACTCTATTATCCGCAGGCCTCATCGCTGCTACCGCTAAAGCTCAAAAGCCCGCGCTGCCGACTCTGCCCAGCAAGGCCTACCGGTTCGAAGATTTAGTTCTAAAAGGAAACTCGCGAGCCGTGTTCGACGGCCTCACACACGGAGGATTCCACGTCGATCTGCACGAGACCCAGCTTGCGCCGGGCGCCGCTCCGCACCCGCCGCACAAGCATGAGCACGAAGAGATCGTCATGATTCGCGAAGGCACGATGGAGGTGACCATCGAAGGAAACGTCACCATCGTCGGGCCCGGTTCGGTGGTCTGGGCGGGGTCGAACGACATGCACGGCTGGAAAAACGTCGGCACCACGGTCGCGCAATATTTCGTGATCGCGCTGGGCCGACCTGCCTAAGGCTCACTCGCGAACGCCCGGTACATTTTCTCGATGGCGACCGCGTCCATCTGCGGATGAATCACGATTCGGTACCGCAGCCGCAGGCTCTTTCCCGCGGGCAAAACGAATTTCGACACCGCCGCCGTCTTGTCGAAGGAATTGGACCCGAACGGATTGATGGCCAGCAGTCCGTAATCGCGCACATGCCAGCGCGACGGATGATGAAAGCTCGAAGGATGCTCGAACAACACCAGCCCAAGTTTTTCGCCGTTCAATTCGCCGCTGTAATCAACCCAACTGGCCGGCTTGCCCCAGGTCTGGTCCATTTTGCGGCCGCCTTCCGAATTGACGATGGTGCCCGAGTTTTTTTCCGTCAGAGGCTCCGCCAGGCGCACGGAAAACGCGCCGTCCTTGGCGTCGCCGAAGGTTGTCTCGACCAGCGCCTTGAGTGCGATATCGACGTCGACGATCCGCAGTCGCGCGTCGCCCGTAAAAGTCATCATGCGGCTCTCTTCGAGGATCTCGTCCCCGGCCGGTGAGAGCCACGCGAAGGTACCGCGAAAACTTCCGCGATCGTTGCCACTCTTCAAATCGCCGACGCTGCGCGCGACAACTATGCCGGCATTTTTGTTTTGATACGAAAATTCGTTCTGCCAGAAATCGTACCCGTTGACGTCTCTATAGGCCAGCCACACGCCGCGATGGTGCTGGTCTGTGGTGGATTCGCCGGGAAGGTTCTCCATCGGGAAACTGCGTGTAACGATCTGCCCGCTGGCGGATCTCAGAGGATGCAAGTAAGGTTTAGGCGCGTCCGGGCCGTAGTAAAAATCAGTAAAGGGGTTCCCGTCAACCTCCACATGGATGTGGCCGTTAACGCTGGTAACCGCTACGCCCGCCTGAAGCGAACAAATGGCAAAGGCGGCGAGAATCATCCGGCGGACCATAGTGGCCATTATGGCATCGCCAGAGGCTATACAATGTATCAGACCAGTGAGAAACCTACTGTGAGAATCGCTGAATTCTCAACACAATGGGAAGGCCGCACGATTGACGGCGCATTTCCGCTCGGCCAATTTCTTGGCAACGGCGAGAACAGCGCGGTTTTTCTCAGCGCTTACGAAGGGCGTCCGGCGGCGATCAAGCTGCTGCACGTGGAGCAGGGCAGGAAGGACGCGCAACTGGCGCAGTCGCGCGCGGCGGCCAAGCTCTCGCATCCCAACCTGATCCGGATTTATCGCGTGGGGCAATGCGAGCTCGACGCGTTGCCGCTGCTGTACCTGGTGATGGAGTACGCCAGTGAGGATCTGTCGCAGGTGCTTCCGCACCGCTCGCTCAGCCCGACCGAAGCGCGGGAAATGCTGGCGCCCGCGCTGGGCGCGCTTGAATACCTCCACAAGCAGGGCTTTGTCCACGCGCACCTGAAGCCCTCCAACATCATGGCGGTGGACGATTGCCTGAAGCTTTCGAGCGACGGACTTTCGCGCGCGGGCGCCAAGGATGAAATTGCCCCCAGCGCTTACGATCCGCCGGAGCGGCTGAGCGGAGTGGTTTCGCCGGCTGGCGACGTATGGTCGCTCGGCGTGACCCTGATCGAGGCTCTTACCGGGCGTCGTCCGTCGAACGGCGCGGAAGCCAGACCGCCTGCCGATCTGCCCGAGCCTTTCTCCTCCGTCGTGCGCCACGCGCTGGAGCGCGATGCCAGGGAGCGCTGGACCGTCCCGCAGATTGCAAAATATCTGGCGGATCCCGAAGGCGCGGCGACCGTATCCGCGGAGCCGGTGCGACGGAAGAGGATTGCGCCGGTGGGAGTGCTGATCCTGCTCGGCGTGATCGTGGTGGTCGTGGCCGGCGTCATGATCCGGCAGGCGGACACGGGCGGCACGGCGGCCACCAGCGTAGCGAAGACGCCGGATTCGCCGCCCCCAACACGGCAGGTGCAGCCCGAGCCGCCGAAACCGGAGAAGATCGCCAAGCGCGAAGCACCCAAACCGAAATCGGAGCCCGAAGCGCCGAAGGCTGACGTGCCCGAGAAGCCTGCGAGCGAGGCCGCACCCGCGGTCGACGATGCCGGCGCGCCCGGCCAGCCGATGCCCGAGGTCACAGCGCAGGCTCGCAGCACGATCCGCGGCAGAGTGAGGTTGAATGTCCGGGTGGATGTCGATCCCGCCGGCGCTGTGACCGAGGCGAAAATCGAGGGGTCGGGCGGCAGCCGGTATTTTTCCGACCTGGCGCTGAAGACCGTCCGGCAGTGGAAATTCGAACCGGTAAAAGTGAACGGCAGCGAGACCGGCCAGCGATGGCGCGTGCGTTTCGAATTTTTGAAGACCGGAACCAAGGTGCAGCGCCAGCGCCTCTCGCCCTAGCACTTCACCCCGCGGACGCGCGTTTCATCTCCACGACGTTATCGGCCAGCCTCTTCGCGATGCACCGGGCGAGGGTCGCGACGCGCGGCTCCTCGAATACCGAGGCGTGCGTGCCCGGGATGTCGCTCACTTCCAGGTTTCCGTACTTACTCAGCTCCGCCCAACTGGTGCGCAGATCCAGTGCCGCGGGGTGATCCACCGGCTGCACCACCAGCACGCGCGCCTGGATCGGCTTCGGATCGTAAGCGATCGCAGCGTTGTACAGGACGTTTTCCAGGGGACCCGCTTCCGCCGGCTGGCGGTCCAGTACCTGCGTGAATAATCCCTTCGCTCGCTGCCTGGCGTACTCGATCGCCTCGCCGATTTCGGTGTGCAGTATCCTCTTCAGATGGCATACTGCCTTGCTGGCGATCAGCGTGTATTTTGGAATCGTTCGAAAATGAGTGGGGTTGGCGCAATCGATGACCACCACCAGCTTGACCGCTTCGCCTGCTTCCGTCAGTTGCGCCGCGGCTTCATAGGCCAGCAGGCCGGCGATGCACCACCCCCCCAGATAGTAGGGTCCGTGCGGCTGTACGGCGCGGATGGTGCGCACCAGGCGCGCCGCGAGCTCCGGGAACGTGAAGCCCTCGAAATCCTCGCCGTCGTCGCGCTCGAAATCGATGCCCAAGAATGGCCGGCTGGTGCCCAGGTGCATTGCCAGAGGCCGGAACGGAAGACCCGCGTGAATCCAGAACAACGGCTCGCGCGCGCCCGCCGGTTGCAGATTAACGGTTCTGGGCAGGCGCCTGATCGAAGTTGTGTCTCCCAGCAGCGCCGCCAGGCGCGAGATAGTGGGGGCTTCGAATAGCGCTGCCATCGAGAGGCGTTGGCCAAACTCGGATTCGATCCTGCGCAGCAGCTTTGTCACCAGGAAAGAATGTCCGCCCAGATCGAAAAAATTGTCATCGATTCCGATGGGCCGGGTGTCGAGAACCTGTTCCCAGATGGTTCGCAACGTGCGTTCGGCCTCGGTACGGGGAGCGATCGAGCGGACGATTTGTTCCGCCGCCGGCGGTTCCGGCAGTGCGCGGCGATCCACTTTTCCGTTGGGCGTCAGCGGCAGCGCGTCGAGCGTGACGAAGCGCGCCGGGATCATGTAATCGGGCAGCTTTTGTTGCAGGAACTGCCGCAGTTCTTTTTTTTCAATCGCGATGCCGGCGATGTACGCGGCGATGGTCAGGCTGCCCGCGCCGTCCGGCCACACGCGCACAGCGGCCGCGCGCACGCCGGGGTGCTCCAACAGGGCCGCTTCAATCTCGCCGGGCTCGATGCGGAATCCGCGGATTTTGATCTGATTGTCGATGCGGCCCAGGCATTCGAGCGTCCCGTCCGGAAGGCGTCGCGCCAGGTCGCCGGTGCGGTAAAGCCGCTCGCTTTCTCGAAACGGATGCGGCACGAAGCGTTCCGCCGTCAACTCCTCGCGGCGCAGATAACCGCGGGCCACTCCCGCGCCGCCGATGTACAGTTCACCGGACACGCCCACCGGCGCCAGTTTGCGGTGCGCGTCCAGCACATACATGTCGGTGTTGTCGATGGGATGGCCGATCGCGACCGGCCCCGCGCCCCTGGTCACCTTGTGCACCGCCGACCAGACGGTGGTTTCCGTCGGCCCGTAGAGATTCCACAATTCCGCCACGCGCGGCAGCAGTTGTTCGGCCAGGTCGCGCGAAAGGGCTTCGCCCCCGCAGAGCGCCCGTAGATTGCCCTGCCCGTTCCAGCCCGCTTCGATTAACCCCTGCCATGTGACGGGCGTCGCCTGCATTACGGTGCACTTCGATTCCCGCAAACGGTGGATCAGACGGCGCGGATCGCGCGCCTCGTCGCGGCTGGCGATGACCAGCCGGCCGCCGGAAATCAACGGCAGGTAAATCTCCAGCTCGGAGATGTCGAAAGAAAACGTGGTGACAGCCAGCAGCGAATCGCCCGCCGTAAATCCCGGCTCGCGCTCGATCGCCAGCAGCAGGTTGACCATCGCGCGATGCCGAATCTCCACGCCCTTCGGTCTGCCCGTGGAGCCCGACGTGTAGCGCACATAAGCCAGATCGTCCTGGTGGGGCAGGGCCATGCCCTGCCGGCTCTCAGCCGGCGTTCGGGTCAAACTCGACCACGCTCGCCGTAACGCGCCGTTTTCGGGATCCCCGGCGTCATCGCAGTAAATCGTCTGCGCCGCCCGCGGCGCCCGTCCTTCCAGCGACCGCGAGGTCACCAGCACCGGAGCTTTGGCGTCTTCGACGAGAAACGCCACCCGTTCCTTCGGAAACGACGGATCGAGCGGCACGTACGCGCCCCCCGCCTTCAGCACGGCCAGCGGCGCGACGATCAGATCGACGGTTCGCTCCACGCACAGCGCCACCAGCGTTCCCCGCTTGACGCCCGCGCCGCGCAAACGGTCCGCCAACCGGTTCGCGCGCTCGTTCAACTGCCTGTAGGTCAGCCGCGTTCCGCCAGCTTCCACGGCAATGGAATGGGGCGTGCGCGCGACTTGCCGTTCGATCAGCTCGTGCACCGTCGTGTCCGGAATTTCGCGATGCGTCTGATTCCACCCGTCCCGCAGTTGACCAACCTCCTCCGTGGACAGCATCGCCAGATCGCATAGGCGGGCTCCCGGAGCATCCATCGCCGATTGCAACAGGGTCAGCCAGTGGCCCGCCATTCTTACGATGGTCGGAGCATCAAAAAGATCGGTGCTGTATATGAACTTCGCCTTCAGGCCCTCGGGGCGTTCGTCCACTTCGAGATAGAGATCGAGCTTGGTGAAACCGGTTTCCGTGTCCATCTGCGTCAGGTCCCACTCAGGATCGCCCGTCCCCACCCTCGGCGGCTGCATCGACAAAGAGACCTGAAAGAATGGCCGCCGCGCGGACTCGCGCTTCTGCTGAAGATCCCGAACCAGCCGGTCGAACGGCACGTCGCTGTTGGCCAGCGCGCCCAGCACCATGTCTTTCACTTGTGCCAGGTATTCGCGGAAGGTCATTTCCCCGGACGGACGCGTCCGCAGCGCCAGGAAGTTGAGGAAGTGGCCCATCGTTTTTTCAAACTCGGGACGGCGCCGGGCGCCGGATACGCCGCCCACCACTATATCCTCCTGCCCGGAATAGCGATGCAGCAGCGTCTTGAAGCTGGCCAGCAGAAACATGTACAGCGTGACGCCTTCGTCCCGGCTGAGAGCCTTAACAGCGTCTGTTAGCGGGCGGGAGAGTGCAAACGTCTTCATGCCTCCGCGATAGGAATGCGCCGCCGGGCGGGGACGGTCGGCCGGCAGCTGAAGCTCCGGCAGCTCGCCCGAAAGCTGCTCCCGCCAGTAACTGGTCTGCTTGGCCGCTGAGTCGTTGTCCAGCAGCCGCTTCTGCCACAAAGCGAAATCTGCGTATTGATAACGGGGTTCCGGAAGCGGTGAAGGTTGGCCTGCCGCGAAGGCCTGGTAGATCGCCGCGAGCTCCGGCACCAGGATGTGATGGCTCGACGCGCCGTCGACGATGATGTGATGGAACGTCAAATAGAGGCGATGGTACTCCGCCTCCATTTTCACCAGCCGCGCTCGCAGCAGCGGACCGACGCCCAGATCGAACAGGCGGCGCGAATCGGCAACCGCAACCTGGTTGGCCTGCCGTTCGCGTTCTTCTTGCGGCAAGTTTGATAGATCCAAAAAGGGGATCTGAATCGTAAGGTGGTCATGAACGGCCTGCACCACTTCCCCATCCACGGAGGCGAACGTCGTCCGCAGAATTTCGTGCCGCCGGATCACCTCGTTGAAGGACCGCTCGAGAATCTCGCCATCGAGCAGGCCCCGATGGTGCAGCGTCACTGGCTCGTTATACGCCGGCTCGGATGCCGCCATCTGCGCCGACAGCCACAGCAGGTGTTGATACGGCGCAAGCGGAACGGGGGCGCCGGCCACGCGCGGCTCGATCGGCAGATCCCAGTTTTGCCGCGCGACTTCGCCGCGCAGATACTTTTCCAGCAGACGCCGCTTGGCGCTGGACATTTGAATAGGAGCGGCCATAATTACGACACCGTCGACATATGGCGAGGCTCGCGCGCGGGGACCGCGAACGGAGCGCGTTCGCGCCGGGGTTGGAAGTGCACCGGGAGCGCGCACAGGCCGCGCAACCCGAGATTCTCGCGCCATCGCAAAGGTTCGTTCGTCAGGCTGATCCCGGAGAACCGGCGCAACAGCGCCGAAAATGCGATCTGCCCCTCCATGCGCGCCAGCGGTGCGCCGAAACAAAAGTGCGCCGCCCATCCGAAGGCAAGGTGACGATGGTCTGTTCTCTCGATGTCGAACCGGTCCGGATCGAGAAAACGTTCCGGATCGCGATTCCCCGCCGCCATCACCGCGATCACGGATTGGCCTTTGCGGATCTCCCTTCCGCCCAGCATCACATCCTCGGCGGCAATCCGCGCAGTGTGCTGCACCGGGGGTTCGTAGCGCAACATTTCCTCCACCGCCGATTGGATCAGAGAGTGGTCCGAGTTCAACAGCGCCATCTGTTCCGGATTTCGCAGCAGCGCCAGCAGCCCGTTCCCGATCAGATTCGTGGTCGTCTCCTGACCGCCGATCATGGTCAGGATGGAATTGGCGATCACCTCTTCTTCGGTAAGCCGCCCTCCATCGACCTCCGCCGTCATCAAAGAATAAATCAAGCCTTCCGTAGGCCGCTTCTCCTTTTCGCGAATCGCCGCCCGGAAGTACATCGTCATTTCTTCGATGCTCCCCAGTAGCCGCGGCGCGCGGTCCGCATTGTGTTGCAGATTTCCCAGCATCTCCGCAAAATCCGCCGACCAATCCTTGAGCAGCACATAATCGGCAACCGGCACGCCGAGCATTTCCGCCGTAACGATCGCCGGAAAGGGCTCGGCAAAGTCGCCGATCACGTCCATCTGCCCGCGCTCTTTGTACAGAATCTTGTCGATCAGACGCTCGGCGATCTCATGAATGTGAACCCGCAACAACTCAATGCGGCGTGGCGAAAAAGCCGTCGCGGCCAGACTGCGGAGCCGCGTGTGTCCCGGCGCATCCATGAACAGCAGTTGCTTCATCATCACGCGCGCAATCGGATTCAACTCGTCGCAGCCCATGCTGCTGAGCTGTTCCGGCGTCCGGATTCGATCGGCCGAGAAGCGGTGCAGAATCGTGATCACGCCCTGATAGCCCGTCACGATCCACGCGTGCAGAAATGGGTCCCAATGCACCGGGTCCCGTTCCCGCAGCCGCCGGAACAGCGGATACGGATCGGCCAGCACCTCCGGATCCAGCAGCTGGTACAAGCTCAAACCCGGGTCCATCGCAGCATTCGTGTTCATAGGCGTGTTATGAGAATACGTTCCGCCTATCCCCCAAACTATGGAGAGTTGGTACCGAATCGTGGGCCCACGGCAGCCTAGCCGGATAGTTCTACACTCCCAGGAAACAGGAGTACTTCCAGCGTCCTGAGTCAATGTGGCGCGAGCTTCAGCTTGCAGCATCGGCTTCAGCCGATGTCCGAAAAACGAAGACGTCGCGCCAAGCCACCGGCTACACTTTCGTCGGCCGCCACAGCTTGGTCGGCTCGATGAAAAACACCGCGATCCCCGCCAGCGACGCGGCGTTCATCGCTAAAAACGTTCGCGCCAGCGAGCTGATTCGCTTCAGCGGAAACCCTTTGGGCAGGAATCGGTCGAGCGCCGACAGCAACAGGAAAAAAGCCTCCGCCGCCATCAGGCACCATCGAATCGTCGATTCCGGAAGCAGCAGCGTCCCCGCGGCGATCGTCAAAAGAGCCCACGGCAGGACCAGCCGCCCAAACTTATGCGACAGGAAGTGGAGCCGCATCCGGTCCTGGGACGAAAACAGCTGTGGATACCGCACGAAGGCTTGCCACAATCCCGCCAGGTTGCGAAAACGCCTCCGGAACTCCGTGCCCGCCACCGCCGGATAATCCACGGCGATCGCTTCGGAATCGAAAATCACCCGGTATCCTTTGAAGAAAGCCAGCAGCGGCAGCGCCGCGTCGTCGCTCAGCGTATCGGGCGGCAGTGGCTGGACCAGCGCGCGCCGCATCGCGTAGATACATCCCGTCGTATTGAAAATCGAATCGATGCGCGACTGCTTCTCCCGCGCCCAGATTTCATAGCGCCAATATAAATCCATATCGGCCTGCTCGCCCGCCTCGCCCTTTAACAGCCGCAGCTCGCCCGTCACCGCGCCCACCGTGGAATCGGCGAAATTCGCGGCCAGATGACGCAGCGCCATCGGGTCCAGAGGCTGCCGGACATCGGTGAAGAATAACAGGTCGCCCGTCGCCTTCTCAAACGCCAGATTCAGCGCCGTCGCTTTGCCGCAATGCGGCGCGGCGATCAATTCGACGCCGCGATCCGCATACTCCTTCACCATCGATTCGGTCGCGTCGGTCGATCCATCCGACACCACGATAATCTCCAACAGCTCTTTCGGATAATCCAGTGCCAGCAGGGTTTCGAGCTTGGCCCGTATCTGCGCCGCGCCATTGTAGACCGCCACGATCGCCGTTACCGCGGGCGAATAATGCAAATCCTTCCGCACCGGCGGACCCGGCTTGAACCGCACCACCCGGAGCAGGATCGGATACCCGATCAGGATGTAAAGCGCGATCGCGGCTCCGGCGGTCAGCATCAGCCACGCGGTCATGACGTCAACCTGACACCCCGCCGAACACGCTACCGAACAGCGTCGCCAGCAACACGTCGATATCGAAGCTCGGCGACAGGTTTTTTATGTAATAAAGATCGTACTCGAGCTCGACAGACGCGTCGAAGCGGTTGTCGGCGTCGGTGCGGTGAATCTGCGCCCAACCCGTCAACCCGGGCCGCACCGCCACGCGCTGCGAATAGTAAGGAATCTGGCGGCTCAAAGGATCTCCGAATTCCACGCGAATCGGGCGCGGACCTACCAGCGACATCTCGCCCCGCACCACGTTGAACAGCTGCGGCAGTCCCCGTACTCGGATCCGCGCCAGCCACAGCCCCAGCTTCGATCGCGATTGGAAGCGCAGCCGGTCGAAGGGAACTCCGTGCAATCCGATCGCGCGATACCGTTCCAGCAGCGGCTCTCCCGGCGTCGAGATTTTCAACGCCACCGCCGCGACAATCATCACCGGCGTCGCCATCGCCAGTGCCGCCAGTCCCAGCAGGTTGGAATAAATTGCCTGTAGCGCCAGCTTCTGCCGCTTCGGCGCCATCTCGCCATAAAGAAAACGGACCGGCTCCAGATGGCGGCAGGACACGCGTTGCAGAGTCGATTCGAAAAACGCCGCCGCGTCGTGGATGGCCACTCCCTGGAAGCGCAGGTCGAGAAGTCCATTGGCCGGGAAAGCGCCCGCCGCCCGCTCGCCGGCCACGACTTCATCCGGCAGCAGCTCGTTTGCCGTGGCGCGCAGATCGCCAGGAAACGGCAGAGGTCCCAGCAGCTGGTAACTCCCATTCTCCGCCGCCAGCACTCCTTCGATCTCCGGAAACGATACGTCGGAACCCAACAGCAGCACTCGTCTCTTCGCCGGGAAACCCGGAAAAATCATGCGGAAAATGAGGTACCAGACCAATAGCGACGCCCCGCACAGCACGCTCCCCATGAACGCGTCGTATAGTTCCAGCAGCCATGCGAAGTGCATGTAGCTCAGCAGCGCTTCCAGCAGAAACACCGCGCCGAGCGAAAGCGAAATCTGCTGAATGCGTTCGAACCAGGAATATCCCGAATTCAGGCGAGCCAGCGCCAGCACCAGCAGCAGGCTGACGATCACCACCGCCATCGATCCGATGGAGGTTACCGGGTCGGCTTCGAGCGCCAGCGGAAAATCGCTGGCGGGCGATAGAAACGGCGCCACGGCAAACGCTGCGGCGGCAATCAGGTTGTCGCCGCTGACCAGAACCCGGCGGCAGATTCGTTCACGTGCGGAGCGGGAATCGAGCGGCAAACTCGCAGTCTAACATTTCCAGTCGTCGGCAATCCTGCCCAAGCCGGTCCAGCCCCATGCGTCAGAGTCTGTGTGAAAAGTCGGTTTGGACCGCTCCTGCTAGTCGCGGCTCTGTTTCGGGCCTTGGGGATTCATCAAGATAAACGGAGCCGCGACTAGCAGGAGCGGTCAGCGCCGCGGTTTTCACACAGACTCGTCAGCTTGGGGCTATTTCGGTGACGAGCCAACCCCAAGCTCACGCACGGGCTATCTCCGGCTGACGGCCTGCTGGCTCCATTCTTCCAATCGATCCTCCAGCGCCCGCCGCAGCGTGTCCAGAAACGGAGCCACCATCATCGGCAGCACGCCCGATTCAAACCGTCTGGTCAGCTCGAAATAATCCCCGTCGCCAAAAGGAACCCGCAGCGACCAGCATTCTTTCTCCGCCGTCTCCATCGCCGCCGTCTGCACCCGGATCGAGCCGCCGATCGACAGCCGCATGGAATCGAATCCGAAATCCCTCGCCGCCGCCGATACCAGCCGCCAGCAGTGCTCCTCGTCGTTGGCCTGGCTTAAGTCCTCGGCCAGCCTTTCCAGGCGCAACTGGCCTCCCAGCGTGCGCTGTAATTCGCCGCCGAACAACAACCGGCTGGCGAGCCCAAATTCCGCGTACCGCAGCTGCCGGATGCCCAGCGCCACGACTCCGCACACCGCTGCCATCACGAAGCCGAAATACCGTCCCGCGTGAGGCATGGTCAGCAGCAGCGCGAACGCGGCCGCCATCGCGCAAACCAGGTACAGCACCAGCACCGCGCGCCGCGGCGTCAGCCCGCGGTCGATCAGCCGGTGGTGAATATGTCCCCTGTCGGCCGAAAAAATCGGTTGATTGCGCAGGAATCGCCGCAGGATCGCCAGCGTCACGTCCAGCAGCGGAATCGACAGCGCCAGCAGAGGCACCGTCATGCTGATGAGGGTGTCGGATTTTTGAATCCCCACCGCGCCGAAACAACCCAGCAGAAATCCGATCAATAACGCGCCGGAATCGCCCAGAAACACCGTCGCCGGATTGAAGTTATAGCACAGGAATCCGATCAGCGCGCCCACCAGCGGCACGGCGGCCGAGGCCAGCGCCAGGTTGTGACGCAGCAGCGCGGCCGTCATCAGCGTCAGCGCCGCCACCAGCCCCATGCCGGCCGCGAGGCCATCCAGCCCGTCCACCAGGTTGAACGCGTTGGTGCACGCAATCAGCCAGAACAAGGTCAGCGGCAGCGCCCACCAGGTGCTCGCCTCCACACCCGCCACGCCCAGCACTCTCACGCCCGCCCAATACGCAAGGACGGCCGCGCCCAACTGCCCCAGCAGTTTTTGCCAGGGCCGTAGGCCCACCAGATCGTCGATCAGCCCGGTCGCGAAAATCACCGTCGCCGCGGGCCCCAGTTTCTGGATCAAAGGAAGGTAGTCGGTCAGCGCCGTCGCCTGGTGCCCGAAAGGATAAAGCGCAATCGCGTAGGAAATGAAAATCGGAATCCCGCCCACCCGGGGAATCGGATGCGCGTGGATCTTGCGCCTGCGATCCGGCTGGTCGACGATCCCGTAGGACCGGAAAATATCTCGAAAAATCGGCGTCAGCACCAGGCATGCCAGGAATGCCTTCAGCGCCAGCCAGAACAACTCCTTCACGTCGTTTCCCCTACGAAGGACAAGCTTTATTCTCAGCGGTTTCCATCGGCACTGTCAATACTCCTCAAAAATGGAGCACCTGAGCCGATAAGGAACGCCGATGATGCAATTATCGTTTGCAGACGTAACGGCCGCCTATCTGGCCGCGGCCGGCTTGATCGCTACGCTGGTGCTGTTGGCCCGCTGGAATCGCAAACAGGGATGGCGCCGCCGCCGTGGCGCGTGGCTGGATGTGCAAGCTGAGGCGGCCCTGCGCACGGTCGAGGCCCGCTCCGACAGCGCGCCCCTGCAGCATTTGGACGACCTCGGCCGCTTGCATCAAGCATTGGTCGCTCATGGGGTGCCCCAGGCGCCGGTGCCGAAGGTGCTCGCTCCACAGGAGAAGCCTCTGGAATCAAATGTGTTAGCATAGACCTCGGTGATCTCAGAGACCGCCATTTCCCTCGCTCTCTTGGCCGACCCTCACCTGTCGCTCCCCGGCAGGCTGCTGTCTCTTGAGGGAAGGTACGCCGAAGTCGCGCTCGAAGGGGAAGCCCCCTTAGCTCCCGGCGCCCTGGTCCAATTCCAAAGCGCCGAAACACTCTATCTCGGTGAAATAGAATCCGCCAGCGCGAACCACCTGCGGGTCCTGATCGAACACTCCGTAAATTTAGAACGAGCCGCCGCCATCCGCCGCCTCTGGAACACCGACAGCCCGTTTTAGCATGGTGGCACAGGCTTCAGCGTCTGATTTTCATTCTTACTGCCCCGGATGCGGCGACACGAAATTCGTAATCGCCTTCCGCGACTTTATGTACAACAAAATCGCCTCCAGGTCGTGATCCGTCAGGTTCGAGTAGGCGATCCACGGCATCAGCGTGAACCGCTCCGGACCCACCTTCGGATATTCCGTGTCTTTGTACTCCCTCATCGCGTGCATGTGGTCGCGGAAGCGGATGAAGTCCCACTTGCCGATCCCGGTGTCTTTGTCGGGCGTAATGTTGGAGCTGAACACCCTGCCCGCGGGCATGGCGAACAGTCGCCCGCCCGCAAACCGCATCGACGTATCCTCCTGCCCGAACCTCTTCTGTGTGTGGCACTCCTCGCAGCCGGCGATCGAGACCAGGTATTCGCCGTAAATCTCGCCTCCGTCAGTATCCACGTCCGGGATAAGTCTCGTCACCGGCGTCGGCACGCCTTTCACCATCATCGCCGCGAAGAAGGAGATGTTGCTGCGCGGCACGTAATTCCGAATTGCCGGCAGCGTGTTCATATACGCCACCAGGGACTGCGCGTCGCTGTCGCTCATGTAGCGGTAGCCCGCGTACGGCATCAGCGGAAACAACATGTGGCCGTCTTTCGAAATCCCTTCGCGAATGGCCCGGATTTTTTCTCCATCGGTCCAGGAGCCGATTCCCGTTTCCGCATCCGGCGTGATGTTGGGTGCGTTCACCTGCCCGGGCAGCCCTTCGAGCGGCAGCAGGACCCCTTTCCCGCGCGTCCCGGCGATCACCGGCCCGCCCAGCCTGGTGAAATCGCGCTCCGTATGGCAGCCGTCGCAATCGAGCAGCGTGGTGAATAAATACTGCCCGCGCTCGATGTTGTTGTCCGTCATCTCCACCTTGACCTTCGACGGAGCCGCGCTCGACGGCCGCCGGATCAACAGATAAAGAAACGCGAACACGATCAGAATCGGAATGGAGATCAGTACGCGCTTGAAAAACCGTTTCGTGCGTCTCTTAATTCTCATCGGACACCCTCGAAAACTCGCGAAAAACAGGGACAGGCTACTCTGTCCCAAGGCGCGTGCGACTCCTCGCGAACGCGATTCACATCGCGGCGCCGCGTGGACAGGGCGGCCTGTCCCTGCTTTTCGCCCGATCCACGAATCCGGCGTACGCGCGGTATTCTTGAGCTCATCGGCAACTTCATAGTGTACGCGTAACTTTGCTCAAGGTGCGCGGCCGGTCCGGATCGATGCCTTTTGCCGGCGCCAGCGTGGCCGCGAAAATCTGTGCGGGAATAATGTAGGGAATCGGCGTGTACAACTCCCGCGGCAATTTCACCGGGATCACCACTGTGCGAGGATTCAATTCGCGTGCCTCCCGATTGCCGGCGTCGGTAAACACCAGCGTCTCCGCCTTCAGAGCATTCAGCCGGGCGATCATGTCGCGCATTCCATCCCACGTCACCCCCGATGGCGCGAATAAGAACATCGGGAACGAGCTCTCCACCATCGCGATCGGCCCGTGCAAAAAATCGGCCGACGAAAAACGCTCCGCCACCACGTAGCATGTCTCCATCAGTTTCAGCGCGAATTCGAACGCATTCGAATAATTCAGCCCGCGCCCCACCACCACGGCCCGCTCCATGAATCGATACCGCTCCACCCGCGCCGTAATCCGCTCTTCCAGTTTGAGCGCCTGCGCCGCCCAGTCGGGAATCTTCTTCAAATCGTCAATGCGAATCTTCCCGCCCAGCGCGTGCGCCAGCAGATACAGAGACATCACCTGCCCGGTGTACGTTTTTGTCGCCGCCACGCTGCGCTCCCGTCCCGCGCGCACAAAAAACAAATGTTCGGCCAATTTCGCCAGCGAACTCGCGGGCTCATTCGTAATTCCGACGGTGAGAGCGCCCTGCTCCCGTCCGCGCTGAAGGACCAGGTTCGTATCGGTCGACTCTCCGGACTGCGAAATCGCGACGATCAACGCATGTTTCAAGTCGATCTTGGCGTCATAGAGCGTATACAAGGATGGCGCCGCCAGCGACACTGGAATGCCGGTCGTGATTTCCAGCAGGTACCGTCCGAACTGAGCCGCGTTGTCCGACGTGCCGCGCGCCGCCAGAACGATCAATTTAGGCCTTTTTAGCGCCACTTCCCGCGCCAGTTTCGCCGCCGCCCGCAACCCCATGCGCAGCGTCCGTTCGAGCGCCTCCGGCTGCTCCCGGATCTCCTCCAACATCTTCGACATAGTGTTATGCTAGCGGATCATGCGACGAATATGTCTGATTTTCGCAACAGCTCTCGCGCTCTTCGCTCAAGGCCAATATAAGGTCCTGAAAACGGCCAAGGTCGGTGGAGCAGGTGGTTTTGACTATGTTTATGCCGACTCCGCCGGCCGCCGTCTGTACGTTCCCCGCACCGGAAATCCAGGCGCGCGCATCACTGTTTTCGATCTCGATACCTTAGCCCCGGCCGGCGAAATTCCCGAGACCAGCGCCCGCGGCGCGGCGGTTGATCCGAAGTCCGGTCACGGCTTCGTCACCAGCAAACCGGTGGTGATGTTCGATTCCAAAACGCTCGCCGTAATTAAAAAAATCGACGTGGAGGGCGGGCCCGACGGCATTCTGTTCGACCCCTTCAACGAACGCACCTATATCTGGAGCCACAGCGCCCCCAACGCCACTGTGATCAATTCGAAAGACGGCTCCATCGCCGGCACCATCGACCTGGGCGGCGCGCCGGAACAGGCCGTGACCGACGGCAAAGGCCACATTTACGTCGATATCGAGGATAAAGACAACGTCGCGGTGATCGATGCGAAGACCATGACCGTCACGGGTCATTACGATCTCGCCGGAAAAGGCGGAACCTGCGCGGGGCTCGCCATGGACGTGAAAAACCAGATCCTGTTCGTCGCCTGCCGCAAGCCGGCCATGATGGTCATGATGAGCGCCAAGGACGGTAAGATTCTTGACGCGCTGCCGCTTGGAGCGGGAACCGACGGCGCGGTTTTCAATCCGAAGACCATGGAAGCCTTCAGCTCTCAGGGAGACGGCACGCTCACCGTGATCAAGGAAAACAGCCCGACCAGTTTTGTCGTGGAGCAGACGGTGACCACGCCGGCACGCGCGAAAACCCTGACGCTCGATTCGAAAACCGATCACATCCTGCTGATCACCGCTGAATACACCCCTCCGCCGGCAACGCCTCCTCCGGGAGCCAAGGGAGGCGGACGGGGGCAGATGGTGCCGGATACATTCTCGATTGTCGTGGTGGGGAAGTAAACTCTACAGAGCCTCGCCTGTCGCCGGCTGTCCGCGAAGCAGGAAGGTTTTCGGATATGGCCCTCGACCGCAGACTTTGAACGATCCGAAATCCTTGAACCAGTCCGTTTCCGGCACCTCCGGTTGCGAGGCCATCCACAGCCGAAGTTTATCGAGGTCTGACATGCTGATGGAACGGTCGTGCATCCGGTCGATCAGATGCTGCCTTACTCTGGGCGGGAGATCGCCCCAGCTCGCGATTTTCGGCATCAGCCGCCAAAGACCATCCGCCCCAGTTGGTCGCCGAGCCGCTTGACTTCCTTCGGATCCTCGGCGCTGCGGAAGCGCTCTGCGAGTTCGAAGAATTCCTGCTGCTTGCGTTTCTCCGCTTCGATTCCGTTTTCGATCAGTTCCACCAGCATGCGGTTGGCGCTCAGGCGACGGCTTTTGGCGATGGTGCGCACTTGGGCTGCGATGCTGGTGGGAAGGCTGACACTCTGGCGAACCGTCTTCGTTGCGGGCTTCATGACTTCAGTATGCACCAAACTGGTGCAGTTGCACTGCATGCTACAGTAATCGATAAATGAAAACCGTCACTCTGGAACGGCCGGGACGCTTCACGCTCTCCGATACCTCCCAGCCCGGCGCGCCGAAAGCGGGCGAAGTGCTGGTGCGCGTTCTCACCGTCGGCATCTGCGGCACCGATCTGCATGCGTTTGAAGGCACCCAGCCTTTTTTTTCTTATCCCCGCATCCTGGGGCATGAGCTGGCGGTTGAAGTGATCGAGAGCAATGCCGGCGAGTTCAACCCAGGCGACAAGTGCGCCGTCAACCCGTACGTCACCTGCGGCGTCTGCGCGGCTTGCGTCCGCGGACGGACCAACTGCTGTTCAAAGATGAGCGTCATCGGCGTCCATTCAGACGGAGGCATGCGCGAACGCATTCTGATCGGCGCGAAACAGCTTTATAAATGCGAAAAATTGCCCCCGGTGCAGATTCCGCTCGTCGAGACTTTGGGCGTCGGCATCCACGCTGTGGGACGCGCCGAAGTTCAGCCTGGTGACCGGGCGATCGTGTGCGGTGCGGGGCCCATCGGGCTCTCGGTCATTGAATTTCTGAAGGTGGCGGGAGCCGACATCGGCGTCGTCGAAAAAATTCCGGAGCGCCTGGACTTCGCCGCCCGGCATCACAGCCTCAGGCGTTACTACCCGTCGCATGACGAAGCCAAACAGGAAGAGCCCTCGATGCTGGTGTTCGATTGCACCGGCGACCGCGGCTCCATGGAAGAATCGATTCAATTGCTCGAACAGAGCGGCAAGTTGATTTTAGTCGGTCTGATCAACGACAAAATTTCGCTGTTCGACCCGGACCTGCACCGCCGCGAAGCCACTATCCTCGCCAGCCGCAACAGCATACCCCAGGAACATCACCGCGTGCTGGAACTGATGGAAAGCGGCGCCATCGACGTCTCATCCTGGCCCACCGATTTCGTTCGTCCAGAAACCATGGCGGAGCGGTTTCCATTATGGCTCCATCGCGAGGCCTGGGTAGTGAAGGCCGTGATCGACTGGAGGGAGTTGTGACCAGAAGGAGTGTGGTAGGCACAGGCGCGCTGGCGGCTCTCGCATTGCGAAGAGCGTTCGCGCAAAGTGTGGTCGACCATCCGGAAGGCCAGTACAGATTTCTGCCGGCCATCCCTGCGTATTCATCGGGAGTCGTCGCGAGGGAAGGTTACGAGATCGTACACGCGACATTCCTGCGTCCACCGCCGGTAAAGGCCGGATTTAAGGCCATCCAAGAACATCTGACGTCGCTCAAGCTGAAAAAAACCGCGCTCTGTGCTGTCGAGCTGCGCCTGCCGCGCCCTCTAAGCCTGGAAGATTTCGGCGCGTTCAACATTGGCTACATCGACGTGTTGAAAAGTTGGGGCATCGTGCTCGCCGGCGGCGTAAATCCGGTTGCGCGAACGAATGTAGCTCCCATCGCAGCTCCGCCGCCCGAACCGGCGTTCCACGGATTCTCTTACGCGATGAAGTCATCGGTCCGCCAGAAAACCTTCGTAGTCGCCGGCAGCGGCGAAATCGGGGATCTGGGGAAATATCCCGGCGACATCATCCGCCGAGGAGACACCAGTGCGGCCGGCATTGCGGAGAAAACCCGTTACGTGATGACCGTAATGGAAGCGCGCCTGCGCGAGCTGGGCGTAAGCTGGCCGGAAGTAACCACTATCGACATCTACACCGCGCACGAACTCAGTAAGGCGCTGGTCGACGAGCTGCTGAAAAGATCGGGCCACAACGCGTTGACGTGGAATTACACGCGTCCACCGATCACGGACATCGAGGTCGAGATGGATGTCCGAGGCGTGCGGCGGGAGATCGTGCTGGGGTGAGTTTCTGTACACTGGGACCAGCCGTGGCTTCGGCCGGGCGGAGAACGCGGCTTTTTTGTTGAGATCATGGCATGAGTACTTCGGGCGCCGAACTCAGGGAAGCACTGGCTCAAAGCGTAAGCGTGAGCGACGATGCGCTGGTCGCAGAGCTCGTGGACGGCCGGACAATCGCGGTGCCGCTCGCGTGGTTCCCGCGATTGGCTCATGGGACGCCAGCGGAGAGAGCCAACTGGCGTCTGATCGCTGGTGGCGACGGCATCCACTGGCCCGATCTGGATGAGGATGTCAGCGTGGCGAGTCTGCTCGCGGGGCGCCGATCTGGTGAGACGCAGGAGTCCCTCCGCCGGTGGCTCCAGCAGCGCGAGCTGGCCGGTTAACGGACGTCCGTCGGGGCAGTGAGGCGCAGCCGCAGAAGCCTCCGACAAATGCGTCCGTCCCTCTTTTCTACCTGGGACGATCTCGTCCGTCCCGAATCGCTAAGCTGGAGTCGGAATCAACAATAGTGACCGCGCAACAGAAGCTCTTTCTAAGCCGCCGCCTCCGCGAAGCCACCGAGCAACAGCCGGAAATAAAAATCCTCCGTCGAATACTCCTGCGGATCGGAGGTGTCCAACTCGTCGCTCCCCCGAGTCACGATCCTCATATCCCAGCTCTCATTGAGGCAGGCTTTATAATGAGCCCGCCTTCGGCCTGCAAGCCGATGCGCCGGGGCGTCTGCCATGCCAATGTCTCCTTTCTTTGGATGAGGATGCGGCGACGTATCGTAGGAATCGGCACGGGCTACGCACTCAGCGCCGACGGCCTCTGGCGACAGCATTCCTGGGGAGTTCAACGACAAGGAATTCTAGAAACGACTCAGCCGCGTGAGAAATATTTCGGCCTCCTGTTGCAAGGGAGCGATGCGGACTCGTTTGCTTACGCCAACTTAGCCGAAATGCCTCTGTCTCATCCCCCCAATAATGTCATAGCATGGATGGATCCGGTGGCGGCTGGGTAGATGGCTGACGAAGGAAAGCGCGGCGCGCATTGGCGGGACGACGAACTCGACGTGATCGTCGACGACTACTTCGACATGCTCGCAGCCGACCTCTCCGGGCGGCCATACGTCAAGTCTAGGCACAGCGCGGTCCTGATGGCCCAGATAGGTCGGACACACCGATCAGTCGAGTTCAAGCACCAGAACATCTCCGCCGTCCTCGACGAGCTTGGCATGCCATGGATCGCAGGATACAAGCCCAAGATGAACTACCAGAACGCCATTGTCGGGGCCATCGAACGCTTCCTTGCTGGGCATCCGGGGATTCTTGAATCTGTCAGGACTCCGCCAATACCTGCCGTTCCTTCTGTCGTCTTCGTAGACCCACCCATCCTCGCGCCGGTTGACGAGCGGATGCCTCATGCTTTACAGCGCCTTATCCGGAAATTTGATCCAGTGGAGAGGGACCACCGCAACCGCTCTCTGGGAAAAGCAGGCGAATCCTTTGTTGTCGATCTCGAACGGCGCCAGCTCGTTCAGGCCGGGCGGCCGGATCTAGTTAGGAGGGTTCGCTGGGTGGCCGCTGAAGACGGGGATGGAGCAGGCTATGATGTTCTGTCATTCGATCATGACGGGCGAGAGCGTCTGATCGAGGTCAAAACCACCAACGGGTCCGCCCGGACTCCGTTCTTCATATCTCGAAACGAGCGAGATCTCTCAAAGGAGCGCCCACTGGACTGGCGAATATATCGAGTCCACATGTTCGCCAAGGGGGCGCGCATCTTTACGATTTCGCCTCCGCTGGAGAACGCGGTTAATCTCCGGCCGGAAATCTGGCGGGCGTCATTTTGACGGGTTAAATTCAGAGGCCGATTTCCGCGAAGCTTCGAGCCGAGGTTCTTGATCGCAACGGCTTTACCTGCCAGATGTGCGGCCTTACCCCTGGCGACATTGACCCGGACACCGGGCGAAAGGTTCGTCTTCATATCGGACACATCAAAGATAAGAGCCTCGGCGGAAAAGACGAGTTGATGAACCTTCGGGCGCTTTGCTCGACGTGCAATCAAGGCGCGAAGAACATCACAGCCGAAAAGCCGTCGGCTATATGGCTTTTGTCGCAGGTCCGGCGTGCCGGCCAGGACGAACAGCGAACCGTGTTCGATTGGCTTGCGAAGAAATTTCGTGGAACGAGTTGATGGATCAGTTTGATCGGGCGAAGCGGTCGCTCATTATTGCGGCCATCCATTCCAAGGACACCGGCCCAGAGATGGCCGTTCGTAGGATTGTCCATCGTCTCGGATTCCGCTACCGGCTGCATGTCCGCTCACTGCCAGGTCGCCCAGATTTGGTTTTCCCATCGAGGAAGAAAATCGTGTTCGTACACGGCTGCTTCTGGCATCGTCACCCAGAATGCAAATATGCAACGTCGCCCAAGACGCACAAATCATTTTGGCAAGCGAAGCTCACCTCCAATGTGGCTCGCGACCGCAGCGTCAAACGCGAACTGAAACGGATGGATTGGGTGGTCTTAACGGTCTGGGCATGCGAACTGAGGAAATTGGACAGACTGACTGAGCGGCTGATAGACTTCCTTTGTTGAGAAGACCAAACGTTTCCTGGACTAGCTATGCCGGCGCAAAAAAAGGGATTTGCCGTTTGCCTTCGAAACCGCGGCTTTGCGGCCTCCCTCAAGGTCCGGAAGCTCTATCCATTTATCCATGATCCGGATGCGGAAGCGAACAACCTGATTCGCGTGGTCGACGAATCGGGCGAAGACTATCTGTATCCTGCCCGGTTGTTCCGCAAGCTGGCGCTGCCTGTCGACATTCAGCGCGCCTTGCGGATGGCCTCCTGACAATCGGTCGAACTACACGTTGAGCATCTCTAAATTCGCCCGCTCCCCTCCATGAGTAAAATAGGAGAGCTTATGCAACTTCAAAGTTGTGACATCGGACTCATCGGGCTCGCCGTCATGGGGCAGAACCTGGTCCTTAACATGAACGACCACGGATACAAAGTTGCCGTCTTCAACCGTACGGTCTCCAAAGTCGACGATTTTATTCAGCACGAAGCCGCCGGCACGCAGGTTGTCGGCGCGCACACCGTCGAAGAGCTGATCGGCGCGCTCAAGCGCCCCCGCCGCGTCATGATGATGGTCAAGGCCGGCGACACCGTCGACCAGGTCATCGAGGAACTGCTGCCGTTTCTCGAACAAGGCGACATCGTCATCGACGGAGGCAATTCGCATTATCCCGATACAAATCGACGGACACGTGATTTAGCAGCCAAAGGAATTTTGTTCATCGGCACGGGCGTTTCCGGAGGCGAGGAAGGCGCGCGGCACGGGCCTTCCATCATGCCCGGCGGCAATCCCGCGGCATGGCCCCATGTGAAGGAAATTTTCCAGGCCATCGCCGCCAAGGTCGAAGACGGCACGCCGTGCTGCGACTGGGTGGGCGAAGAAGGCGCCGGCCACTACGTGAAGATGGTCCATAACGGCATCGAGTACGGCGACATGCAGTTGATCTGCGAAGCGTACGACCTGCTCGAAACCGGCCTCGGCCTGAACGTGGAGGACTTGCATGATGTCTTCACCGAGTGGAACAAAGGCGAGCTCGACAGCTACCTGATCGAGATTACGGCCGAGATTTTCACGAAGAAGGACGACGACGGCTCGCCCATGGTCGACAAGATCCTCGACACTGCCGGACAGAAGGGCACCGGCAAATGGACTGGGATCGACGCGCTGAACCTCGGAACTCCGGTCACGCTGATCGGCGAAGCGGTCTTCGCCCGTTGCGTTTCCGCGATTAAAGAGGAGCGCGTCGCTGCATCGAAGGTACTCGCGGGTCCTGCGCAGCCCGCGCTCGCGTCCGACAGAAAGGCGTTCATCGAAAGCGTCCGCTGCGCGCTGTACTGCTCGAAAATGATTTCATACGCGCAAGGCTACATGCTGTTGCGCGAGGCGGCCAAGGAGCAGAAATGGAACCTGAACTACGGAGGCATCGCGCTGATGTGGCGCGGAGGCTGCATCATCCGCAGCCGGTTCCTGGGCAAAATCAAGGAAGCCTACGATAAGAATCCGAGTTTAACCAACCTGCTGCTGGACGATTTCTTCAGCGGCGTTTTGAACCACTATCAAGGACTTTGGCGCGACGCTGTGGTGAAGGCCATTCAGTACGGCGTGCCGACGCCGGCTTTCTCCACCGCGCTGGCGTTTTTTGACGGCTATCGGACGGCTCGTCTGCCGGCGAACCTGTTGCAGGCGCAGCGCGACTTTTTCGGCGCGCATACGTTTGAGCGCGTGGATCAACCCCGGGGCAAGTTCTTCCATACCAACTGGACCGGGCGCGGCGGGCGTGTATCGTCGACCACTTATAACGTGTAATTCACACCCGTTTGACAAATTAAGAGCGTTAAAGAGGAAATATTATCACCATGAATTATGGGTTTGACATCCTGCCCGCGGGCGGACTTGACTTTCTTGCGCTGGGCGCGCTGGTGAATCGCCTTGATCCGGGGATCATTCCCTGGAGGAAAGCGACGCACTGCGACATTCATGTCAGCGGGGGTGAGTTTAACGTCGCGGCGAACCTGTCCGATTGTTTTCGCTTACAGACAGGCGTGGCCTCGGCGATGGTCGATTATCCTCTGGGGGATCTGATTGCGGAGCGGGTCCGGGCCATGGGCGTGAAGCCGTTCTACAGGCATTTTCAACACGATGGCGTGAACGGGCCAAACATGGCGACGGTCTATAGCGATCGCGGGCAGGGCGTCCGCGCTCCCGTGGTGTTCTATAACCGGTCGAACGAAGCAGCGGCTCGGTTGAAACCGGGGGATTTTGACTGGAAGTCCATTTTTTTGAATGGGGTACGGTGGTTTCACAGCGGCGGGATTTTTGCTGCCTTGTCGCCGACTACAGCCGAGGTGACCATCGAAGCGATGCATGCCGCCAAAGCGGCGGGAGCCATTGTTTCCTTTGACTTGAACTATCGGGAGAAACTCTGGAACGTTCACGGAGGGCACAAACAGGCGCTCGAAGTGATTGGCCGCATCGTCAAAAATGTCGATGTCCTGGTCGGGAACGAAGAGGACCTGCAAAAAGGCCTCGGAATTCCGGGGCCGGAAGTGGCCGCGAAATCGAAACTGGACCCCTCGACGTTCTTCGATATGATCGACCGGGTAGTGGCGCAACATCCTCAAATCAAGGTAGTTGCGACCACGTTACGGGAGGTGCATTCGACCAACCGGCACAGTTGGGGAGCGGTGGCTTGGATGGACGGAAGAACATTCGTTTCTCCGACCGCCGAACTGGATGTTCTGGACCGGGTGGGCGGTGGCGACGGGTTCGCGTCGGGCTTTATTTACGGCCTGCTAAGCAGAGTGTCTCCGGAGGAAGCGGTTAAGCTTGGCTGGGCTCATGGGGCTCTTCTGACCACCTTCCCAGGCGATACCACCATGGCGACTTTGGACCAGGTACGGGCCTTCGCCAAGGGCGGATCGGCACGAATACAACGTTAATACAAACGTGTGCAAATTCACATAGAACCCGAGTTTTGTAAAAGTGGTTAAACTCAAGGTCTCGAGAGAGGTTCTAGGTGGAAGTATAAGTGTTTGACTTTTATAATAGTTCTGTTCTTATTTGCGGCTGTGGCGTTCGGACAGTCCGATAACGGCACCATCACCGGCTTTGCCAAAGATCCCTCCGGCGCAGTTATACCCAAAGCCACTGTTACGTTGAAGCGCGAGGCGACGGGCGTCACGCAGCGCGCGACGACCAACGACGCCGGCTATTTCGTCTTCAATAGTATCTCGCCCGGGCTCTATACGATCAGCGTGGAGGCTTCGGGATTCAAGAAATTCGACAGCGTTCACAACAAACTGGATGGAAACGCGATTCTGGAGTTGAATGCCTCGCTGACGGTAGGCTCGGCCGCCGAAACGGTGGAGGTGGTCGCCTCCGCGCAGACGTTGCAGACCGAATCGTCGGCGGTAGAAAAGATGTCACGCGAGCACAGATCGATGGCTTGGAATTGAACGGCCGCGATCCTCTGTTCATGGCGTCGCTGGTCCCCGGTATGCGCAGCGGCACGACGCTGGGCGATTTCAGTTTCAGCTGACCGGCGGCGGATATTCGGTCAACGGCGCACGCAGCCAGGAGACCAGCATCACCTTCGACGGCGCGCCGGCGGTGCGCACCCGCGCCAACGGCACCGCACGCCGAAGGTGATTGACGATCCCAACGCCGGCGCTCCGTTTCCGAACAACATTATTCCCACCAGCCGGCTGAGCCCGAATGGGATCGGGATTCTGAGTCTCTATCCGCTGCCGACCACCGGTTATATCAGCGGCAACCAGAACTGGATTGCGCAGGCTTCGCAGCCGGAGAATCAGCGCAAGGAGACGATCAACTCGGATATTCTGCCGTCCACCAAGGATCGTCCAATTCCGGCGGACGAATTTCGCGTACTACGAGCTGGATCCGTTCGATCAGGGCACGAACGAAACGCCCAAGGCGTTCCACCGGCCGAATCAGGTGAATTCGCTGGCCTGGACGCACACGTTCAGCCCGACGCTGCTGAATGAAGCGCGCTTCACGCTGAGCGTGGACGACGTCTACATTCCGGTAATCACCACGGCTCCGGGTTTCAACCGGCAGCAGTTCGGCATCGACTATCCGTGCATTTTCCCGCAGGGCAAGGACATTCCGACCAAGGTGCCCTCGATCACGGTTTCCAACTTTTACGCTTTCACCGCGGGACCATATCCGTCGCACTCGAGTGGCCCGATTTATACCGCAACGGACACGCTGACCAAGGTGTGGGGCAAGCACCAGTTCAAGTTCGGATTCCTGTTCGAGCGTTCGGGCGAGAATGACGGCGACCAGATCAACGTCTCCAGCGTTCCGGGCGGCGCCAACAATCAGAATGGCCAGTTCGGGTTCAACGATGGCACCTACAGCGGCATCGGCATGGCGAACCTGGCGCTGGGCCTGGCCAACAGCTACACCGAAATCGGACAGCGCGCCGAGACGGACTATCGCGGCTATGTTTACGAAGAGTTCGCGCAGGACTCCTGGAAGATCACAGCCAAGCTGCACGTGGATTATGGCTTCAGGTTGACAACTTCGGTTCCCTACGAAGCGCTGTGGGGCACTCAGGTGTTCTTCGATCCGGCGCTGTACAGCGCGTCGGCGGCGGTGACCGTGAGCCCCACCACGGGCCTGGTGCAGTTGGGAACGGGCAACCGGTATAACGGCATGGTGATTCCGGGAAGCACATGGCCCGGCAACGCTTTGGGCCATGGCATCACGGAGGCTGGCGTGACCACCTACAACGGCCTGTTCCATGGCTACCCGGATTATTACGGGAACATCTATACGCAGATCCAGCCTCGGGCTGGACTTGCTTATCAGCTGAACGACAAGACGGTGCTCCGCAGCGGAGGCGGGCGGTTCGTGAACAAGAATTTCCAGTGGGATAACATTTTCCCGGGCGCGAATTCGCCGTTCCAGCCGTTTGTGACGGTGAACAACGTTTCGGTGGACAACCCTACCGCGGGTCTGACCAGCACCACGGCGGCTCCGATCACGGTGACCACGGTCGCGCGGAACTTGAAGCCATCGTCGGCATTTAACTGGAACGCGACGGTGCAGCGCCAACTGCCGTGGAAATCCGTTCTTGAGGTGGGCTATATCGGGCGGCGCGGACAAAATCTGCCGCAGGTGCTGGACATCAATCAGCCGACGGTGGGCGCGATGCTGGCCAACCCCGGCGTGAACGCGCTGCGTCCTTACAAGAGCTTCGCTTCGATTCAGATGGAAGAATCGACGGCGACCTCCATGTACAACGCTCTCCAGGTCACCTGGAACCGGCGATTCAACAGCGGGTTGGCGTTCGGCTTCACCTACACGTTCTCCAAGAGCGACGACAGCGGCTCCAACTACCGCGACATTCTGCCGGATACCTACAATGCCAGCAACCTGTGGGGACCTTCGGAGTTCGACGTCCGCCACATGGTGATATTTAACTACCTCTATACGCTGCCCATCTTCAAGAACGGCAACGGCCTGGCTCACAAGGCTTTGGGCAACTGGCAGATCAGCGGTGTGAACCAGTTCCAGACCGGAACGCCCTGCGGCATCGGCGTCAATACAGATTACGCGGGCGTAGGCGAGTACGGCAGCTTCGGCTGCGGCAACGAAGGCGAGTTCTGGAATATGTCTCAGTCGCCCGCGATCCTGGGGCAGTTCTCCAACAGCACCGCGAGCCCGACGCAATACTTCGCCACCAGCAACAACGGCGTCCCGATTTTCACGCAGCCGGCGGCGGGCACGTTTGTTCTTCAGAAGGGCGTGCGCGACTCCATCTACCAGCCGGGATTCCAGGATTGGAACCTGGGCTTGTTCAAAGCTTTCGCCTTCAACGAGCGTCACGGCTTGCAGTTCTGCGCCGAGGCTTTCGACGTGAACAACCATCCGAACTGGAGCGGGCCGGGGTTGAACCCGACGTCTTCGAGCTTCGGCAAGGTGACCAGCAAGACCGGGTTGTCCCGCAACTTGCAGTTGTCGCTGCGCTATTACTTCTAGGAAGAAGGCTCTCCGGTTTCACCCGGGGAGCCGTTTTCCTTCTCGATGCTCTCCGTGCTGCTACCAGCCCCATGCGTCAGCTTGGAGTTATTACGGTGGCTGAACAAAGCCCAAGCTGACGAGTCTGTGTCAAAAGTCGGTTTGGACCGCTCCTGCAGGTCGCGGCTCTGTTTCGAGCCTTGGGGATTCAAGATAAACGGAGCCGCGACCGGCAGGAGCGGTCAGCGCCGCGGTTTTAACACAGACTCTGACGCATGGCTATCCCCGCCAGCGTGCCTGTCAGTAGCACACGATCTGTCCGCTGGAAATAGCACATGAAGTGTCCGCTCTAGCCGGGCGGGGGAATCTGGGAGTTGGAACCCAACCAGACGATCCCCGCCCGAGAAGTGG